>Ga0209644_1000153_pt1 | contig 19274 bp, 31 predicted proteins | sample ETNvirome_2_1000_FD_184069 | JGI IMG/M metagenome (GOLD analysis project Ga0209644, IMG submission 184069) | Marine viral communities from the Pacific Ocean - ETNP_2_1000 (SPAdes) (version 2) | ecosystem: Environmental > Aquatic > Marine > Oceanic | place: Pacific Ocean | collected 2013-06-22 | reverse complement strand
GAAGCACATCCCGTATCGACACGGAAAAGTCGGAACGTATCGGCTTGGAAATATAATCTTCGCACATGGGTTCGCTGCTGGAACGAACAGCGATGAACTTGAAGCCATCCAACTTGCAAACGATTGTCATGGGGCTTTGGCGAATCAATTGGTCATTCGTGGACACACGCACAGACCGCTTCCACCTACCCAATGCAAACGATCGGCAAAGGTGAAGTTGCCGTTGTGGTTTGCGAATGCTGGCTACTTGGCGTTTGGTGAAGGGAACAGTCGCGCACCATATACATATCGTTTTTCAATCAGTGAGTGGAAACACGCTTGCATTTTTGGCGAAACTCAACTTGGTCGGGTCGGGAGAATGGGCAGAGATTCTTGGAAGGCAGAGTTGGTGTTGTTGTGAAAGTTATACTACGCGGAAAGCGGTGGAATCTTAAAACGATTCCGTACTTGCAAGACGGCAGTTCGGGAAGTATCGACCCACCCGATGCGCCAAGCAAAATGATTCTTATTGCGTTGAACCAGACACCGCAGGACTTACTTGATACAGTTATTCATGAGTGTTTGCACGGCTGTCTGCCCGATTTGTGTGAAGAAACTATTACGGAAACAGCGACAGACATTGCGAAAACATTGCATCGGTTGGGTGCGAGGGTGGTGCTTGATGGTGTGTGATTGTGAATGCCACAAAGAAAACGCTGTCAGCAACTTGAAGAAGTGCGAAGAACAGAACAGGCGAAACAAAAAAGAACTTGATGCAATGAAGAAAAAGATTCTGGCATTGACTCTGGCAATTGCGGTGATTGGAACGATCGTTGGCAAAGAGGGTCTTGACCGCGTTCTTGAGTATCTTGAAACATTCGACAAGGTGAAACAGTCTGCGACCAGATTGATTGAAACATCGAGCGCGGAACATGAAATCCTGCGTCCAATTTCCTATGGTGTTTCACCTTCGCCATCAACGCTTGGCGTGTTCGCTTTGGCTGCAATGTTGCCGACAAAACGAAGATCCTGAAAAACTTTTTTTTCTTGCAACGAATCTTTGTTGTGAATACATAAACAAAGAAAGTTGTGATCAATCTTAAACAAAAACAATCAAAAACTACACGAAAAAGATTTTTGAAAAAAGTTTTTGTTGGGTTTGTGTTTCATAAACAAAACTTTTCTATTCGATTTTATTGTGTTGCACGAAAACGCAAACAAAATTTTGAAAGCAATTTTGAATTATGGTATAATACACTTATCGAAAGGAAAAACACTTTCGAGATTTGGCTCTTTGACAAGTGAAGATGTGCTGTTCAAGAAAGGAAACTTTTATGATCAAATTCAAATGTCCCGAATGTGGAAAACTTTTCGATGACGAATTAGAAGCCGAAGATTGTATAGAAGAACATGAATCCCAGGTACACATCGTTGAAAGTCGACAAGCGAAAACAGAAAACTTCATTTCTAGAATGCTCGGTCAAGACCTCGCAGACAAGTTCGATAGTCTCGGATAAACACTAACCCGAACAGCACATCTTCACTGGCAAAGGTCAGATGCTCTTTGACAAGTGAATACCATGCTGTTCAAGAAAGGGAATTAACTATGACAAATTATGATTATGATTGTTACTACTTAAAAATTCATAGACCACTAGACAAAAATACTTCAGATGAATATATGCCGATTAATCAATGGCGTTATGTTTGCGAAGCATTGAAAGGATGGGATGATTTGATACGAGATAGGGAAGTTTCTGTTTGGGAAATCTTTGACAAGTTGGTCAAAGAAGCACCGTCCAAAGCAGACAAACATCAGTAATTTCTACACAATAACTTAAGCCCGAACAGCATGGTATTCACTGGCAAAGGTCAGTTTGGCTAGGGTATTTGTTCTAGCCAGACAAAGTTTGAGGTCAGTTTGCTCTTTGACAAGTGAATACTGTGCTGATCATGAAAGGAAACTTTTATGAAAAAACAAAAACTTCAAGCAGGTATTTATTTGTACAGAGGATTCATAATCCAAAAAGAGGACATGAGTGAAAACGATGTTTACCCACCAAGCACTGTTCGGTGGGAAATAGTCAAACATGACACAGGTGGAACAACTTGTTTTGGAAATTCTGCCACCTTGAAAAAGGGAACGATTGATGTGGATCAAATGATTGAAAACAAACGCATCAACAGTCAAGTCTACAAAGACCCAACATACGAACAACTTATGACCAAGATGGTGCAAGACAGTCCATCCATTCGTCAGATGTTTAACGATTTAGGATACGCGACAAAATAAGAACTCAAGCCCGATCAGCACAGTATTCATTTGCCAAGTTGCAAAGTTCAGTTTGACTAGGGTATTCGTTCTAGTCAGCGAAAGTTTGACACCGAATGTCCACTTGAATGCCATTCGTGGAGTGAACTCTGAAAAGATCGCGGTCTTGGATGGGATTACCAGAAGGTATTTGCGTCGGTTTTTAGAGGGGGTAGCCCTGCCCTCTGTGGATTGCTTGGCTTCAATGGGTCATCACGCCCTTTTTCAAAGAATGGCTTAAACGGGCGCACAGGGCGCATTCCCTTGATTTCCCCCACGTTCCAATAAAGTATAAAAAAATGCCATCTTTTCTGGATATGGGTTGCACATTCTGTCGATACGGGTCATAATTCACAAGTCAAGCAATGGTGCTTGGCGATCAACGAAAAGGAAAATGATATGAAAAGCAAATCACGAAGGGTAAAGGTTGTTGGTTTTAAGAGTTGTTGGAAGTTTATGAATCGTACAATTTTTAAGTCCCCACACACTGGTCGATGGTGCATTGTAGTTGGCGAACATTCCGAATGGTGTGCCACTCTTGCAGATGATTTTGGAACACTTAAGGAAGCCGAAAAGTTTGTCAGAAAAACAAAATTGGATTGGTAAAGATTGGAATGCAAACAAACGAAAAGGAAACAATGAAAATGAAAGTTAATGCAAAAGGTTACCATATAGAACACGAAGTTGATACAGAAGAATATGTTGGTTCTTGGACTGAATTACAATTTGAAGTGGCGTTTGGGGATACAAAATCGCTTGGTGGTTCGTTTGGTCTTGGTTATGGGTTCAAGAGTACGGAACGCATTCTTGACTTGCGCGCAACATTGGAACAAGGCACACAAATCGTTTTGAGCCAGAACAAAAGTTTGGAATTGATGATTGAAACGATTTTAGATTATTCAGATGACATCAGAACAGAAATTGGAAATCTATTAAGAATCGTTAAAAGATACCACAGTGTTCTTGGATTCACCGATTGCGGTAGACCAACAAAAAAGGGAACTCGTTTTCTTGACCGCTTGAATGTTGGCAACCGCATAACCAAACTACGAATACGAATCAAAGAACTTTTGAATCAATAAACAGGCGAAAGCCACAACGAAAAGGAAAAATGAAAATGGAAAACAAAAATCAACAATTCATAATTGATACATTCGGATTTGAATTGAATCGAGATATGGGTGGCACATTTTTTGAAAAAGAAATTGCCGAAACAAAATGGATGACTTTGAGTGGATGTCCAAACTCGGACGAAGGCATGGAATATGTTGTGGGAAGCCCCGCATCTGATGTGCGACTTGAAATCAATGATGATGGTGGACGAACACTTCGATCATGGATTTTGTCTGAAGAATTAGGAGTCGATGAGCATACTGTTACGACTGAAGGAATGGTCAAAACTTTCCTGATGCGATTCGTTGAGGATTCAAAATGAATGACCAACCACTCTTTGACCGTATGCCACCGATCGCACAGATTGGATTCTTGGCACTCATAATTTTGACAACGCCAGTTTGGGGGCTGGCTTTTTTACTTGAAAGGATAAACAAGAAATGAAAATATATATAAACACAAATAAAGAAATGATTTCGTTCAACTTTGACGGGGATTCAGATTTGGGGAAGTCGAACTTTGTCGATCATGTTCTGAAAGAAGCGGTGTCTACTCTTCAGCATTATTGCGATGTTGTTGAATATGTTCCCGACTCCAATTTTATGAATTGGAACGGTGGCAAACATGACCAGTTCGCTGAAAGTGCAGGGACGCTGTGGTGTATTCACAATGGTTCTGAATACAACCTTGAAGATTTGAATGATATTGAAGACATTATTGAGGCGGTCATGATTAGGGTTCTCTGTGATGCAAACATCCTTGAAGCAAAACTTGATGCCATTCACGAAAAACGAATGCTGTGTGGCGAAACGGATGGCAGAGAGGATGATGAAGAATGAAAGAACAAATTGAAAGTATTCTGAATGAAAATGTCAAGTGGGACAAAGAGATTGAGGACTTAATCTCAAGATTAGATTCTGGTGCATTCAGCACAGACATAAAAGAATTGCAAGCACTTTGCGAGAACGCATTCAGCACACTACATGGCTGTCTGAATAAGTTTTTGCGCATCAAGAAATGTATTGATGACTTCGCAAGTAACGATGAAGAACCGCTTGGCGAATGGAGTGATGATGCACTACACGATGAACTATTCAATCTCAAGGAAAGCATTGTCAATCACGATGAGATCGAAAGCGTAAAACTTCTTCTTCTTGTCACTGATTTATGTAAGGCGAAAGCGATTCAAACTGAACTGGAGTTCAGGGCGGAAGTATGCCTTCGCGGTGGTGGAGAATGATGTCACCAGAGAATATCGAAAGATATGAAAAAATCCTTGAAAGTTCTGGCACTGTAATGATTGCACTTGATGAATTTTCCAATGAGTTCATCAAAATCTTTCTTCGTTCTGATGGTGACTATGACATCACGCATTGGAAGGATTGTGTCGGATATTTTTGGGAGCATGGAAGCGGTGACAAATGCTACGAACACGGATACTCTTGCACTGATTCTGTGATCGACAAAATAATGCCAGACGGAACAGAAATTTGCGTGACACTTTCATCCTATGTCGAAGAAGATTCTGCGGTTTGCACTGGAAAGGCGATTGATGCTGTCAGGTGGTTTTTGTCATGAAAACCGTTGAACTCTTTTCTGGCACAGGTTCATTCAGTCAAGTGGCGTTGGAACTTGGTCACAGCATCAAAACCTATGATTGGGCAGATTCAGCAGACGAACTCGCAGATGGAACGCATACAAAATGCGACATCTTGAATCGGAACATCCATTATCCAAAAGCAATTGACGTTCTTTGGGCTTCGCCACCGTGCGAAGGTTTTTCTGTTGCCGCAATAGGAAAGAACTGGCACAAAGACACCAACGAACCAAAAACAGAATCGGCAAAGTTGGGAATGAAAATTCTCGATCGTACCGTTGAGTTGATTAAGGAAATCAACCCGACTTGGTGGTTCATTGAAAATCCACGGGGAAAGATGCGGAAGAAAATAGAAAGTGTATTCAACGAATACGGCTATTCAATCGACTGTGGGTTGTTGTCATCAGGAATGATTCGTGTCCATCAACATACTGTGACATATTGCCAGTATGGGGATGAGCGCATGAAGCCAACTGACATTTGGACAAACGCCCCGTGGTGGAAACCGAAACCACCTTGCGAGAATGGTTCGCCATGTCATGTCAAAGCACCAAGAGGTTCACAAACTGGAACGCAGGGGATCAAGGGAGCAAGGGATAAGTCAAGAATCCCAAGAGAATTGTTCATGGAGATATTCAAACAACTAAAAGGAGAAAACCAATGAAAGAATACTTTGAAAAAGATGCAGTATCCGCGACACTTTTGAAAGCGGTGATCAAGCAATCGCCAGTACACGCAGAAGAACGAATGAAGTCTTTTGTGCCAACTGCGAATATGAAACTTGGAACAGCGTTCCATGCGCGGGTTTTAGAAACGGAAAAATATGATGACTTAATTGCTTGCGCTCCAGATTGCGACAAAAGAACGAAGGCGGGAAAAGAAGCCCATGCAAAGTTCCTTGAAAGAGTTGGCGATAAGACTGTCATCACGCAGGAACAGGGAAATGTGGTTGAACTGATGTGGGAATCATGTCAAGTACATCCCGAAGTTAATCGCCTGATGGAACAATGCTATGCAACAGAGTTTCAATCCTTCTTTGAGTTCAGTGGAATGGAATGCAAAGCCATGATTGATATGTGTGACAACGAAGGAACAATTGTGGATATCAAGACCACGCAGGATGCGAGTCCAGACGCTTTTATGCGACAGTCTGCGAACCTACTCTACCACTTGCAACTCGCGTGGTATGCGAACGCGATGGGCTTGAAGTGGGATGAAGTCAATGCGTATATCATTGCCGTTGAAAATACTGCTCCCCACGGTGTCGCGGTATACAAGTTCTCACAATCCTCACTCTTGAACGGATGGGAGCTTTGCAAGCACGGAATGAAACTCTGGAAAGAACACAAAATGAATGTCGCGCTTGGTGATGGATCGTATCCATACACCGATGGCGTTCTTGAATTAGAGTTGCCAGTATGGGCAACGAACTTGCTGGAAGAAGTGTCAAAATGAAAGGAAATGAAATGACAACGAAAAAAACAACAACGAAGAAAACACAAACAAAGAAGAAGGACAATCTAGCGTTTTGGAATTCGGTTGAAAAGACTGACCCATCGTTCACAAAGCACGTTGATTTTGGTCGTGGCTTTACAACCATTGCTGCTCACTATCAAATTCGTGAAGCGACAGCCAAATGGGGAATGCTTGGAGATGGGTGGGGAGTGGAGGTTCAACCAATATCAGACCCAAACATTGTTGATTCATCACTTGTTGGAGGGATGTTTACGATTTGGTACAAAGACGAAGAAGGAAATAAATGCTATGGAGTACCAATTGTTGCAACATCACCAAAACATATTGGCAAAAGAGCAGATGACGATGCTTTCAAAAAAGCAACAACAGATGGAATCACAAAAGGTCTTTCATACTTTGGATTCAATGCAGATGTCTTTCTTGGAAAATTTGATGACAACAAATATGTCAGAGAATTGGAAAAGGAATTCAAGGAAGAAAAAGACAAGAAAGATGATGTTCCCTTCGATCGTGATGAAGCAATCAAAGCCATCAAGGCACACCAAGATATGATAGATGCGTTCGATGAAGATGGTGGATTGTGGACGAGCAAGATATTGACGCACTTCGACAAAGACAAAATCACCGACTTGACTGATGAGCAACTTCAGCAAGTCATCACTAGAATCTCAAAAATGGAGAAAAAGAACAATGGCTGATATAGCAACAATTACAATGACAGGAAGATTGACCCGTGACCCTGAACAACCTGATGCAAAGAATTGGAAGAATCCAGTTCTTGTTTCAAAATTCTCGCTTGCAGTAAATGGCTTCAAGAAAGATGATGTGTCATTCTTCGACTGCGAAGCGTGGGGCAAAGTCGGAGAAATCGTGCAACAGTATTGCGGAAAAGGCAAGCAAGTTGCAGTCGCAGGAACAATCCGCATCGACAAGTGGGAAGATAAAGATGGCAACAAGCGTTCAAAGCCCGTTGTCAATGTTCGTGATGTCACGCTTCTTGGAAGCAAAGATGATGCGAAAGCGACAGCACCGAAGCAAGAAAAAGTTGAGGTATCATCCGATGACCTTCCCTTCTAATATACCGAACAAAGGAACTGGCACGGCATTATTGTCAAGCGCGGAAGTTTCAAAGCGTTTGAAGGTTTCAGCGAAGTCGATCTATAAATGGATGGACGAAAATCGCTTCCCAAAAAGCATTCGAGTTGGACATATGCACCGATGGCGAGAAGCCGATATTGAAGCGTGGCTTGAAAGGGGTGGGTCTGATGTCCCAAGTTCCTCTTGAAATAGCAAATTGGGAAGAAGGGTTTGAGATAGCGCAGAGTCGAAGGCGAAGTGGGCGGTTGTCTTGGGTGGCAATGCCTACTCGCCACGATTCGCGTGGATACAGGCGGTTGATCCGTTCTGATGGCGGTGTCAGGCACTTCGCTTGTTGGTGCGTTCTTGTCCAAGTTGCTGCAAGATGTTCCATTCGTGGCGTTCTTGCAGACGATAGGGGTATCGCACTCACCTTCGATGACTTTGAAGCATTGACCGACATTCCTGCATCATATTTTGAATCTGCAATCCCCATTCTTTGTGACATCGGGTGGCTTTTATGTCCCAAGTCAGAGACAAGTCGGAGCGTGGTCGGAGATTGCTCGGAGATTGGTATGTCTACAGTACAAAACAAAACAGTACAAGACAAAACAAAACAATACATTACAGGATTGAAAAATCAACATCGTTCAATTCAAACAAAAGAAGCAAAACTGCAATTCGATAAAATTCCAAGCAAAAGAAGGCGTGGATACAAATCATTTTGCAACGCATTCATATCCGAAGTCTTTGAATATGATGTCGATCCTGAATTTGCAATTGAAGCGGTGCTGGCATACTACGAATCGCCAGAAGGGAAATGTCACTACTTCAGAGAGCCAACGCGATTGATTGATGACCACATTTGGGAAGAAGATCGTGAATCGTGGACACGAAAAGAACGGGGCGAACAACCACCAGTGGATGAATCTGTCACCCAAGAAGCATTTGAACGAATCTTTGATGGCAAGGATGTACTATGAATCGAATGACAAACAAGTTTCACAGAGATATTCAACACCCAACAAAAAAGGAAACGAATATGATGACACCCGAATCACTTGACGAATGGTTGCAAGAGTTTGGAACACCAGAACTAATTTTTGCCGACGGATTCATTGAAGCGATTGTTGGGGTTGCAACTCAATTCAACAGGGATTTTGTAGTGTATGACCATGAAAAATGTATCTACATATTGATGAAACGCGATGGAATGACATACGATGAAGCGATTGATTTTTTTTACTTCAATGTGATCGGGGCATACGTTGGAGATTCAACACCTGCATTCATGAAAAAGATTGGAACACAAGCAAACCAAAGGAATACAAATGAACAAGACAATTGAACAACTCAAAATCGATTTGGAGAACCTCAACAAGCAGCATGACATCTTGGTTGCGAATCTCAAGTACATCAACACGGAAATCAATCTGCTTGAGCAGGAACTCAAGATCGAACTCGACAAAGAATCGCCATTCGCTTCAGTTTATGCAACTGCAAGGATGTTGGGTATCATCTAATGACAACATTTCAAACGGATTTGCAAGTCGGCAAGGATGTCGAAAAAACAGTGTTGGAAATGATACAAAACAAGTACCCAAAAGCATTTATGATTGATGGGAAGTTCAGTCCATACGACATATTCATTCCAGAAATATCCAAAAGCATAGAAGTCAAGTCAGACAGGAAAAGCCAGCACACGGGAAATCTTGTCATCGAAGTATTCATGTATGGCAAACCGTCTGCGCTCATGGCGACCCTTGCAGACTGTTGGGTGATATTCACAGGCGAAGTATTCATCTGGATCACGCCATTGCAATTGAAGAACATGATTGTCCAGAACGGATTATCATTGCGAACAATTACTGGAAAGGGTGACATAGAACCCAAGAAGGCGTATTTGCCAACGGTCGAAATGGTCATGCAATACGCAGAACGAGTGCAAAACTATGAACAGGAAAATCAATGAACATCACCGAATGGAATGACACTTGGCAACGGATCAAAGACCGATTCCCCAACTGGCAACCCACAACGACAGAATCAGAGGATTGGTGCATGGGCTTGCGAATATACAATCCCAAAATGGTCGAGGCGGTTGGGTATTGGGTATCAACAACCTATTCATCCAAAGAACCCAAACTCGCGTGGTACATCAGGGAATGCGAAAAGAGGAAACGAGAACTCAACATATCAAACTCGCCAACTTTTCGTGACGACAATGAAATTCAACTTCAAGAATACGAGCAACGGAAAGAAACAGTCATCACCCGATTAGAAAATACGTCAATCGAAGAACTGCGAAAGGCAACCATATCCGTTCTCAAGGAACATGGACATCTCATCAGCAAGCCAACTTCAGGAAATCCAAGGGAATGGAAACAAACTCTGCGTGCTATGGTGTATCAGGAAATCTATGGCGGTGAAGAACAATGAGGTTGGTTTCATGTGTTACACTTCACGCATGGCAACAGCGGGAAAACAGCGTGAAAACAAATGAGAGAAGTAGACCGAATGAAACTCTTGGTCGTGGATGCAATTACGACAATGAGCCGAATGGGGGATCGAACCATGACTGAATCTGCAAAAGGCATCACTGATCATCTTGAGGAAGTTCTTTTGTCTACCGATGATGACAGCATCGAAGATGTTGTGACTTCATCATTGATGGTCATGTCGGCAATTATGAAACCACTCATGGAATCCATGCTGGCATTGAGTTCCGATCGACACGCAAGAGCGCGGTCAAAGAATGAAAGCGTCACGGACACAACCGTGTTCCACTGAATCTCTTTCCCGAATACTGTGGGAGTTATTTCCTTTCGCCCACACCCGACCCCATCAGCATCCCCCGTGTTGGTGGGGTCTTTTGATATGATGTGACAACGACCCCATCATCCCTTGATCGTTCAGACATTTCCTTCCCTAGCCGAAGATAGGGTCGTATGAACCTTCAGTGGTTGGTGGGGTCTTTTCGTGCTATGCTTCCAGAATGTTCACGCTGCTTGAATTGCCGTTCCCGCCATCAACGAACACATACTATCGCTCGGTGCGGATGGGGCAATCGTGTCGCGTTCTGTTATCCAAGAAGGGGCGACAGTACAAGCAAGATGTTTGCCGATACATTGCCGACTTGATCCTTGACTCGCACCACTTTGATATTCCCTTGCTTGGTCGCTTGTCGGTTCACATCACGCTTCATGCACCGAACCGAAGAAAGTATGACATTGATGGACGATTGAAAAGTCTGCTTGATGCGTTGGAAGATGCGGGAGTGTATCCTGATGATGAAGCGGTCGATCATCTAGTTGTGATGCGTGGCGATATAATCAAAGGCGGGAAGGTATTTGTGCGAATCATGAAACTGCCATCGAAGGAACAATGCGAGTCAGTTGCTCCGACCAAGTAGAATGTGCGAATGATAAATACAATTGAAATACTGTCGCAGTTCATCTGCACTTCCACGGGAATCGGGATTGCATCGCTTGGACTTGCTGCGTCTGGCAACACTGGCATCATACAAGAATCGACATTGCTTCCGTTGTCGCTTTTTCTTGGTGGCATCATAGTCACGACCGCTTTGACTTGGCGTGCTGCTTCCCTCAAGAACGAACTCACAAGAAAACTCGACAACATTGAGCATCGTATTGTTTCACTTGAAAAGAAAAAATGTGGTTGCAATAAGGGAAAACGCTGATGGCAAAACGAATGACATTCCATGAATTGTACATTCGCGCTCTTTGTTTTGGTGCATTGGCAATCGCTTTGTTCTTTCTCATGTCGTGTTCATCTGCTGTTGAATCAATCAACAGCGAATCAAGCACGATCGACAAACTTGCACAATCAAGCGAATCACGGTTCATCGCCATTGCAGACTTGAGCAATGACAGTACAATTCAAACGGAAACGGAATACGGTATCATCGAACAACAGTCAATCCAAAACTCGGTCGCGGAAATCCGCGAGGTACTCCCACGAGTCGAGGACAAAGACCCAAGTTGGATGTTGCTATTTGAGCGAATGTCGATCGCAGGAATTTTGATTGCAATCATTATCCTCATTTGGCAAACAGGAATCGGAACTCTCATTCGACGTTTGCTCTATTCCGTGACGTTTTTCATTCCGCGCAAAAGTAGGCGTGATGCGGAAATGGACATGAAGATTGCGGATTCAGATGACGGCATGACTATCCGTGAAGCGATAGCATCAAAGCGTTCTTCTGATCCTGCATACAATAGTGCCTACAAGAAATTACAAGGAAAGAAATCATGATGGAATTATTACAAGGTATTTGGGATTCAGCGTTCGCGTTATCCGTTGGAGTCATAGCGGGTGTTCTTGCTTGCAAACTTGGACTCGTTGATTGGGCGATGGGCTTAATCATCAAGAAGTAACCATGACAGCAATCGGAGTCATCGAAACTGCCGTCAGTTCAACGGTCACTTCAACCCTTCAATCATTTGCAGAGGTTGTCGAATCTTCTGCATTGACAAGTGGCACAACGTACTACGTCATCTGTCACGCTCTCATTGAAGGCGATTCCACTGGTCATGTGTTTCAATGGCGACTTGTAGATCGAACAAACGGTGATGCGGTTCTTTCAAACTCTACTTGCAAGCGTGAACCTGCAAGAGTTGATGTGTCGCAATCGTACTACTTTGTGGGAAGGTTCACCGCAGGTTCAGACGGTGGTGGTCTTGCATTTGAGCAACGAGCAGATGCGATAGGAAAGACAGTTCGCACACAGTATCTTTCGATGCTTCTTCTTGACTTGTCGAACATGGATACAACCGACTTCTTCTTCGCAAACAACACAACTTCTGCAACGCATACGGCTTCATTTGTTGATCGTGCGACTTTGACAGCACCATCGCCAACAGCAGGTGACACATACTTGATGTTCGGATGGGTTGCGACCGATACAAACAACACTTCAAGAAATGCTGAAATGCGAATGGAAGTTGTTGCAAGTGGCGAAACCACATTGACTGCACCAACCATATCTTATGAAGGCGAGGATTTGACCGAGGTTCTCAACTGGTGGACTTGCAGACCATACACCATGTCAGCGAATGACACCGCATTCACAATTCAAACGCGGGATGATGCATCTATTGGTTCGCAAAACACATATCTTGAATCAACCATTCTTGGATTCAGACTGAACGCGTTTGAGAACTTCGCTTCAACATACACCGATGCGGAATCAACAACCACTTCGGCAGATTGGCGACTACTCGAAACGCAATCTTTCACGCCTGACACCACGGGTGATGTTATTGTCGCGGGTTGTTCAATCTTTCAGGGTGATGCGAACTATGCTCGATCGTATGAACGAGTGCAGGTTGGCGGTATTACAAGACCGAATGCACAAGTAGACACGAACTACTCTGCCGTGCAAAATGACGCGACCGACAAACTCGCATTGTCTTACATCACGCAGATTGATGGAACTGCGACAACTACACTGACGATCGACATGGATGTGAAGAAGAATGTTACGACCAGCACAGGATGGCAGGAATACTCGCTTTCAGTTTTCACCGCAAACTTAACAGGAACAGCATCGCAAAACTTCACCGCAGTTGCAGGGCAAATATACGCTTCTGGTGATGTTGCTTCGCAAACGTATAATAGTGGGGACGTAGCAAGCGAGGTCAACCCAACATGAGCAATACACCGACAAGAGGCACGATATACGAGGACAGTGGATTGACTTGCATGGCAAGGATTCAAGGTGCTGATGCTTCCAATATCACGCAAGCAACAACATCCGCGATCACAATTGCAGTATTCAAGAACGCAAACACGACCGCAACATACACGGCTTCATTGACGGTTGCCGATGTTGTGTATGATTCGCTTCAAACTGATGCGAGGTGGAGCAAGGATTCAACTGGTTACAATTTTCGATTTCCTGTTGTTGCTTCTGTCTTTGATACGGGCGATGCCACATATACAATTGAGTTCAAGTTCACGCCAACAACAGGAAGCCAATATTGGGTCATCTACGAAATAGATACAGTCGAGGTATTTACGTCATGATGTTGTTCTGGTCAAGAATCATTGTAATCACTGGAAACATGACACCGCATGGATGGGATTTTATATGCGCATACGCTTAAGTTGCGACATTTCACAAGAGCAAATTGATTGCGGATACGATTTGACATTGATTGCAATTCATACTCGATTCGTTGAATGGCTTGTTGGTTTGGAAATACCGATCGTGGGGTTTTCGATACTTTGGGAAGAAGGTCATGACGGCACATCACACTTGTTTGCAAATGCCGAACTTGTACATGATTCAAGCGTTGAAATTGACGAACAGTTTTTCGACAAGATGCACTTGGGAAGTGATTTTGATGAGTGATTTCGATACCAATGGAAAGTTTGCCAAAGGCAACCGCTTTTCTTTTGCGAATCGTCCCGATGCAATCAATCCAAACGGGCGACCAAAAGGGCGTTCGATTCAAGACCATCTTCGCAAGATGCTTGAGCATGAAGTCACAGGTGAACAATTGTGCGATGCGCTTGTCAAGTCTGCAATTGACAGGGCGTTGAAGGGCGACTTCCGATTCTGGCAAGAGATCATCCAGCGCGTTGATGGCAAAGTTCCAAACAGGCTTGCTGATGCTGATGGGTCATCCCTCACCTTTATTCTGGACGAAGCAGTACAATCAATGAATGACAAGTCAGGATGACAATACACATCGCCTTGAGGTTCTTCCACAACAACTGAAGTTCCTTCGTTCGACCGCACGCGAAATACTCTATTCGGGCGCGTTTGGTGCAGGAAAGACGAGGGCAATTTGCTTGCGTGTGGCAATGAGAGCAAGCATCGAAGGTTCAAGAGAAGGGTTGTGTCGAAAGACAGTTGTGGCATTGAAGCGATCGACATTGAAAACATTGCTTGAACCTGATGGATTGCTTCCACCGATACTTCCGAAAGGGTCGTATGAATACAAAAAGATGGATGGCGAAATCAACATCTTTGGCGGTGGAACAATCATGCTGTTTGGTCTTGAAGATGCTGCGAGAATCGCCTCGATGAACTTGAGTGGTGTTGGTGTGGACGAGGCGGTCGAGTTGAACGAACAGGATTGGACGATGCTTCGCGGTCGCATTAGGTTGAAATTGCCAGATCTGCCAAATCAAATCTATGGTGCTTGCAACCCATCAACGCCACAACACTTCCTTGCCAAGCGGTTTGGTCTTGCGGGTGGTCATGTCTGCGCTCCGAATTGTGAAGCAATCACAACAACAAGTCGTGACAATTGGTTCTTGCCTGAAGATTATGTGAAAGATTTGGAAACCATGACAGGCGTTGCGCGGAAGCGTTACGTCGAAGGATTGTGGGTTGGCTCTGAAGGGTTGGTCTATGATATGTGGTTAGAAGAAAAGTTCGTGGTCGATGAAGTGCCAGATGAGTTCGACCGAATGATTGTGGGGATGGATATGGGATACAACAATCCTGCTGTTCTGCTCCTGATTGGAATCAAGGATGACCGCGTATTTGTTCTTGACGAATGGTATGAACGACAAAAACTTGAACAAGAGGTGGTGGATACTGCGTTGGCTTGGAAAGAAGAACATCAAAGCATTGATTGTTTTGTTGTTGATCCATCATCTGCGGGCTTGCGGGCTTCAATGCGGAATGTTGGACTTGATGCTATCCCTGCAAACAACGCGGTGTTCACTGGCATTCAAAGCGTTGCGGGAAGATTATGCAACGACCCATCTGGCAAACCAAGATTGGTAGTGCATCGAAAATGCTCAAACCTGTTGCGTGAATTTGGTTCTTATGAGTGGATGAGCAATCAAGATGGGTCAAGCAAAGACCAACCGAAGAAAGAACACGATCACGCCCTTGATGCACTTCGTTATAGTATTGTTCATATAGACGGCTTGCGCTCAAGCCCATCAATTCGCTCGATTGGTGGTTTTGATGAAAAGTACAAAATGAATCCACTTGAAAATGAACAATTGTGGACGGAGATTTGAAAATGCTCGAAAAGTTCCGCAAAGGCAAGAACGACAAAGACACAAATACAAAAGCAACTGATCGCCAAGCATACCTGAATGCAAGCGTTCCTGCATGGGAAAAATTCAGCACGGGCATTCAGCGAAATCGTGGATACACAGCATTGATGCAACGCTTTCATGGATGGGTCTACGCTGCCGCGATGATAAACGCACGCGGAGTTGCAAGCCAGCCCATCAAGTTGTATTCGATGCAACCGCGAAACGGTATGAAATCCATCGTGAACACGAAAAAAGTCGGTTCACAAAAGGCATCATATCTTCGTGGAGAGCAGGAAACAAAGCCGTCAATCTTTGTGCAACGAAAAATGATGACTGGCTGTGATGTTGTTGAGGTGCATGAGCATCCAGTGTTGGAATTGCTTGACAATCCATCGCCTGAAATGGATGGATACACCTTGACCATGCAACGAATGTTGAATCTGCAATTGACAGGCAACGCATATCTTCATCCAATAATTTCTGAAACAATCGGAGTTCCTCTTGAGTTGTGGAATATGCAAAGCGATTTGGTGACGGTTGTTCCAGACGGCACAATGGATTTGGTCAAATCATACACATACGGCAAGCGACCAAACATGGTTGATTTCCGCAAAGATGAAGTATTGCATGAGAAGCAACCGAATCCATCTGATCCGTTCTACGGCATGGGATGGGTTTCTGCTGCGATTGATGCGGTTGATTTATTGAATAGTATGGACGAATACGAGCAGAACGTACTTGACAATCAAGCCCGACCCGATTGGGCAATCTTTGTCAAAGAGCATTTGACAGACACTCAATACCAACGATTGATGCAACAAGTCGAACGACAACTCGGTGGCAAGAACAATCGAAGTCGTCCATTTATCTTCGAGGGGTCAAGTGATGCGAGACCCATGCAATTTTCACCGCAGGATTTGGCGTTTGATTCAGGCGAAACACGCAAGATTGAAGTCATCGCTGCGATTGCTGGAGTGCCAGTGACGAAGTTGAAAGCGAACGACCCGAACCTTGCAAATGCGAGGGAAGGCAATCTCGGTTGGCTTCGTGATACCATCGTTCCATACTTGACACTTGACGAATCATTCTTGAATCGACAGTTGTTGCCGTTGTTTGGAATGTTCGCTGATACTCTTTTCCTTGCATACGATGACCCTGTGGCGCAGGACAGGCAGATTCAATCGCAAGTCGATGCCAGCGACATTTCCGCAGGAATCCGAACACGCAATGAGGTGAGAGCAGAACGCGGTCTTGAGCCAATTTCTGAAGGTGGGGATGAGTTGTTTGTGCCGATGGGTTCAGTTCCAATTGACGTTGCGATCGAGAATGCACGAAATCCACAACCGATGTTTGGTCAATTCTCAAAAGAACCAAAAGAAGTGAAAGCAAATCCCGTTCCCGTTGATGGAAAATGCCCCGATGGTTGGCACTATATGTCTGAAACGAATACTTGCATGGAAGGTTCATCACATCCCGCAACCTATTCAGTTGAAAAAGCCAGCGATTGTATGTCTGAAAAAATATCAATCTTATTGGATGAGGGCTATCCACAGGATCAAGCAGTTGCAATTGCTCATTCATTGTGCAACAAAACAAAAGGCGAAGAAAAAAGCCACGATTGCGACTGTAAAAAAAAACATGATTCATTGAAAGAACTATGGGATGAATCCCGTTCTCTGATCAGTCAAAAGCGTGCGCCAATTGACAAGGGCAATGAGGAATATCTTGAAACACTGGAAGTGTTCTCATCACCGATGGATGGCTTCCGTGATGATTTGGTTTCACTGTTCAGAAAAGAAGTTGAACGATTCCTTGATTTTGCGGGTGGCATGGGCGAGTTCGTGACAAGTTCAGAAGCCGAACAGAAAATCCAAGAAATCACCGACAAGTTTGTGAATGAAGTCATGCTCTTGTCTGGTCAAAACGAATTGGACAGGTTGGGAGTCGATTTGCAATTCAATCAATTCGACCCACTTATTGCAGACACGCTTGAAGAATACAAGAGTCAATTGACCAACACGCTGATATTTGGAACAGGAAAAGAGATTGATGACAAAGTGAAATTGGGCATGAGGCATGGAGCATCGACCGATGAAATTGCAAGGGATATTCTGTCGTTGGTTCAAGAAGAATCCGATACAGGACGAATCCCAATTGTTGCAAGGGCAGAAATGATTGCACGAACAGAAGTTGCATTGATCAACGAAATCGGCAGACTCGATGCGTGGAATCAATCTGGCGTTGTCAAGATGAAGCAATGGGTAGTCGCTGCGGGTGCTTGTGAATCATGTAAAGAAATGGGCAGAGGAGAACGGGCGAAACCAATTGGAATCAATGATTCGTTTGCCAAAGTCAATGATGTGATCGGAAAGGTTAGAGTCTGGTCGCCTACTCCACTGAAAGGATTGCAGACTCCACCATTGCATCCGAATTGCAGATGCACAATGGTTGAAATACTTGATGATGAAGATTCGGTTGAATATCTTGAGGACATCAAAGAACAAACAAGAAAACAAGAATTTGAAAAGGCAAGAGAGTTTGTCAGACAACAAGTTTCTTCTGGCAAAATTACTTCTGAAGAAGGTGATGAGTTGATTAAAGATTTGAAAATAAGGTATGAACAATGAAAAACAAAGAACATGACAGAATTGACTTAAAAGACTACACCGCGAACTTGAATGCTGATATTCCAGCAAGAACTTGCATCGCCTACATTTCCACCGATACGGTCGATGAAGAAGGTGAGTGTGTCTTGCCAGCAGGGATACAAACAAACCGCTTCAAATCCACAGGAACAGTTTTCTGGAATCATAATTATGACGATCCTGTTGCTGTTTGTGATTGGCTTGAAGTCAATGAGAATGGCGTGGTTGCATCAACGCATTTCCCTGAACGTCCAGAAGGACACAAGGGAGAATGGCGACCCGATGCGGTTCTGTCGTTGGTCGCTGCTGGCTTGTGCCGTGGCGTATCAATCGGATTCTCGTATCTTGAAACAAGAGAACCAACGCAAAAAGACAAACAGCGTTTCAAATCAACAGGCAATGAACTCTTGAGAGTTGTGAGCAAATCACGATTGTTGGAATACTCATTCGCACCACTTCCAATGAATGAAGATGCACTTGTTGTCGCTGCAAGCAAGGGATTCATCAAGAAGGATGGAACAATTGACGATCGAGCCGTCAAGGCATTCCGACTCAAATCAGAGTCAGCAAAGATTGGTGGAAGCATTCAATTGAAATCGTCTGGTGCATTACGTTTGCGGGATATTGACACCGCAAAATTGACTCTTTTGGAAATCGAACGAATGCAAGGTCGGGTTTATTGACTCGCATTGGTATCATAATCACATAGTTTGTCGCCACGAATGAAGCGAGCCGAAGCGTATGCGTGTCGGATGCAATTTCAAAAGCAAGGCAATTCGTAACAATTCAAATTTTTTGGAAAATAATACAATGAACAAACAACAAGTTCTCAAACAAATTCGCACTCTTAATGTGAAACAATGTAAACAACTTGAAGTGGAAGAACCATTTGAAGGTGAAGGCACAGTCGAAGCCGTAATGGCATGGCTAGGTGATTCAACCCTCTATGGTGCAGACGGTAACGAGTTGGATTTGGCGGCAGTTTTTGCGGCAGATGACCCAGCAACACTTTCACTTCATTCTGGAATGCCAGAATCAGACGAACCTG
>Ga0209644_1000151_pt1 | contig 20132 bp, 15 predicted proteins | sample ETNvirome_2_1000_FD_184069 | JGI IMG/M metagenome (GOLD analysis project Ga0209644, IMG submission 184069) | Marine viral communities from the Pacific Ocean - ETNP_2_1000 (SPAdes) (version 2) | ecosystem: Environmental > Aquatic > Marine > Oceanic | place: Pacific Ocean | collected 2013-06-22 | reverse complement strand
AGCGAGGAAGCGTATTCTACGCACTTCCTGGTGTTTGTCAACCGCTGTTTTCAGCGAGTGAAGCGAGCGATCTAAACAACAACAAGACGGCTCTAACCTCCTGACAAACCAGAGGTTTTTCAACCTCCTTCACCGCTGGTAACGCTGGGCGTCCCCGGCAGCGGATGCGTACTTTACGGATTCGCAGCCGGGTTGGCAAGAGCTTTTTTAAAAAAATGCCAACGTTGCTCTATCAAGCTGATTACCGGCTACCTAACAGGGTGCTCAAGTTCTTTTATAGCGCCAGATACTAACGATTCGGAGCTAAGGTCAGCTATCGTTCGCGCGCCTGTCAACGTCATCGCAACCCGCATCTCTTTATCGAAAAGCTCTAGCAAATTGGCGACACCCGCTTCCCCAGCAGTGGCCAGCGCATAAATGAAGGCACGGCCAATCAATGCTGTATCGGCCCCCATAGCAATCATCCTTACTACATCCAACCCGTTGCGCACCCCGGAATCGGCCAGGATCGTCAGGTCGCCTTTAACTGCATCCGCAATAGCAGGAAGGGCACGCGCAGTAGAGGGAACACCATCTAGCTGACGACCGCCATGGTTCGAAACCACAATACCGTCTGCGCCGAAACGCACTGCATCACGCGCATCTTCAGCGTCGAGAATCCCCTTAATGATCATCGGGCCATCCCACTGCTCACGAATCCAATCCAGATCTTTCCAAGAGATAGAGGGATCAAAGTTGTCACCTAGCCAAGCTATATAGTCCTCAAGCTCTGTAGGCTTACCACGATAATCAGACACATTACCTAGATCATGTGGACGACCATGAACCCCCACGTCCCAGGCCCATAAAGGATGCAGCGCGGCTTGCAGCATTCGCCTCATGGGTCCGCTTTTACCGCTCATGCCTGAATGCGCATCACGATAACGCGCTCCTGGAACCGGCATATCAACCGTAAAAACCAGTGTCTTCACGCCCGCGGCCTTAGCACGCTCCAGCACATGCTTCATAAAGCCGCGATCTTTTAGCACGTAAAGTTGAAACCAGATGGGGCGGTCAACTGCCGCGGCTACTTCCGCAATAGGGCACACCGATACTGTCGAGAGCGTGAACGGTATGCCTTTTTTGGTGGCCGCCCGGGCTGCCTGCACTTCACCACGCCTTGCATACATCCCCGTCAAGCCCACCGGCGCCAGCGCAAGAGGCATCGCCATTTTTTCGCCAAACAGCTCGGTTTCGAGTGACAGCGACGACATATCCTTCAGCACACGCTGCCGCAATGCGATACCTGCGAGATCCTCAACATTTCGGTTCAGCGTATGCTCTGCGTATGACCCACCGTCAGCATAATGAAAAAGAAAGGGAGGGATACGGCGCTTGGCAGCTTGGCGGTAGTCCGTCGGTGCTGAAATGATCATGGCAGGCCCTATGCAATAAATAGATGCACTATTTACGAGTACTATCTACAAACGGTCATCGAAGCGTTGGTGTTAAGCGCCTCAGATTAAAATTGGTTTTACCAATTTACAAAAAATAAGACTCAACATTAGTGAGAGGTTATCGCTGTGTCAAACCGGCATCACGCTCTATAGGGCTTTTCAGCTATATACTTTAGTTTCAAACCGCATAAACAGTACCGTTAGCCATCCATTTGTTAGTTTTTTACTATTGAGACAAATCATTGAAGCCCCTACTATTGGTCTTACCAATTATGGGGGCCCTCACCAATGACTTACCCACCGCTCCGCCAACAGCGCTTAGCCGATGTGATTACTGAACGCCTTGAAGCCATGATCCTGGAAGGCAGCCTGAAGCCGGGCCAGCGCTTGCCACCCGAGCGTGAACTCGCTGAACGTTTTGGGGTATCTCGGCCCTCACTTCGAGAAGCAATTCAAAAGCTTGCGGCTCGCGGCTTGCTCACTAGCCGCCAGGGTGGTGGCACATTTGTTAATGAAACGCTGAACAATGGTTACACGGATCCGCTATTAGAGATGATGTCGCGCCACAATGAATTTCATCTCGACCTGCTTGAGTTTCGCGACGCCATGGAGGGTATTTCTGCTTACTATGCCGCGCTACGCTCGACGCCTGCAGATAAAGCTGTCTTGATTCAGCGCTTTGAAGAGCTTGATGGTGGCTTTGTGGGGGCTGACCCGGCTCAAGAGGCTAAGCTAGATGCGGCTTTTCACCTAGCTATTGCGGAGGCTGCCCATAACGTTCTGCTGCTTCACACGATCCGCGGCATTTTTCATCTGCTGGAACAGAGCATCGTGGATAACTTGGCCCACCTGTTCGCCAAACCCGACTCGCGTACCCAGCTAATGAAACAGCATCGTGCCTTGCTGGATGCCATTTTAGAGGGCCGCGCTGAAGATGCTCGAACCCGCGCCCACGAGCACTTAGTGTATGTAGAAGAAGGGCTGCTTGAGATGGCTAGAGCCGAAACTCGCGCTCAGCGCGCTCTACGTCGTGCCCAAGCCACTAATAGTCCCGCATGAGTAGTCACGTCAGCAGCACCGAGTGGCGCTGGCGTCTGCTATGGCTTATCGCCATTCCCGTTGGGCTACTGCTGTTTATGTGGCAGGCGGCTCAGTTCGCTCGTGAACAGGCACTTTCGAATCTTCAGGATGATGCCGAGAACGAGCTACGCCTCTCCGCGGCCAACTTGAACGGCTACCTGCTGCGTTACGACTACCTGCCGCAAATGCTCGCCACCCGAGAGGGTATTCAGCGCTTTCTTGCCTCTCCGGATAGCCAAGACCCTATGCCGCTCAACCTGCTGCTGGATCGTTTTCGTTTCACTTCAGGCGTCTCGGACGTCTACCTGCTTGATCGCGATGCCGACACCATCGCGGCTAGCAACTGGCATCGCCCCAACACTTTCATTGGTCAGAACTACGCGTTTCGCAGCTACTACTCCGATGCCATCGCGGGTGGCCAGGGACGCTTTTTTGGGCTTGGGATCCAGTCGTTAGAGCGCGGCTACTACTTTTCCTCACCGGTTTGGTTGGATGATACCTCTCCCGATGCCAAGCCGGATGGCGTGATCGTCGTCAAAGTGCTGCTTGATGACGTCGAGGAGAGCTGGGCCGAGCAGGACGCCGAGCTGTTCGTCACCGACAGCGACAACATCATCTTTATGGCCAGCCACCCCGAACTGCGCATGAACGCTCTCTATCCGCTGAGCGACGAGCAGCGCGACGCGCTCCGCGAAACCCGCCGTTATGCCATGGAGCCGCTAACGCCGTCTGGGATTCAATTGAATACCCCATACGGGCCCGGTAGTTACCTGGTGAGCTTTGCGCATGGCCCACTCAGCGGCGGGCGCTATTTAAGCCTCACGCGCCCCATTCCTGAGTTTGGCTGGCAAATGCATATTCTCAAGCCACTGACACCGGTCATGAACGCCCAGTGGATTGCTGCCTTCATGGCGGGAGGACTCTACGGCGTCATCGCCCTAGCAGGGGGCATTGGCTGGCAACGCCTGAGACTACGCCGGGAACGTGAAGCGTTTGCCGAGCGGGAGCGCCAAACGTTAGCCCACGTGCGAGATGAGCTTGAAGTCAGCGTCGAGCGTCGTACCCGCGACTTAGTCGCCAGCAACCAACGCCTCTCGGATGAAATTGAAGAGCGGCGGCGAGCAGAGGCCAACTTACGCCAAACGCAGGACGAGCTTATTCAAGCCGCAAAGCTGGCCGTGCTAGGGCAATTAGCCGCCGGGATTAATCATGAACTCAATCAGCCTTTAGCAGCGATTCGTGCCTATGCTGAAAACGCACGGCGCTTTATTGAGCTCTCGCGGATTGAGAGCGCCGACGCCAATTTAGCGCAGATTGTCGAGCTCACTGAACGCATGGCCGATATCAGCGCCCAGCTACGCCAATTCTCACGTAAAAGCAGTGAGCGCCAAGAGACCATTTCCGTGCAAGCCTGCATTGAGTACGCGCTACGGCTCTTTCATAGTCGCTTACGCGATGACGGTATTCGTATCGTTCAACAGTGGCCCAAGGAGACACTCTGGGTAGAAGGCGACCTGGTTCGTCTTGAACAGGTGCTTGTGAATTTGATCGGCAACGCTGTTCAGGCAATGAAGGAGATTGATGCGCCTGTTCTAACGCTCAGCGCCCAAGTGGATCACAATCAAGTGGTTATCAGCGTTGCAGATAATGGCCCTGGCATCGCCGCCGATCACCTTGGACATATTTTTGAGCCCTTTTTCACGACCAAGGCCCCCGGTAGCGGGTTAGGGCTAGGACTCTCCATTTCCTCACGTATTATGGAGGACCTTGGGGGCAGGCTGCAGGCTATGAATCAAACGGAAGGAGGTGCCTGCTTCACTATCACCTTGCCACGCTCATCGGCACCAGAGCCGTCTGGCTCCCGCATCAAACAGGAGACTCAATACCATGCATGAGCCGTCGACGCTGCCGGTCATGGTGATCGACGACGAACCGCATCTGCGTATCACCGCCAGCCAAACGTTAGAACTTGCGGGCTATACACCCCACTGCTTTGAATCGGCCGAACAGGCGCTTGCCGCGCTGCCGAATGACTTTCCTGGTGTCATTGTGAGTGATATTCGCATGCCTGGGATGGACGGCATGGCGCTGCTGCATGAGCTACATAGCCGCGACGCCACGCTGCCGATTATTCTGATTACCGGTCACGGCGACATTTCGACCGCCGTAGAAGCCATGCGTGCAGGCGCCTGGGACTTTCTGGAAAAGCCCTTCGCTGGCGACCAACTACTGGATGTGGTGAGACGTGGCATCGAAAAGCGCCAGCTAAGCCTCGAAAACCTGCGCTTGAAAGCCGAGCTAGAGGTGCAGCAAGCCGCACTGGGCCCGCGCTTGGTTGGGCGAACGCCAGTGATCTCAAGGCTTGCCGCGATGATTCAGCGCATCAGCCAGGTGGAAGCTGACGTGCTGCTGTTTGGCGAAACGGGCACCGGCAAAGACTTGGTTGCCCGAGCGATTCACGAGCGCAGCGCCCGGCGTAACAGTCCGTTTATGGCCATCAACTGCGGTGCGGTGCCGGAAAACACCATCGAGTCCGAGCTGTTCGGCCATGAGAAAGGCGCCTTCACAGGGGCGGTAGAGCGGCGAATTGGTAAATTTGAGCACGCTAACGGCGGCACCGTCTTTTTAGATGAGATTGAGTCCATGCCCTTGGCACTTCAGGTGAAATTGCTGCGAGTGCTTCAGGAGCGTAGCGTAGAACGGTTAGGCGCCAACGAAGCTGTTCCGCTCAATATCCGTGTGATTGCCGCCACCAAAGTCGACCTCAAAGTCGCCGCCGAAGAGGGGCGCTTTCGCGAAGATCTCTACTACCGGCTAAACGTAGTCACCCTACCGCTGCCAGCACTTCGCGAGCGAAGAGAAGACATTCCCTTACTGTTCCAACACTTTGCCGTGGTGGCGGCGAATCGCAGCGGGCTTGAAGCGCCCACTCTAGATAGCCACGCCATTGCCACCCTCCTGGCCCACGACTGGCCGGGAAATGTGCGTGAACTGCGTAACCTAGCCGAGCGCTATGTACTGCTGGGAGCCGCGTTTGACTACCGTCTTGATGCCCTGCTGGAGGGTGTCGCTGCCGACACTCAAGAGCTAACGCTACCCCGCCAAGTAGAGCTGTTTGAAAAGAGCTTGATCAGTCAGTCGCTAGCGCGCCACCAAGGACGAGTGACGGATGTTTGCCACCATTTAGGAATCCCCCGCAAAACGTTTTATGACAAGCTCAAAAAGCACGGTTTAAGCGCTGGCGACTATCGCCACAGCAGCGAACCCTGATGAAATAGCTCAACCAGCACTCCCCAAGGCGGCACCCAGGGCACCAAGATAAGCATGGCGATCAACATTAATAGGTTGGAAAGTGGACGGCGGCTATCGCCAAGCTTTAGCGCAGTACCGAAAGAGCGCTTTAAGCGCGCCCCTTCGAGGTCGACGCTAAACAGTTCATCCAAACTCAAGTGAATAATAAACCCAAACAGTACTGCAGCCCCGTGGCCCCACGCCAGCCAGGCAGGCTGGGCAAGCAAGTGAAAGCTTAGCGCAGCCGTAGCCAACGCACACAGCCCTGCCGCCATGAGTGAATGCCAGATACCTCGATGCACTGTCAGGCGTGAAAAAAGCACGGCTGCCAAGTAGCGCACACTGAAGTAAATCCCACCACACGCCACGAGCAGTAGCCCAGGTGTTAACCACGGCTGCAGCAACAGCACACCCAGCACCAGCGAAGGCACTGATAAAATATTAAAAATCAGCCGGATAGAGCGAGAACGGTCAGCATCAATGTCAGGGAGAATACCGCCAAAGGCCACCAGGGCAATGACCAGCAGGGCTTGTGGAGCTACCCACCACTGCGCCTGCCAGCCAACGTAAGCCATTAGCGTGCCGCCCGCTGCTGCAACCGTTATATGCGTGCGAAAATTAGCCATGTCGCGGCACCCTAGAAAACTGGATAAATTACCAGACTTTCAGTGCGCGCAACATGGCTAGGTTAGAAAAAAGAGTGGTAAGGCAAACGCTTAGCGTGCTTCGGCGGCTTCCATAAGGAACTGATCTTTTAACTTAACGTAATTGCCTGCGGTATAGGGGAAGAAAGCCCGCTCTTTCTCCTTGAGCGGGCGCAGCGCTTTCGCAGGGTTACCGGCATAAACGTAACCGCTCTCCAATCGTTTGCCCGGTGTCACTACCGCGCCAGCAGCAATAATCACCTCATCTTCAACCACTGCACCATCCATCACGATGGCGCCCATTCCCACCAGAATGCGGCTGCCCAGGGTGCAACCGTGCAAAATTGCCTTGTGGCCAATGGTCACATCGTCGCCAATCGTGAGCGGGAAACCATCAGGATTGAAATCACTGGCGTGGGTAATGTGCAGCACGCTGCCATCTTGAACGCTGGTGCGCGCGCCAATGGTGATGCGGTGCATATCGCCGCGAATCACCGTCATCGGCCATACCGAGCAGTCATCGCCGAGCGTGACATTGCCAATCACCACGCTGGCGGGATCGATGTAGACACGCTCACCCAACTGCGGCGAGACTCCTTGATACGTCCTTAGGGCACTGCTCATGGCACACTCCTCTAAAGCATTTCGCATTTCGTGACGACGCGGGATGACAGCACTATAGCAACCCACCGAGTAGAACAATAAACGTCAGTGGAATCGAGACCCAGCGAACAATATTGCGCCACATGACATAGCCACCATCGCCCACGCCCAGCGCTTTCACGACCAGCGCTTGCGGCATCACCCAAGCGGCAAAGGTAGCAATCAGCAAACCACCCAAGGGCAGGAAAATATCGGGCGGAATACTGCTTACCAGTTCGAACACGTTACGCCCGAACAGCGGCCTAAACTCGGCCAGCGTCGAGAACGAGAATGCCGATAGTAGGCCCAGAAGCCAGACACTGATCGCCACCACGGCGGTCGAGATACTGCGCCGCCAGCCCAGCCCCTGCAACGTGGCCACCATCGGCTCGGCAAGGTTGATCGCCGAGGTCCAGGTGGCCAGCAGCAGCAGCAGGAAAAATACGCTGAGCCAGAACGAGCCCCAGGGCAACTCGGAAAACGCGATGGGCAGCGTCACGAACATCAGCCCTGGTCCATCGGCGGGGTCCATGCCCTGAGCAAACACCACCGAGAAAATCGCAATGCCCGCCAGCAGCGCCACGCTAATATCCAGCACCGCCACGGCAAAGGCCGCCTTCGGCAGGCTCTGCTCATCGGGCATATAAGCCCCATAAGCCATCAAGGCACATGCCCCCACCGCCAGCGTAAAGAACGCATGCCCCATGGCGTGCAGAACGACTTCTGCCGTCACGTCTTCAAAAGAGGGCAAAAAGAGCCACGACAGCGCGGTACCAAAGCCCGACGTGGTCGTGGCGTAAATGGCTAATAGCAGCAGCAAACCGTATAGCAGCGGCATCAGCAGGTTATTGAGCCGCTCGAGCCCTTTGGCCACCCCGGCTGCTACCACCGTCATGGTCATGAAGAGGAACAGCGAGTGGTTGAAGATCAGCAGCCCAGGATTCGCCAGAAACGCTTCGAACCCTGCGCCGATCTCAGCTGCGCTGGCACCGTTAAAGTTGCCATTCACCGAGGCCACTAAAAACTCAATCGACCAGCCGGAGACCACCGAGTAAAACGACAAAATACAGAACACGGTGAACGCGCCGAAGAGCCCCAGCCAGCGCCAGTGCCGTGAAGCCCCGGCTTCTGACGCCAGCACCCCCAGCGCCTGCATCGGCCCGCGCCGCCCGGCACGCCCAATCAGGATTTCCGCCATCATCACGGGAATGCCTAACAGCAGCACGAACGCTACGTAAATCAACAGGAAAGCAGCACCGCCGTTCTCTCCTGCCACATAGGGAAAGCGCCAAATATTACCCAGCCCAACCGCAGCACCTGTTACCGCCAAGATAAAGGCCCGTTTCGACCCCCAGCGCTCTAGCGTTTCACTCATTACTTGCTCCTGCCATGGGTGGCACTTGATTGGTGACACTTGCAGATTACGGATATGGAAAGGCGGCAAGACTAGCAGGCGCCTGCCCCCAGGCCAAACGCTTGCAGCGGGTCAAGCATTGAAACAACGCCTCACTGCCCGCACTGTGTCATCATCAGCGCACGTTTTGTGCGCCCCTAACTTGATTGCTACCGAGGTGCTTATGTCCCGCAACCCGTTGCTAGAGAGCCACGAGCTTCCCCCTTTCGCCGACATTCGTGCCGACCACGTGGTACCCGCCGTGGAAACGCTGCTCGATGAGAGCCGCGAGGCGATTGATCGCCTCGCCCAACAGGCCGCTGCCACCTCCCCAACGTGGGACAACTTTGCCGCACCGCTGGAAGCAGTGAATGACCGTCTTTCCCAAGCTTGGTCGCCGGTGTCGCACCTCAACGGCACCATGAATACCCCAGAGCTGCGCGATGCTTACCAAGCCTGCTTGGAAAAACTCTCTGCGTTTGGCACCTGGGTCGGTCAGCACGAAGGGCTATTTAAGGGCTGGCAGGCGCTGAAAGAGAGCGAGAGCTGGGCAACGCTAACAATTGCCCAGCAACGCACGGTGGATAATGCCCTGCGCGATTTCCGACTGGCCGGGGTCGACCTACCGGCGGATAAGAAGGCACGCTACGGCGAGATTCAGTCCCGCCTCTCTACGCTTTCTAACCAGTTCTCCAACAACGTTCTGGACGCCACCCAGGCATGGCATAAAGACATTCAGGATCGCGACGCGCTGGCAGGCGTTCCTGAGAGCGCTCTGGAAACTCTTAAAGCCCTGGCAGACGCTAAAGGCGTTGATGGCTACCGCATTACGCTGGATTTCCCCAGCTTCTTCCCCATCGTCAGCTACGCCGACAGCCGCGAGCTGCGCGAAGAAGTGTATACTGCCTTCGTGACCCGCGCCTCCGACCAGGGCCCCAACGCGGGCAAGTTCGACAACGCCCCCATTTTGGAAGAGATTCTGGCCCTGCGTCAGGAACTGGCGCGGTTGCTGGGCTTCGACACCTACGCCGACTACTCGCTAACTACCAAAATGGCAGACTCCCCCGCGCAGGTGCTGGACTTTTTGGAAGACCTCGCCCGCCGCGCCAAGCCGCAAGCGCAGGAGGAGTTTGCCGAACTCAGCGCCTACGCCCGTGACGAGCTAGGCATCGAGACGCTCAACCCCTGGGATGTCGCCTACGTCAGCGAGAAACTGCGCGAAGCACGCTACGCTATTTCCCAAGAGCAACTGCGCCCCTACTTCCCCGCGCCGCGGGTCGTGGATGGCTTGTTCCAAGTCGTCGAGCGCCTTTACAACGTTCAGGTAAAAGAAGACAGCAGCGCTCCGAGCTATCACGACGACGTGCGCTTCTTCCGTATTACCGAACAGGGCAAACCGATTGCTGGGTTCTATCTGGATCTCTACGCCCGCGAAGGCAAACGGGGCGGTGCGTGGATGGCTGACTGCCGGGTACGCCGTAAAACCGAGAACGGCGTGCAGCTCCCAGTGGCCTTCTTGACCTGCAACTTCACCGCGCCAGTAGGCGGTAAACCTGCGCTGCTGACCCATGACGAAGTGACCACGCTGTTCCACGAGTTTGGCCATGGTTTGCACCATATGCTGACCAAGCAAGACGTGGCCGACGTGTCAGGCATCAACGGCGTGGCCTGGGATGCGGTTGAGCTGCCCAGCCAGTTTATGGAGAACTACTGCTGGGAGCGGGAAGGTCTCGACCTGCTAGCTAAACACGTAGACACCGGCGAACCGCTGCCGGACGTTCTGTTCGAGCGCCTGCAAGCGGCGAAAAACTTCCAGTCCGCCATGGGCATGGTGCGTCAGATCGAGTTTTCTCTGTTCGACCTACGCCTCCATCACGAGCTGGAAGCGCCTTCGGCCAGCGATGTTCAGACGCTGCTCGACGACGTGCGTCGCCAAACCTCTGTCGTTCCCGTGGTCGACTTCAACCGCTTCCAAAATAGTTTCAGCCACATCTTTGCAGGCGGCTACGCAGCGGGCTACTACAGCTATAAATGGGCGGAAGTGCTCTCTGCCGATGCCTGGAGCGCCTTTGAAGAAGCCGGGATTTTTGACCCAGACACTGGCCAGCGCTTCCGCGAGGAAATTCTGGAGCAAGGCGGTGCGCGGGATGCCGCCGAGCTATTCCGTGCCTTCCGAGGCCGCGAACCTAGCGTCGAACCGCTGCTGCGCCATAGCGGTATTCGCGCCGCCTAAGCTGGCTATTTTTATCCGGTGCGGCGGCGTTGCCGCCGCACGTTGGGAGTGTATGTATGTCGAGTATTAAGCGTTTTATTGCAGGCGTGACCTGCCCCCGCTGTGCCGCCATGGACCGCATTCGTGCGTGGGAGCAGCACGGCATCCGCTACCGTGAATGCGTGAGCTGTGATTTCTTCGAACAGCTGCCCATTGAAGACGAAGCGACCCCCGAGCTCACTACACGAGTGAATCAGGTGCGTGATGAGCAAAAAATCCAGGATGTGCAGCCGGTTCGCATTCTTGCCCCAGGTAAAAACAAATAACGCCCCTCGCTAGCGGTGCAGCGGCTGCATCGCTAGGTGCCCCCTTTGAAAAGTGTGTGAAAAACCGCACACCACCCTATCTAGAGCGTGCGCAAAGCCAGACACTTAATGGCTTTTGCTTTTCAACCAAAGTTGAAGAGAAAATTCTTAATGCATTGATTTCTATATTAAATCGTATATGTGGCACAAGTATCGCTCTATATAAGCTGCTTAATGATAAAGCACTGGCGGTGTCCCACACGCGCCAGACGATAATCCCAATAACAGCTTAGGAAATCTCGCCATGCGCAATACGATGCCCAAAACTGTCGCTCTGCTCGCAGGCAGCGCGTTACTTGCTGCAGGCACTGCCCATGCGGACCGCTCTGAATGGCCCACTAACTTTACTGTTGGTACGGCAAGTCAAGGCGGCACCTACTTCGTTTATGGCTCTGGCTGGGCAAACTTCATCGCCGATGAGCTCGGTGTTTCAGGCGGCGGCGAAGTGACTGGTGGCCCTACCCAAAACCTGGCGCTAGTACATAGTGGCGATATGGCGTTTGGCCTAACCACTATGGGTCCGGCATCCGATGCCATCAAAGGCGACAGCCCGCTGGCACCTGGCCTAGTCATGGACAACGTTTGCGCGCTGTTCCCGATGTATGAAACCCCGTTCTCTATCGCTGCGCTCTCTAGCTCCGGTATTGAAACTATTTCCGACATCCCCGACGGTGCGCGCATCGGTTTCGGCCCAGCGGCGTCTACCTCTGACACCTACTTCCCGGCCATGCTGGAAACCCTGGGTGTGAACTTCGAGCGTCGTAACGGCGGCTGGTCGGATCTGGGTGGCCAGCTTCAGGACGGTCTGCTGGACGTTGTCGCCTTTGCAGCAGGCATCCCGATTCCGGCAGTTAGCCAGCTGGAAGTCCAAACCGACGTGAATATCATCGAATTTACCGAAGAAGAGCTGGCGACTGTGCTGGACAACTATCCGGTTGCTGAGTTCACCATCCCCGCCAGCACTTACACCACGCTGGAAGAGGATGCTCGCGCCGTTTCCATGTGGAACTTCGCCATTGCCGGTTGCGACCTGCCGGAAGACTTCATCTATGAAGTCACGAAAGCCACCATGGAAAACAATGATCGGATGCGCGACGTACACCGCAGTGCTGAAACCAGCATTCCGGAAAACATCGTGCACAACACGGTACTGCCTTTCCACCCAGGCGCAGCACGCTGGTACGAAGAGAACGGTTACGATATCTCTGACGACATGATCAAGTAAGCTCCACGCACCATCGCGCTGCCCCGCTGCCGACCCTGTCGGGCGGGGCAGCGTTTGCTCTTGCCCCCTTTCTCTGCTTTTGCTGTGAGGGTGACCTCTGATGAGTCACAATACCAACCAAGACCCCAACGGCCTCAAGGATGACGCCTTAGCTGCTTCATCAACGCCAGAATCGATTGCTGATGGCGTCGATGAAGAAGTTGTTGAGCCCAACCGCCGCCTGTTCGTTGGCTGGCAGTTCCTATTATTTGCAGCACTGGCGATTGCCTATTCAGGTTTCCACCTGTTTTCACTCAACGTGCACCCCATGGAAACCTGGTCGTTCCGTATCGTACACATCGCCGGTGCATTAATTTTGGGTTACGGGCTGTTTGCCGGTGCCCGCTTTGCTGAAGATGACCAGCAGGCCTCCCCTGCTTGGCTGAAATGGGTGAGCTATGCGCTGCTGGTTCCTGCGGTTTACTCGCTGGTGCAAGTATTCTTGATGCAGCAGGCCATCAACGGCGGTGCCATGCGCATCGACCCGGCCGTGGAGACGCTGCACTTTGGCTACCCACTGATGGCCACCACAGCAGGCGCGATTGTGCTGTCTTGGTTCTATCGTCAGGCACGCCACCGCCTTAATCCCGCCGACTTAGTGTTAATGGTGTGTGCTTTGGCCAGCGCTGGCTACCTGCTAATGGCATTTAACACCAGCATGCGGATGTCCACCGGCACCTCATTTGCGCCTCCTGGTATCTCTTGGGCCGCCATCGCGGGCTCACTGCTGATTCTCGAACTGACTCGCCGTGTGGCAGGTTTGGCGCTGGTCGTCATTTCAGCCGTATTTCTGACCTACGTCTTTGCAGGCCCCTATTTACCCGGCTTCCTGGGCTACCCTGGTCTATCGGTCCAGCGCTTCTTTAGTCAGGTCTATACCGATGCGGGCATACTCGGCCCGACCACGGCGGTCTCGTCCACCTATATTATTCTATTCATCATTTTTGCCGCCTTCTTGCAGGCGTCTAAAGTGGGCGACTACTTCGTCAACTTCGCCTTTGCCGCGGCAGGTCGTGCTCGCGGCGGCCCCGCGAAAGTCGCTATCTTCGCTTCTGGCCTGATGGGGATGATTAACGGTACGTCTGCCGGTAACGTGGTATCGACAGGCTCTTTGACCATTCCGCTGATGAAGAAAGTGGGCTACCCGGCCCGTAGCGCCGGTGCCATTGAAGCTGCCGCGTCTACCGGTGGCCAAATTATGCCGCCGATCATGGGCGCAGGCGCATTCATCATGGCAGAAGTGACCGGTATTCCTTATACCGAGATCGCTATTGCTGCGATTATCCCCGCCATTCTCTACTTTGCTTCTATCTACTTTATGGTCGACTTTGAAGCCGCCCGTAAAGGCATGCGCGGCATGCGCAAAGATGAGATTCCGCTGTTCTCCAAGCTAGTGAAGCAAGTCTACCTGTTCGCGCCGATCATCATTTTGATCGTGGCGCTGTTCATGGGTTACTCGGTCATTCGTGCCGGTACCCTGGCCACTGCCTCTGCGGCGGTAGTGAGCTGGCTCTCCCCTAACAAAATGGGCCTTCGCGCGATTCTGAGAGCGCTTCAGCTTGCCGGTACCATGTCGATTCAGATTATCGCCGTCTGTGCCTGTGCAGGTTTGATTGTCGGCGTTATCTCGCTGACCGGTGTAGGTGCTCGTTTCTCTTCGCTGCTGCTGGGCTTGGCGGGCGTTAGCCAGCTGTTGGCACTGTTCTTTGCGATGCTGATCAGCATCATGCTGGGGATGGGCATGCCCACCACGGCGGCATACGCGGTGGCGGCATCGGTCGTGGCACCGGGCTTGATCAACATTGGTATCGAACCACTCGTCGCCCACTTCTTCGTGTTTTACTTCGCCGTGGTATCAGCCATTACCCCGCCCGTGGCGCTTGCGTCTTACGCAGCCGCCGGTATTTCTGGGGATAATCCCATGGGCACCTCGGTGGCGTCGTTCAAGATTGGCTTGGCGGCGTTTATCGTGCCGTTTATGTTCTTCTACAGCCCGGCGATGCTGATGGAAGGCTCCGCCACGCAGATCCTGCGCGTAGGCCTCACCGCCACGCTAGGCATTGTGTTGCTCTCGGGCATGGTTCAGAAGTGGTTCTTCGGTCCGGTGAACTTACCCCAGCGCTTAGTGATGCTGGTCGGTGCCATGTTCTTGATCTACGGCGGCATCTACACCGACATTGTTGGCCTAGCGATTGGTACGGTGCTGTTTATCATGCAGCGCAAGCAGCATGGTGGCAAAGGCAAGGCAACGGCAAGCGCTGCGTAAACCGTTACGTTACTAGAGCCAAGCTATGCACTAGCCGGAACCGAGAGGTTCCGGCTTTTTTTCGTACCTTTAGAACTACCATAAAAAAACCGGCCTGCATTCAGAGATGCAGGCCGGTTTTGCGGGTAAACGGCAGCGTTAGCTGAGGTTATCCACCACTTTCAGCGCTGGTGCCGATTGGTTCAGCGTGTAGAAGTGCAGGCCCGGCGCGCCGCCGTCCAGCAGGCGTTCACACAGGCGAGTCACTACATCGGTACCAAAGGCGGAAATGGCGTCGCTGTCATCGCCGTAGGCTTCTAACTGCTTGCGAATCCAGCGGGGAATTTCCGCGCCGCAGGCATCGGAAAACCGTGCCAGTTTGGTGTAGTTGGTGATCGGCATGATGCCGGGAATGATCGGCTGCTCGACGCCCAGCGCACGCGCTTTATCAACGAAGTGGAAGTAGGCATCGGCGGTAAAGAAGTACTGGGTAATCGCCATGTTGGCACCCGCATTCATCTTGCGGGCAAAGTTTTCCACATCCTTATCGAGGCTGGGGGCCTGTGGATGAGATTCCGGATACGCCGCGACCGCGATGTCAAAGTGGTCGCCCGTCTCGTCACGAATGAACTCTACCAATTCATTGGCGTAGCGCAGCTCTCCGATACTGGCCATCCCGGAGGGCATGTCACCGCGCAGGGCCACTAGGCTATCGACGCCCTCTTCCCGGTACTGCGCCAGTAAGTCGCGCAGCTGAGCCTTTTCGCTGCCGATGCAGGAGAGGTGCGGCGCCGTGGTGATGCCACTTTGGCTAACGGTGCGCACGATATCCCGAGTGCGCGCCTGAGTGGAGCCACCCGCGCCGTAGGTGACCGAGAAGAAACGCGGGTTACGAGCGGCCAGCTCATCACGCACGTGAATTAGCTTCTCCCGACCTGCATCGGTGTTGGGCGGAAAGAATTCAAAGCTAATACCTAACGGATGCTCTTGGCTGCTCATGGTTTGTCCTCGCAGTGCGGTAACGTGATCATTATTTAGGGTATTCTCGCTGCTTCGCCGCGCAGCGGCTAATGAAAGATTCCACGGTCGACCTTCAATTCGGCTCATGTTGGCACCACCGCGTCTATCAAGGAGGAGATATGGACTTAGCACCCAGCGCTTTAATGGGCCCGCTGCTCATGCTGATAGGGTATGTGGGGCTGGGCTTTATTGCCGCCCAACGGTTGAAAATAGACCCGCGCCCGATTGCTACCTTGTTGGTGTACCTGATCGCGCCGCTGACAATTTTTCGCGCGCTGATGAATGGCGGCCCCACCTTAGAGTATTTGGTGCTCACCCTGGCGATGTTTCTATTGGTCAGCGCCATGGCACTGGCCGTGCGCTGGGCTACCCAACACCGCTTTGGCCCGCAGGAAGGCGCGCTGCTGGCGTTCTCTTCTGGCACCGGTAATACCGGCTACTTTGGGCTGCCCGTCGCGCTGATTCTGCTACCGCCGGAAGGGGTGACGCTGTACCTCTTCTGCATGCTGGGCATCAACCTGTATGAGTTCACGGTGGGGTTTTATTTGAGCGCCCGGGGCCACTTCTCGGTACGCCAGAGCCTTGCCAAAATTGCCCGCCTGCCGCTGATTTATGCCTTTTTCCTAGCACTGCTGCTAAACGCGCTCAACGCCACGCTGCCTGAGTCACTGATGAGTTCGTTAGCCGTTTTCCCCGCCACCTATACCCTGCTGGGCATGATGATTATTGGCATGACGTTAAGCCAGGTCACCCTCGCCGCGTGGGATACACGCTTTGTGGCGACCTGCGTGGGCCTGCGCTATCTGCTCTGGCCACTGGTAATGCTGGGGGCGGTGCTGGTGCTCCAGCAGTTCACGCCACTCGCACCGGAGCTGGCGATGGCACTGCTGCTATTTGGCGTGGTGCCCATGGCCTCTAACGTGGTGGTCGTGGCGATGGAGTTGGGCATTCAGCCGCAGAAAGGTGCTTTAGCGGTACTCACCACCACGCTGCTGGCACCGCTGTTGATACCGCTCTATCTGGGGCTGATGCTGCGGCTCACCGGGCTCGGTTAAAACCCATCGACGCCCGCCAGCTGCAGCAGGCGGGCCATGCGCTGAACGTCTGGGTGGCTGAAGAAGGCAACGAGCGCTTCGCCGCGCACCGGGCCAACGCCAGGCACGGCTTGCCAATCGGTTCGAGAGTAGCCCGCGAGGGTGTACCAATCACCCAGCCCAGCGTCGCCACCGGGGGGCATTCCCAGCGCCGTCAGCCATGTCGCATAGGGCGCTTGGCGCGCCGCGTCGAACTGTGCCATCAGCGCTGCGGCGGTGGTAGCGCCAATACCGTGGGCCTGTTGAAGCTGCTCCGGCGTTAGTGCCAACCAACCCAATAGTTCCGTAACCACACCGGCCTCCATCAGCGCCTGCCAAGTGCCTTCGCCAATTCCACGCATGCCCAGCTGCTCGCTGAGATAGGTTAAGCGGGCCAGCAATTGGGCGCTGCATTCTGATGTTCGCTCGGGCGTTAGCGTAAAGCAGCTCAACAGATGGTAACGCTCGGGCGGCGGGGCGCTTAGGGCGGCTCTTTCACGTGTTTGCCACACCACGCTGTCTACCTGAGGAATCGTCAGGCCCGCCAGCGTCACCGCCACTTGGTCACCTGGTCGCACGTCCCACGCCTGCCAGCGCTCCAATGAGCCCAGCGACACGCGACTGATGCGCCGCCCTTCCAGAGTTACCGGGTAGAGCCATAGCAGCGGCGTTACGCGCCCAGTTCGCCCCACCCGAAACTCGACCCCGCGCACCTGGGCTAGCGCCTGCTGAGACGGATACTTCCATGCTACCGCCCACTCAGGGGGCGATGACGACCAGCTACGCACGCTAGGGCGATCAGCCTGTTTTAACACCACACCGTCGGTGGCAAACGGCAGCGGGCCGTTGAACCACCGCTCGCGCCACTCGGCGGCCGCCTCCTGGCCGCTGATCGAGTGGGTGTAATCGGCCGTATCGAAACCCAGCGCCGTCAGTTGTGCCAGCCGTTCGGTCATCTGCGTCGGGCCATCCGGCCAGTCCCATACGAATAATCCGATGCGATTCAGCGTCTCTTGGCTTGGGTCGCGCTGCGCCATGGCACCGGCCACGGCACCTCGGGCACCCGAATCTGGCTGGCGTGCCTGCACGTGATTATCCAGCCGCCAGTAAAGCTCGCCCTGCAGCACCGCAGAGACGGGCTCAGGAAGCGTAACGGGCACACCGGGCAGCTGCTGAACCCGCGCCGTCCAATCCTGCCCCCGCTCGCCGTCTCCACGGCTAACCGCCTCGACGAGCTCCCCGCCCTGGTAACGCAGCGTCACCGCCACACCATCCACCTTGGGTTGAATCCATAGGTCTTCGCGGCGGCTGGTAAAGCGTCGAATGCCGTCCTCATCGGCTTTCGTGAGTCCGGTTTGGGCGGCCGGATGGGTGCGGGTACCGCTGCTGCTCGTGATGCGGGTCAGAGGCCGATGGGGAATCGGTGAATCTAAGCAAGCTTGCCAGTTTTCCAGCCGTGCCAGCGCCTGGTCGTACAGCTCATCAGCAATCAGCGATTCGCCGTTATCATGGTAGGCGCGGTCCCATACTTTGATATGTTCGGCTAGCGCCTGGGTTTCCAGCGCCAGCCGCTCGGCGGGCCAGTCGGGGCAGGTGTCTGCCTGTGCGGAAAAAGTGACACTCATTAACCAAGCTGCCGCTAGGTTCGCCATTCCTGTTATTCGCCGACCCGACATACGCATCCTCACGTGGTAAACGGGAAATTTTCAGCCCTTATTAAAATTAACTTATATGAAACTGACAGAGATGCAATGCGCGGCAAGCCGCTCTCGGAGCCGTTTTCGACCCATAAAAAAAGCGCCCCCTGGCGTGAACCAAGGGGCGCTTTTCGCTAACCCATGACGCTCATTGCGCTTACGGGAAGCTTATAGGCCAGCGGCCTGGCGCAGCGCGTCTGCTTTGTCAGTTTTTTCCCACGGGAAGGCTGTAAACGTCTCGGTGTGCGTTTCGCCTTTGTCGTCTACCCAGCTGTAGCTGTGCTCGAACGGCTCGCGGCCAAAGTGGCCATAAGCCGCCGTCAGACGGTACATCGGGTGCAGCAGATCCAGCATCTTGGTGATCGCGTAGGGGCGCAGATCGAAGTGCTCGCGCACCAGCTCGACGATTTTCGCGTCGTCGATTTTGCCAGTACCGAAGGTGTCGATAGACACCGAGGTAGGCTCTGCCACGCCAATGGCGTAGGAGACCTGAATCTCGCACTTGTCCGCCAGGCCCGCTGCTACGACGTTTTTCGCCACATAGCGGCCAGCGTACGCGGCGCTGCGGTCTACTTTCGACGGATCTTTACCCGAGAACGCACCGCCACCGTGGCGCGCCATGCCGCCGTAGGTATCGACGATGATCTTACGACCGGTCAGGCCACAGTCGCCCACCGGGCCGCCAATCACGAACTTGCCGGTCGGGTTGATGTGGTACTGGGTATTGGCATCCAACCACTCAGCGGGAATCACCTGCTCAATGACTTCACGCTTAATCATTTTGCGCAAGTCTTCCTGGTCGATTTCCGGATCGTGCTGAGTCGACAGAACAATCGCATCGACGCCACACGGTTGGCCTTCAGCGTTATAGCGGAAAGTCACCTGACTTTTGGCATCCGGACGCAGCCACGGCAACAGGCCGTTTTTACGCAGCTCCGCCTGACGCTCGACCAAACGGTGCGAGTAGTGGATCGGCGCAGGCATGAACGAATCGGTTTCGTTCGTGGCATAGCCAAACATCAAGCCCTGGTCGCCCGCGCCCTGATCTTCCGGCTTGGTACGATCAACGCCCTGAGCAATATCGACACTCTGCTTGCCAATCAGGTTGATGACGCCGCACGTGGCACCGTCGAAGCCCACCTGAGAAGAGGTGTAGCCGATATCGGTAATCACATCACGCACCAGCGTCTCTAGATCCACCCACGCGGAGGTGGTGATCTCACCGGCAATAATGGCAACGCCCGTCTTCACCATCGTTTCACAGGCAACGCGGGCCTGTTTATCCCGGGCGATAATGGCATCTAACACCGCGTCTGAAATCTGGTCGGCAATCTTATCGGGATGGCCTTCGGAAACGGACTCGGAGGTAAACAGGGAATATTCGCTCATCGCGCACTCGACCCTCTGTATGACGGCTGCTCTGTTATGACCGCAGCATCAGCAGGAAATCATGGCAGGAAGTTCCCTGCCCGTATAAAGAAGCGGCACCATCACTTTCACCACCACTTCGGGAGCCAGAGTCTACACGCTGTTGCAAGTTCTTCCCACAACGTGCCCCTGAGAATTTGCCGCCGCCGGGGAAGTCAGCGACAATAGCACCTTTATTCTTTCCGTTTTCAGGCGAGGAGCACCCCCATGCCGTCCCGTTTTGAGCTGGCCAATGCCATTCGCGCCCTTTCCATGGATGCTGTTCAGAAGGCCAAATCCGGCCACCCTGGCGCCCCCATGGGTATGGCTGATATTGCCGAGGTGCTGTGGAATGACTACCTC
>Ga0209644_1000150_pt1 | contig 20203 bp, 22 predicted proteins | sample ETNvirome_2_1000_FD_184069 | JGI IMG/M metagenome (GOLD analysis project Ga0209644, IMG submission 184069) | Marine viral communities from the Pacific Ocean - ETNP_2_1000 (SPAdes) (version 2) | ecosystem: Environmental > Aquatic > Marine > Oceanic | place: Pacific Ocean | collected 2013-06-22 | reverse complement strand
GCGGAGCCACTATCGAGACGCTCAAGGCTTATGTGCAGGGACAGAAGACACCAGAATAGGGCCGCTTGTGCGGCCCCCGCTTACCTCCCCGCCCGAGTGGGCGAGGGTTCACGCGGGTTTTTGCTGAGGTTTAGGCGGAGGCTGCCATAGGCAATTGCACCAACAAGACGAAAAGTCATTGCTGCAGCGTTGACTCTAATCAGGGGGGGGGGCAGGATCCATCATCATGTTAGAAATGCTTTTGGGTAGCAGGCCATATTTTTACGTTAGGTTCAGGCTCGTTTCAGGTTAACACCGTATAAAGAACAAGTGACACTAACCTCTGAGGTAAATGACCATGCGCAACATCTCCTTAACAACGTCTTTGTTTGCCCTTTCACTCAGTTTGATAACGAGTGCGGCATGGGCTGCACCCGGCCACGGCGGTGGTGGCAATAACCTAACCGAGGCTGACGTTGACCGCACGATCAGCCTTGAGGCTGGCGATATGTGGTTCGACCCTGAAGAGCTAGAACTGGCGGCTGGGGAGGTGGTTAAATTTGAAATCACCAACACCGGCAATTTAGAGCATGAATTTGTGATTGGTAGCAAAGAAGCCCAAGAAGAACATCGCCAGATGATGCTAAACATGGCCAATGGCGGAGGCCATGACATGTCAAATATGGCACACGGTGAAGGCCACGATATGTCCAATATGTCAAACGGCGATGGTCACGATATGGCCAGCATGGACATGGCAGGTGTCACCATTGCGCCTGGTGAAACCGGGACTTTATTATGGAGTGTCCCTGACAATGTTAACGAGCTAGAGTATGCCTGTAACATTCCTGGTCATTATGAATCCGGCATGTACGGCAATTTTTCTCTCTAATCTGACGTATATCCATGAAACTGTTGCTACTTGAAGATGATGACTTGCTAGCGGAAAGCTTGGCAGAGAGTCTCAAAGACAACGGTTACCTGGTTGATTTGGCCGCTTCCTTGAAAGCGGCCAAGTCGCTGATGGCAACCGAGCATTATGAACTGGCGATCTTAGATGTCGGTTTGCCCGACGGCTCAGGGCTGGATCTGCTCGCCCAGTGGCGCAGGCAAAAACGCGACACGCCTATTTTGATCCTGACGGCCCGCGATACCTGGGAAGATAAAGTTGTCGGTCTTGAGACGGGGGCCGATGACTATCTCACCAAGCCTTTCCACGAAGCCGAACTTATGGCTCGCCTGAAGGCCTTGTTGCGTAGGCAGTCTGGTCAGTTATCTCAGGTGATTACGCTTAACGGTGTCTCGTTGGATGAGGCGGGTCAACGCGTGTGCTTAGAAGGTGAAACGTGGCGTTCGCTAACAGCAACGGAGTTTCGATTACTGCGCTACTTAATGCTGCATCCTGATCGCATTCACTCGAAAGATCAGCTACTAGAGCAGCTCTACGCCTTGGAGCAGGACGCTGCCGCACCTAACTTGGTGGAAGTCTACATCGCTCGTCTGCGCCGTTATCTCGGTAAATCAGTCATTCAAACGCGACGCGGTCAGGGGTATTTCTTTGCTTCACATTGATAGACGCAGTTTACGCATTCGGCTACTCGCATGGCTAGGCGGCGTCGCGCTACTGGTGGTGGTCACCACGTGGCTATTGCACGGGATCTTTTTACAGAGCCTGGCAAGGGATTTTTTAGGTGAACGCTTACAACGTGAAGCAAACCACGCGGTCGCGCAGCTAGAGCAAGACCAAACGGCTGTACCGATTGCGCTCGACTCGGTTAGCCAAGGCTATCAAGTCTTTCATCATCTCTACGTACTCCGTTTCAATGGCTCGGTCAGCGCTTCTGACCCGCAATGGCAGCAACAGCTGGCTCCGTTGCTAGATGAGAGCGGCGATGCCCTAATAGATGTGAATCGCGGAACACAGCACATGCTCGTCTATCGCCGCCATTTTGAGTGGCAGGGCACGCAGGGTGTGCTATTGGTGGGCGAGGATTTTTCCCAAGTAGAAGCAGGGCTTGCAACTTTGCACTGGTGGGTTGGTGGGATCGCCGCCGTGCTTTTAGGGATGCTCATCATACTCAACATGCTAGCGGTTAACCGTGGACTCATACCACTCTGGCAACTGCGCCAACAACTTGAAACATTGCGATCAGGCAAACGTGATCGCTTGTCATTAGTAGCCCCTTCGGAGCTAGATGAATTAGTCGACCAGTTGAACTGGTTCATGGACGACATTGATCTTCGTCTGAAGCGCTCGCGAGAATCGGTCGCCAACCTATCACATGCTTTAAAAACCCCGCTGGCAGCAATTACCCAAGTACTGCGCGGCAATCGGCCCATTGATGAAAACCGACGGCATAAACTGCTCAGTCGTATTGAAGATATTAACGCTCAGTTAGCTGCAGAGCTGCGTCGTTCGCGTATTGCAGGGCCTAACGCGGGTCGAATGGCGAACGTCACGCGAGATAGTTCACGGCTCATCGAGATGTTCCGTAGTCTTTACCCTGAGCGCATTTTCAACCTTACCCACTCGGCACACGAGAAAGACCAAGTGCCTATTGAGGCTCACGACTTTTCTGAAATATTAGGCATCGTGCTCGATAACGCTGGCAAATGGTCGAATAGGTGCATTAATTGCGATATTGCCGTCTCCACTACCACACTCACGCTCACCACTGATGATGACGGTTTCGGCGTTGCAGAAGAAGATCTTTCGCGCTTGGGAGAGCGTGGCACACGATTGGATGAACGCCGTCCCGGCTACGGCTTAGGCCTGTCGATTCTTGCGCAGTTAATTGCCCGCTACTCAGGGCACTCGCGCTTTGAGCGTAGTCCACTGGGTGGACTGCGCGTTACGGTTACGTTGCCTCTTGCAGTTGAAGTGATTAATTAATCACTATTCAGCTTTGATTCAGCTTCTTCCATCAAGATGGTGCCATTCATCATTGACGGGAGTTACACATGGCACGCTCAAGCATCATTTCTCACCCGCTTTCTCGCCGGCAGGTCCTAAAAGGCGGCGCTGCCCTAGGAATAGGTTCCGCTGCGGCAATGGGATTAACCCCCGCCTGGGCAAACCCCTGGGGCCGTACCAACGTCTATGCTCAGGGCGTTGAAGAAGGGCCCGAGGTATCGCTGGCGATCCGCCGTGAATCGTTGCCTATTGACGGACAAGAAGCCCAACCAATTACCATTAACGGTACCAGTCCTGCCCCGCTGATTCGTTTGAAAGAAGGTCAAGACGCAGTACTGCGTGTCACCAACCTGCTGGACGAGCCCACCTCCATCCACTGGCATGGTCTTATTCTACCGCCGGAAATGGATGGTGTGCCTGGCGTTAGCTTTGCAGGTATCGCCCCTGGTGAAACCTTTACCTACCGTTTTCCCGTCCGTCAGAACGGTACCTACTGGTACCACAGCCACTCCGGCTTGCAGGAACAGCTCGGCCACGCCGGGCCGTTGATAATTGACGCCGCCGAGCGCGAACCCATCCGCTACGACCGTGAGCACGTATTGCTGCTCACCGACTGGACCTTTGAAGATCCCATGTCGGTGTTCCGTAATCTGAAATCCATGATAGATGGCTATTACAACTTCCAAGAGCGCACGATTGCTGATTTTTTCGCCGATGTTCGCGAAAAGGGTTTCTCACAAACTGCCGAGATGCGCGGTATGTGGGCCAAAATGCGCATGAGTTCTCGGGATATTGCCGATGTGACCGGCAGTACTTATACCTACCTGCTTAACGGTCACTCCCCCCAAGAAAACTGGAATGCGCTGTTCAAGGCTGGTGAGCGGGTACGACTACGCGTGATTAACGGGTCGGCGATGTCATACTTTGATGTACGTATACCTGGTTTGAAGATGACCGTCGTTGCTGCCGATGGCCAGCCAGTGCAACCCGTGCCTGTTGATGAGTTCCGTATTGGCGTGGCGGAAACGTACGATGTGCTTGTTTCACCAGAAGATGATCGAGCCTATACCATCTTCGCCGAAGCCATAGATCGGAGTGGCTACGCTCGCGCCACGCTAGCCCCGCGTGAAGGCATGCAGGCGGAGATTCCCAAGCGCCGCCAAATTGCCGACCGCGGCATGGAAGCCATGGGTGCCCACGGTATGGGCGGTATGGATCACTCCAACATGGCGGGGATGGATCACTCTGGCATGTCCAACATGTCGGGGATGGATCACTCTGGCATGTCCAACATGTCGGGGATGGATCATTCCAGCATGGCTGGGATGGATCACTCCGGTATGTCCAACATGCAAGGCATGGATCACTCTACTATGGGAGGCATGGCAGCCGAGCAGGCCAAAATAGGCGCAAACGGTTTGCTTCTCGCTGGTGAAGCCCAGCCCGGCTCTCGCTACGACCAGGCGGGCATCGGCATCGACCCCGACGAACGACGCATATTAGTCTACCGGGATCTCAAAGCGATCACACCATGGCCTGATCGCCGTGAGCCAGGCCGTGAGCTTGAGCTGCACCTGACCGGCAATATGGAGCGTTATATATGGTCGTTCGACGGTAAGAAGTTTAGCGAAGTGACGGGCCCTATTCATTTTGTGAAAGACGAGCGGCTGCGCCTAATTCTGATTAACGACACCATGATGGAGCATCCTATCCACCTCCACGGCATGTGGATGGAGCTGGAAAACGGCCAAGGGGAATTGATACCACGCAAACACACCCTAAATGTGAAGCCCGGCGAGCGCGTATCTGCGTTGATCACCGCAGATGCAGAGGGCAGTTGGGCGTTCCACTGCCACCTTCTCTATCACATGGATGCCGGCATGTTCCGCGTTGTTCAGGTTTCTTAAGGAGGCAGTATGAAAACCAAGCACTACTTAACCCTCGCCAGCGCCGCCCTCGGCATGGCCGCCGCCACGACTGCTCAAGCCGAAGACGGCTATGACGCCCCGGCCGGCTGGCCGTCACCGGTCGTGGAGTACCCGATGACCACGGTACGGGTCGATCGCTTGGAATATGCTTCGCCCGACAAGGGGGGGGATGCCTTGGTCTGGGATTTCCAGGCCTGGTATGGCGGTGATTTCAATCGCCTATACGTGGAAGGCGAAGGCCAAAACGTCCAGGGCGATGGCGAAGATGCAGAATTCGAGTCCCTCAACCTGCTTTATAGTCGTTTGATTGCCGACTTCTGGGAACTTCAGGGCGGCATCGGTTATCAGGGCGGTATCGCTACGAATGACTATCCCGAACGCTATTTCGGCGTCATCAGCCTATTGGGGCTCGCCCCCTATCGCTTCGAGACCGATCTCGACTTGATGATAAGCGATGAAGGCGATATCTCCGCCAGCCTGGAAAGCGAGTACGATCTGCGCCTGACGCAGCGGCTCTACCTACAGCCGCGTACCGAAATTGCCGTAGCTGCCAGCGAAGTTAAGGAGTTTGGTGTGGGTAAGGGCCTTAACTCAGTGCGTGTCGGCATGCGCCTGGGCTACGAAGTGACCAGACGCTTTGCGCCTTACGTGGGCGCTTACTGGGAAAAAGAGTATGGCGATACCGCTGACCTTTCTCGTGCTGGCGGGAATAATACCGAAGATACCGGCGTGGTGGCAGGTGTCAGGTTAATATTTTAAATCGTTAAGCACTCTATAACTTGCGCCACCGAAAGGTGGCGTTTTTTTTTGCTAATAAACCACTAAATTCAGCTTCAACTCATACTCTAAGGTTATTATTAAATTGTAAATAACCAGCGGAGTAAACCACCATGAAAATTAAAGCAATTGTTTTTAGTGCAGTAGTAGCAAGTATCCTCTCTACACCTGTATTAGCGAGCTTAGGCAATACAACACAGAATCTTCCCTTACTAGAAAGAGGCGTATCTTCTACACAGATGCTTGCCCAGGGGCAACCTAAGCGTTTCAATATTAACATTGAACAAGCGACTACACTGAAAGTAGTGAGTGAGCACTTTCCAGGATTTACCAGCACTGGCAACCGCATTTCAGCTGTTCTTTATAATGAGGCGGGACAGAAGGTAGCAGAAGCTTCCAGCCCACGGGGGCACTTCGAACTTGTTCGTCAGCTGCAACCGGGCAATTATCAGCTTGAGGTAACAGGAAGATCAAGGGGAGGCAGTGATGATAACCATTATTATGAACTACATGTCGCCTATTGATATCCTTTAGTCTTGACATGAATTAAGAAGGTCAGCCATGAGCTGACCTTTTTTATGAAAAACTAGTATCTCGGCAAACAAATTCAGCTTTAATTCAGGAATTTTCGCTAACGAGCTATGGTGATTTCTGGTGTATGGAAGCAGGCTGAAGGGGTGGCGTATCCTGTTGGTTGATCACCGCCAAGATCACAACCAACAGAGGAATGATACGCCATGTCCAAGTCTAACCTGCACGCTCTTTCACAACCAGAGGTGGCCACCACCGACCCATTGCACGAGCTGATCCGTCAGGGTGCCCGTGACCTGATTGCCAAGGCGGTCGAGTCGGAGCTTCAGGGCTTGCTGAACCAGTATGCCGATGTTTCAACACCTGATGGGCGCCAAGCTGTGGTGCGCAACGGACACCTACCCAAGCGCACAATCCAGACAGGCGTTGGGGATGTTGACGTTCAGGTGCCCAAGGTCAGAGACCGCAGCGGCTCCGGCATTCGCTTTAACAGCCAGCTCCTGCCGCCGTACTTGAAGCGGGCTCGGAGTCTGGATGAGCTCATCCCTTGGCTCTACCTGCGAGGGGTCTCCTCTGGCGACTTTCAGGAGGCTCTGAACGCCTTGGTCGGTGAGCAGGCCAAGGGGTTGTCCGCCAATACGGTGACCCGGCTCAAGGCCCAGTGGCTGAAGGAGCACGAGGAGTGGTGTCACCGTGACCTGGGCCAGAAGCGCTACGTTTACTGGTGGGCGGACGGTGTCTACAGCAATGTCCGCCTGGATGACCGGCTCTGCCTGCTGGTGATCATTGGGGTCACTGAGCACGGCCACAAGGAGCTGGTGGCTGTTGAAGATGGCCACCGGGAGTCTGAAGCCAGCTGGCGTGAGCTGCTCACTGGCTTGCGGGAACGTGGCCTGGATCATGCGCCCAAGCTGGCCGTAGGCGACGGGGCTCTGGGCTTCTGGAAAGCGCTGAGCAAGGTGTTTCCGGAAACCCGGCACCAGCGGTGCTGGGTGCACAAGACCGCTAACGTACTGGACAAGCTGCCCAAGTCAGTACAACCGAAAGTGAAGTCAGCCTTGCACGAGATCTATCTGGCGGAGACCCGTGACAGCGCACACAAGGCCTTTGACAGCACGTTGAAGCGGTTTCAGGACAAGTACCCGAAGGCCATGGAAAACCTTGAGAAGGACCGGGACGAGCTGTTGGCCTTCTACGATTTCCCGGCCATTCACTGGATTCACTTGCGGACCACCAATCCGATTGAATCCACCTTCGCCACCGTGCGGTTAAGAACCAAGCAGAGCCGATCCTGCGGCTCTCGCGACACCACCTTATCGATGGTGTTCAAATTACTCCAATCCGCCCAAAAACGCTGGAAGCGGATCAAGGGGTTCGACCAACTGAAGCTGGTCGTGGACAACGTCCAGTTTCGGGATGGAGAGCAGGTGGATGATCAAACTGGCAGAGACGCCGCCTGATGGTCATACACCAGATTTGACAATAACTCTTCGCTAACTTTATAGTGCCGCAATCGGCGTAATAACAAGACAATTCATAAAGAGGTGTCATCATGTGGAATAACAAGAAGATTCCCTTGGTCAGCATGACGGTTATGGCCTTGGCAATCGGCTCGACGTATGTTTCGGCCCTGGAAACCCAAGTGGGAGAGACCACCGTGGGGCTTTATGGCTACGCCAGGCTGAACATGGCTTATAACTTCGATCGGGATGCCGGATCGGCTAACGAAGGTTATTTTGCTGAAGTCGCTGGATCGGAAGATGAGGGGGATGTTGGGGATCAGTTTCAGATATCCGCCACCCAGAGCCGCATTGGCTTTCGGACCAGCACGCCTGTCGAGGGGAGCACGCTAGACACCGTTATCGAAGGGGACTTCTGGTCCTACAACGATGACAATACGCGCTTCAGACTACGGCATGCCTATGGGTCCTGGAATGGCATCCTTGCCGGGCAGACCTGGTCGAATTACAACACCTTCGTCGCCGCCACGCCCACACTGGATTTCTTTAGCACGGCGGGAAGCTATGGTGGCTATGGTACGCGCCTTGCCCAGTTGCGCTACACCATTGGAGGATTCTCGATAGCTGCGGAAGATCCAAAAGCACAGCTGGCGGAGAACATCGATGGTTCCTTACCTGAAGACGCCTCCTTGCCAGATAATGACGATGCCGTATCATCGATGCCCGCGTTGAGCCTGCGCTATGAAGATAGTATGGGTGACTTTTCCTACTCAATCGCCGGCATCGCCCGGCAGCTGAAGTACGATACCGGCAGCGAGAAGGATACGGAAATGGGCTATGGGGCCTTCGCCGCAGGTGCCTACCATGCCGGACCGGTGACCTTGAGAGCGATCGTGAACGCCAGCGAGGGGGCGAACAGTTACCTCTATCTGTCTGGCGATTACTTCAACGGTGCCGATGCCTACGTCGATACCAACGGTAAGCTGCAAACGCTATCTGGCGATAGCGGAGCCCTTGGTCTTTCTTATCAAATATCACCACACTATTCACTGAACGCGTCCCATGGCTATACCGATGTCAAATTGGGCGACCCTACCGTAGGTGGGAATGCAGGTAGAAAGAACAAGAATACATTTCTTAATCTGATGTGGACTCCCAACGAACGCTTGATGTACGGAATTGAGTACGGCTATTTCGAAACGGAGTTGGCCGATGGCCGTGAAGAAGATGCGAGCCGTATGATGGTGGCTGCCCAGTATAGTTTCTAGGGTGAGTTAGTAGCATAGCAGAGAAGCTGTTTTGATCGATTGCTTGGGCGTATGCCCAAGCTTTTTTATGGTTCTTCGTCACTTCATGTGGGGCCTGATCGAACAGGCGACCCACAATACCACTGTCACTAAACTGAATAAGAAAGATCAGTCGCGTCGGGAACACTTCCCGGCGGGTGACCTTCTTATTGTTCTGGTGCTCAGCCTGAGCAAACGAGATCTGTTTCATCGAGAACTCTGGCGGGTAGTGGAAAACTGTATTTTGCCCTGCCGGTGGCACTTAGGCAGCAACGGTCGTATTTATGCAGTGTTTCCTTAAAAGAGGCTCGCAGTAGGCTTGCTTCTACTAGAGTTTATTTCAAAATAATTACCTCAATAATTTGAAAGCCTGAGTTAAAGCAAATGAATTTCTCCATAGAAGTTCACGTCGAGCCGGAGCGCTTGCCCCGGCTGGTTTGAAGCTTAGCTGGCCATTGCGGCACATTCTTCAGCGCAGCGATGACAAGCTTGAGCACACTCTTGACAATGGGTTGCATCATGTTTTGCACACTCATCACCACACTTTTTACAAATGTCGGCACATAGACGGCAGATCTCGTGCGCAAACTCGCTTTCTTGTGCCATGAATGAAGCGGCTAACCGGCAAATTTGAGCACATTGCATTTTAAGGCGAATACATTCCGCCATCATTTTTACGTCGTCTTCTTTTAGGCACTCAGTTGCACACTTGTCACAATACGCTGCACATACGTGACAAGCTTCAATGCAATTCTCATATTTTCCAAAATCCATCTCGATTCTCCATTTATTAAATCAGATTTTATTCACCATAGCTCTTGCTTGGCATAATAAAGCTAGAACAACCTAAAAGAAAAATCAAGGAAAGGTAATCAGGTAACTACTCACGAAATATAAAGTTAAAAAGGTAGCTGTGCGCTACTTGCCAATAATTTTTTATTATTCAGTTAAGATTCAGGAAGGCCTACTATAGTAAATGTTTTTCAAAAAATACTGCAGCATTCGCTGCGCCTGGAAGTTAGCTCGCCACGAAGCCCCTAATTAAAGTAAGTAGGTGAGAAAACTAAATTAATAATGAGAGGAATCAAGTTCTAAGCTTTATAAAAATAATCTCCTTTTAGGAGACTAGCTCAGCCTAATAAGCTTCCTAAGGAGTCAGTATGAAAATTAATCTCTACTTCTCTGACGGCCTGGCTACCCCAGGGTCGCCAGGGAGGGAAAAAGGTCGACCATGATACTGGAAAGCCGCGTCATGGTACCCGAGACGATGGCGATGCCCATCAGGATCACAACCGTGCCCGCCACGGGGCGAGCATAGGCGCTCCACCTTCCTAGGCTTTGCCGATGCAGAGCGAATCGGTTAATCAGTAAAGTGCTGGCAAGAAAAGGTAGCGCTAGGCCAGCCGAGTAGGCACTGAGATATATCATTCCAGCCTGGGCACTAGCAGCATTGGACGTGGCCATCAAGATGGCGCCCAGGATGGGGCCGATACAGGGCGTCCAGCCGATGGCAAAAGATACCCCGAACACAGTAGCCGACAGCGGAGAGCCACCCTGGACATTGGGGGTGAACTGAAAGGTACGCTGGAAAAGCGGCAATCGGAACACGCCGGTCATGAAGAGGCCCAGCACGATCACCGCCGAGCCGGCAACCCAGTTGAATTCTTGGCGATACCCTCGCATCAGTTGCCCGATACTACTGGCGCCGAGCCCGAGTAGGATGAACACGATGCTGAAGCCGAAGACGAAGAAGGCACTGAGGGTCAATGCCTCTAACCGCCTGTCGGCTTTACCGGCACTACCGCCTGTGACCACCGACAGGTAGGCCGGTAACAGGGGCAGCGTGCAGGGCGAGAAGAAGGAGACCAATCCGCCGATAAAGGCGCCGACCAAGCCGATGGAAGAGAGAGATTCCAATGTGTTATCGCAACTTAAGTTATGGAGACGGCCAACAAGGGTATTGATACCAATCCCATGGTGCTACCTCCTATCATATCCATTTTAGCGCCGTAAGAATTTTAAGGCTTACAGCTGCTTTAAGGTCAACCTTTATTGACAAATTATTTGTCTCCTATCGAATTGCAAATATTACACATCAAGCTTGACCTTAAAGTTGACTTCAAAGTTATGGTGGCTACTCAATGAATGACATGAGGACATTTCCATGGCGCTACAACTGGGCGAGACAGCACCAAACTTCACGATCGAATCCACGCAAGGCACGGTCAACTTTCACCAATGGCTTGACGACAGCTGGGCGGTGCTGTTCTCGCACCCCGCTGATTTTACGCCAGTATGCACCACAGAACTGGGCGCGTTTGCCAAGCGAAAGAACGAATTCACCCAGCGGGGTGCCAAACTGGTTGGGGTTTCGGTGGATCCCCTCAGCTCTCACCACGACTGGGCGGGGGATATTGAACAGACTCAGGGCACGGCCCTGAACTACCCCTTGCTGGCTGACGAAGATCAGGTGGTAGCGAAGCTTTATGGAATGATCCATCCCAAAGCCGACCCCAAACTGACGGTGCGTACGGTCTTCATCATCGATTCTGACAAGAAAATTCGTCTCACTTTGACGTATCCACCCAGCACAGGACGTAATGTCGACGAGATACTGCGGGTTCTCGATTCGCTTCAGCTAACTGACAAGCACAAAGTGGCCACCCCCGTTGACTGGCAAAATGGTGACGATGTCATCATCTCGCCATCGCTATCGAATGATGACGCTAGGCAACACTTTCCCGAAGGCTGGAACACCAAGACGCCCTACCTTAGGGTCGTGCGCCAACCGGAGCAATAGGAGCCCCGACCGGTAGATTCGTTGAGTCAGGCTGCCAGAAGCTTGGATTAATAATGTCGTGAGGTAACGCTATGCAAACACTAAGTATCGGCGAGCTTGCCGAACGAAGCGGGGTCGCTAGCCAGGCGATTCGATTCTACGAAAAAGAGAGACTTATGCCTCCTCCGAGGAGGACCGATGCCAACTATCGGCGTTACCCACTGGAAGCTGTGGATCGGTTGCAGTTTATCGTCCATGCCAAGCAGTGGGGCTTCACGCTGCAAGAGATTCGGGAGCTGCTAATGCTTCAGGATGCTAATGGCGACCGGGCGCAAGCTAAACGCATCGCCGGGGAGAAGCTGCACAAGGTGCGCGAGCAGATCAAGCACCTCACGCGGATTGAAGCCGTATTATCGAAAACATTGAGTGAGTGTGCAGGCGAAGGGCCTATGCAGGAAGGCTGCCCGATTGTTGAAGCTATCGCTGAGCAGACTGAATGATCGGGCATTTTCTCGATAGCGAACATGGGAATCAAGTTTGCCTACCGGGTCGTCGATAAATTAACAGGGAGATCGTCATTATGGCGCAATACGTCGATATCGAGATTCGTGGTATGTCCTGTGCTTCCTGTGTTGGGCGTGTGGAGCGCGCACTCAGCCAGCAGCCAGGCGTGATCAACGCTCAAGTGAACCTCGCCGCACAGAAGGCGGCTATCCAGGTCGAAGCAGGTACCGCGACCACTAGCCTACTCAACGCCATTGAAACGGCGGGCTATCAGCCGGTGGTGGAAAGTCTCGACATTCCCATCACCGGCATGAGTTGCGGATCGTGTGTCTCTCGGATAGAGCGAACGCTAACGAAGCTGCCCGGCATGGTGGAAGTAAGTGTCAACCTCGCCACCCAAAAAGCCTTCGTTCGTTTCCTGCCGGGAGCCGTTTCGTTACCGCGTATTCAGCATGCCATCCGCGAAGCAGGCTATGAACCGCAGGATACCGATACGCCGCCACCAACGGACAGCGAGGACCGGGAGAGAGCCGAGCTTCGCCGCCGAGTCGTGCTCGCGGCAATATTTACGATTCCGGTGGTTATCATCGCCATGGGGAAAATGATTCCCGCCCTTGACACGCTTTTGACGAGTCTAATGCCGCATCGCGGCTGGATGGGCGTCGAGTGGTTATTGGCCACACCGGTGCAGTTCTATGCTGGTGCACGCTTCTATCGCGTCGGCTTCGCCGAACTCCGGCATTTTAATCCGGGCATGAACAGCCTCGTTATGATCGGATCGAGCGCTGCCTATTTCTATTCGGTCGCCGCCCTGCTGGTGCCCGGACTCTTTCCCGTCGGAACCGCCGTGAGCTATTTCGAAGCGGCGGCGGTGATCGTGACGTTAATTCTGCTCGGTCGCTATTTTGAACACATTGCCAAGGGCCGCACCTCCGAAGCTATCAAGAAGCTTCTGCAATTACAGGCGAAAACTGCCCGCGTCATCCGTGAGGATGAAACCGTCGAGCTGCCTATCGACGCCGTCGTCACGGGCGATCGTATTTTGGTTCGCCCAGGGGAGCGTGTTCCAGTCGATGGCATTGTTGAGGAGGGTCACTCCTACGTTGATGAGTCGATGATCAGCGGTGAGCCAGTGCCGGTCGTCAAACAGAGGGATTCCGAAGTCGTCGGTGGCACCATCAACAAGAACGGTGCACTTACCTTCCGGGCCACGCGAGTCGGTGCCGACACTGTCTTGTCGCAGATCGTCAAGATGGTGGAAACGGCCCAAGCGGAGAAGCCCCCCATCCAGCAGTTGGCCGACAAGGTTGCTGGTGTATTTGTTCCCGTGGTCATCGCTATCGCCGCGATTACCTTTGCACTCTGGTTCGCTTTCGGACCGTCGCCGTCTTTGTCCTTTGCCTTCGTCACTACCGTTAGTGTACTGCTAATTGCCTGCCCCTGTGCGATGGGCCTGGCTACCCCAACGGCCATCATGGTCAGTACCGGGAAAGGGGCCGAGATGGGAGTGCTATTTCGCAAAGGGGCGGCGCTTGAGACGCTGGCCAAGATGAATACGGTGGTGCTGGACAAGACCGGCACTTTGACCCAGGGGCGCCCCGAACTGACCGACTTCGAAGCAATTAACGGTCATGAAAACGACGTGCTGCGACTGGTCGCGGCAGTGGAAGCTCAAAGCGAGCACCCCATCGCCGAAGCTATTGTACAGGGCGCCAAGGCCCGTGGGCTGGAATTACCCTCGGTCAGTCGCTTTAGTGCCGAGCCTGGCTACGGCATTGAAGCCGAGGTCGACGGCCGCTTGGTACATGTGGGAGCTGATCGTTACATGCATCGGCTGGAAATCGAGCTCGGCCAGGCAGAAACACGCGCCAAGGTGTTTGCCGAGAACGCCAAGAGCCCGCTCTATGCCGCGGTAGACGGTCAGCTTGCTGCAGTCATCGCGGTGGCGGATCCCCTCAAGGAGGGCTCTGCCGAGGCTATCACAGCACTCAAAGCGCAAGGGTTGGAGGTGGCCATGCTCACCGGCGATAACCGTGCCACTGCCGATGCTATCGCCCGACAGGTTGGCATCCAGCAGGTTCTCGCTGAGGTGCTGCCCGACCAGAAAGCGGCAGAGATCCGGCGTCTCCAGGCGGAGGGCAAGCGCGTCGTTTTTGTGGGGGACGGTATCAATGATGCACCCGCTTTGGCCCAGGCCGACGTGGGCATTGCGATCGGCACTGGCACCGATATTGCCATCGAGTCCGGCGATGTGGTGCTGATGAGTGGCGATTTGCGAGGCATCGTCAATGCCACGGCGCTCTCCAAGCGTACCCACCGGACCATTATCGGCAATTTCGTTTGGGCCTATGGCTACAACGTAGCGTTGATCCCCGTGGCGGCGGGCGTGCTCTATCCGTTCATCGGCGTATTGCTCAGCCCCATGCTAGCGGCGGCTGCCATGAGTGTTTCCAGTGTCTTTGTACTGACTAACTCGTTGCGGCTACGCCGTTTCACGCCAGATCCCGGCAATGCCACACCACGTCCAAACGAGGCTGTTCATCGCGCCTAAACCAAACACCGTAGTGTTAAAGAGGAATTCAAAATGATGGGAAGTGATAGTTGCATGTGGGGTATGGCGGGGATGGGCCTAATAGCGATCTTGTTGATTATTGCACTGGGGCTTGGTGTTGCTGCGCTTATCAAGTACCTGTTTTTTAATAAGAAGCACTAAAACCAGCCAGTAAATGTGATCGACCTAATCCCTTGGAAAAACAGTAATTGATAAAGAGAGCATTCATGAGGCATATCCTACATTCTACTTATTACCTAGCCGCTGCAGGTCTGTTAGGTCTTATTACGTTGCCTGCGTTGGCGCAGGAAGCAGGAACCGATGCCAATGAGAGTTATCAGGCCAGCAGCGTCATCGACACTGGGCCTCCCTTGCCCGAGACGATTACCGTATTGGTGGATCAAGGGTTCACATTCCATGGCACCTTCGAAGCGCCTGACGACCTCCAAGGCTATGCCTTGTCTTATGATAATGAGCCTATGGCGGCTTATATTTCTTCCTCTTCCGACTATGCCGTCATTGGTACGTTAATCGACCCCCAGGGCAATGCCGTCATGGAAAGCCAGCTTCAGGCTCTGGTGCTGGAACCCATGCTGGAAGCTGCCTGGAGTGCGTTTGAAAACACTCGTTTTATCTCGGAGGGGAATGATGATGCATCGCATATTGTTTACACACTAACAGACCCCAACTGCCCCTACTGCAACGCACTCTGGAAGAATTCACGCCCGCTAATCGAGCAAGGCGTACTACAGCTTCGTCACGTGCTGGTCGGCGTGCTATCAGAGGACAGTCTTCGCAAAGCTGCCGCAATCCTTGAAGCCGACAATCCGGCTAGCGCTCTCGAAACCCATGAATTGGAATTTCGCAATGGCGGCATAAAACCGGTGGAGCCGTCGGAGGAGAGTCAAGCGCTGCTCAGAAAGCATGCCCAGATCATGCGCGAGGCCGGTGCTACAGGGACGCCGACCAGCTACTACCGTGATGAAGCCGGGAAAGTACAGCGTATCAATGGTGCAGTGTCGACCGACCAGCTTCGCGAAATATTGGGTGTTGAATGATACTCCATCACGGTACAGGGCTGAGATGACATGTCTCCCTGCTCCCCACAACTGAGATGGACATGGCAACCAAGCTTAGTGTAAAGCAAAAGCTCTTTTTGGGGCTCTCTCTACTGATGGGCTTGGCGTCCCTCTATTGGATCCTGATGGAGACCGGCGCCTTGTCGGTCTTGACCGATAAGCAGGCCTTGCGTGAATGGGTTGATGGGTTGGGCGTCTGGGGGCCATTGGCCATCATCTTTATGATGATTACGGCCATTGTCATGAGCCCGATCCCCAGTGGTCCGATTGCCATGGTGGCCGGTGCGATCTACGGCCCAGTTTGGGGAACGGCCTATGTCGTTATCGGTGCCGAAGCCGGCGCTCTGCTCGCTTTCTGCATTGCTCGTTTGTTCGGCTATGAGGTAATGCAACGCTGGTCGCGTACGCGTCCCATCCTTAACTGGCTGGGGAAGGAACGCTCTCAAACCGGCTTGATGCTCATCGTTTTTGCATCCCGATTGGTGCCCTTCATTTCGTTTGATGCCATCAGCTACGCGGCAGGTATTACACCCCTGTCCTTCTGGCGCTTTTTGATCGCCACATTGGCCGGCGTAATCCCCACGGCGTATCTGATCGTCAAGTTCGGCGAAGTGCTAATTACCGCCGACTCCCGTGGTCTCACGATCGCGCTGGTCCTCATCAGTGGCATCACATTGCTGCCGCTGCTGGCGAAACGCCTATGGGCTCGGAAGCCATGACCGATGCAACCTAGTGCTCCAAATCAACTTCCGTAAGCACTAACAATGCTCAGCAGGCACTTACCCGCTACTACCTGTGAGACGTATACGTGAAATCTCGGACATTGCTATTTTTACCCCTATTGGGCTTTTTTGGTTTGAGCTTTTTCTTTTATCAGGGCTTATCAATGGATCCTAGCGCCAGAGATTCCCCCTTGTTAGCTCAGCCGTTTCCGGCCTTCAACCTGACGACGCTGGAAGACCCCTCAAGGGTCGTTGATGAATCTCTTTTTAAAGATAAGGTGACATTGGTCAATGTTTGGGGAGAGTGGTGCCCCACTTGCAAGCATGAAATGCCGCAGTTATTGGACTTAGCCGCGCGAGGCGTCCGCTTGGTTGGCATCAACTACAAGGATACCCAGGCAAAGGGACTCGAGTTTCTTGACGAGTTTGGGAATCCTTTTGAAGTCAATATTTTTGATCCAGAGGGTAACCTAGGTTTTGAGCTAGGTGTTTATGGCGCACCCGAAAGCTATCTGGTCGATACCGAGGGCACTATTCGTTACAAACATACAGGTTACATAACTTCTGAAGATGTTGAGCGAGTCATCCAGGAAGTCGAGAAGTGGAAACGATAAAACGGCTCTTAAGACGCAATAATTTTTGTTGATGACTCCAACAGTAACGATTGATTAAGGAAGATATATGCTGCAATACCCTCAAATCGACCCGATCGCCATCGCCATAGGCCCTCTTCAGATTCACTGGTATGGCTTAATGTATGTAATCGGGCTAGTGGCCGCTTGGTGGTTGGGTCGGCGTCGCGCCCACCGACTCGGCCTAAGCCACGATGATATGGGCGACCTGATCTTCTACGCCGCCATCGGCATCATCGTTGGCGGCCGCCTTGGCTATGCACTGTTTTACGGGCTCGAACAACTGCAAGCCAACCCCCTTTGGTTACTAAAAATCTGGGAAGGAGGCATGAGCTTTCATGGCGGCCTTGCCGGTGTGTTAGTGGCTGCCTGGCTGTTTGCTCGCAAACATCAACTGGCTTTTATTCAACTGACCGACTTCATTGCTCCGCTAGTCCCCATCGGCCTGGGAGCGGGTCGCCTCGGGAACTTCATCAATCACGAGTTACCGGGGAGAGTTAGTGATGTACCTTGGGCAATGGTGTTTCCATCCATGATGGAGCTGGGCCCAGAGCCACGGCATCCTTCGGCTCTCTACGAGTTTGCCCTTGAAGGTGTCGTGTTGTTTGCCGTGCTGTGGTGGCTATCGCGCCGACCACGTCAGCGGGGCCTCATCTCTGGGCTGTTCCTGCTTCTGTATGGAGCCTTCCGTTTCATCGTAGAGTTCGTGCGCCTCCCCGACCCTCAGTTGGGATTCATCGCTTTTGGCTGGTTAACCATGGGGCAGCTACTGACACTACCAATGATCGTCGCGGGCTTTGCTCTGGTCGCTTGGTCCAGAGGTCAGCCAATGGATAAGCCAAAGGCGGCGTTAAACTCATGAAACAAGTCTTCGCTTTTCTAACGGTGGCACTCTTTATAGTCACCCCGGTAGCGGCACGTGAAGAGATGTTTGAGGTTGGTGACAAAAGTTCCCCCTTTAACCGTTCGCCCCAACGTGACTTTCTACCGGCTAAAGAAGCCTTCCGAACCACCGCCTGGCGAGACGATGATCGAGTTTATATCGGCTTCACCGCCGCCGAAAATTACTACCTTCACCGGCATCAGTTCGCGATTGAGAGTCTCTCTCAAGATATCAATTTCGGTGAGTTGGCTTTGCCGCCTGGCGAGCCAATGTCGCACGCGTCTTTAGGGAACATTAACGTTTTCTACGATCAGGTGTTGGTGAGTGCGCCCATAGAGGCGAGCGACACCGTTACCGGGCCGCTGGCCATCATGGTGACCTTTCAGGGCTGTTCCAACCAAGGACTCTGCTATCCACCCGAACAGGTCGAACTCGTCTCATCGTACGGTTCGCCTCCGGCGGCCTTCACTATCAGCCCCTCCCGTGATACGGCGGGTAGCTCCAAAGGAGCCCCTTAAATGAATCCCGCCGACATGAGCCTGCCGCCGCTGGCGGCGGCCTTCGTCTTCGGCTTGCTGGGGGGCGCGCACTGTATCGGCATGTGTGGCGGCATCATGAGTGCCCTGACCTTTGCTGTGCCCCCCAGCATGCGACAGCCGAGGCGTTTAGCAGGTCTGTTGCTCGGCTATAATTTAGGTCGTATCAGCAGCTACATGATCGCTGGTGCCTTGGTGGCCCTGCTCGGTTCCGTGCTCAACCATGCACTGGACAGCTTCGCCCTGGTGTTGCGTATCCTGGCGGCGGTCATGTTGATACTAATGGCACTGTATATCGCCAACTGGTGGAAGGGCTTGCTACGTATCGAGGCACTGGGGCGCGTCCTGTGGCGCCGCATCGAACCAATAGGCCGTCGCTTGATGCCTGTTGTAAAAGTACCCCAAGCATTCGCACTTGGCTCGCTATGGGGCTGGATGCCCTGTGGGCTAATCTATTCGATGCTGGCCTGGAGTCTTGCTGTAGCCGAGCCATTGCGTGCCGCCGCGATGATGGGGGCCTTTGGGCTCGGCACCTTGCCTGCCGTCCTAGCGACCGGAGTGGCAGCGCGCCGTGTCTCAATATGGATACGTAGCCCCGCGACTCGTACGCTAGCAGCGCTGCTGATTATTACGTTTGCCGTCTGGTAACTCTGGCATCTGCAATCCATGATAGGGATGGTGGATACGCACAGTGCCATGACTTCGCAGCATCACTAATGATTACTTCGCGAATCATTAGCCTCGAAAACTAATTTACCTGTCCCAAGCGATTCGATTAGTTCCTTCAGCCTGAAGCTTTCAGTCATCTTGTCTTGGTTCATGTTATCTAACCATCGCGCTATCACCTGAAGTTCTTGGGTCCGCAAGTGAAGACGTCGCCTTTGAGTGGCGAGTGGTACTGGTTCATTAAACTCTACGGTGCCTTGATCCGCCCAAGATAATATTTGTTTGATCTCTGGAAGACTAACGCCCAGCGAACGCAGGCAGTCGATAAAACGTAGGCGCCCCAAGGACTCTATATCGTAGAGTTGATAACCGTTGCGCGGGTCGCGGTGCGGTTGCAACAACCCTTCCCTTGTATAGTGACGTACCGTTTCTGCCGTTACCCCTCCCGTCTGAGCCAGCTCGGAGACTCGCATTGGCTTACCCTCATTTGTTTACTCGTAGCCAGCTTACAACCGCCAGGCTGCCCAAAGGTCAAGTCTTCAGCTGAGCGCTCATGACAAACATTTAGGTTGTATAACGAAATTTAAAATGAGGCCTTGACCTTAAAGTCTGCTTTAAGGATATCTTAAAAAAGCACTCCTGCCACAGGATAAAAAACCGTAATCAAGTCCTACTACCAGCGCGTTTGGCAGAGTGACTCACATACAGAGGAGAGTGTCATGCGTAAACCCTGAATCCGTGAGACCGGCCCCCGGAAGCACTTATAACCCACTGACCTGCATGGCAATATAGCCATTATCGCCATTCACCCAGACAGTGCCATGCCCAACATAAAGTTCCGCGCCAGTCGCCGCACCCTCACCAGCCACGCCGGGCTGTCCATCATCGGGCAATGCTTCGAGATCGCTGGCGTCGACAGCATCGACAGCCGCTTCCCCACCACGCTGGGCATGCGCACCAGTGACGTGATCAAGAG
>Ga0209644_1000149_pt1 | contig 20428 bp, 25 predicted proteins | sample ETNvirome_2_1000_FD_184069 | JGI IMG/M metagenome (GOLD analysis project Ga0209644, IMG submission 184069) | Marine viral communities from the Pacific Ocean - ETNP_2_1000 (SPAdes) (version 2) | ecosystem: Environmental > Aquatic > Marine > Oceanic | place: Pacific Ocean | collected 2013-06-22 | reverse complement strand
GTTATGGCCGACCCGGTGCGGGCGGATACCGGCACCGCCGTGTTTGCGATCGAGCCCCCTTGCCAATCAACGCTCCAACTTATCTGTAAAGCTGCATATTCTTCCTGTGTAGAAAAGGACATTATTTCAATTGTAGGGAAGTCGGCACTGACTATATCTGTATATTCATACGTTATTGATTCGGCATGTATACCCCCATATGTTGATGAACCAGCGAAAGTTGGTATAGCCTTGTTTACTGTTAATACGTTACCTTCTTTTCCTGATGGTGTATATTTAAATCCGGTACTACCCCCTGAATAATATATTACGCTACCCGGTGATACTGAATCAAGATTTGGCAACCAGTTAGTACCACTTAACGCGTTAACTGTTCGATATGTGCTAGTCCAATTTGAAGATAATGAAGGTATAGCTGTTAATCCTGAAAGCGCATTTACTGTTGAATTCATCGCACTGAATGCATTGGTAAGACTAACTAGTTGAGCAGACATTGACTCTATTGTTGAAGCAAAGTCTACATTCTGTAGAGGAATAACAAAATTTTGAAAATCTAGTTTATATATTACACCATTCGATACAGTAAATACATAATCACCATCAACGATATCTTGTATCTCTGCAATGCTGTCTAGTGTAATAAAGTTAGTATTGCCAATTGACATTTTAATTATTTATGCTAAAATATTTATGTACCATGGCAATTTCAGATTCACCTCAACATATAATGAACGGTCAAGGACAACTAGTTGGTATTAATGCTAATAGACCTGCTGCGATTCGGGCGCGCTCTGCATATTGGGACATGTGGGCAAAAATACCTTCTTGGAAACCACCCCCCTTAAAAGATACTATAGGTGTGGGTATTATAACGTGTAATAGAGAAGAATTTCTTAAGAAGTGCTTGGCGTCTTTACCGAGACATAAATTTCATCAAATAGTTCTTGTAAACGACGGTGATAGTGCTGATTTCAAAGATAAATCAGATATGAATCCTAAAAGATATGTTTATTCGAAAAACCAACTAGTGGGAAACTACTTTTATACTGGGGGAGGTCGAAGCGTTGGTTTTGCTAAGAATTGGGCAATAAAAGAATTAATGAAATTTGGAAGATCAGTTGAGTTAGCGAATTGGCCCGGTGATAAACAAAGCGTTGAACATTTTTTTCTTATTGAAGATGATATTATCATTAAAGATGAGAATGTATTTGAAAAATACATTGAAATAAGTAAAAAAACTGGTATTAAGCATATGATGTATGGTTACCATGGACCAGCTAACAAAAGAAACGGTAAACCTTCTCCGAGAAAAATAGTTGATTATGGTGATGGTATATCGATTGCTCTTAATAGACATTGTGTGGGTGCTTTTACATATTATCATAGAAGTTGTTTTGAAAAGGTTGGGTTGTTTGATGACCACTATATTAATGCTTTTGAACACGTTGATCATTCCTACATGTTAGCAAAAGAAAAAATGTCTACACCCTACTGGTGGTGGGCTGATGTAGCTAATAGTTATGATTATTTGGATGAACTAGCTTGTAGTGAAGTTAGTAGCACAATTAGAGGGCGACCAAGTTGGCGACAAAATATTTTCAACGCGGTTCATCATTTTGAGAAAAAACACGGTTATCAACCAGCATACGACAGACCGGTTCCCGATGCTTCATTTCAAGAGGTACTTGATAACTTAAAGCAAATTAAATCGTGCACGATTTAAAAGATATAACATTCTTAACTTTTGTAAGATTAGATAACTATGAACGTGAATGTAATTTACGTGCAATGTACAATTTTTACAAAAATAATTGTGAAAACTATACCCATATTTTTATTGAGGACGATAGTGAATGTAAGATACATGATGTTATAAGTTTAGATAAAAACGATATATCGGTATTTGTTAGAAGTGATACTGAATGGCGTAAAGGTGAAGGGTATAACAAAGGAATTAAATTAGCAAAAACTAATATTTTAAATTTTATTGATACTGATATCATTATTGACCCTAATCAATTAAACGAGACTGCAGAGTTACTTCGCAAAGATATTAACGCAGGTTTAATATATCCTTATAACGGTTTGTTTCTTTGTGCTGAAAAAGAAATGAAAGATAAATTTTGTGAGACAGTATCTTTAGATACTTTCAAAATTCCTGAAAAGTTCAAAACCTTTACAGGCTCAAGAGACCTATCAATACAAACCCTCTCTAATTATCTTAATAAAACGTATGATGGTATTTTAGTAGGTCATGTAATTAGTAAAGGTGGTTGTGTAATGGGTAGAAAAGATAATTTAATTCGTTGTAATGGGTATAATCCTAACTTTTTAGGATGGGGATATGAAGATGATGAAGCACCATATAGAGTCAATAAACTTGGCTACGGTGTTGGTAGAATCGAAGGTAGTGGGAAGGTTGTATGGCATTTACACCATTTTGATGGAACAGGTTCAGAAAAAGAGAAACAACCCTTTTATAAAGAAAATAAAAAAATTATGGTTCATGTTGAAACTTCTTCTTCTCACGAATTAAAAGACTATACAAAAAGTTGGGTAATGTGATGAAAATTGGAGTATTAACAGGAGCTGATGCAAACCAGCTAAATTTATTAAACATAACGTTACCTATTTTGCAGCAATATTGTTTGAAGCATAGTCATGATATACACTTTTTTACTTCTAACGTTGATGGTATTCATCAAGAAGAAGGTAAATCTTTTTTTGCTAGATACCCTTTTATAAAAAAACATTTACCTAATTATGATTGGATTTTTTGGATAGATGCTGATTGTCTGGTAATGAATTTTTATAAAAAGTTTGAAGATTATATTGATAACAAATACTCTCTTATTTTAGATCAACAATTAGGTTCACCTTTACCTAATTGTGCATCAGGACACGGATTTTGGAAAAATGATGAAACAACAGCAAGGATAGTAGATCAAATTATTGAGTTAGCTCCTAAGATGGCATATGCTGGCTTTGCTGATAATGAAATTCTTAATCACTTGATTAATGACATGTATACGAATAATAAAAAAGAATTTAAACGTCGTATTAAAATTAAAGGCCCGGGAAAAGATAGGATAGGTCACTACGATAAAGAAATAGTTGAGTGCCACATGCATACAAATTTGGGTCAACCAGAAGGTAGTTTTGATTTATATGACAAAAGTTTACATGTTACTTTTGATGATATATATACCCCTGGAAGAGATTTTTTATATCATCGATCAGGTGTAGACGTTTTGCAAAGACGCACAGAAGCTTTTAATGATATAGTACCGTTTAGAGATTTTGCAACAAAAGAAAGTGATTTGAAATATCACGCTGATAGAATAGTTAGAGAAAAGCTTTTAGTGGGAGAAGACAGAGAAAAAATTGACCCCAATACTTGGTTTTACACTATACTTGACAATCGTTATAACGGTGACGGGTCTGATTCTGTAAAGACACTAAGACAAGAACTCGGTATACCTAACTTTTTAGAATAATATATGATAGATTTTAAAGACATTGATATAGTTGTAGCATGTAGGATAGATAACCACGAAAGAGGAATTAATGCTTTTTTATCCTATACGTTTTTTAAACAACACACAAAAAATAGTAGATTTATTTACGTAGAAGATTCTATTACCTCTGTATTGTCTGAACACATACCTTTGTGGCCAGGAGATAAAATAATACATTCATATAATGACTCGTATTTTAGAAAGTGTGCTTCATATAATACAGGCATTAAAGAAGCAACTAGAAAATTTGTATTGTGTTTAGATTTAGATTGTATTGTAAAACCGGAACAAGTTATAAAAATAAAAGATACTTTAAATGAAGAACCAGGTTTTGGTATATGCTATAACGGTATGCCTTTATATTTAAATTATAAAACGAAGGAGATTTTTAGAAATGAACAATCAATAAAAACTCTTGACATGTTTTGCCCCGATTTAAAAGTTATTTCTATGGCTCTACAAAATTTTAGATCAGGATTTCCTTCGTGGCCTGACCATATGGATTATGAATATTGTAAAGTAATGGGGTGTGAATCGGTTGGGGGCTGTTTGTTGGGGTTAAGGAACGATTTCAAAAAAATAAAAGGGTTTAACGAAAAGTTTGTGGGTTGGGGTTATGATGATAGTGAAATAGTAAGTCGTATAAGAATTTTAGGATATGACATCCATAGATGTAATAATAGGTTAGATTTTTTATATCATTTTCCTCATACAGATTCTACTACAACAGATAAAGGTCACGTACCCGATGGGCCAATCCTTGATAATCAAAAGGAATGTACTAAAATAGAAAAAATGAATAAGCAAGAATTGTGGAAGCATATTGGAGACTGGGAATGGTAAAAGTAAATATACGAGATAAAAATTTTATTGGATATGATAAGTCATCATGTCATCTAGCACAAAATAAATTTGTTGAGTGGGTTGCTGATAATACACCTGTCAGTAAAAGTTGTTTTATTACTGATTTATGTTTAGAAGATGTAAATAAAGCAGGTGGTGTGAAGCGTAAAGTGGCCTGGTTATTAGAACCTAGAAGCATTAATCCACAGATGTATAGTTGGGTTGAACAAAATAATAGGCTTTATGATTTTGTTTTAACTTTTGATCAAAAACTTATTGATAAGGGGGAAAATTATTTATATTACCCTCACGGCAGATGTTGGATTCATAACTACGAAGGAATTGATAATAAATCAAAGTTTTGTAGTATTTTTGCTTCTGATAAATCATTCACTTTAGGTCATAGATTAAGACACATGATAGTAGATAGATATAAGACTACTGATAAAATGGATTGTTATGGTAAGTACGCAGAGAATGTTTTAGAAAAAAAGGAAGACGGCCTGAATCCATATTATTTTTCTGTTACTATTGAAAATGCAATTGTTAGAGGTTATTGGACAGAAAAATTATTAGATGCTTTTGCTACAAAAACAATACCTATTTACTACGGTGACAAATTTTCAGTTAATAAATTTTTTAACCCAGAAGGTATAATATATTTTGATACCATTGAAGAGCTCGATGAGATAGTAGAAAAAATAGATATTGATTTTTACGCTTATAGGCTTGCCGCGGTAGAAGAAAATTTTAACAAAGTAGAGGAATTTAGAGTTCCTGAAGATTGGATATACAAAGAGTATCCATTTTTATTCGATTAATGATTACAGTACAATTAAAAGGTGGTTTAGGAAATCAGTTATATCAAATTGCTGCAATTTATGCACATGCTAAAGAACATAATGTAAAATTTGTTATTAACTATAGTTTAGAGTTTGGTGCGATGCAAGGTCAGCATCCCAGAACATATAAGAAGAGCTTATACAAAAATTTAGAAACAATAGATTTACCTTTTCATATTGCATGCAGAGAACCTTCTTTCAAATATAAAAAATTACCATTTTTGGGTATTGATCACGACGTGGTGTATGATGGTTATTTTCAAAGCTGGAAATATTTTAAAAATTTAGATAGAGATCAATTGAATAATGTTTTTCCATTTAGTGTTGATTGTATAACTAAAACTAAGAAAGCTATACGAAAATTAAAAGAAAAATATCAAGCTACGGAAGTAGTCGGTGTGCATATTAGAAGAGGTGATTATTATAAGAACCCTGAGATATTTCCTATTGTAGGTAGTGAATATTATAATAAAGCTAAAGAAAATTTTGATAAAGATGCATTGTTTTTGTATTGTACTGATGATGAAACTCAAGTTAGAAAAGAATTTAAGTTCGATACCAAAAATGTTTTAGCTAATGGGTCTGATGAATTGATGGATATGTGTGTTTTATCTGAGTGTGATTCAGTTATAATGGGAAATAGTTCTTTTTCATCATGGGGAGCATATTTAGGTAAAGAGAAAAAACTTGTAACTTCTCCTAAAAAATGGTTTGGTCCAAAAGGACCCCCAGATGGTGATATGGTTGATCCTAAGTGGTTAAAAATATGATGAAATGTTTAATACGACAACCGGGTGGTATAGGTGATGTTTTTTATACTCAAAAGATTGTAAAAAAATTATTAGAAGACACCGTTGATGAAGTTTATTGGCCAGTTGAAGACCAATATTGTGCTTGTCTTAATGATTACCTAGATGCGAAAAACGTTAACTTTATTCCTTTATCTAATTTTAAAGATACGTCAGGATTATACAATACCGATATAAATGAAATTGTAAAAAAGGATGACATTTTGTACATACCGTTACAACGTGCAGATCGAATTCATACTAATATGTCTGTAATGAAAGCAAAATATTATTTTTGCAATATGAAAGACGAGTTTGAAGATTGGGATTTGTATTTTAATTTTAGAAGATACGAAGAAAAGGAAAAAGAGTTAAAAGATTTTCTTAGAATAAAAGACGGTGATGATTTTGTTATAATAAGCGATACATACGGTACATTTCCAAATCATACTACTAGAACCGTTCCTTATAATGGAAATAAGAAAATTATAAAATTAAAACCTTACAGAGGATTTAATGTATTTGATTGGTGTTGGATTTTTGAAAATGCATCAGAAATTCATATGATTGAAACTTGTTTTATTTACATTTTAGAAAAGCTAAACTTAAAAGCTAAAATTTTAAATTTATATAGCAAAAAACAACATTATGGATGGAAACCTGCTTTTTGGGGACAAGTTGGGTATATTCCTAAAAAAGTAAAATGGAATTTTTGTGAATGGTGAGTATAATATAAGTTTATGGGATCAATAGGAGATTTTGATTTAAAAAATATTCGTAGAAATACCGGAATTGGTACGTTTATTGAAACCGGTACTTTATATGGTCATGGTATACTTGAAGCACATAGAGCAGGGTTTTATGATATACACTCAATAGAAATAGAACCCACGTTAGCTAAAAAAGCTAAAGAAGAATTTGCTGATTACCCTTATGTATCGATTTATGAAGGTAATTCATTTAATGTTTTAGAAGAAATATTACCTACTATAAACAGAGATGCATTTTTTTGGCTTGATGCACATTTTCCAGGTGCCGATGCTCACTTAATATCGTATGAAGAATGTAAAAATATAGAATATGATACTAATCTGCCTCTAGAAAGAGAGATAGATTTAATTAGTAAAAGAATAGGAAAATATAACGATATTATAGTTAGTGATGATCTTTGGCTATATGAGGACATAAAAATAAAAGGTGTGGGGTTTAATGAACACTGTAAAATGAACAACCATAATGTTACAAGAGAAGAAATCGTAAAAGGAAAAGATTTATCTTTTTTGTATGATAAATTTAAAGACACACACGATTTTCAAAAAGTGTACAAACATCAAGGATATTTAGTTACAAAACCAAAGGCTTTTAAAAATGAATCTAGTAAATGATATACCAATAGGGCAAGATTACCCACTAGTGGTTAATGCAGTAGTGGAAGTAGAAAAAGACAGCAATTCAAAATATGAATACGTAGAAGAGCTTAATATATTTAGACTTAGTAGATGTTTGTATAGTAGTATGAGATATACGTGCTCGTATGGATTTATTCCTCAAACTTATGCTTTAGACGACGACCCATTGGATATATTGATATACAATAACGTACCATTACGCACAAGTACTCTAGTAGAAGTCAAACCGATTGGTGTTTTGGACATGGATGATACAGGTAAAAAAGATTATAAAGTAGTTGGTGTACCCACTTCGCATATTAAAGACTATAAAAATTTGAAAGATTTAGATCCTCATTGGCTAGCAACTACGTTGCAATTTTTTACTCATTATAAAGATTTAGAAAAGGATAAAACCGCGATAGTAAATGGGTGGTTAAACAAATCTGAAGCCAAAAAAATAATTAACGCAGCACACAAAAGGTGGAAAAATAAATTGAATTCTGGGCTATCTGATCTATAATAGATCATATGGAATTTAATATCGACAAATACGACGGTAACTTACTTCATGGCAGATTTGCATATAAGTTCTTTAAAGATAAAGTATTACCTATAGGTAATATTCTTTGTTTTAGAGCTCCTATGGAGGTATTAGCAGATGGAATGATTGATCAAGAAGATATCGATCGACAAGAATTTATTTGGAGTGATGATGCAATAAACTTTCTATGGGAAATTCCTATTTTAGACAATGCATTTGGTGCGGTTGCATATCAGAGACTTTTTAATACTCATATTGCTAACCTTTTAAGTGGTGTAAAATATTTGAATTGTCCCGTTAGGATGGATGGTGATGATATCATGGTGGAAAAAGAATTTACACAAGGTGGTGTAACTCAGCAAGAAGGTAAAGTAAGTGTGAGTATCACTTATGTTAAATCTGGTGTTGCTTTAGGTCATACTGCTCTTAATATAAAAGCTGGTAAGAAGGCACCCGCATTTGCATTTAGTACAGAATTTAATGACGTTGTAGTAGAAGAGTTTATGAAAGATGTGCAGAAAATCTTTTATGAATTAAATGATGATATGTTCATTGCAACGTCGAAAGTAATAATTAAGTAATATTATGAAATATAGGTTTATGATGATAATTAATTGGTTTAGATATTTGAGAGAATTGTACGAATATCATACTTGGAAAAAACACTTATATAAGTATCAAGCCAAGTTAGATGGTGCTAAACTTTTAGGTACTGATTTAAAAGATGATTAATATTTTCACGTTTATAAATGATATAATTTTTGGTAAAAAAGGCAACATTATTCAAAATGTTGAGGACGAAGACCAGTTTAACGGTTATTTAGTTAACCGTTGGGTTAGTATGTACTCTCCAGAAAATGCAACAATTATAAACGAAACCACAAACAAATATTATAACGTTTTTGATTCGAAAAAGGAGTGGTATGAATATTTAGTTAAAATAATACCAAGAGGTTCTCCGGGTAAGATAAACTATATCAAAAAAGAAAAACGTAAAGATATTGATAATTATGATGAAATAGTAAAATTTTTAGCTAAAAGATTTGAAATTTCAAAAAGAGAAGTACAGCAGTATATTGATACCGGGCAAGTAGATATATCTAATATTAAAGCAGCATTGAAATAGTATATTAATCTATTAAGTCTTTACATGCCTCAAAAAAGTATAGATTTATTAACACCTAAAAGAAGTCTTATTGATCTTTCAGTGCCCGCAGAAGGTTCATTTGATTCTGCAATCATTGGCTATCAAATGTGTAGGTTAATGGAAGACGTCCTTTTATGTAGATACAAAGACGAAACAGAGGATGGTGCAGCTTTGATAAGAAATGGTATTCATATTCCGTTAAACGTAGACACTAAAGCGTGGCGAATAGGTGAAGTTTTATTAGCAGGAACTAAATGTGAATATGTTGAAGTAGGTGATCATATTTGTTTTCCTAATAACTTGGGTATTCCTATAGCCAACCTTGAAGTTCAGGATATTGGTAAAGTTAGAAAGGGTATTTTTCTTAACGAATCTAGAATTTTTGGAATAGTAAAACCTTTTGAAAGTAAGTAGATCACAGCTATTAATTCTTCTAAAAAATAATGTTTGCGAAATAAAATTTGTTAGAAGAGTTTTTAAACCAGGAGCACCACCCACTAGACGAATGTTCTGCACCAATAGTTTCACTTTACTGAATAGTGTTAATGGTAGATTGACTTTGAATTTTAGACCTACTTCTAGATTTCAAGATTATAACCCAGCTGTCAAAAATCTTATTATAGTTTGGGATATTTTTATGCAGAATTATCGTCAGATTAATTGTGACAATGTTGAATTAATTGAAACGATACCTGCTACAGATGAGTTTTGGGAATATTATGTTAAACATTTACAAGACTTAACGACACAACAAAAAGTTAATTTTCAAAATACGTAATGGTTGTAAAGTTAATAGAAGAGGTAGAAGAAAAATTTCAAAAATTTTTCTTGAGTGATATCGCTTTTGTGGTTAATCATAAAGTAATTAAAAAAGGAAAATTACTAAATGCTAACATAAAAGATTTTTTTATTATATTCAAGCTTGAAGTACAAAAAGGGGGTATTACTTCGTTTGAAGTACCGTATCCCTTTGAGCTTGCAGATGAAAAAAATAGGATTAAATTTGATTATAGATTAGAAAAATTTGTTTTTAATGATATAATTAAATTAGCAAAAGTAAGAAGACTTAAGCCAAAAAAGAATTCCAAATTTTATGATGTAGTAATGACAATGAATAGATTATGACAATAAAATATTTTAGTGTTTTTAGTGGGGAGGTATATGATTTAGATAAACAGTATACCGACTATTTAGATTGTGGTCAGTTAAAGATAACAGATCAACCAAAAAATAACTGCAAACGGTGTCATGGCAGAGGGTTCACCGGTAAAAATTCAAAGTCAGGTCACTATGATGTTTGTAGGTGTGTTTTAAGAAACGCAACTGATGACTTGTTAGCAGAAATGGCACAACATCAAGTTGAGGACATCCAAATGCATACCAAAAAAAGCAGTTTTGATGATATTTTAATACCTTGGTAATCTGATTACAATAAGTAACCATACTCGTTGGTCCAAATTGATAAAGTGTGTGATTCAGAATAGTTGACTGCTTATTGAGTCCATATATAATTAGTAATATGTTTAGCAAGTATGTGGAAAAATTTCCATACGGGTATAGTCCATCTAATTCTCAAACCAAACTTCTTAAAGAAGTAGAAAAGGCTTTTAACGATGGGTATAAATTTGTAATTGTTTCTGCACCTACTGGAACTGGTAAGAGTTTTATTCCTAGAACATTAGGTAATGTAAGTATACCACCTACTGACCATTTTAAAGATCTAATTAATTCCTATAATGCTTTTCGAAAAGACCAACATGGTAATTATATTTTTGAAACAGACTGTTTAGGTGAACCCGCATCAGGTACGTTTGCTTTAACCATTACGAAGCAATTACAAGACCAATATAAAACATTATTTGATGATATTGAAATTTTAAAAGGCAAACAAAATTATATTTGCAGTGTAGATGAAACGTATGATGTTGAAACAGCTCCTTGTGTAACTACCCCTAAATTAAAAAACGAGTGTTGGGGAAAAAATTGTTGTCCTTATTTTTCTAATAGAAATACTTCTCTATCGAGTGATTTTGCGGTACTCAATTACAAAATGTTTTTAAGTTTACCTGGGCATGTTAAGCGTAAAAATTTTTTAGTGTGTGATGAAGCTTCTGAACTAGAAGAAGAATTGGTTAGAAGATTTAGTGCTGATATTGATTATAAACGGTTGGAGCTCAATAATATAGATTTTTCGAAATTAAAATCAGATAAGTATGATATACAATACAGGTGGCTTATTAGTTTACTATTTTCAGTAAGTGAAAAAGTAAATGAGCTCACAAATAGAAGCACTAATAAAATTATAAAGTTGTCTTTACCCGAAGTTTCAAAATTGAGATATTTAAAAATCTTGCATGGTAATTTAAGTACCGTTGAACAAACGTGGCATAAATGTGAGTATGTTGTTGATCGAAAATCAGATAGAGTTAGTTTTACACCCCTTAGGATAGACAATTTGAGTAAGCATATTTTTGATTATGGTGACAATATTTTACTAATGTCTGCTACTATTACAGACCATGAACAGTATGCTAAGGTTTTAGGTATTAAAAAATACAAATATATAGAATCACCTTCAGTATTTGATCCGAGTAAGTCTCCTGTTTATCTTTCTGCTAAACCAGTACTTAATTATCAAAATTTACAAAAGTTTTTACCAATTATAGCAAAAAATGTTCAAGATTTGTGCAACCACCATAAAGGGGAAAAAGGCATAGTACATACTCATTCATTAGAAATTTGCAACTATTTAAAGAACAAGTTGACTGGTAATAGGTTTCTATTTAGAGAAGAAACTGCAACTAATGAACAAATACTAAAAGAACACTTTAGTAGTCCAGAACCAACGGTTCTGGTTTCACCTTCTTTATCTATGGGTACAGATTTAATTGATGATAAAGGGAGATTTCAAATTATTGTTAAAACACCATATCCACCTTTATCAAATAAGAGAATTAAAAAGATGTTTGATATGGATAAAGATTGGTATGCAAATAAGGCGTTATGTGCATTAGTACAAACCACAGGCCGCTGTACTAGATCTAAAACAGACTATGCAGTAACGTATGTCCTAGATGGTAAAGCGAGAACACTAATATCTCAAAACAAAAACAAACTACCTAAACATTTTATTGAACGTTTGATTTGAATAAATATTTGAAATGCGTTGGAAGTCAAACTATTTCGAAATACAGGATTTAATCATTCAATTTGCGAATGCTTTTGATTCTATCGTCATAGGAAGGTATAATAAAAACCGGGTTCAGAAAGATAGAATATTCGTAAGATATTTATATTCCCCTAAGCAGAGAGTGTTATATGATATTGTTAATAAAGCAAAAACAGTAACTCTTCCTGTGGTTGCTATTACTATAGCCGGTATTACTCGTGATAATGATAGAGTTTTTAATAAATTACCTGCTGTAGGACAAGGCGGTAGTGGTAATGCGTTTTATTATCAAGAACAATTTGCTCATAGTAAATATAATGCTCCAACACCTGTAAACATATCAGTCAATTTTACCGTTTTAACTCGATATCAGATGGATATGGATCAAATTCTTAGTAATTTTATACCTTATACTAACCCTTATGTAATTATAAGTTGGCCTGTTCCTAAAGATCTTGTTAGTTTGGTTCAAGCTCAAGAAATAAGAAGTGAAGTTTTATGGGACGGGAATATAAGTTTATCATACCCTATAGAGTTAAGGGCCAGCGAGAAAGCAAGAGTAGTTGCTGATACGAAATTTACAATTAAGGGCTGGATATTTCCTGCTTCAGAAACAGTGGTTGATAACATTTATAAGGTTGATTCTAATTTTTATGCTGTCAGTTCAGGTACGAATTTACAAAATTCGAATTACCCAACTTTGAAATCACAATTGTCTGGTAGTCCTGATAGTGACTCATTTACTATATCAGCATTTCCAGATGAAATACAAATATTTAAAACAACGCAAAACCAATGGTGAGAAAAAGAATACCTTTATTAGTTAATTATGCGCTTTCAGGTCAACATGGCGGTCAGCTTATTTTTAGTGAAAACAGTACGGTGTTTGAATTTGATACCCCTTGGTTAAAACCAGCTGGTGTTAAAGGTCTTACAAAATATTATCAAGGGTTTTTAAGTGCGGCTAACCCGTCGAGTTTCTTTTCAGGTTCTTTATCATCGACCCCTTTAAGTAGTGTAAGTTATTTTACTTCTAATAGAACTTTATCAGCAAGGTTTCCAGCTTTTAGTGGTTTTAATATAGAGGATTTTGGTGGTGCTGTAGTAAGAAATGATTCTAAGCAGACAATTAGTATTGATCTAGCAGCATTATCAGGTAAAGCAACCGGTGCATTTAAGATTATTATAACTGCACCTGGTGGTCAAACGGAATGGCCAGCAACCGGCCCTCTACTATATGTTCAATCTAGATTAGTTCCTATAACACCTACACCTACACCTACAAATACAAGAACACTAACACAAACTAGAACACCCACACCAACCACTACTCTAAACGTAACAAATACAGTATCAAAAACTCAAACACCAACACAAACTAGAACACCAACACAAACACAAACACCCACTGTTGGTGTCACGCGTACAAGATCACAAACACCAACGCAAACACGCACACCAACGCAAACATACACACCAACGCAAACACCTACAACAACACGTACTCAAACACAAACCAAAACTGTTACTTCTACAAGAACACAAACACCAAGCCAAACAGCTTCTCCTACAAGAACACCCACACAGACTAGAACTAGAACACAAACACCAACACAAACACCAACGCAAACACAAACTCCGACACCAACACCGACACAAACTAGAACTCAAACTCAAACTAAAACGCGAGGTGCTTCACCTACAAGAACACCATCAAGAACGCTTTCACAGACGCAAACACAAACACCAACACAGACTAGAACACAAACACCAACAAGAACTAAAACCAGAACACAAACAGGAACAAGAACAGCCACACAAACACAAACACCAACAAGATCTCAAACACCAACAAGAACAAGAACACAAACACCAACACAAACAAAATCTATTACTCAATCACCAACACAGACGCAATCACCAACACGATCTCAAACACCTACACAAACCGTAACACCCACCCGAACACCCACCCAAACTCCTACTGAAACAAAATCAGCAACTCAAACACCAACTCAGACACCTACGCAAACACCAACTCAAACTCAAACACCAACACCAACACCAACACCAGTATGATATATATGGTAAAACTAATTGGCAAGCTGAAGATGTCTAAATATGTCATTGACCATTAAGTGAAGTGAATAAATAATATTGTGGCGGATATTCCAACATTTAAAGACCTGGTTAGACGTCAAAATACTGGTCCACAAGTAGGAACGCAATGGTCAAAAATTAATGTTGATGGGTCTCCATGGCCTACACCCACAATAACAATAACCACGACTCCTACCACATCACAAACACCAACACCTTCACCTACAAAAACTAGAACAAAATCAGTAACTCAAACACCTACAAGAACAAGAACACCTACATGGACACAGACTAGATCGGGGACACCTGAAGTAACCCAGACGCGCACCACTACTAGATCTCGAACACCTACGTATACAAGAACAAGAACACCAACACAAACACAGACTAGAACACAAACACCGACGACGTCGAGAACACAAACTCAGACAATAACAGTAACAAAATCTATTACCCAATCTCCTAGTAATTATCCTACCCCTACAAAGAGCATTACTCAGTCACCAACATATACATATACAAGAACTCAAACACCAACTCAAACTCAAACACCAACACAAACGGCGTCTTATACAGACCCACTTACACCAACACCAACATGGACAAGATCTTCAACACCAACACAAACAAGAACACCAACATATACAAATACAAATTCAGGGGTGGTGGTAACACCAACACAAACATGGACACAGACCAGAACAAAAACATCAACAAGAACAAGGACAAAATCGATAACGGTATCAATTTCACCATCTAAATCAACAACATAATGGCTAAAGAAGTAATAGAAGAAGGCAAAGGTAATCAAGGGACGTTCGGGCGTTCTTTAATGAAGTTTGTGCAGAGTAGGTTACCGTATCAATCTTACGAAACTTTAGATACTTTATCAGACGTAAACCCGAAGTATAAGCTTTTTCAAAATCAAGGGAGTAAAAGAGAAGATGCTCTCCAAAGACAATCTATCTCTTCTTCTACTATCATCAATAACAATGCTGTTGGTGATATTGCAATGGACAAAGGGTTTCAGGAGTTCATGTACGCAAATATCCAACAGGATAAAGGTGCAAGAATTAGAGACTATAGGGTTATGGCAGCCTTTGCTGAAGTCGGTGATGCGATAGATGAAATTTGTGATGAAATTATTAATACTGATCACGAAGGTAGAATTGTAAGATTGCTTTTTAGAGATAGAGAATTTAAACCACACGAACAAAAAGAGATACAAGCAGAATTTCAAAAGTTTGTTCAATACTTTGATTTAGATCACAAAGGGTGGGAATATTTCAGACAATTATTAACTGAAGGGGAAGTTTATTGGGAGCATATCATACATAAAGACCACCCTAAGGAAGGCATTTTAGGTGTTGTAATGGTTCCTACTGAACTTATTGATCCAATTTTTGGTAATATTCAAAACAGTATTATTCAAGGTTATCTTTTAAGAAAGCCCATATTTAATGAATCTAACCCTACAAAGGTGGAAGATATGCAATTGATTCCTATGGATAAGAATCAAATCACGTATATTAATTCAGGAATTTGGAATGACAATAAAACTATGAGACTCCCGTTTTTAGAAAATGCAAGAAGAGCTTATAGACAGTTATCTTTGATAGAAGATGCAATTGTAATTTATCGATTAGTTAGAGCTCCTGAAAAATTGGTTTTCAATGTTGATGTTGGAAACATGTCACCTCCTAAGGCTGAAGCATATCTAAGAAATCTTCAACAAAAATATTGGAGCAGACATACATATGATACCGACGAAAGTGGGACAGTGCAGAAGTTTTCACCCCAATCTATGCTTGATTCATTTTGGTTTGCCAAGAGAGCAGGAAGTGAAGGTACGAGTGTTAATACACTAGCAGGTGGTCAAAACTTAGGGGAATTGGAAGACTTAATGTATTTCTTAAAGAAATTGTACAAGTCGTTAAAAGTACCTGTAACAAGATTAGACCCAAATCAAGCTTTTCAAGACGGTACAGAAATATTAAGAGAAGAGCTTAAGTTTGCAAGATTTATTATTCGTATGCAACAGCATTTTGCTGCAGGTTTAAAGAATGGCTTTATAACGCATCTAAAATTGAAAAAGATTTTTGAAAAATACGAGCTCAAAGAGATGCAACTTGATCTAGAATTTAATGTACCTACTAACTTCTTTGAAATGAGAGAACAACAGAAGTTAGAATTGAGAGCAAATAATTACAATAATTTAGCTGCTAATGATTTCATTTCTAATACCTGGGCACAAAAGAGATATTTAGATTGGTCGGATATCGAAGTAAAAGCTAATAGAGAATTTTTAAGAAAAGATAAAGAACTTCAATGGGAGATGATGCAAATTGAGCAAGCTGGTCCTAATTGGAGAGAACAAATGACTAATGCTGCAGGTGAAGCAGCTGAAGGTGGTGGTGAAATGGGTGGTGGTTTAGGTGGTGGGGGAAGCGCTATACCAAACCCACAAACACCACCAGAATTTGGTCCACCACCAGAAGGCGGCGGCCCTATGGTAACCGGTGGTGAAGGAGATGTTCCTGTAGCCCCAGGTGCAGAAGCAGGTGTTACATAAATAATATAAAATGGCAAGACAACCAATAGGCACAATAAAAGGTTACTTTGAAAAGGGGGACGTTCCTAGTCAAAGTCAGTTTAATGACCTAATTGATTCCACTTATAATGCTACCTCTGGAATTAATGATTTCAACACAGGGTTTGCCAACTTAAGTACCGTTTCTTTAAGTGCTGGAGAATTATATATTGATCTTAAGATGGGGTCTACTCAATCTTTAACTCTTAGCACCACATCGGGGAATGTGGTCTTAACTATTACTAACGGAATTATTACTAATATAGTTTAAAATCTTTTAATCCTAGTTGATTAATAAGGTTTACGATTTTAAATAGTAGTATGCTACGTCGATGGTTTTTAAAATTCTTTTCGTTCTTCAAAAAGAAAAAGAAGGTGGATGACACATACATTATTAAGACAGAACCTATTACTGAACACAGTGTTACCGCTGTAAAAAATAAACTTAGAACTCAAACAGGATTTAGATCTTCACCTTATGGTAAAAAATATGAAAAATCATCTGATACAAAACACGAGTATAAACCAATCGAAACAAATTTTGTGGTGGGGCCACCTCCTGTAGAAATTAAAAAAGTAACAACTATTGCAGGTAGTGTAAACTTTTATGAAACCACAGAATTAACCAACACGCCTTTTGTTAAAGTAGAAACAGAAGTCGTAGAAAAGGTAGAAAATTCTCCTGTAGTGGTGGAAAACGAACCTGATGTTAATGTTGTAGTACCGAATCAAGACGAGATATTTTGTATGAACGGTTATGGGTTGAGGGTTCAGGTAGGCGAACAAACTATAACGGCATATTTAGATACAGGTGTTGACAAGAATATTAAATATAATCAACATGTTGTGCTATGTCATTGGGATGGGCCTTATGATAAAAAAGAAGGCATTATTTTAGGCGGCACCAACACGGAGAGACAAGGAAAAACTGACGAAATATTAATACAAAATGTCTAAAATAAACGGTTATACCATAAAGTACTACATTTTAAATAAAAACCTAAAAAGCAAATATATTATTGCTGTTACTAAAGAAACAAAATGTTACATTCATGGTATATGTATATATAACGAAGAAGATCCTAAAAAAATAAATAAAACGATAAAACTTCAAAAGGACCTTATTAGTAAGTTCATTGATGAGTATGATTTTACTAAAACTTTATCTTTAGATTGAAGTAATAAGAATAAATATTTCATATGCCGACGGTAGATGTAGCAAAAATTAAGCTAAGAAGGGGTTCCAACTCAGATAGAAAATTAGTTACACTAGATGAAGGTGAGTTGGGATACACAACAGACACTAATAGGGTATATGTCGGTAATGGTACAACGTTCGGTGGTTCACCAACAAGTGTGTATAATTTTGGGTCAGACCAAAGAACCGACGGTTTAGTTCAGCAAAAAGCAGAATTAGGTGATTTAATATTTGATAGCAATAGTTTTGGTGCTACTCTCTTGTATACACTTACGGGTGTTGCTGCAGCGGGAGATGCAGCTTGGATGCAACTTAGCCCTCAAGTAGATAAGTCTACAATTGAATATAATGCAGCCGGTAAATTAGCGCTTGCAAGTGGCGCAACAGTAACAGGTGGTGATAGTATTACCGTTACAGCAAATAAAGTAAGTGTTGATTATGACGGGGCCGACACAAACACTACTACATTTTTTGATATAGCTGGAACCGATAGTGGTCAACTGAAGGTAAAAAATAATGCATTAACTGATGAATCACATGGTGGTCTTTCATTTGAAACAAGTTCTGGGACTTTATTACACCCATTAGCATTACCAACACCTTCCGGTGCCGCCGCGGATGGTTTTATGAGCGTTGTCTTTGCAAATACGACCTATTATGCCCCTGATTGGTTTACAAAAAGTACAACCGCTGATGCAAATCTCACACCTCAGGGAGCTGGAAACAGAACAGTTTCGGTTATTAATGATGCCGATACTCAAATTAATGGTACGAGGGTAGATTTTTCATCATCAATTATTACCAACACCGTTCAAAGTTCTAATGCATTAAAGAAAGTAGTAGGTCAATCATCAAGTTCTTCTAATATTTCTGCAGTAGACATGATGACACCGAATAACTTCTTTAACAGAGAAGATTTCCCCGGTACAGTAATGCGTACAGCAATTCCTAATGCTAATATAGATAACGTTGGTAATTATGCAAATTTCACTATAACTGATGTTGCATTTCCTGCAGTCAATTGGGCAGACAAAGCATTTTTACTTCCTGGTGGTAATGGTGTAATATATGGAGTTTTTGTTGTAAATACAGGCAACATTTTTGACTTGGTGGAATTATATCCCCAGGTAACATGGTTACCTGCTATTTATGATACAGATGGTGCCACAATCAGAACTAATATCATAGAAACTATTAATAGTTTTACAAATAGTAACGGCGAGAGAATTTTTGATGCTTGGCAAAAATTAGATAACTTATCATCTACAGTTTATATTCAAGGGCTTGTAAAAGGAAAAACACCTTCATGGGCTACCGCGCCCGAAGGTTTAGCTTTTGCACAAACAAATTTAGACAATACTTATCGAGTTATCGACGTCGGCTCCAGCACTGAATGGGTAAATGCGGATACCTCTATAACATTTTCGGTGATCGGTAACAGTGGTTCAGGCGACAATGCTGGAACCAATTCTTCAGGTAAAATTGGTTCGGGGATGTATGGGTGGGTTAATTTAAATGCGCAAGGATCTGATACTTTCCAACAAACTTTATGTTGTACTGGATTTAAAGCTAGACACACTATAGCACAATTTCCTGCAGCTGCTGATTGTACGAACGGTGAATACTTTTTAATTTACGATACTAATTGGAATAGGACATGTGTTTATTACTTTCAGACTGGAACCACTGAAGTGGTCCCAAATATATCTACAAACCCAACACATAGAGGTAGAAAAACGGAAATGATTATGGTTGAATACCCGGAGGAAACCGGTGGTTCACCAACAACAAGTGATGAGTTAGCTACTGCCACAAAAAATGCTTTAGAACTTAACACTTATTTTAATTCTGTTTATACAGTAACATATGCTTCACCTACAATGACATTTGATTCAGTTGATGTAGGTTGGACAGATGGCATAGTACAAAGAGAAGGGGTATTTCCTGGGTGTATTGCACCTGCAGGAACAGAAATACAATTTATTACTAATATTTTTGGGCTATCGGGCGAACCAAATTCATCAGCACTATTAGCAGCCTTTTATAATACATATGAAAGCGGTTCTACTGGTTCGCCTTTATTTACACGAGAGACTTTTGTCTTACCTCAAATTAGTAGCGAGGCATTGGTATATAATGTTACTTTACCTAGCACAGATGTCGATTCAGTAAATTGTACATCACTTTTAAAATATAGATAAAATGGCAACTATTGAAATTAATGAAAATACGGTAGTAAGAAGTCTTGTAAGGAAAGGGACTAACGCTGAACGAAAAAAGATCACTTTAGCACAAGGTGAA
>Ga0209644_1000147_pt1 | contig 20674 bp, 27 predicted proteins | sample ETNvirome_2_1000_FD_184069 | JGI IMG/M metagenome (GOLD analysis project Ga0209644, IMG submission 184069) | Marine viral communities from the Pacific Ocean - ETNP_2_1000 (SPAdes) (version 2) | ecosystem: Environmental > Aquatic > Marine > Oceanic | place: Pacific Ocean | collected 2013-06-22 | reverse complement strand
GCAGATATGTTAACATTAAAACGGATAAATATTATTAATCAACAAGAAATTGGTAGATTAACGCTTGGTAAATTTTTAGGTTGTGATGTAGATGTGCAAGTAAGTAGTAGAGAAAAAAGAGATGCAAAAAACAATCCTAATATATTGACTCAACTTACTAATGAAGCTACCGATATATCAAAACATGCTTTAAATCAAATATCAATTAATGAAGCAAATACTAGGGTTCAGGGAGTAAAAACGGCTCAAGAAAATTTAAAAGAGGCTCTTGAACCTCTATATACACCATCAACATGAAAAAATACCACGGAAATTATTTAGGTATAGTTATACAAAATAACGATCCTCTTGCAAGAGGGAGAGTTAAAATTTTCGTACCCCATATTTCGCCTACTGTTTATAAAAATTGGAATGAAATTCCTGAAGATAAGAAATTTAAGTTTTTAGGTGCTAATATTAATAGTGATTTAAACAATATATACGAAGATTTAAAAAAAATATTACCATGGAGCATTGGTGCATCCCCTATTACAGGTGAAATGAGCTCTGGTAGATTAAATGCGCTTCCTAATTATGCTTCCACTTCTGATAGTAGTTTTTCGGGTGTTAGTGGTTTTGAATCTGCAGGTACTTCAAAGAGCATAGATTTTAGTGATACAGAAGATGATACACAAAATGTCGATTTTATCGGGGAAAAAGAAGGTAATGTGTATGAAAAGTACAGGTTTAAAGTTAACGATGCTTTTAATACCTCAGCTGATAATGTTAACAATGTAAATGTAAATTCATTTGACTATACACCTAGCGTTTATTCAAATAAAACAAAAGGTTCTTTTGGTATTCCTTCTGTGGGAGCCCATGTGTGGGTTTTCTTTCATGATGGAGACCCTCTCTACCCGGTTTATTTTGCAGCAAGTTATGGGGAAAATGACTGGAATGAAATGTATGGTGGTCCTTCAGGTTATGATTACCCAGGTGGGTTTGAGAATAAATCAGAAAAAACAGACAATCAATCAGATATAGATTACTACAAAAACAAATATCTTATAAACCAAAAAGGTGGTACAATTGAGTTTGTTAATTCTGATTATAGAGAAAGTTTAAAAATTTCTGGTTACAATGGCTCCTTTAAACAATTTGCTTTAAAGACGAATGTAGAATTAGCAGTACACGATGATCAAAAATTAGTTTTACAAGATCAATATGACACAGTTAGAGGGTTTAGAAATATATACACTGAAAGAGATTTAGATTATATATGTAGAGGGGATTACTATTTAAAAATTGGTAATCTTAAAAATGAATATTTTGTAGAGTGGCAAAAAATTGTTAAAACTATATCAGTATACAAACAATTATTTGAATTAAAAAGAGCTGAAAAAATTGAAGGTTACGAATACTTAAAACTAACATCCCCATTACAAGAAAGACAAGGCGCATCCGGTGCGTCAAACGACGGCTTTGGGAACTGCCCGGTATGTAATGCTGCCTCACCTAAAGAATATTTGGTAACTAATAATAAATCGATGCCAAAAATTAGCCCGCTGAAGATGATTATCAAAATCCCTAGGTTTAATCCATTACAATTAATAATGAAGTTGGCCGGAGTCGGCGTCTCGGGGCCAAAAGCTACTCAGATTCCTCCTACTAGTAGATGCCCTGTTTGTGGTGGAACGGGTATAAGTCCCAGTAGTCAAGATGGTGATTGGATGGTAGATCCTAGAAAATCTATAGAACAATATCGAGATTTATATAAAAAAGAAATTACTAGATTAGCAGATTTAGAGAAAAAAATGGGTCTAGGGGGAAACCATATTATTGATATAACAAAAAATAAAGTAGAAACCATCGGTTTAGTAATGAATGATTTAGGTAATATAAGAATGGACTCAGTTGGTAAAATAACTAACGACGGTGTTTATGTCGATAATTTAGGTGCCTATGTGCACATGAAAGAAAGCCCCATGTTTGAATATGTACATGTTGATGACATGCCAGGTGGTTCTTATTCATTAAATGTAGCAAATAGATATAATATATTAGTTGGTGCCGGTGGTCTAAGTATGAAATCATATGGTAGTGTTGAAATGTCTGGTACTATAACAAATGTAGGCGGTGAGCAATTAAACTTATCAAGTGAATTTGAAACAAATATATCTGCTGGAAATAGATTGAGTTTAGAAGCAGATATTGTATCAATTAAAAATAGACAAGGGGGTCAAGTACTAATTGATTCAAATTTCGGTGTAAATGGAAATGTTGTAATAAAAGGTGGTTTACATGTAGATGGGGAGTTGAGTGTAAATCATGTTACTGCACCTTTAGAGTATCAAGTAACAGAACCGACCCAAGTTACGGGGGAACTTGTTGGTGGAATGCCTATAGGTACAGTTTGGATTGGTAGGCATTCTGCTGGGCCACATACTGTGTTGGCTTTACCCACACCTATGACTGTTAACACGTACTCTCATGATCATGCTTTTGCTAATTTGCCTTTAGATCTTAAAGATAGCAATGAAGCGGTTCGTAAAGAAGCTAAAGCTAATAATGAACCTGTTACTAACCCCGCAAGACCAATAGTAAATACTAAGAAATCGAATTAAGTATATAATCTTCAGCCTCTAGAAAATCTTTATTTCTTATATCACTTAAACCAGGAGAATTATGAATGACATTTATTGGTGCTGTTGTTAATTTTAACCCAGCGTTTTTACAATCAATACTAAATTTCATATCATACTGATGAAAGCCTTTTATATTTTCATCAAATGTAATATTATTTTCTTGTAATTTTTTTACATTAACTGCTAAAAACAGCCCATCTAATACCGCAACTTCTTTAGGTGTAGGACCAAAAACTGTAGGAAAGTTAAACCCGGTATGGGGATGAAAAACAATGCCGCTTTGTGTTTCTTTTTTGGTTACTAAATGCCATAAAAATGGTTTTTTCTTTTGTATGTTACTTCCTCCTGCTAATCCAACTACTGCAAACTTGTCCTTTAAATTGTTATTATGCAAAAAATCATTTACTGTATCAACAAAATTTATTGAATCAATAAAAACATCATCATGAACAAATATGATAGTGTCTTTGTCTTTATATTTTTTTAAAAAATTATTATAAACAGATGTTATCCCTTCTTTATTAGATTCTTTAATATCTAAAAAGTTAGATGGATTACCCCAAAAGGTTACTAGTTGGCCTTCCTGGCCAAAGTGCTTAGCAAGACTTTTATAAAGGTCTGTATTTTTATAAAAGTCTTTAGATGTTGCTGATACAACAATTGTATCCATTATTCGGCTGTTTGATTTACATTTTCTACAAGTTGAGGGGCTTCATTCATTTCTGTAATATCGAAATGCTTCTCAATTGTTTCTAGAACGTCTTCAAGTTGTGCTAGTTCTTCAAAACGATTTTTAATTTCTACTGAAAGTTTGCTATGTTCCCCGACACCTACTGGGGAATTTAAATATACCTCAACCTCAGCGAGTACTTGGGTTTTTTTACCTACATATTCGGAATATATACCTTTAACGAATTTAATTGCTGTTGAATTCATACTATTAATTATATCGGGGTACCTAATTATTCAAGTGCTGGTGTTTTAAGAACGCATCTTTTATTAGAATGAGGGTAAGGTGCATCTGGTATATCTACATTTAAAAAAGGACATAATTTTTCCCATTTATTGTCACTATCAATGTCTAGTTCTAATAAATCTTCGCGTTTATATTTAAAATAATTTTTTACATCATCTACATGGTTAAAATATGCTTTTGTCATCTTATCTTTATTAAATTTTACCGTACCATAAATTGCATAGTGCATATAATCTGTAGGGTAGCCAGGTGTGTCGTGTTTGATATCCCATTGAGCAAATAAAACTTCCATTGAAGATAACCAACTTGTAAGTTTTCTGGTTGTTAAAATATATTTTGATTCCGGGTACATTAAATCTAAAAATTTATATCCAAGCGTAATAGACATGTCCGTACATGCATCATGTTTTTCAATTTGGTCGAAACTTTTAGGGAAATGATATGCTGAGAATCCTAAAATTTGTAAAGCTTCTGTTAGAGATGTCGTACCGGTTCTAGAAAGCCCTATGTTGAAAATTTTACGCATTTGATTTTCCGAATTTATGGGGTAAGTTTTTTTTCATTTGCGGATCTCTGTCTATATAATGTTGGACATGTAAATGGTTATGATCCACATCAAAATATTTTGGGTGCTTCATATGGAGCACTCCATGATAGTTGTAATATGACCTAACTCCTGTTATATGCATACCTATTGATAGTTCTGCTGCAAGACCTGTCGTGAAGTGTTCAAATTTATAAGTTTCTTCGCATAATTTATCTACATTATCTAGAAAGGTTAAAAATATTTCTTTATTTTTTAATTTTAAAAATACTGTAGGGTCGTCACCAAAAGGCATTTTTTCAATATCAGATTTTAATCCAAATTTATCGATAAGATGTTTTACTTTTGGATCTTTTGCGTACAGTAAGTTTGCCACAGTACCACCCATGTCAAAATAAATTCCGTTTTTAAAATGATTTGACAATATTTGAGTATCAAAAGTGACATCTATAGTTACTGCATCTGTTTGTAAATGAAGAATTTTTAAGTACCCTCTTTCATATGCTTCACGCATTCCAAATCTTGTTGCTTGTAAGATAGGACAAAATCCCGTTTTGTGATCGTATGATTTCGAAAAATTTTCCTGCGTATATTTTTTTATATCAATGGGTATAATATTGTGTTTTTTTATTATTTTTTCTGGATTAGATGTCAAACAGAAAAATTCCACATCATCCAATTTATCAGATAAACTACCAAAGTTAGAATTATATTCTTCTATGTATTCATCATGAATTGCTGTGGTTTCTATACAAAAATCAGCCATCTTATCTCCCCTGCCCTACATAAGGTTTCTTATATAGGGTGGACTTTTTATTTTTAGAATGACTTTTAGATCCTTGACCTTTTCTACTCTTTGGGGGTCTTCCAAATGTTATTTTACTTGTTGATGCTCGTTTGGCCATACACCTATTATAATGTACTGCTTCAGAGGATCAAGGGTTATTTTTTAATGAAACAATTAGTATTTCGAGACTTTGTATTTTTGTTGATAATGCGTCTATTCTTGCCGTATTATTATTAACAGTAGTTTGAAGCGTTGTTAACAGTATTATTTGTTTTTCTACGTCATGGAGAGTTGAATGTAATTTATCAAATTCTGCTTTTGAGGGGAAAAGAGATTGTAAATATACAATTAATGATAACCCAACTATGGGAGCAAATTTTAAAAAAGTATCAAGATGCGCGAATGAAATTTTTCTGGTTGTTTCTTTGATATCGTCGGTCACTATTGTTATTTATATGAAACATGTTCCATATTACCATTAAACATGCAGCCATTAATAACCCAAAACCATAGTTTATAAACAACCAAATATTTCCTTGTGATGTAAATGCTAGTCCCAAACCGCCAACGTTACCAGACACTTGTAAAAAGATCATTCCCAATGAAACGTCTTTTGAACTTTTATTTTTATACATTCTAAAAATTTGTGGCGCAAAACATAATGCAAAGCTAAAAGACATTATTGCTCCAAATACCATTGCTAATAGATCGTTCATAATTTAATTGTTTCTGTGAATAACATTGAAACACATTCAATATCGTTTTTTCTTAAAAAATCTATACCCCCTGTATTTCTATATTCTTCTGAATATACGACTCTTTTTACCTCTGCTTGTATAATTAGTTTAGCACACTCAAAGCAAGGGCTCATAGTTAAATAAATTGTAGAACCACCACTACTATTTGTACTCTTCGCTAACTTCATTAATGCATTTGATTCAGCATGTAGCACCTCTGGCTTAGTTTCATATCCAAATCTAGTTTCATACTCACAATTATTATCATAACCAGCTGGTGTACCATTATAACCATCAGAAATGATTTGTCCGTTTTTTACTATCAAACAACCAACTTTTTTTCTTTTTGCTTTAGATAACAACCCCCAAGTGTTGGCCATTTGCAAATATGTTTCGTCTAGTTCGTTTTGTTTTGGCATATTAATTCCACTTTATACTTTCATAATTGTGGTTATAATTTTTACTATCTTTAGGCCTGGGACTATCCCCTTTTCCGGCAGACCTATTAATAGGTTTAATGGTTTTGGTTGTTGCTTTTTTGGCAGGAACCGTTGTTTTTTGGACTTTCGAATAAGGAATCTGATCGCTCATATACAGTTATTATATGAAATTATCCCTAGGATCAAGTGACTACACAGAAACCAATTAAAAATAGGGGAGAACTAAGGAGATAAGTTGCATTTACCGTATTCCACCAGGTATGCCACCCTATCATATGTTTAATGGTACTCCAGACTGGACTCGAACCAGTAACCCTCTGCTTAGAAGGCAGATGCTCTATCCAATTGAGCTACTGGAGCTTCATTAAATGGTACCGATGGAGGGACTTGAACCCACACTCCCTAACGGGAAAGAGATTTTAAGTCTCTCGTGTCTACCAATTCCACCACATCGGCTAAATTCATACATTTTCAAATACATCTGCTTCTTCTATTTCAATAAAGTATAATAGTCTTAATATTTTTTCGTTTCCAAACTGATTAAACTCCTCCAGAGGGGTTTCATTGTTGAAAAAACTATGCGGTGTAGTTAAAAATTTTTCTACCAAACTATCTTCTATTAACGCACAACATTCATTTACCAAATTAGTAAATTGTATAAGATTTTTTTCTTTAATTTCAAGCATTAATTTTTTTAACTAAATCTTCTATACCTTCTTCATTGGTACGTGAAAAACAAGCAACTACGCCTCTTTTTTGTACAACCTGATTGGCCATATCATTTGCAAAAAATATTGATTCCATTATACAATCTGTTTTTAGATATTGGTATACTAAAGCAGCTAAGAACGAATCCCCGGCGCCGCATAGATCAAATACCTCTACTTGATCTACCAAATATACTGCACCTTTCCATCTACACCCATTTTTACCAAGTGTAACAATAAGTTTGTCCTCCCACTCTTCTTCATTAATTTTACCTTTTAAATCATTATATTCAGGTTCATTTATTTTAATTATTTTTGCTTTTTTGCAAAAATCTCCTAGAACTTTTTTTGTATCAATAAAAACGTTAGGGTTATGTTCGCAACAAAATTGAATTAGTTCTTCAGTAACAAATCCTTTACAATAATCTGATATAACAATTGCATTCCACTCCCCTGGTTCAAAATTAAAGTTTATTACTTCAGGACTAGATCCAAAAGGTTCCGCCATATCACCTTCGTCTACTCTTAAAAATGTATGGTTGGTTTGTTCGTCAACATATCTTATTTTTGTCATTTCAGTTACATTGAACATAAAGTCGGCATCTAAACCTAATGATTTAAAATTTCTAACTACATTCCCGGCCATCCCGTTATCAGTAATTGTTTTGGTAGGGGAAAAAACCGGTGCTGGTACGTCTGGACACAACCGGTTTACTTTTCCGTACACAAAAACATCCGTACAATTATCCCCTATTACTAAAACTTCCTTCATTAAAAATAACTTTGTTTAATTTTTTCTTTATATAAACACTCAGGCATATTATTAACAATTTTTTCAAATTGCGGTTGGGTTATATTTCCAGCATTATAACTTTCATACTCTATACACCCAACCATGCAGTTTGTCCTATCTTGTATTGATTTAATAAACATAGTAGCAGCAAACATTTCATCTGGGTTACCAGTGTCAAACCATGCATATTTACTGTCGTGTTCATTAAACCATAAAGTACCTTCGTCCAAATAACTAATGTTTAAATCAGTAATTTCTAATTCGCCTCTGTCAGATGGTTTTAATGCTAGTGCTTTTTCTCCTGCAGTATTGTCATAAAAATAAATACCCGTTACTGCTAAATTAGAATTTGTATGTTTGGGTTTTTCTTCTATAGACATGATTTCATTAATTTTTGTGTGTTTATTTACTTCAACACTCACTACCCCATATTGGTGAGGGTCTTTGACTTTGTAACCTGTTATACATGCTCCGTACTCTACTGGCCAAGGAGTCTTTTTTATACCTGTAAATATGTTATCCCCTAAAATTAAACATACATCATCATCTCCCTGCCATTCTTCTGCTATAATTAGTGCTTCTGCTATACCACCTGATTTTTTTTGAACTCTAAATGCAAAATTAATACCCAGATATTCTTTACAACCCCCGTTTAATAAATTTGTATCCAAACCTGACTCTTTAAATAAAGCTAAAATATGATTATAAGCTAACCCATTTGTTATAATCATAATATCTTTAATGCCCAATTTTATTAGTGTTGCAAGAGGGTAATAAATTGTAGGTTTATCGTAAATTGGAAGAAGTTGTTTAGATATAACTTTTGTGCTCGGGTAAACTCTAGTACCTGCACCGCCAGCTAAAATTATACCTTTCATTTTTCTTCCTTGTTTTCTTTATCTCGATAATAATCTCGAAGTTTAATTTTTTCTATGAGATATTCAGCTAAGTGTAGTCGAGCTGTTTCTGAAGCAAAATTTATTTGTGGGTATTTATCGTTGTATTCTTCTAATACTGTTATTAAAGTAGAAGATGTATCAAACCATTGAGCAAGTTCTTTATTGCTTATTGTTGTCATACAACTATAATATAGTTGAAGCCAAAAAAAACCATGCAGGCCCACCTACAATAGCTACAAGTACCACCACATACATCATAGCCCACTAAACAGCCTGCATGGCTAAAATTATTTATCACTGGACCAATTTTTACAATACCTTAAACTGGAAATTTTTTTCTTTTTATATGCAAGATCTTCCCATGTATACCCATATTTTCCATAATGCGTTAACTTTATAGTACTATCTACATAAATTTGATACCCACACTGTCTTGCATATTTGCAAAAAGAAAAATCTTCTCCGAGATAATAATGTCTATCTTCTTCTTGCCACACATTGGGTCTAAACCACGGGTAACTAGGACAATCAAAACTAGTATTACAAAGAGGCAAAGCTAATTCTTTCACCATACACGTATACACACTTTTTTTTGTGTATAAAAATCCGGTGGCTACACAATGCACTTCATGTACCCCTCCACCTTCTCCAAAAATAATTTCTTGCTCGTCGTACAAAGGGTCGAATGTCATTTCTGGGTGGCCTTTAAACGGGTAAACACCGGCAATAATATCTTTTCCACTGTTTTGTAATTTTTTTATGTCTTCTATTTCAAAACCCACATCACCATCTACCCATATTAATTCTTCAAAGTCTCTTCGATAAACTGCATCATAAGCCATTCTTGATCTACACTGATCAATAGCTGAGTACCCTGGTGTTCGCCACACTTCATACCCCATATTTTCTAGGTCTCTAAGTTTGCGGTCAACATTAAAATCAATCCCTCCATTACATGGTACCAATATTACTGTCTTGCTCACCGTTTCTTTACTTCCTGTTAATATATTATGTGGGTATAGGTTCATTTATGTTTGTGTGCAATCACGCATAAACCCTTCATTTATCTTTGTATAATGTTTATCATATAGGTTAAAAAATTTTCTTATCTCAACCGGGTGTTCGTAGTTAAGAAATTTGTTTGGGTTTATTTTAATATCACTTTTTTGCAAAATATTTCCTATGACGACATCTTCTAAAGAGAATTTTTCATACTTTTCTTTTCCTTTATAAGAAACTATAGTTTGTATTGCTTTTTTACTAAAAATTACACATTCTCCTGAACAATACTGGTTTGGTAATTCACCTTTATATGCTTTTCTAATTTTATAATTTTTCAAAGTACATAATTTATTTCTAATTACCTCTTCATTAGTTATTAAAACTTTATTACCCACGTAATCCCCGGAAATTTTGTGTTCTAAAAATGTATCCACGTTATATAAAAATGTATCGTCGTCTATTTTTAGAGCGTGAGTATAATCTTTGTTTACAATTTTTCTAAAAAACCCGAATAGTTTTTTGTGTAAGTTGGAAATGCTGTCGGGTGTCTTAATATAGATGTCCGTATAAGATATTCCGGCTCTTTTACATGGTATCACATTTGAAATGTTTCCACCATAAATGAAATAGATGTCCATGTTATCGGGGACATGTTTTAAATATGTGTCTAAAGCTGCTAGTTTAAACCCTATATTATTTTCAGAGGTTAATATTACTAAAGCGTATTTCGTCATGGTTAATTTTATTTTTTAGAAGGTCATATATGCCTCCTTTTTCTTTTGTTGGATTAAAATGTGCAAACGTTAGTTTGGCAAAATTGAAATAGACATTCAAAAATGTAAAAAGTTCTATTTCAGTAAATATTCTATCATATTCGGATAAATAGTACTTTATTGCACCAATATACATTTGTTTTATTGAGTGTGCCTTTCTTACAGTCAGCCCTAACAAACCTGCAGATGCAGACCAATAGTCAATTTTTCTATCCCAAAATCTTTCAATGAATAATTCTGGTTCTATTCCAACATAAGGCAAACCTATTATAAAATTATTAGTTTTTTCGAATAATTCAAAAATATTTTTTCCTAAAGTTGGATTAAAAATATCATTTTCATTTTTAGGGTAGTAGTTATCCCAATTTTGTACCTTCATATCATGCCAAGTACCACCACACTCTTCAGGAACATAAGATTCGTTACTTAACCCGGCATCCATCCAGACAACTCTTTCGTATTTTAAACTAATAGCATCTAAAATATAAAATAGCTTTGCTGTTGTAAGCATAGGGCTCCAACAGTAAACACCAGCTGGGTTTTTATCTATTATTTTTTTACTATATTCAAATATTTCGTCGTAAAAGGGATTAATATCTTTTGAAGTTTTATTAATAAAAATTGGTAAAGACCGTACTTTGTCTTTCAGAGTATTAGTTATCTCTTCTTCTACAGACTTGTTACAGTAAATTAAAAGTTTTTTATCTAAATTTAAAAGACTTACTATACCAGTAAAGTAATGTTCAGGTATAAAGTTTCTTGTTAATTTTTTATCCTGACCTTCAGGTTGGTAGTCTTCAACTAACTCAACCGCGGTGACAATACAGTCTTGCATGAAAATATTGTAAGGTGGAATCTGTAAAAATCAAGGAAAAGGCGGCCCTAAGGCCGCCCTGAATTAGCATTTTTTAACTTACGGCAACTTCGATTACTTTAGCCTTTTTCTGTTCAGACCTTGGAACAGCAATTCTAAGCATTCCATCAGTAATACCCGCTCCCAGTAATGAAAGGTTATACTCGTTTTTATTTACTTTAAATGAACGAGTAAATGTTTCTTCCTTAGTACCGGTTTTTGATGTAATAGAGCGTTTTGCTTCTACAAAAACGGTACTGTCTTCAAGAGTTACCTTGAGATCTTCTTTTTTTACCCCCGGTAAATCAATTTCTACATGAAACGATTCTTTACTTTCATTAAACCGAATGTTATCGGTAGAAAGAGATTCATAAGGTGCAAAAAATGCATTATCGAAATCAGAAATGATATCGTATATTGGGCTTAACCGTCCCGCCCGCGGACTTGCTGTCAAATTAGTTAATAAATTATTCATGACGTTAATATTTAATCACACACCCGGGCGAATTCAAGTGTTTTTCCCGCCAACCCACCTCCTTGAACCTATTGATTTATAACTCCTTCAAAATCTATTTATATAAAATCGTATTTTATAAATGTCCTATCTTGTTCATCTAGAAGATTTTCCATTTTATAAGGTTTGCAATGGTTGAGAGTAAAGTCCATATCTCTAAAAAGCATAGGCTGAAATACATAACCATAATTATGTTTATTGTAGTCGATGAACCGGAAACCTAGTTTTTCGTAAAATGGGATAGCATCTTTATCACAATACATTCTTAAAAACCTTGCAAGAGAAAAAGAGTGTCTCCAGGTATGTTCTAATAGATCTTTTGCATGGCCTTGTTTTCTATAATCTGTACTAGTAAAAAGTCTTTTGATGTGAAGATTATCCCCTATTACGTTATACGCGCAACCAGCTACAACATCACCTTTTCCGAGATCCGATATTTTCATAGTTACGTAGGCTCCTTGTTCATAATCCCACCAGCTATTTTTATCCCAATAATCTAAAATATCATTCTGACAGTAGTCTTTTTCCCACCCAGACATTCTTTCTATTAACCCTGTAAAGACTGTTCTTGTAGAGCATAAAACATATTGATGGTCTTTATCCATTCCAGTTATTATATGATAAATCCGTTTATAGGTCAAGTAAAAACTTTTTAAATACTGCTCTTCTTTTTTTGTTAATGTCTAGGCAATATTCGCGTTTTTTCATATCTATTTTGTCTTTTTTGTGTTCTTGGATTTTTTCTTTTAATTCATCTTCGTCAATAATAAATCCTTTTCTAAGAGGGTAAGTACCGTTTTTTTTGTTTATAAAATATCTGAATCTAGAGTCAAAGTCTATTTCCTTTACGGTAATAAAATTCACCATATCTGGATCGATTAATTCTTCCCACACAGGGATTTTGGAACACAAAATACTTTTCCCACAACTTAAAGATTCATACATATAGTGCCCGTGACCTTCATATAAAGAAGTACATAAATGTAAATTATATGAATTTAGCATTTCATTAAGATCTTCATCGCTAACATAATAATTAAGATAATTACATTTGGCGAATTTTGCAAATCTATTAGTACTATCAAGCACGGTAATATCTGGATCATTTACCAACATTTCTGTTCCTTTTTGAATTGAGCGACCAGCAAAATGAAACGTTTCATTTTTTATTTTAGTTGGGTTATATCTATCAATAGACCAAAAGGGGAGAACTATCACATTTTTATGGTAAGGTGATAATAATTTTTTAGAATATTCCGATTTAACAACAACATAATTATAGTAATTTTTACTATTTTTTAGGTCTTCTAAATCATTGGTATATAACCATTCTTCATTTAGAATTAATATTTTCTTTTTTATATGGTCCGGTCTACCATGAACATTGTTAAAAATACCTAAGTCTATAGATTCAGGTTGTTTAAAATCATATAAAAATCGCCCATTTTCATATTTTTTTTCATTAGCATTTTGGCAATCTTGCATAATAACGTCATATCGTTCTTTTATACAGTCAAATAATAATTCACCATCTTTTCCGTCTCCTGACCCGTTTTGGTAGTAAAAGATTTTAGCTAATTTCTTCACTATGAAATCTCACAAGCTCCACCAGCACATGCTAGTTCATTGGAAAGGACTGTATCATCAGCTCCTTCTCTTACAAGAGTTAAGTCTACGTTCTTTAAAGAACTAATTAATGCTTCATAAGTTTCTTTTGAGCAATCTTCAAAGGGGGCTTGTTTATATGATCCCCCTTCATATGGTAATACAGACAACCCATTAAATGAAGCTGTGTTTCCCCACATCCATTCACCCACATCTGTCCATTCGTGTTCTCTAATAGATATGGTTGCTGATACATTGTGTTTGTTTGCACCTTTTCTATGACCATTTGATACCCATTCGTCAGTAATTTTTTTAATTCTAGTTAATAATTGTAAAGCTGATTCTGTTCTATAAATTGCACCGTCTGGTGCTCTTTGAGGTACACCAATGACGGCAGTGTCGTGCGGTCTAAAAAATTCATCTTCCACTAAATCCTTATGATTTGAATGAAGGTAATTATAAAGTGCTTCATTTTTACCGACACGAATTCTACGAATATAATGATCATTGTGCCATGCATGGATACCAGAAGAGGTACCTAACACTAGTGAAGTTGTGCCTGCAGGTTTAACACAAGTAGTTCTTGCTGCTTCGTTTATTCCTATAATTTTTGCAACTCTTGAATTTTCTTTTTTAACTGCTTCTGCTGTTGCTTTTAAATTTAAGCTAAGTACTGCTCCTGAACCTATACCTGTCATACTGACACCTAATAACGCATCTTTTTCTGTGTTTCTTTGCCATATAGGACGAAGATAGTGAAAGTCTGTATATGAAGCTTGCAATGTACCAATAAATGCTGCTGCTCGAGCTCGTTCTTCAAGATCTTTTTGATCTTTTATGTTACTTGCATTAATTTCTGTGAGATTACAGAATTGGTATGGTCTTAGCCCAATTTCACAACAAGGATTGGTACCCCAATCTTTATCATTTGAGAAATAAAACCCCGGTTCACCTGATCCAGAAGCTTCTATTCTCTTCCATAAGTTTAAAAAATAATCTTTAGTAATTTTATGACGCATTAATACAGCTGAATTATTAGCTCTCCCTCTTTGCGCATTCTTTTCCCACCAATTACCTGCTTTACATGCGATCATTTCATCATCATCAGCAGAGAAGAGGGAAATCATAGCTGCTCTTCTTATACCACCCGCTAGTACTGCGTCAGCCATGTGACACATAATATCATGACATTCAATTGATGTTAATTTGCTATTATCTTCTTTTTGTGATAAAATACCGTCTATTTTGACTAAACATTCTCTTAGTGGTTGAGGACCAGGAGCTTTACCCCCTGATGTTACTAATAATGCTCCTTTAGGTCTAATATCGCTATAGTCGAAACGAATTTTAGATAATCCTTTGAAATAACATTCTAATAAGGCTTTTACTGCGTCTGCCCAACCTTCGATTGAATCACCAATTAGATACCTTCTTGTTCTTTTATCGTTTGGTTTGTTTATTTCGGATAATTGGTCGACGTGATGCGTTTGAACCGAATAACCAACACCTGTTCCTCCTAACAATAAGAACATTGCTTCACTAAATGAACGATAATCGTCACAAGGTAAGTAAGCACAATTAAAAATTTTAGATGGGTTTCTATCAATAGGAGCACCTCCAAATTGAAGCGATCTCATAGAAGGTAATACTTTTTTGGCTGTTACTAATTTATACACATTGTTTATTTCATCTTTTAATTTAGGATATTTTTTAATGTGCATTTTTTTATTTCTTGAAACGATTTCATTCCATGTTTCGCGTCTTTGTTGTTTTTCTAAATATTTTGCATACTTGTTATGTACTGTTATGTCTGAAAGTATTTTCGTTGAAATGTCCATCTTGATATGTCTTAATTTAAGCTCTTAACCCGGTTTTTACACCGGAATTTTTGATTTTTTTAGGGTTTTTTTGGGTAAAGTAAAGACCCCCTAGGTGGTTAGCTAGTTTGAGTTAATTTCCCTTTTGCAAATTGTTTCTATTTAATCAAAAATGAACTTTTTGTATGATTTTTAATAAATATTAGATTTCTTCTATTAGGTTAGATGTATCACAAACTATATAAGAAGTTAAACCAGCCATTCTTTCATAGAATGGAATATCTTTATTTGCAAAAAAATCTTCATAATTAAATTTAACATTATCTGACATATCAGAAAGGCTATCAAAAGGATACAAACCTATTGAATATTTACCATAGCTGCTGCTAGTGCTAACATTAAACTCAGACATCATATGTCTGTAGTTATCAAAGCTCATTGTATATTTTTCTTTGTGTGATGCGTAAGCTAATTTTTTAGAAATGATTCTATATATAGCGTTCCCTTTACATATTACACCATAAAAATGTTTGATTTTAATACCTTCGTTAGTACGTACTAAATGTGAAAATTTTATTGGTGATATTTTTTTGTTTATAAGAAGCCTAGATTCGTCAAATTTATTTTTTATCTCAAAGCCATAAAACAAAAAAGAGTAGTTTGTAAAAAATTCCGTTGATATACGGTATTTTTCATTATCTATTTTGTGTTCACTTAAGCTCGTTAGTAACGGGTTCATAGACATATATTAAAGTATAATTTAAATAAGTCAAGTCGAACCATCGCCTGCGGGAAATGATTTTACAATAAGAAGATTGGGTAATTTTAAAATTTTTCCTATTTTTCCCGTTGGTGTTTCTACTGTAATTGAAACGCTGTCTCGTCCGATTAAAACGGGACCTCTAATAATTTTACCACCTACTTGTCTAATAGTTTTAATGGCACCCGACCTAATGTCGATTGTTTTTAACGTATAATCGTTATGTATATCTACAGTGAGTAGCTCATCAGGCATAAAAGTATTTATTACTTTTTAGCTTTTGATGTTTTTGTTAACAGGTCTATAACCGTATCTAATTTACCAGATAGTTCAGAAATAACTTCTTTATAGTTTTCAATAGATTGATTTAAAAAGTTAACTGTATTTTGAGCTGTAACTAAATTATTATCAATACTTTGAATTTTCAGCTCTTTTTGATCTAGTTCTTTATAAAGATCATTGATTTTTTTGATTTCGTCAGTTTCAAGTGCCATACAATCATTTATTACCGGGGTGCGCCTAATCCAGGCTGAGGCGTGATCGGTTTTGTTTCGTTGGCTTTTTTCTGTGCGTCGTTTTGTTCTTTTATTTCTTTTGCTAATGTCTTTATCTGTAATATAGATTCAACAGGACTCATGTGGTATAAAAAATCTGATAACGGTATATGTAATTTGCTACAACATAGATATTCATAGTAATATATATTTTTTAAATCCTCACTAAAACACGCTTTTAAAAAATCAAAATTTTGTTTTGAATTAAATGAAAAATAAAAGTCAATTTTTTGACCTTCTTCGTAAACCCATGAAAACAGTTTTATTTGTTTATAGTTAGAATCGCTTTTAATATTTCTCATTATCTTTTTTGTTAATTTGGCTGGTATATAATTCAAAATTTTATCTCTCATTTCAGGTTCAGTATCATTCATGATAACCTTATTGCCTGCAATAGAGATTGAATATATTTTATCATATAACAAATCTCTATTGCTAATTAAGTAAGGATAACTAATTTCTACTTTTATGTTATTTTCTTTATCTTCTATTTCTTTAATTTCAGGTACATAATTTTCTATTATAGTTTTGGATACGTTGCTTAATGATATAGTGTTTTGAATATCTGTTTTACCCGTTATGATTATATTTTCACCAATTGATATGATTCTAGAAGAGAGTAAAATTAAAATTTTATCTATGTAGTTTAATGAACACTGTGTTTTGCAAATATCGTATACCAAAAATTCAAAATAGTTGCAAAGATTTTCGTCGTCCTCATTTTTAATAAATTTTAAAATGTTTTTATATTCATAGTTAGTTATTTCTCTACATGTTACTTGCCTATCGCTTGTAATAATGACAGGGTACATGTAGGTGTTTACCATTTGCTAATAATATAATCTATTTTAAAATAGTCAAGATCCTAATTTTGAAATGGGGATATTTTAGGAATTAAACTTTTCCAACCTTTAGAACTGATTTTGTTAATAATATCGGGTAAAGGTAAATATAAATTATTTCTTACAGCGTAATTTGAAAATGCCCATTCTGTAGAATTAATTTCTAGTGCTTCTGCATCGTATGTTAAATTTTTATTACTAATCGAAGTAGGCATACAGTTATAAAAGGTCCAAATTTTTCTTGGTATTTGTGCTATGTTGTGATATGTTCTAGTAAATTGTAGTATAGTAATTGTAGTGCCCACATTTCTTGGATCACCGGGTGGTCTTGCTACCATACCAAAATGTTCAGCTAATATTGTCCAAGGTCTAACAACAAAATCAACGAAGCTTGTATTTGTTTCTCTAAATTCTAAAGTTAAATCACTAAATGGTTGTCTACCAGTTGCTATAAGGCCAGGAATAAACCCTCTCTGTTTGTCTCCAAAAGCTTTATCTCTATTTACCTCTAACATTTCCAACCCCGGTATACTCGCTCCTTGAGCAAAAATACAGCCAGTTACTTTATTCAAAGGATACGATTTTAAAATACTTACTGCTTGTGATATATCAAAGTTGTGATAATTACCTTCAGTTCTTTCTAAATTTTGTATAACAGCTGTTTGTAATAAAATGGGGTAATTTTCAATTAACACCATCCATTGCGTACGCATTGGTATGGTGGTAAACCACGATTCCATTTGAGTTAAAAAATAATCTCTTGTGCTAATTAAAGGTACCCCAGGGACTGTAAATCCAAATAATGATGTAATAGATGGTTGTGTTAAAGGGTTAGTACCTTTTAATAACGCAGATACATTATCACCAAAACCTCTAATTGCTTCTGTAAAAGGATTATTCAATTTTAATTATTTAAGTTTGTTATAAAGGGTAAGCGTCCCGATAAAAAAGAATTTTTTACTTTTATATTTTTTACATAACGATATCCACACACGTTGCGCGTCTTCGCTCGCTTCGAAATAATCTGTTTTTAATTTACCAAATTTTTTTAATGCTTTTTCGTAAAGTAATTTACCAAAACCTTTGTTTCTATATCTAAGATCTACGTGTGAAGAAATGACAAAATATTTTTTTTCTCGAGCAAAGTCTACTTCTAATTTACCTATTTCGGAATTTTTATATCTGTTCATTTTCATTAGTCTAAAGTGCCAAACCTCTCCTTTGAATTCTGAAGTTACTTTTACTTGGAGGTTATTTTTACACTTCACAAATACATTTTAATGAAATGTGGCTAAATTAATTAGTTTCGCTGCCAGTAATGGTAAGCCATTGTAGCTGTGAAGGTGACTGTTGCTCCTGTTCCAGCTGATATGTTATAATCTATTGGGCCAACACTTCTAATAGAAGTGCCAACTAATTTATAACTCGCTATTTCATCTAATTGAGTATCTAGTTGAACAAGATTTACAGATGCTGATTGTCTTGGAGCAAAATAGTTACCTGTGCTTGTTGCATCGTCGAAAATATCTCTTGACATATCTTCAAATTTTTGTCTTATTTGTGAGTTTTGATCACAATAGAATGCAAGTGTGTAACCTTCGCTTCCTGGGTATGTCACACTACCGGGGAGATTAAACTGCAGCCCCATGTAAGGTACTGCTACGTTGGATATTGTTCTTTCTGGCAACTGTGCTGCTGTGCAATATACTAAGTCGTCTTCATCAAATGTTGTGTCCGTGGCGCCACCGCCGTCTATTGATAACACTCTGAACTGAAAATCTCTTGCGAAATCTCTTTCGATTGCTACTCTGTAAAAATCAGAAATTGTCTGTTGTACATCTGGCATACAAATATTTAATCCAAACAAACAAAGACCCCGAAAATTTTCGGGGTTTGTTTAAATTAGTCAAGTTAGCTTGATTATTATCCAACAATTTCGCTAAAGTCTTGACCAGTTCTGGTTGCATAGAAGTTAACCAATATGAACTCAGCTGCTCGAACTGGTTTCAAATAAATGTCAACAACTAGCTCATTAGCATCAATAACTTCTGGTGTATTGTTACGCTCATCACAAACAACAAGGTAATCATATAACCCTTCATTATTTTTTGCATCTTCCATAATAGGATTGATAACATTAAGAACATTTGTTCTTGTAAACAACGTATTTGGTTCAAATACGAAATACTTAACTGTTTCTTTAACTCGTTTTTCGAGATATATGAACAATCTTCTTACATTAATTCTATCAAATGCACTTGGTTTAGTCTGTAGTGTTTTTTGACCGTAAATTACATACCCTTCACTCGCAAAGAATGCAACTGGGTTAGTATTGGTTTGATCATATATAGAATCACGTTGTTTCTGGTTCGGGTAAATTGCAACATCGTTTATTGAGTCTAAAAGGCCTCTTGTAAACCCGGCTGGTGCATACCATGGTGCGAAGGCAGCATCTGTTTGTGCATATTTAGCAGCTGCTATACCAGACATTGGCATCCATACTTGACCAGATACGTTGTTATCAAGAACTTGTGCCCATGTAGCATAAGCTGCTGCATAGTTTGTATTAATAAGAGAATAACAATTCTTTAAAGGTTGTAATATGTTTATCGGGAATGTATTTCCTGGTATATTAATAACCTTGGTGTTTTCACCTTGAACAAATATTTGTCTAATTGGATCGGAAACATAAATGAAATCCTTTCTTGTATTTTGAGCAAACGTAATGAATTTGGTTTGAACAGAATTCCAATCAGATCTAACTGCTGTTGCCAACGCACCAAGAGTTGGTGATGTTGCTGTTAACTGATTCATTCCCGTTAAAGCATCTCTATCATCAAAAAACTGCGTACTAGCATTTGTACTATTTGTTGTATTTTGGATTGTAGTTTGAATAGTACCTAATCCACCTTCTGGCATGATATCAATATCAAATATATCTTGGTTTGATAATCTATCAAATACACGATCTAACTTACCGGGGATGCTTCCAATAGCTTTCATATTAAGCGTCGATGATGTTGATCTATCGTTTGTTGAATAAGTAGCAGCGGGTATCATTGTTGGAAACCCTACACCAAATTGATTATCTACGCGTGTTGTTCCAATTGTATCTATAATATAGTTACCAGCACTAAGATCTTCAACGTCGGTTTTGTTAAAACCAACGATTTGTCTATAAGCTTGAGCTTCGTTTCCAGCATCAACGCCTGTCCAACCTACATATTCGCGGTTAATCAAACCATCATTCATTATTCTTACCTTTCTAAATGGCTCACCGGTATCAGAAAGTGTTCCGTCTGAATATTTCCCGGAAATGTACGGGTTAATTTTCATTGCAGTATTAACACTCTTGTTTGCGAATTTTTGTGGTAAGTAATAACTTACAGGTTGGCCCCCATTTTCGTTATTAATTTGTCTAAAGTAATCAATACTTCCAAAGTAACC
>Ga0209644_1000145_pt1 | contig 21583 bp, 11 predicted proteins | sample ETNvirome_2_1000_FD_184069 | JGI IMG/M metagenome (GOLD analysis project Ga0209644, IMG submission 184069) | Marine viral communities from the Pacific Ocean - ETNP_2_1000 (SPAdes) (version 2) | ecosystem: Environmental > Aquatic > Marine > Oceanic | place: Pacific Ocean | collected 2013-06-22 | reverse complement strand
AGAGCCTACAGTTGAAGAGCCTATAATTGAAGAGCCCATAATTGAAGAGCCTATAGTTGTAGAGCCTATAATTGAAGAGCCTATAATTGAAGAGCCTATAGTTGAAGAGCCTATAGTTGAAGAGCCTACAGTTGAAGAGCCTATAATTGAAGAGCCCATAATTGAAGAGCCTATAATTGTAGAGCCTATAATTGAAGAGCCTACAGTTGTAGAAGATGAGATCCCGTTTGCTTTGGAGCCGGGCGCGGAACCATGGTTTGATACGGAACTTCCCGAGTATGGGGGGTATTCGATCTTTACAGGAGAAGAGGATCCGTTCCTTTCATCGAATCTGACCGCAGCCGAAATTGCGGCTATGGGTGGGATTGCTTCAGGTGCATTTATTGGAACACAACCGGTAGTTCCACCCGGATTCGAAGCGATCTTTGGTCCTTACGAAAGAGATCCGTGGAGGGGGGACTGGGACCTGGGTTCGGTTCTTACTAATCCAGAGTTTGCTTCTTATGACATTCCGGATTTGACGGATGAGCAATCTGCTTTGGTTCGTGGCGCAGATCAATGGCTTTCGGATATGTACCAAGAGATGGAGGCTGGAGGATTCACAAACGAGTTTGATTATTTCCAGTCACTGGACCCTGTCGATAGAGAAACGGCAGAGAATCTCTTCAACTATTATGGTCCGATCTGGGAAGAACTAGGTCCTCAGTACCGGTATACCAAGGCTGCTGAATTCCAACAGTTGATCACAAGTCCTGAGTTTCTGGCATGGCAAACAACGCCAGGGGGCGAGGCTTGGTTGCGCCAGAACCTTCTGTACTGGGGTCCGTTGATCGGCCTAGAGCCGGGGGAGATTGCAGAGGCAATCCAAGCGGGTCCTGGAGCAGTCGATGATCTTCTTGGCACGATCGGTCAGGTGGGTACTGGTGGCGGTAGTGGTCTGCCGACTATTGTTGATACTGGTGCGGGTGGATCGACAACGACACAGGCACCCGTTGAGGGAGGTACGATTCTAGAGAACTCCGGGATTCAGGGTTCTGGTGTTTCCGTAGTTTCTATTAACGAAACCGGGGATGTTACTTTTACCAACGACACTGGTGAGTCCCTAACTGTCAGTCCGAATGCTGTCATTGTTAGTTCTTCGGATCCTGAAGGAGACCCGCTTGTTGTTGTGACTGATCCAGAGACCGGAGTTATTACTGCCGGTGGCTTTGTGTTCGCTCCTGGCGAGGGAGAAATTTCAGCGGGTGCAGCGGGTTGGTCGGATCTTCCTGGTTCCGATATCGGAGTGAGTGGATTGGATGCATCTGGGAACCCATTCTACAACAACGACAACACTACCATTAGTCGTGGATCTGCTCTTGGGTGGGACATGTCTTCTGGTTCTGCCGATGCTGAGACTTTTCAAAGTACTTTTAGGAACATGTTTTCAAGTGCTGATTTGAACAATCAAGGAGATGCTGTCTATTGGGATGCCTTGGAATTTGGAGATATCAGTGCCGGTTTGTCTGATGATTCACTTGCCGCGGCAGCTCTTGGTGGTCTGACGGGTACGAACGGAAGAGCGGAAACGATGTATCCGGCTTTCATTGTCGATGCGATGGAAAATGGAAACATCGGAGCGCAGGCAGCAGCCTCCAGAATGGGCGCAACACCCGATCTGTACAGTTGGTGGGATTCACTTCCTGTCAATTGGCAGACATGGGCAAAGAATCAATTCGCTGGTTCTCCACATCTCGTGCGAGAGATTATGGGTCCGAACGTATCTGGGGATGTGTTTTTTTACAATGAAGATCCAACTACGGGTGTTAGTGGATATGTGCCGCAATGGTTCATTAATGATGCGTTGCAAGAATATGGCAGAGATCCAGATATTTCCGAATGGCTTCAGATGGGTGCAGCGGAGAGACTGGCAAGACAACAGCAAGAGGCTGCGGATTGGATTGATCCTCTAGATGGAAGCGCTCACCCGAATACTTTGATTGAACTTATGAGGATCGATGGTTCGGGAACTGGGAGTCTTACGGTTCCAGGTACAGGAGTGATCGGGGAAAGCGTATTTGATCGGTATTCTCTTCAAACGGATGCAAATGGTAACTCTACTGGAAACTGGATTCCGAACATGAGTTCCACGTCAGATGCTGTGCCACATGAACCGTTGCCTCGTTTTTTTACAGACCCGATTGATGTTCAAAGGTTTGTAGGATCTCAATTCAACAACGATCTGCTTGCTCCTGCTGATAACCCCCAGGGTACTGCGGGCACTGGATTGATTGGTCGAACTCTTGGAACCCAGTGGTCGAGGGCAGATCAGCTAATTGGTGATGCCGAGGGTTGGTGGGATGGTGGATATTTTACTGCAAACAGCCTGGGCAATTGGTTTGGAAATCAGGAGGACTTTACTTATTCGACCGGAGACGGAGTCATTAACTTTAGCCCGTTGGCATTTGGTCTTCATAACGGACGCCAGGGAAAAAGTCTAGGAAATAATTCTGAAAACCTGCTGGTTAGGGATAGTTACAGGCATCAACTTTTTGGTCAGGAAGAGATCTCTACGATTCTTCAAAACTTGAATGCTTACACTGATTGGTTGGGTGTTCGTCCTGGTGACATTATGCCGCAGGGGGATGGTTGGGTTGATCAAAATGCGATGGGGACTTATTACACCGAGCGGATTGGAACCAACGAACAATTCGCGACGCCAGAGACAGAGGCTAGGGATAATCGTTTGGCGGTTGCCGGGGCACTAGAATCTGGAGTGAAGACCTATGGGGAGTTGGAGAATATAGGAAATGAAGGGTCTACTACTGGGTTTGTGGATGAATTTGGCAATCCGAAGGTTTTTAGTTTTGAGGAATTCCTTTATGGATCTGATGCAACAAATCCAGATGGTTCTGCATGGGGAGGTATCGCGGAGGATACAACCGGAGATGGCGTAAGGGACACACTGGGAAGCTTGGATCTAACAGATCCAACCCTAGGGGGTCTCTATTCCGATGCTCGTAGACAGCAAGTTTGGACAACTGCTTTTGTAGGGTCTAAACCAGGAAATGTTGATCATTCCGACTGGAGGGAGTTGCCTGCCGATGTATTTTTCCATGATACGCAAGACAGAAGGGATAATGTTACGGAGGCTTGGTTTTATGAACTGATGGGCAATTATCTTCCTGCCTATGATGCGTACGTTACGAACCACATAGACACTTTTCAGCAACCGATTGCTACAGAGAGCTATATGTCTTTTGCTGATTTCAAGGATATAGAGGCAGATTTGTTGCCTGCACCTGTCTATGACCCATTGAATACGACAACCGACTGGGCTCAAGAATTTGTAGATTGGGATGCACAGATGGGTGCGCGGTATGATTTGTATCTAACGGGGATACGGGGTGAGATGGGTCTAGATCCATTTACGCAGAACAATGTTCCCACTGGTGGTGTTGACTATTCGGATCCGGGTGGTGGATTTGCTGAAGGTGGGTTGGTGGGCCGATCGGTTGGTTACCAAGAAGGTGGAAGCGTTGCTCAGTATGAAGCATGGATTAGGGAAGAGGCAGCGAGACTAGGAATTCCTCCTGATCTTCTCTTGGCTCAAGCATCGCAAGAATCTGCTTTTAACCCAGGTGCAGTGTCGGGTGCTGGGGCTCAGGGAATTTTCCAACTCATGCCTGCAACTGCTGAAGAGTTGGGTGTAGAGGATGTATTCGACCCCAGACAGAATATCCGAGGTGGATCTGAATACATGGCGCAACTGCTTGGTCAATACGGTGGGAATGAAGAGCTTGCGCTTGCGGCGTATAACGCTGGAATGGGAAGGGTCGCTGAGTATGGTGGGGTTCCGCCGTTTCCCGAAACTCAGCAATACATTGAGCGTGTGATGAGTGGTAGGGAGCGTTGGCAGCCTCCCCCCGATGCGACTGAGCGTAGAGGTGTTGGGGTGGCGGGAATTTCCCCTGAATTGCAAGCCATTTTGAGTACTCAAATTGCAGGGGGTGGGTTTGCAGAGGGTGGATTTGTTTATGGAATGGGTGGTGGAGTCGATGACACGGTTCCTGCTGTCACGGATGGAATCGAACCTGCTGCTCTTTCGAGCGGAGAGTTTGTGATTCCAGCAGATGTAGTTTCTCATCTGGGAGATGGGAACAATCAAAATGGTGCAAACAAGTTGTACGGAATGCTGGATCGAATTCGTTTGTTTAAAACCGGAAGACAGGACCAACCTCCCAGGTTGCAAGATGACATGGTTTTCCCGGTTTGAGGGGTAAGAAATGAGAACATACAAGGGTGGTGGAGCGGTTCCCGAAAACCAGACGCAGACTATCATTAATGAGCCTTCTGCGTGGCAAAAGAAGTGGACTACGCCGCTTATGCGCGGTGGCACGAGGATGTTGTCGAAGCCACACCGGGCTTATCAAGGCAATCGAGTTGCCCCCATGAACCCGATGGAGACTCAGGCATTCCGGGGTGTTCAGAGTCTGTATGAGGCTGGCGAAAGGCCCGAACTTGGATACGCATTCGGACAAGCGCAACAAGCGGGTGCAACGGGTGCCGATCCGGGTCAATGGGGTGGGGCTGCTTATCAACAATATGCAAGTCCTTTTCAGGAAAACGTATTGTCGTTGGGTCGAGAGCGTATTATGGATGAATACGCAAGAGCTGTCCCAGGAATACGCTCTTTGGGTCAGGATCAAGGTTTTGCTTCTGGGCAATTGGGTGGAAGGGCTCGATTGGAAGAGGTCCAGATGCAGCGAGAGCTTGCAGACCAAGCTTTCAAGAATGTTAGGGAGTATCAGGCCCAGGGTCAGCAGTATGGGTATGAGCAAGCCTTGGGTGCTTTCCAGGCTCAGCAAGCGATGGAGCAGTCGGGTGCAAGATTGCAACTGGAGGCAGCGCAAGAGTCGAGGGCTCTCGCAGAGGCTCAGCAGCAACAGGCTCTTCAGCGTCTAGCCGCGATGCAAGAAGCTGGGTATAGCCAGCGAGAAATTGATCAGGCAATGAGAGATATTGCATATCAAGATTTCATCGAGAAGAGAGATTGGAGACAAACTCAATTGCAGATGGCTTCCGATATTATCTACGGGAATCCTGCGACTCGCGCTTCGAATCGAACAGTTCAGACGGATCGAAGTGGTGGTGGACGTAGAGGTCCGGGTCTTGGTGCAACCATTGGTGGTTTGGGAATCGCCGGTTTGGGTGCATACGGGGCTTATCAGAATGCAAATCCTTGAGGATTTATCATGACGTATAGCCTTCTTGAACTACAGGAAACTCTTCGGAATATCCCGATTGATGGGGTGAAGGGTGTCGCACGCGGAGAGCATGGGAAGGCTGCCCAACTTCTTGGCATGGACGAAATCAAGCGTCGTGCTGAACTGCGGCAAGAGGCAATGGCTCAAGAGGGAGAGCAGGAGATGCAGAATCCGCCGATGGTGGATCAGTATCTTCAGGCTGCCGAGTCATTGCAGAATGCACAGATGGCTCCGGGTCCTCAAGGGATGGCACCCCCAGGAATGGCACCCCCCATGGGTCCTCCTGGAATGGGGGCGCCCCCGATGGCTGGCCCTCCGATGCCAGGACCCCCAATGGGTGGACCCCCAATGGCAGGTCCCCCGATGCCTGCTGGGGTTGCAGGAATACCTGGACCGATGCCTCCAGGAATGGGATATCAGGAAGGTGGAGAGGTTGGTTGGGGTGAACGGATCGGAGGATACGCGGGTGAAGGCTATGATTGGGTGAAAGAGAATCCCCTGTTGGCGGCTGAGCTTGCTGCGACGGGTTTGATGTTTGTTCCTGGCATTGGAACTGTTGCTGGTGGCGCTGCGAAATTGGGTCTTGCTGGGTTGCGTGGAGCCAGGACGATAATTCCCGCAGCGGCGAGAGGTCTGCACGCAGCGAAGTACAACCCCGTCACTGCTATCGGTAAGGCACGATTGCCGAAGGTGACAGCAAAGGCGGATGAGCTTCTTGACGCTCGCAGAATGGCAGGTGGAGATCCAGGCGGAACTTATATGCGAGAAGTTTTGAAGCAGCCTGGGCGCGTTTACAAGCCGGGATCTGTGGGTCGAGCGTTTGGCAGGGAGGAAAAGATTCTGTCTGATGCTGAGATGGTTAGAAAGCTAGGTAGAGGTCCTGTGGTTGGTGGTTTGGTTGGTGCGGATGTTGGCTACCGGATGTTTGGCCCTGAAACGGAAGCAGATAAGCTCAAGAGTAAAAAGGCAGAAGAAGATAGAAGAAACTCCGAGTTGTCGGCAGCTTCGGCGTTGACTGCGGAAGAAACTTTTCGGCTAGAGGAAGAAGCTATTGCTCAGTCTCAAGCTCGACAGCTTGCTCAACAGCAAGCATTGGCTCCAGATGTTGGGCTAGAGCGTCCTGCTGCTCGAAACACGGAACAAGAGCGACGGCAAGGTCTGTGGGAAGCCTTGATGATGGGTGGATTGCAGCTTGCGAGGACAGGCAGTGCTGCCGAGGCTGGCATTGCGGGCCTTGGGGACTTCCGTGGAAGCATGGATCGGTCTGCCGAGTTGAGAAGTGCGACTTACGCAGAGGATCTCGCCAGAGAGAATATGATATCCAGGCGTATTGCTGCTCAGGCACAAATGAAAAATGCCATGACGGGTGGCGGCATGACCGACAATGCTATCTGGAGAGCCGCAGTTGCGAACATGGCAGCAAACACGGAATGGAAGATGATGAGACTGGATCCAGCGACGAAGGATCAGGCAGACCAAATGTTGATGGATGAATTCAATCGTCTGAAGTCTCAGTTGGGTTCTGGTGGGATGGGAATTTCCGGACTTTCTACTATCGCTGGGGCTAGGTCGAATCCGAATCGAACTGTTGTCGAAACTACGACACCGTGATTGAGTAGCTATGGTATGGGATCCCACTAAAGAAAACATCCTCAGTCTTCCCGATGATACGCTTCTGCGGTATCCCGCTGGCATGTCCCTTGACGATGCAAACCGGGACGCGATGAAGAACTATCCACATCTCTACGAAGAGGTTCCAAGTGGTTTAGTTCCATCAATAGCTTCCACTTGGGAGCGGATGAAGGGGGCTGCGGCTGCGGCTCCCGATGTGACGTTGGGAGCCCTTGGCGATCGGGAGGAGCTTCTTCGTTCGGCCCAGGAAACCTACAAAGAGGCTGGGAAGGCAGCACGCGAGTATCTGCCTGAGCCTGCTCAGTGGGAAGATATTGGAAAAGCCTGGGAGGAAGAGGGCTTCTTCCCCGCTGCTGCTGAAGCTTGGACTTTTGCGAAAGAATCTGTTGGTCAATCTGTTCCTTATATGGGTCCAGGTTATGTGGCGGGCAAGATTGGCGCTTCGGATCTTGTTGCAAAGACCTCACTGGGTCGAGGTGTTGCATCTGCCATTTCGAAGGCAGTCCCGGCTCTCCGCGTAGGGGCTGGACTTGCGCCGCATCCGATCGCGAAGGTTGCATTGGGAGCCTTTGCGGGTATGGGCACGCTGGCGCTTCAGTTCTATGCCGACAACCTTCAGCGGCAGGTTGAAGTGGGTGGTGAAGATGTCATGCCATCTGATATTTCCGTGTTTACTGCGGGTGCGGCAGCAGTGCCGCAGGCAGGCATGGAGTATCTGTTCATTGCCCTGATGGGCGGGATCGGTGCTGGACCTCAAAGAGCGTCAGCGCAGGCTATCAGCAAGTCTTTGGCAGTTGGATCGACTGCGGCAGGAAGGAAGGCTTTTAGCGCAACAACAAAGACGGCATTGGAGTCGTTGACTGAGTTCCCTACAGAATTGGCTCAGACGATTCTAGAGAGAGCGCAAGCCGGGGAGTCGATTAGTTTCGAAGATGCCGAATTTGTTCGGGAGATGTGGGACACGGTAGCTGGGACGCTGCCGGTTGCTGGTCTTTTCGGTGCGGCAGGAACGTATCGAGCGCATCGAGCGGAGAAGTCAACCCAGAAGAATTGGGACAAGATGTCCCAAGAAGAAAAGCGTCGGCGTGTTCAAGATGAAGGACGCAGAGAGAATAACCGTGGGTTGGAGATCGAGCGCGCGATTCTTCTTCAAGATCAAAATGAGCAGAGATGGGAGAATGCCAAGGAAGAGGCGAGGCGAAATAACGATATCGTAAAGCTTCGGGCATTGGAGGCTGCGGGTCGCGCTCCGGTTACGATTGCAGATGTAATCCAGGCAGCGGATTCTAGGAATATCCTTACGAACAGAGATGGGTTTGCTTCTTTTGTTCGAAGGCAGACAAGGGGCAGAACTTCTGATCTGAATGAAACTACACCTTTTGAACGTAGACGTATCCGTTCGGTGTTGTCTGGTTTGAAGGTTTACGAATATGCAGAGAACAAGGGAGGGGTCGATCTTCCGCTGTTTAGTCCAGCGCAATTCGATGAGGCTGTTAAAAAGACGAAGAACGTTGCTTCTCTGGACCAGTCCGCGATTCGCAAAGCTTTGGATTTGGGAAACAAGGATCTTGATAAGAATATTGCCCGTGGAATATTGGATGCGATGGAGGATCGCGGGTATGCGGTTCGTCCTACGAAGGGAAAGAAGCGACCGCTTCGGCCCAGGAATCCAGGGTACACCGAAGCGCAGTATAACGAGGTCGTTCGACAGTCACAGGAGAAGGGTCGAGTTACCCAGGAGATGGTGGAACAGGCTACCCGGAAGTATGGACCGGAAGCATACCATCAGTTTCTCAACTCGATGCGAGTTCGCGGGGATCTTCCAGGTTCAGGGTATGCACCGACCACTCTGCGGGATGCCAGGAAGGATGGAGATACCACTTTCGTAGGGACTTCTGCTGTGACCGTAGAAGATACGAAGGGTTACTTCATCCGTAACCAGGATGGTGAGATCGTTGGTGGTTCGACAAATCGGAATGATGCTTTGGCCGAGTCGCGTCGGCTCAAGAAGAGAACGAGAAGCTATTCGATCAAGAAGAATGGCCAGGTTATCAAGACACTGAAGAACAGTGTTGCGGCGAATACTGTTTTTGAGGACATGAAGAAGGGGGATCCCGATGCGAATTGGGCTTTCGTTTCCAATCCTCCGATGCAGTTCTCTGTGGATCACAAGAGAAACGATGGGTTTAAGATAGTTGAAAGATTGGATGAAGAGGGAAAGCTTCGTGATGTTGAGGAACTAGGATTTTCCCCGAGTCTTGTATTGGCTGAGGATGTTCGGGATAACCGAATCAAGGACATGACTCCAGGCCAAAGCGATTGGGAGATCCGCGGGGAACGGCATCGTAGGGAATCTGAGGTGGAACTCCGGAAGTTCCTTGAGGGACGTGGCGCACGCTTCGAAGAGCCTGCCCGAGAAGAATTCTTCCCGCCGGTCAACGTGGAAGAGGAGGCACGGAATAGTGAGGTTCTTGGAATCGTTGCCGAGAATCTTGCCGCGGCGGGCCTGGGTGAGGATGTCCTCGCCCGCGTAGTGAATCGAATTGGGGCAACGGGTGGAGCAGAGGGCGCATTCGATCCCAATGTCTACACGATTTCAGTTGCACTAGAGGAGATTGCAGACGCGAAGACTCCTCAAGAAGTTCGGGCAAGAGTTTCCGATATCATGAATCATGAGACCATGCATGCGATGCGTGCATTGGATCTCTTTACCGAGAATGAGTGGTCTGCGCTGGAGAACGCGACTACAAGGATTATCGATAATCGCGGCAAGACATTCCTGGAGACCGCAGAGCGGAAGTACGAAGGCAGGGAAGGCTACGAGACAAGGCAGTCGGTCGTGGAGGAAGCTGTTTCCGAGTTGTACCGACAGTTCCATACGGATCCGAATGTCCAACGCCAGCTTACGGGTGAGCCCACTACGCTTGTTGAGCGCATGCAGCGATTCATGGAGAGGATGTTCAATGCCTTCTCCGGGATTGGATTCGCCGATGCGGGAGATGTCTTGCGTGGCATGGGTGTTGTGCGTGGTCGCGAGCGCGGGGAAGTTCGCACACTAAAGGACACCAGGGAAGATTTGGAGCGCAAGCGTGTTCTTGCGCGTAGGCAGAGAGAAGCCGAGAAGAAAAAGCGGGAAGAAGGGGAGGCTGAGAAACCGAAGAGACTTTCGGTTGGCAGGGAAGAAGAACGAGATGCTCCCCAGAAGATCAGGGAAATGATCGAGTCGATCGATGTGCCTCGGTTGCCCGAAGATGCTTCTCGTTATTTTAACCTTCCGGAAGAAACGGTATTTGCTCCCATTGGAAATCTTAGAGCAACTCATAAGCCAGGAAAGGGATTCAAGAATGCAAATCGATTCATGGGAATGGCTTATAGGGGTGAGACCGAGAAGCGTGATCCGATCTCCCTGAGAGACAACGGAGATGGTACTTACGACGTACTCGATGGGAATGCGACGTATGCGAATGCATTGGCTTCGGGCTGGAAAGAGTTGCCCGGTCTTGTCAAGGAGAGGAAGCCCCGCGCCGCCGAGGGTGCAAAGTTCTCTAATCGGATCTCTACTGAGGGACAGAATCTCGCGGACCTTCACTTGGAGTCCGGTACGTCTGACGCTGCTCACCAGTTGTTCGACCCAACTGGTGATGCGGCGGAGGCAGCGGCAACGAACTTCGATCTAGACACTGTCCGAGACAGTCACGTCCAAGAGGCGAGGGAAGTCTTGTATCAGGTTGCACAGCGAAGCCTTGCGGACAGAGGCATGCAGGGACGACTGACCGTATATCGAGCGGGTCCAACGGAAGGACGCGGAGTTGTCAACGTCACTACGGATAGGCGCATTGCGGAATATTTCGAGAAGACGTCTAGGACTGGGAGAAAGGTCGAGAGCTATGAAATAGACAGCAGGGATGTCCTGTATGATACGGAAGTTCGGAAGGGTACCTACGCAGAAGATGAACTACTGGTCTATCCGGAGAGCTTGGTATCAACTCCCACCCCCACCCCCACCCCCCGCGCCGCCGACAGAAGAGAGATTACTTGGGATGACTTGGAAAGGGTTGCCAGTGAATCCGGAGAACCCACATTCGAGGTTCATCGTGGGGGTCGGACTGCCAGGATTTATAAGGATGATGGAGACGGTGCTTGGTATTTGGAGGGTGATTACCAGATTGGTGGAAGGGGTAGGGGGTTCCCGGTTGGTTTTACGAAGGAAGGTGCAGTCGAGACATTAAATCTCCGCTTCCGTTCTTCTGGTAGCTTCACTGCTAGAGATGCTTCTTCGGTAGCACTGAAGTTGTCTGTTCCGGAGCCTTCTATCGGGAGTCCGGTAATCAGGTCTGGTCTTTCAGATGTTGAAGCTGGGGCTGTTGAAACTCAAATGAAGGAGTCTCAAGCTGGGTTGAGCCTGGATGAGCGGATGAGGCTTTCAGAGGGAGATCAGCGGTCACTGGGAAATGCAGCAGAACAGATTGCAGAGTATCTAGGTCCAGATCTAGTTCACTTGATGAACCCCGGCATGAAAACGAAGGAATCCATTGAGAACAAGAAGAAAAAGAAAAAGTATGATGTTTCCAAGTTTACCGATATTGTTCGCCTCGGATTTGTTGTTGATAATCCAGAACAGGCAGATGTAGTTTCTGATCTTCTTTCTCGACAATTTCCGGTGTATGACGAAGGTTGGAATATAAATCAAGCCAACTATTTTGACAGGAAGTTGCTTGTTAAGTTGCCAAATGGAACGGTTGGAGAGGTTCAGTTTTGGGAGCCTCATCTTCTGATGGCAAAGGAGAGTCAACTTGTCAGAGATCTAATTCCTGATCGTTGGAAGGATCCTTGGAATCGTTCTGATGCTTCTGCTGAAGTCGTTATCCAGGCTCGAATTGAAGGGGGATGGTTCCCGCCCATTGAAGGGGATATCGGTCACCAACTCTACGATCAAGTGTCAGAGTTGGAGGGCAAGAAGAGGGATGTTTACCGTGTATGGGAAACATCTCTTGATGCCATTGAATCCCAGATGCGGGGTCTTTATGATGGTGCGCTTCTGGCAGCGAGCCAACCCTGGAAATCTTTGGCCGACATGCTTCGTCCATCGAATCGAACAATGCCAGGGGAAATGGGTGTCCAACCTTCAGGGTTGAGGACCCAGCCTCCGATTTCTCCATCGGACCGTGCGGTCACTGCTGGTCTAGAATCCAGCGAGGCGTACAGATCTACGTCAGAGGGTCTGAAGGGTAGGGGCATTTCTACTACTCCTACTACCAGGGTAGCAAGGGAAGAGGGGGCGGTCAATCCGGAGGCAGCGAAGAGTTACACGCTGGTTCCTGGCGATACGGAATCGGGAGAGGGATCAGTTGGAAACTTCGGAGATCGGGACAAGGCGATTAAATTTTCGATTGCTTTGTCGGCTGCACCCGAAACCGTGGTTCCTTCCGAGGCAGAGATTTTGGTTTCTGCTCGAAACAACTTCTTCAATATTCTAAAAAAGACAGACTACGGGGTCAAGCAACTTGGGGTGACTTTTGAAGAGTCTCCTAAGTGGCGAGAGGACCAATGGAATGAGTCGCAGGATGAAATCAGAAAGCATGCGCGTCTTTATCATGAGGCGATACAAGGCGCAGTTCGTGGGGATCACGTCGAGTGGGTTCAGCTTAAAGATGTGAGTCACCCCGGGTGGAGTGGTCATCCTGCTTTCGATTTATTGGAGCGTAATTTTTACGGGATCGATGCAGACCCATACGATCGACCTCTTTTCGGAATTGGATTTAAGGATGGAAAGGTTCCTAGAATCAAACCGGAAGCATTGAGCGATCCAGTTTTAGATGTTCGCCTGATTCGCGCATTGACTGATCTGGGTTTAATTGCCCGAGGAGAAGTTACCGGCAATTTGGATGCGCTTATTTCTTTTCGTTATTTGGATCCACTTCTCGCGAAACTCAAGTCTCATGATTCGGACGTATATTCGACGTTGAAGTCTTCTGCTTATCCACAGTGGAAGACTTGGAACCCACAAAATGAAGAGCAGGAGCGCAAGCATAGGAGCAAAGGACGAGCCACGGAAACCTCTCGATGGGCTGCGAGTTCCATTTGGGGTTCTTTGGGTCTTGATATTCCATATGGAATTTTCCCTTCGAATCCATTGGTCGAACAGATCACTGCTTCTTTGGGAAACATGATTCTTCCGAAGGTTTCTTCTGAGCGTGGATACAGGCTGTTCCGTGGTGGGAATCTAAATACGTTTGTAAAGCTCATCCGAGATAGTCCGGATACCCAATTCTCCATCGATGATATTTATTCCGATGAGTTTGAAGAGTGGGTAAAGGAGAATGGCGTAGGGAAAGATATCTCAATCGATGCACTCGCGGAATTCAGTGCGAACCCGTTTATTTCTGAAACATTTGCAGAAGCTGTGACTTATGTCGTGAATCCAGGGGATTCATCTTCCTACACAGACCCGCACAGTGGTGGATTCCAGGGTGAGATGGGCCACTTCCTTTCGGGTTCTTTTATCGTCACCGATGTCGCGGTTATGCAGGTTGAGGAGTATGGTGCTGCCATCGGAGACTGGTCAGATACTCTGAACTCTTGGTATACAGAGAATCTATCGGTGATTGAGGAGGAGGGTTACGGGGAGGTTCCATCGGGGAGTGCCGGGATTGTAGACGCGACACCAGGAACTACAGAGGGTGACGCGATGATTCGGGAGCTTCGTAATGTCAGTGATGGTTCACGTTCTCCGTATTATGATAGTGAGTTTACTGTTTCTGATATGCCAAGATTTGTTGTTCTCCTTGAACAGGTAGATCCAACTCCTGCTTTTTTCCCAGATCCAGAGAACGATCCGTCTCTAAGTTCTTACGAAAGAAACAAGAAACGAAAAGACGACAGTCCGTTTTCTTCTCCGGAGCGGCATCTTCGTTTTTCTCTTGTAGATGTAGACAAGCCGGGTTGGAGTCAGGTCGGTCCTCAAGCGGGGAGCAATTTCGGTGGGACCTACCGTAATGAAGTGACTGGGGAAGAGTATTACGTCAAGACACCCGATGATCCCGAAGTCGCGAGGAATGAGGTTCTGGCAGCGAAGTTGTATCGCGCTGCGGGTGTGAATGTTCCCGAGGTATCTCTTGCGATACTGGCAGGGAATGAGAGTGTTGCTTCTTTGATCGTTCCGGGGTTGGATCGAGATGAGAAGGCTCTCCGGAATGGAGAAGTGAGTGGTGTTGCTTCTGGGTTTGCAGCCGATGCGTGGCTAGGGAATTGGGATGTTGTTGGGTTGGAGTTTGACAACCTCTTGGTCAAGGACGGACGGGCTTACCGGATCGATACCGGCGGGTCTATGGTCTTCCGTGCCCAGGGTGGTCTGAAGAATGATCTCTACGAGGGAGCCTGGGGTCCGGTTGTCTCGGAACTGGAGACGCTTCGCGGACTCGATCCGAATGTAGAGAATGAAAATGCGGAATTGGTCTTTAGCTATGTGACCGATTCAGACATTGTGAATGGCATTGATCGGATCCTTGAAATCCCGATTGATGAGATTGACTCGATGATCGATTCTTTCGGACCGTTTGATCCGATGGCTCGATTTGATCTTCTTACTACATTGGAAGAGCGCAGAGACTATCTGGCTCAGGTAAGAACGGATCTGTCGGGAGAGCGATCGGTTCCCAACTTTTACGAAACGCTCCAGTGGAAGGATCGAGGAAACGAACGGCAAGAGACTGCTTCTGTGAAAGCTTTTCCCGTTCTCAATGCACTGGACAAGGTGGGGCAGACCACGAATCAGGAAGGTCTCGATCGAGATACCCGCATTGTGAGTGCGCTTGGGAATTTCTCAATCGACCGTAGAGTTCCCTTCGATCCCAATGAAACCTTCCCATCGGGGTGGGGTGATATAGACCCAGAGGCTCGCAACTCGTTCGGGGTTGCTGTGATCGACAAGTCTGGGAATGTCGTACTCAGAGAGGTGGAGAACCACTTTGATGGTTACCACTGGAGTTTTGCCAAGGGTCGAATGGACGAGGGAGAACTCCCGATCCAGACTGCGGTGCGTGAGCTACAGGAAGAGATGGGGATTGGTCCTGAGACGCCCGGATTTGAGATTGTAGGGGTGTTGCCGGGTCGCTACCCATCAGGGTTCAGCGACACCTATTTCTACGTCGCACAGATCGATGGAGCCTTCCCCGATGTTCGCCCCGATTGGGTGGATCCGGGTGCTGATGGGACATGGGCTTCTCAACTGATGGACGAAACGCCGGGGTACGTGCCGAAGGTGAGTACGCGGGCTCCCGGATCCCAGGATGCTCGCCCTGTGCTTCGCGAGGTCCCGGGACTCACAGAGCGATCCCGTGCGATTGCCCGAGGAGAGATCCGACCCAAGAAGCTTTCGGTTTCGGATAGCGATCGGGTTGAGCTGGATCGAGACAGCTTGAGAGAGAAGGGGAGTCGGGTCTATGAAGATCTGAGAGCAGCGATTTCCGCTCCCTTTGTTCATAAGAGCCTTTGGGATCACATCCGGGAAGTTGTCGAAAATCCCAAGTTGGCGTTGGCTTGGATCCGTCAGAAATTTGTAGACAAGTATGAGGGAATTCGCAGGGTTTCCGAAAAGGCCCAAGCTCTCAAGGGTGACGATCGTTTCCTGCTTGCAGATGTCAACGCATTGGCGGCTGCCTACATGTCTGATCGTGCGGTGGGTGTTGTTGAGCAGGCGATTACTTCGGGGCAACCCATCTTCAAGAATGGCATCGCGAGTACTGATACGACGAAGAAGGGATTGCTTGAAATCATTTCTCCGTTGCTTCAGGGGGATACGGATCTGATCCGAGATTGGCATCTCTGGATGGTGATGAATCGAGAGCGTCGTTTTGGCAGCGATGGGAAGTTGACGCAGACGAGTGCCGCAGAGCGAGAAACGATCAACCGGCATGTCCGTGACAGTGGATGGCTGGAGTTGTTTGAAAGCGTGAACCAGGATTACCAAGCATGGAACGAATCAGTTGTCAATTTCATGCGCGATACGGGTGTGATCAATGATGGGATGGCAGAAGTCTTCAAGTCTTACGGAGATTACATTCCATTTTTTCGAGAGTTTGAAGGGGAAGCAGATGCTCGCCTGACTGCTGCACTTCAAGAATTGGCAGGGAGCGAGATCGAGCGGTTGGAGGTTGAAGGAAGAATCCCGGTGAGTTCCGGGAGAGAGCGGATGGGGGCTCCCTCTTCGATGTTTTCTTCGTTGACCGGGGCACGTCCACCCAAGAGAGCCAAGGGTGGAGAGTCCATGACTGTCGATCCATTGACTGGGATGCTTAGGAATCTGCAAGCAGCGATTACTTCTGGAATGAAGAATGTCGCCGCAGTCAGAACGATGGATGATGCTGTCCTTGTGGACATGGCTGAGTTGGTTTCACCGGAGGAGAAGGGAAGGGCAACCCATACTGTTCGTGTAGAAGGAGAAGACAAACACTACATTGTTTATGATGAACTTCTCCATGATTCGTTGACGGGCATGCTCGATGGCAGGGTCAAGTACTTGGATTTCTTTGCAGCCCCTGCTTCGTTCTTGCGGGAGATGGTGACGAGAAGTCCCGACTTCATTATTGCAAACCTGATGCGCGACTCGATGTCAACCTGGATTACCAGTGGTGTCAGCACCAAGGGTCCGGTTGGGACCATGACGAATTTCATTCGTGGTGGGATTACAGGTGGCGAGGGTTCCGAAGCCTACCAGGCCCTGAAGAGTGCCGGGGTAATCGGTGGCTTTGACTTTGGTAGAGACATCAAAGATTTCAGGAAGACGTTTGACAAGCGTCTTCGCGAACAAGGAATTAGTGGAGGCAAACGTCCTGGCTTCTGGAACATGGGCAAGAAGCTTTGGGATTGGTCTGGAGATGTTACGACGAAGTCGGATGCTGCCACACGGATGGCTGTTTACGATGACGTGCTGTCCCGCACGATGGAGATGGGATACAGCAGGGAGCAGGCAGAGACAGAAGCGATTTATCAGGCATTGGAGGTGATCAATTTTTCAAGGCGCGGCAATTCCACGCTCGCGAAAATCATTACAGCCGTGATTCCGTTCATGAACGCGCGCGTGCAGGGTCTCGATGTGTTGTGGCGTGCAGGAAGAGGTCGTTACTCAGCCGATGTTAGCAAGGTTGCCAAGAATCGAGCCCTTGTAGGATTCTTGAGTCGTGGATCTTTGTTGGCTTTCAGTTCGATTGCCTACTCAATGATGATGCATGACGAAGATGAGTGGAAGAATGCACGTCCGGAAGAAAAGGATGACAATTGGATTTTGCCTGGGTGGGGAGATATGCCTGGGTTCAAAATTCCAATTCCTTTTGAAGTCGGGGTGATTTTCAAGACCATACCAGAAAGAATTTATCGGTATGTTACGGGAGAGCAGGACACAAGGCAGACCGTAAACAGTCTCAAGCGAAGTCTTGTAACGACATTTGAGTTCAATATTTTTGGTCCGCAGATTACAAAGCCCGTAATGGAAACGATGATGAATCATTCTTTCTTCACGGGTCGAGACATCGTCCCGTACTTCATGAAGGATTATCAGGCGAGGGAACAATACCGGGTACAGACGAACGAGTTTGCGAAGTCGATTGGAGATGCATTCAATGTTTCTCCGATCAAGGTGGAACACCTACTTCGCGGATACACAGGAACGCTGGGCTCCTACTTGATGGTCGGCGCAGACTGGGTTGCTCGCAACGTCAAGGGTGTGGCACCGAGGCCAAGTCTTCGTGCCGACCAGATGATCATGGCAAGACGTTTCTTGCAATCTACTGAAGGTGCCGAAGGTCAAGAAGCAGAGTGGTATGACTTCACAAACGCTACACGGGCAATCACTTCTGCATTTTCCAAGAGGATAAGAGATCAAGATATAGAAGGAGCGAGGAAGATCTACGAGAAGAACAAGGGCGCATTCGCAGTGGACTCGATGCGGAAAGCCATCGATAAACAGATGGATGAGTTGCGGGTGCTTGAAACTCAGATTCTTCTTGCGCCAGAAACCACGATGAATTCCGAACAGAAGCTGGAGCAAATCAATCGGATTGACCATGCACGCAAGGCAATTCTTGTGAACGCCCAGAAGATCCGAGACATGGCAGATCTTCCGACCGAACTCCCCTTCCCTCTAAGCGCATTCAACAGGTAGGGAAAATGGGGATTAGCATCAAGAAGAACGCTGGTGTCCGTGCTTGTGGGGTTAAGCCCGAACTTCTCTTGGGCCTAGAAGTGGCAGGCAGTTTTTACGAGAGACAAGGTTTAGAGGAGATGGTGATCACATCTCTCGTTGACGGAAAACATAAACGCGGATCACTCCACTACGTGGGATACGCCGCGGATTTGAGGATATGGAATATCGGAGATACACAAGCGTTTCGAGATGCTCTCGCAAGAGAGCTAGGTTCAGAATTTGATCTAGTGCTTGAGAGCGATCACTTGCATCTTGAGTACCAACCCAAGGAGATTTGAAAAATGTCAAACAAAAAGACGACGATAGCGGGAATTCTTACACTGCTTGGCGCGATTGCTAGTGTCGCGGCGACCTTCCTGACCGGGGGAGATATCGGGGGAGCAATCAATGCTGTCTTGATCCCGGCGATTACAGGAATTGTGGGTCTCGGACTACTAGCTGGCGCTGACGGAGGAGTGTGAGTTCGTGACGTGATGTCTTGGGTCGTTGTTCTGTTGTTCCTGATTGTTGTGTTTCTGTCTTTGGTTGTTTTTCTGAGTAGAACACAAAGACGCAGGGGGCAGCTAGAAGAGAGGGTTGAAGGTGCAGAGAGCCGACTTCATCTTGTGGGTACAGCGATGGAGACGCTCACTGCCACTCCTCCCGATCGTGCTGCTCTGGTTAGCGATTGGTTGCAACGGATCCGGAAGACACGGAAGCCTGTTGATCCCTCCGTGTCCGATTCCGACAATGGAAGCAGTGAATGAGTTGAGAGGAGGAGAAATCCCCCCAGGCACTGAGTCCTACCTGAAGCGTCTCAAGGTGTACTGCGACGCAGTGGACGATCTCAGAGGATAAGTTGCGGAGTGGGGGGTAGTGGACTGGGTTCTTCGATGGTCGGAGAACCACCCGATGGGGGGTCCGTCACTGCTCCCCACTCCGCATTTAATTCTATCCCCCGCTTTTGCGGGGGTTTTTTTTGTTTGGGCGGTCTTCATTCTTTTTGGGAGATGCCAAAGCGAATAGATCATTGAGCCCAGGTAGAAGTTCTTTCATCATTATCTCTCTTGTCAGCTTGGAGACACGAACTGGTTTTTTCCGTTTTTTTTTCTGTCTTCTTTTTCAAGGAAACTGTCTACCGCTTCTCGCACTAGTTGTGCGCGTGTCTTCCCTTCCCGGTCAGAGATTCGATCGAGTCGGTTCAATGTCTTCACAAGAAACAAAATGTTGTAGTAACGGGTTTTGCCGCCGAGGGAGAGAGGTCGGTACTTCGCGCCGGTCATTTGTTACCTCCGAGTTCTTTCCCGATCGCTGCGTATCCAGCGATGTCTACCCAACTGTCGTAGTGGTTCGGGGACTCGATCAAGCGAGAAAGCTTGAGTAGGATCATCATGATCGCTACGTCTTGTGGTTGTAGCGGCAATGGAGTGATGGCAGGAAATCTCTTATCCAGGTAGGTTTGCCACAGTGCTGCGATCCTTTTATGGTTTTCTTTTGGATCTCCATAATCTGTGTGAGCAGCGATTGCCCTAGCCGCATCGCCCAGGACATCTTTACTCATTCTGGAATCTCCTATACAACGAGTTGAATTTCTTGACTGCTTCTAGATTCTTGATCAGGTCCTTCCTAGATGTGATACCAAGATATTTTTTGACCTGATCGAGAGTTACCATTTCTGGATCATCCGTATCGTGTGGGCCAAAGACAACGTGTTGACCTAGTTCGTTTTCGATCCATCGATGCCAATCTTGGTTGCTTCGGCAAAGCATTGACAGTGTGTTGATTGCTTGCTTTGCCTCTTCTACGTCAACCGGCACAACGGGTTTATCAGATTCGTCCTCTAGCTGCACCAAAACACAGATGTACCGCGTGCTAGTGGGGCTGGTGAATAGCGACCGGACACGGTTGTTGAGCATTGATCTCTCAGAAGAAAGGTTGCGGCTATCCAAGATGTCTTCTGGGTTGACGCGAAGCGTAATCTTGTGACCACCCGAGTTGGTCATTGAGGTGGAAACCAGTTGTGCTTCAAATTTTATTGCAAGGTCTTCTGTTTCCATTCTCTGTGTTTATTTCCCGATGTCCACTCTATGGGATCCACTTTTGCGTTTAACCAGAAGGCAGACTCATTCCCATAGGAGTGGCATCGTTCGTGGCAGACCCTGCATAGCGGGATCGACAGGTCATCTCCCGATCTCCGCAGCCCGAAGCCAGAAGGTTGTCCGGTCATGGGGCTGCGAGGATGATGTGCGTCAGATCCTGATTCGATGCCGCATGCAAGGCATGGCTGTTCTCTCACCCATCGAATGTATTGGGGAGACTTGATCAAAAGACGAAATCATCGGCGGGACTATCAGGTTTCGGGTCGGTCTTTTCGGTGGAAGCAGGGCTTGCTGTCTTCTGGGATTGTCCGTTGCTCGCGGGTTGGTTTTGACTCTTCCAAGAGTTGTCTTCCAGGCACACGCTGAGATACGGCGCTCCAGTATCTTCATCCACTCGCTTCCAGAGTGCGATGGAGATGTAGGTTACCTGTTCCTCTGAAAACTCTTTGGCGAGATTCCGGAGCCACGTTGCAGCTTCTGTGTTGCGAAGCTCCGCGTTGTCACCCTGGTAGCCACCGATTTTGATTGAGCCCCGAAGATCGGGATGCTTGTTTTCCGGTCGCTTCCGGTCGTTCTTTGCTACAGATCCGAAAATCTTTGCCATCTAGTTTTCCTCCATGAGTTTTAGAATCGCGTACTTCTGTTTGAAAATTACTTCCACCATCTTGGCAGAGTCGGTGTCGTTATCCTTTAGACGTTTGATGTGTTCCTTGTTCGACCGGTGATAGTCCTTCAGCATTTCAAGTGTGCCTGCCGAGTTGAAGAGATTTTTCAATACCTCGGCGATCGGATGTCCGTAGAAATTGTAGTGTTGGTGTATGATTTTGGAGATCTCTTCTTCTGCTTGATCGCTGAAGAATTTGCCGCTGAGCTTGAATCTCTTGCCCCGCAAGATGTCGTCATCGTATAGGTAGCGTCCAATGCCGTGTTGGACGGCAGCCCTTTTCAGGGCATCGGAATACATCCCCTTTGTGCCCTCAAAGGTTGAGGGAGTTCCGACATCGCTTTTACGTGTCCAATCCTCGGATTCGTATCGGATGGAGAGAGTGCAGACGCAGCCTTCTACTCCAGTTAGGGATTCGTAGTTGGTCTCCCATCTCTGGGGTCCGACCACTTCATCGAGCCGATCCATCACATCTCTGGCAGAGATATAGAGGAGTGCCCGAGAACTATCCGCTTTGAAATCTGCTGCTCGCCACTTGATCTTGTCTGGCGAGAACGGTCTCTTCAGGGATTTTTCCAGAAGCGATGTAACTGCCATGGTGGTGGCGTGTTTGATGATGAGGTTTTCGTTCTCTTGATCAGGCATCGTTTTCTTGGCTTTCCTTCCATTGGTCACAGATACTTGAGAAATAGCAGTAGCTTTTACATCGTCGGTAGGTTTCATGGGTAGTTTGCACTTCGGTCATGAGTGCATCGACGGGGTC
>Ga0209644_1000144_pt1 | contig 21708 bp, 35 predicted proteins | sample ETNvirome_2_1000_FD_184069 | JGI IMG/M metagenome (GOLD analysis project Ga0209644, IMG submission 184069) | Marine viral communities from the Pacific Ocean - ETNP_2_1000 (SPAdes) (version 2) | ecosystem: Environmental > Aquatic > Marine > Oceanic | place: Pacific Ocean | collected 2013-06-22 | reverse complement strand
TTCTTCTTGTTCAGCGGCTAGCCTTTTTGCTTCTTCCGCTTTTTCTTCGTCCTGCTCTGCAATCTTATTATTGACTACTTGAGCAATGGCACGTAGTGAACTTTCGTCCAGCGAAATCTTTAGCTCACCACCTTCGACGGTCAACTGTAATTCGTTGTGCCAACCGTAGTAAACGTGACTGACACCCTTCGCTTCGATAACTCTTGAAACTTGAACCATTTCAAAACCCTTTCAAAAAAATTAACTTCCCTAACAACTCTTTCATTATACTATATTTATCGTCAATTGCAAGATTAAACTTTAACATTTTGATAAAAATTGCCGTCTTTTCTTGACATCTTTACTGTGATTGAAAACAGCTTCTACATTACGCCAACCATCGCCACATTCTAAAACCGCATATTCAGACCAGCCGATAGGCTTCTGGTACATGCAATCGACAAATGTTTCATACTTATAGGGATTGTAGGTGACATTAAAACAAATATCGGGAACATTAGGAACACGCTCAACAACGTAACCACTAACACCTGCGTGAACATTCTTGCGTTTCTCTCTCAATACTTTTTTACGCCCTGCTTGCCCAACTAAGAACCTAGCGTCTTTTAACATTATATGTTTTGTATGTTCTACAATCTTGCCGTCTTGTCTAACACTCCACACCAATTTGTGCAGGTTGAAGTAAACGTATACCCGCCGGTTTGTATCTATCATGTTTTTCCCTTTCATGTTTTTCATTATACTATATATATCGACCATTTGCAATAGCAAACTTTAATCTTTTTCAAAAAAAACCTGCGTGCTGAGCTCTCACATAAACCCGCGTGCCGAACTCGCGTGCTAACACTTCCATAAAACACGCAGCAAGCTAGTTTAGCTGCGACTAACGCCGAGCCGACACATGCCCCTAGCAATCAGGGTCGAAGTCGTGCCACTCCTGAGCTTCGTCAGGCTGACCGTCAAACTCATTCCAGCAGGACGGATTGTCCACAAGTGGTTCACCGCACTCGGTGCATACTTGGTTAGAGGTTGAAGCGTTTCCGCAATATTCGCAGTTAATCATAATGGTTCCTTTCGAAGAACAGGTTAGTTGATTTGTTAACCCCATTATACTATATATCGGCACATTTGTCAAGAGAAATCCAGTAAAAATAACAAAAGAATTAAAATAACTTTGTCTACCTAAGCCCTTACCAGATAAGGGTTTACGACTTCGCGGCGGGGGCCGCCAAAAAGGGTGACCGGAGGGATTCGAACCCTCGACGACCGAGATCACAACCCGGCGCTCTACCAACTGAGCTACAGCCACCATAGTGGTAGGTGCAGGATTTGAACCTGCGTAGGCAATGCCATCAGATTTACAGTCTGACCCCTTTGACCGCTCGGGAAACCTACCGCTAAATTAAAAGCAACTCGTTGTTTGTTACCTTGTGCAGGTGTTTAATTAACCCGTCTAAATATTCTATTTGCTCATTGTAGAATACTTGGTCTGCCGACAATGGTTTTTCATCAGGAGCAATTTCGAGTAATCGCTTTTCGTATTCCTTACTCGCAATTACCAACTCTATGCCAATAGCTTCTAGCGTTGACCTTTGTACGGCGTATGTTTTTCGGCTGTCTATGTGTTCTTTGCTCATATTAACTTTCTGCTCTTTGGGTGTATTGCTCAGGTTTTTTGGCTGTGTTAAATTGCTCAGTCCACAACCCAAAAATCTTGCGGGCTTCTATTTTGTCCAGACCAAACTCTTGTTGCAGTTCTCGTGGCGCGCCCATCATATTGATGGTTCCACCTTCTCGCAGTTCGTCCAAGTATACAAAATGTTCTAAATACTGGTCTTCCATTTTCTCTCTCCCTAAAAACTAAATTTACATAAGCGAGGCTGACCGGAATCGAACCGGCAACCACCGGATAGACAATCCGGTACTCTAACCAATTGAGCTACAGCCCCTCACATTTTTTAACTGGCAACCCATTCGTGTAGTCGTTGCTTCGTCCACTTACGTGGTACATCAAACATATCGCTATCCATTGGGCAACCGCAATCAATCCATACACGTACCATAGTGTGCATATCTACCAATGACTCATAGGGCGATACGTTGAATATCATTGGGGTAGCACCACCACCAAAGTAATTGATGACGGTACACATCTTCTTAACAACAGCGACATCGCCATTGTAATCGTATTCAGTAATCTTATCAATCAAGATACGATGGCTGTTGTATATTACGTTAAGGATATTTGTTTCAGTTGTCTTCATTGCGTTACTCTCTTTCGTTGAGTTGTTTAGTATGTCTATATTATATACTAAATTGTTAGTTCTGTCAAGCCCTATTCGGGAATTTTCTTAAACTAATTCAGCCCTACAATTCAGGCTAGAAGCTAGTTCAATATTTTCTTCATTGTCATCGTAAAAATATGTTATGTCGTGATTGTCGATAATTGTCATTAGAACAGACTGTTTAGCTTTTGCTATATTAGTGTCTGGATTCTTACCAACGCAGAAAATTGTTTTAGCTATGATATTGTATCTAGCTAGGAATTCAGCAATTGCATTTTCAATACAGTCAGGTCTAGCAGTTAAGACATAAACGTTATAACCTTCGGCGTAAACCTCTTTTGCTAAATCCATCAATTCCAACGGTGTGCCGTTTAGGATAGATTCAGGATTCTTAAACTCAGCGAATTTATCATCTGTACCATCAAGCACAACCGCATCAGTATGGGCTAGCGTTTCATCGAAATCGAAAACGAATGCTTTAGTTTTAATATTGTTATTGTTTTTCATAATGTCATTATAGCATAAATTGTTTGTTTTGTCAACCCCTATTCGGGGATTTTCTCAAGTTTTATAACTTAACTCTCTATTATATATATCGTCATTCTACCACAGAATCTTTAATCTGTCAAGAGAATTTGAGCATTTTTTCAAAGAAAAATCCAAATACTTTTGTCTCCCTAAACCCTTACACAACAAGGACTTACGGCTCCGCGGCGGGGGCCGCCAAATCTGGGATTTTGAGAAAAGAAAAGGGGACAGTCCAGAGCCTGCATACGCGGCAATCTCTGAGCAATGGACTAAGTTCACTGGATTGCGAGCTAGTCCCCTAATCCCAACGAAAGGCTACAGTTGAGTTATTTTAAGCTCACCCGAATCAATGAGCTTGTCGGCATCGGACAAAGTGATACACGACAACGTGCCGTCTTTTTTCTTAATCCCCACGCCTTTGGCGGTAATGGTTGTAACCTCACCAGTAATACCCTTTTTGGGTAACGATATTTTGGAACCTAGTCCAAGAACTTTGGTAATCATTATGACCACTCTTTCATTGCTGCCCGATTTTGTGTAGAACGTGTACGCTTCCGCTTCGGGCGTAGGTCGTGCGTACCTGTTCCGGTAATATGGGATTGATGCCCTATTGCAATTTTACCAATCCTGATAACGATTCGGCTACTTTTCTGCTTTGGCATTACCACCGGCTGTGATTTTCTTTTACTCATATTTATATTATACCACTTGTATTAATAATCCCCTAACCAATTTTCTGAATGGTCGTAATATTCATCACCGCCCATAAAATCCTGCCATTCCGTATGCTCATCGGGTTGACCATCGTAATCTTCATCATACGTATCCCAATCTTCGATGTCAATTTCAATCGAATCAAATTCGTTTGTTTCGAGTTCGCCCAAAGAATCCTCATCGTGCCATTCTTCAGCTTGCTCAACAGGAGGCTGTAGGCTAAATTCTATGTCGCCCTCAAATTTGTCAAAATTTTCCATTTTAAAACCTTTCGTAAAAGTTACTATTACTGAACCTTCTGGGTCGACCTCGGAAGTTGAGGAGCCTATCACCCTTCGTTTCATACTATCATTATACTATATTTATCGGCATTTGTCAAGAGGAAACTTTAACTATTCCCAAAGTTTTTTTACTTTATTTTTACTCTAGTACCGTGTCGGCAATGTCTAAATCGTCGTATAATTCTCGATGTCCGTCGTCGCTTTCCACTTCTTCCCAATCTTCACTTTCTACAGACAGCCGTTTCATCACAGCATGGCTATTCATTTTCTGCGGGCGGTCTTCGCCTACCATATGTAGCATGTAGATGCCTTTGCCTAGAATTTGTAGACTGATAACGCTGTCGGCGTTTGCCATATAGGCGTTGTAAATTAGGTCAGTTGAAATCATTTTCTTTTCTTTCGTTAGTGTCGTGTTTAATTTTCGTACTGGACACGGGTTTCGTCCTCTTTATCTCGCAGGCATAGCCGTTTGAGTTGTTCCTGTTTACCGGAACCACCGTTTTAGATATTCATTGGATTGTATTTTTCCTTTCGTTATGTTTACATTATAACATAAAATGTTAATCTTGTCAACCCCTAAATCAAACTTTTTTAAAGTTTCTTTCAGCGTGTACTCTCATAGCACACCAACGAGCTGCACTGATGTTTTCAGGTCGTTTGTCTGTGTATAGAATGTAATTCATAAATCGTGCTAGTGTCATAATATCTTTCCTTAATAACTTAACTTCTTATACTGCCATTATATAGTATTTATCGGCATTTGTCAAGGGCAATCTTAACTTTATTTAAAAAAAAACAGAAATACTTTGTCGTCCTAAGCCCTTTGGTAGTAACGACTTACGATTTCGCGGCGGGGGCCGCCCCGATTTTGTCAAGCCCTATTATCCAAAGTACCGCATATAAAGTTCAAAAATATATCCCGCAACATACACCCACACGGCTACCACCAGTAGAGCATCTCTTTGTTTATTCTTCATCTTCTATTTCCAATCCTATTGCTGAGGCAAACGCCTGTTGGTTTCTGTACAGTCTATATTCGTTCTCTACATAAAAATCTTCTTCTCCAGTAGAGTCCGGAAAGTTTGCGTAGTCGGCTTCAACAGCATCACGATAACGATTCAGTATATCGATACGCTCTTGGCTCCCGCTGTGTATTTTACCATTACGGAATACCACCGATTTTTCACGGGGGTCAATATCAAGAAGTGGGGCAACTTCGTTATTATAGATACGTTCGACTCTCTCTAAATCCGAACCACCTTCACGATTGTCTTGGTATCGTTCGGGTAGTAAATCATTAGGAACCCAAATTGCCTCAAGGATTGCTTGGTCTAGTTTAGCGAATAAATGTTCTGCTTGGTTTTTCATAACTTTTCCTTTCGTGTTGCTTCTATTATACCAAATAAGAAGCTACTTGTCAACCCCTAAAATAAAAATAACCCGCGCCTGATTGATGAAACGGCATAGCCGAAAGGTCCCAGACACGGGCTACATAGTTGAGAACTTACTGCACCCCACCGATTCGAGTCGGTGCAGCCCATAATTATTAGGGACTGTGGAGCCGTGACCAATTCTTATCACCGGCGTTCGTCTGCATAACTTGGCGCTCGTAATGGATGGTTTTCAGGGTCAAGCCCCACTGTGCAGCCCATAAATGACGAATCGTCTTATCGACTTGTTCGCCAATCCAAATCCCGCACTCCGCTTTAGAGTGCAGTAAACTCTCAACTTGTTCCATGCCCTCATTTCTGAGGGCTGTTATATTTGAAACAGTGACTCTTAATCCTAACCGGCAACCTGCGTACATCGTTGAGAGGTGGTTTATACGGTTCCTGTTTCGGTTGTATAAAAGGTTTCGCTCTGACTTACTAACTATCGCAAGAGGTCAGATTAAATAGCATTCGCATCGCTTTGCAGCGGATAGTCTGTAACGGCTAATACGAAACCTATGATTTGTATTGGTGACCTGAATCCCACAGGTCTTACGATTGTCGTTGTTATAGGTGTCTATATCGCTAATGTACCACCGCGTTTTTTATGATTTCATTTCATTTTCCTTTTGTATAGTTGCGGTCTGTGCAGTGACTCTTAATCCTAACCGGCAGCCTGCGTACTTCAGTGAGAGGTGGCTTATACGGTTCCAGTCAGACCGACTTATTAAAAAAAACTGGCAGCTTTCTTGAGTTGAGTAGCTTTAACACTGCCTCTCAGTGTCACCTGTTTTTGTCTTATGCTTTCATTATACCATATTCATCGGCACTTGTCAAGGGGAAACTTTAATTTATTCGGAAAACATTTCCTGCATTTCTTCGGATTCTACTTGAGCCTTAATAGACTCATAGGTCATCAGTGCAGAGGCACAAGCGACCATAGCCACTACGTTTTGAATTTGCTCAGCCTCAGGATACACCTCTGCAATCATTGAACCAAAACCCTCAGCATTAGCCGAAATCATTGAAACTAATCCAATCTGATTATCCTTAATCATTTTAAGCAGACCTTCGGCAATGTATACCTCTGGTGCTTGGGTCATTGCTTTGTCAAAAACTGCAAGCGCTGCTTCTTTACTTATTACTGGAAGACTCATTTTAAAACTCTCTTTCGTTGGGGTGTTTGTTATATCTACATTATAACATAAGGCTGTTGCTTTGTCAAGTGCTATTCTATATTTTTTAGAATAAACCTGTTAAAAATTTCAGCACCAATTAAGCCAACGCCGCACGCCGCTACTAATAAATATATCATATCTTCTCCTTTGTTGTGATTAACTCTTATATAATATATATCGGCATAAATCAACCCCTAACTTTAGAAAAAACAACAAAAATAATAAAATACTTTGTCTCGCTAAACCGTTGCCGCCAAAGGACTTACGGCTTCGCGGCCGGGGCCGCCAGTGCCGACACTCAGTGCCACGAGCCCTCACCTATTTCAAACAAGCTACTTGGAGTAATACAGTTGGAGATAAAAAAACCGGCAGCGGCTAGAACGTGTCCAACTGCTACCGGTCCAACGAAAGGAAATCCGCGTTTTAATAATAGATTAGCTACGCGGCAAGCTATGTAATGTTTTCTATATCGTATTCGCTTGATGGATAGGTTAGGTCGTGCATCTCATACTTACTCTGTGGTATCACCACATCAAAATGAGGCTCTTGCTCAATGAGCCTATCGCAACCCGTCAGTACTACAATGAGCAAGCCAAGCAGTAGGGCAACGGTACATAGTAGGGCAGCGGGAATCCCACTTAAGTAAGCCTTAGATTCTGTATTCTTATTTGACATTTAACAGTCTCCTGATTAAACTTTTCTTTGGTTGTACTCGTCGCTTCTCTTGGTTCTCTATCCGTTGATAGAATCGTGCAAGTTCTATACTGTGTATTCGTTTCATTCTCATTTGCCAAAAACCCTTCTTAGCTTCCTACAGGTTGGCGGCACATAATCCCAAGACATAATAAATAATGTCATAACCAAGACAATGCAAGCCGTCTGTAAATTTTCCCAACAATTCATAGTTTTTCCTTAGTACTGTATTATACCATAGTCAACGGCATTTGTCAACTACAATTTATAAATTTATCCAACTTTTTCAAGTGTCGCTTCGTCGCACCACTTCCACTCTGGAGGAGGCATTAGCTCAGTCAGATCAGTAGTGTAGCTAATACCGTGTGTATCTATGTCATACTGAGAGATAGTGCCGTACTCAGTGTGATCGCCCACTACTAATGCCCACAGCACACCATCACTATCAGGTGATTCAGTAATGTAGTATTCCCAAAAGTTTTTTAGTATAGCGTGTGCTATTACATTTAGTTTCGCGTTACCTTTTTGTATTTGTCTCATAAATTTTCCTTTATTCCCAATCTGCAAAATCAAACGCTTCAACATTAGACGGCATACGCCCCTCAACTATACCACCGTGAGCGTCAAGCTCTGCCTGTACTATGGCAATCGGCACATAGCCGTAAACGGTTTCTGTGTACTGGTCAGTACCGCATAGTTCGGCAAATTCGCAAAGCTCTTTAGTCACAGGCTTAGATGACGGATAGCCACATTCAACGTGAGTGTATGGCGTACTTGGATAGTTTTCTCTTGGAGTACAGTATGCACCCTCGTCTGCCTGTACAGACACAGTAAAGCCATCTCTACATTCGATTTCTGGATTTTTTGGTTTTCTCATTTTCTTTCCTTCTCGTTAAACTGCCGTGCTTCCTATATTACCATTATACTATATTTATCGGCAATGTCAAGCTAAATCTTTAACTTTTTCCAAAGTTTTCTAACTCTATCCACGATAGTGCATAGGCATTGATTTCAATATAGCTCATACCACACAACAGCATATTTTCAGCCGTTTCTTGGGTATCCTTGTTGATTTCGCCCTTGTAACCTAAAGCGACTGACAGATTTTCTAATACTTCTTTCATTCTATTTTCCACTTCCAGACGGGTGATGCGTTGCAACATTTAGGGGATTGGTTGTCAATCCTGCTTTGGTGACATCTTGACGATACAAGATATTCATAGCGATTTCATTAGCCGCTTCGGATTCCTGCTTGCGAGTGTTACGGACACCAACGTGAATAATTTCTAATCCACCTGTTGGGCTTTTAGCACTAAGGCATCGTAGGCTAGGGGTAAAGGTGAATGTGTAACCATTGATTTTTACGATTTCTTCTTTCATTTTAATTCCTTTCGTTGAATCTTATATGTTAATTATATCATAAATTGCCGCTGTTGTCAAGTGCAATCTGACTTTTTTTACTTAATATATCCGAGTTTTCTAGCAAGCTTGGTATTCATTAGCTTGGTGGTATTCTGATAGATGTCGGGGCTACCGTTAAGAACACCCTTCGACCTTGCAATAGCTTTTTTGTAAGCCTTACTATTTGGATCAAGTTTAACACTCTTGACAGTGACCAGAGTATTAACTCCGCTGACGATTTTTCTTCCGGCGTTTGCCATTTTATTTTTCCTTAATAACTTAACTTCTCTATTACTTATATCGTCATTATAACAGAGAAACTTTAATTTGTCAAGCCTATTTGAGGCATTTTATAGAAAAAAACAGAAATACTTTTGTCTCCATAAACCGTTCCACCGTAACGACTTACGACTTCGCGGCCCCCGCCGCCAGATCTGGGATTTTGTCAAGCCCTCTATTTTTCTTACTCTGGGTCTAGCCAAAAGGATAGCCCTGATATGATTACTATTATTAACAATTCCATTTTACACCTCATCTTCTAAAACGATTTTTAATTCTGCCAACTCATACGGCTGGCAAACCACCATACCGATATCCGACAGACTAATACTTGCCAAGCGTGTACCGCCATAAAAAACATCAACGCTTCGGACACCCTTTTCTGGGATTGTACAATGTTTAGTTTGTAGTGAGTCGATATCGTTACCGATTATCGTCGCTTCGGCTTTGTTTCCAATTTCATTCTGAATCATTTTATTTCCTTTTCTTTCAGTTCGTGAGCATCTTCGTGTAGTGCAACTATTTCGTTGGTTACGGCAAACCAAACTCGTTCCCATATTTCTATAGTGTCCGTGTCGTTGGCTTCTTTAGCCTTGCCGAATTGCGTACCAACTCTAGTACGGATTTCATAAAGTGGTTTCAGCTTCTGCTGTATTTGGTATCGTTTACTAGTCATATTTAGTTACTCCCAAACTGGTCGCAGTATGCCTGTTTTAGCTTGCCGTATTCTGCACGACCTTCGGCAAAAGCGGCAACTTTCCAACGTGGGCTGTACTCTGTATTGAGTACGATTTCAACATCACCAAATTCAGCAATGAAATCGGCAGCGGCTTTGGGATTGCTCACGATTCTGAGAGCATCTGTTTTGGGCATCTCAACAGAGTGACCCTTCCAAACGTCATTTAACATTTCGGTAGTAAACTTTAGATTTGAGACTTTCATAGTCATAATATTTGGTTCCTTTCGTAGAACTGTTTTAATTTTTGTATGGGCGACACGGTAGGGAATCGAACCCTACGAAATTAGCATTTATTAATCACGGCTAGCTTGCCGATTGAAAAACTTAAAACACGCAGAGCCCGTCGGTTGCCGTTTAAGTTTTAGACTAACAAAAGAGCTATCTAATTTCTCCTTGTCGTGCCATTGTGCGGTTGCGGTATTGTTATGGTCTTAACCGTTGACCTGCTATTGTTTACGCTCTTAAGCTTGACGTGCTATTGTTATTCTGTTAAGCTTCAGTTTTCGATAATGTCACGGTTTTCGACTCTACCGCCTGTTAAGGCTACCGTTTTAGTTTTGCATTGGATTAGGTTCGTTTCTTGGTTAAAGGCTCAGGTCGTTGTTGTTTGTTATACCTAAATTGTATCATAAATTGTTAGTTTTGTCAATAGCAATCCGGTTTATTTTTGGACTTTTTGGCACTTATTTTGGCTTGCCGTCTACGCCGTAAATCAGTAATTCATTGATAACGCTGTCCATCAGTTGGACGTTAGCTTCGATACCTTTACGGGTTTCGTCGCTGTCTGCATTATCCCACATTCGCCAAAGGTTTTTTACAACCTGCTTGTATTCTGCGTGTAGCCGGTTGACTTCGTTGGCTTCGTGGCGTTTTGGTAGCGGTCTCTTATTTAGACTGTTTACCATTGCGTTTAGTTCGTTAGTTGTTAGTGTCATCTTATTCTCTCTTTCGTTAATAACTTGTCTTCTATAGTATATATAGTGCATATACTGTGCCAAAACTCACAATTGCGTGCCATTCAAATATTTTGTTTTTATAATTACTTTTAACCCTAGCATACAAGGGTTTGAGCCGAAAAAAAGTTATAATAAAATTTATTTTTACTACGCCGGACTACCCTAGCGTGCCATTCGCGCGTTGCAATATGATACAGCTGTAGTGTAATGATACATCGCGTAAGTCCTAGTATATAAGGGTTTAAGACGACGAATGTGCAGAATAATACAATCGCTTTGTCGCCGTAAGTCGTTACTGTCAAAGGGTTTATGGAATCGCGGCCCCCGTTCCGCTCGGCTTTGTCAAGCCCTAATCTTACCAATCATTAGGGTGATTGATTTCAACCGGCAGCATCGTTGTGTGTGTCTTCTCGTCAGCCACTTCGAGAATTTGCAAATTCCACTCAGGCATTTCAGCCTTGAGTGCAGCGAAGCGGGTTTGTGCTTCGGCTAGAGTCGAAAATGCTTCGACCCATTCTGTCCAATTTCTATATATAACGTATAACATTTTAGTTCCTTTCGTTGAACTGTCTTATTGTTTTGGTGGCGGTATTGTTTACTTGTTAACCGTTCAAGTGTCGGTGTTATGCTGTTCGGCATCAGCTGCTATTGTTTACGCTCTTAAGCTTGACGTGCCATTGTTTACTTGTTAGGCTTCAAGGTCAACCCTATTTTCGGACGGGTGGACGATTCCAGTTTGGAATTCTCATAATTAACTTTTCCTTTCTTGATTAAAGTAGTATTGTTTTGTTGTTTCTTATGTGTTCATTATAACATAATTTGGTCGTTTTGTCAATAGCAATTAGGCTTATTTTGAAAGTTTTTTGCATTTATTTTGGTGGCGGTATTGTTAACCTGTTAACCGTTCAGGTGACGTTGAGTAATAAACCCGTCAAAGGTTCACCCGTTAGGGAACACTAAAGCCTAGCTTAGTAGATTTAATTTATCTAAAACTAAACCGCCGCGTGAGCGACCGCTGTGCTGCATAAGCAATTCCTTGCCTGCATATAGCGTAAGCGTATGGTTTGAATTCATTTGTGAAGACAATTGAAAACGCCATTTAGCGTGTACTAAATCTGTACCATTGTACAAAACTTCAGTATTACGTTTAACTGTATAAGTAGTAGTCATATTAAATTTTCCTTTCTTGGTTAGAGTAGTATTTGTATTATTGTTTTTGTTTTTCATACTTGTATTATAACAGAAAATGTTAGTTTTGTCAAGAGCAATCGGGACTTTTTTTGAAGTTTTTCGCACTTATTTTCTTACCTTAATAACTTGTTTCCCTACTATATATATCGTCATTTTAGCAGAATTTCTTTAATCAATCAAGCCCAAATCGGGTATTTTCTCAGAATAAAGGCAATTACTTTTGTCTCTCTAAACCGTTGTTATTAAAGTACTTACGTCGTCGGAGCGGGGGCCGCGAGATCGGCACCTCACGTACCCTACCTCTCCACCTACTCCCAGAGAGCTACATAAGGTAGGACTACCCGCCTGAATCCACTTCCCAACTGCAACCGCAATCGTTACAGGTCTCTCGCTTGTAGCAAGTACCAAGACTCTTAACCGTCATGTCGTAACGTCGATACGTTCGAGGTGTGCGAGTTATCACACCGTTGATAGTTTCGCACCAAGTGCCGGCGTACTCAGTACCACACTCAGCCAAGTGCTTAGTGTACTCTACGGGCTTAGTTGCCCAACCGTTTATAATTCCTAGATTCGTCATTGTAGTTCCTTTCGTTGAACTGTATTATTGTTTTGGCGGCGGTATTGTTTACTTGTTAACCGTTCAAGTGTCGTTGTTAACCTGTTCAACTTCAGGTGTCGTTGTTTACTTGTTCAACTTCAAGTGTTGGTGTTATACTGTTCAACATCAGTTGTTTGTTATACTTATATTGTATACTATATGGGCTTACTTGTCAAGCCCTATTAGCGTCCGATTAAACTATTAAACACAACTAATTTGCCTTGGTCATTCATCTTCAAACGATTATCGTTTGCGTCGATAATGTACCAAGTATCGTTAGCGAAGTCTAAACGTCGCATATAATCTAGTGCATCTTGCACTGTAGTAAAGTTAGCGAATGTATCATATCCGCCATCCATGTGTTTGATTACTCTTATGTTGTGTGTTGCATTAATCATTGTGTTGTTTCCTTTGTTGTTTGTCATGCCTGTATTATAACAGGTTATTGTTGTTTTGTCAATAGCAATATGGTTTATTTTTAAAGTTTTATTCATTTATTTTATTACCTTAATAACTTAATTCCCTATTATATATATCGTCATTATAGCGTATAATCTTTAACTAATCAACCCCAAATACAGTATTTTCTCAGAATAAATCGAAATACTTTTGTCTCTCTAAGTCGTTGCGATCATTGGACTTACGCAAACGGAGCGGGGGCCGCGCCGTGTCCATCTAGCGACTTAGCACCGTGGTTTATGAATTGTAAAAATCCAAATCTCGCATTTCATCAAACGAGTTTTCGAAATCTTCGATTTCATCAAACGAGACTTGGCTACTTCCAAATTCTTCGATTTCTGTTTCGAGTTCTTCGAGTTCTAAATTCAACCCATCGTAGAACTCACCAGCGGCTTCGAGTTCTTCATTTGTGATTACGTCGTTATTAAAGTCTAGTGTCATAATTTTTCCTTACTTGTTTTAGTTGTCTTTTGTATGATTGTATTATACCATAAATTGGATAGCTTGTCAATAGCAATCGTTAATTAATTATAAGTTTTTAGTAAGTATTTTTTACTGTTACTATTAGCGATAGGGCTGATTACATTCAACTTATCGCCTATATTTAATTTAGTATATGATGTGTGAATAGAGTATCGAACACCTTGCAATCGTTCAATTAAGTAACGATGATTAACGTGATTGTATCTTAACTCTTTAACTACTGTAAACATCTTATTCTCTCTTTCGCTTAACTTGTTATGTTCTTATTATATAATATATATCGTCATTTGTCAATAGCAAACTTAACTTATTATCTATTTTTATTGGGATTAATATAGTATATTACAGTAGCGTAATAGGGGGTATTAACCAACTAGCGTAATAGAGCACGCTTGCCAACTATAGGGCAGTATGGTAACTTAGATAAGTAGGGGGGTTTTTATAGTCTCACTCATCCTTAGTGCCGTTTAAGAAAAAGGACGGGGTGGTCCGCACATCTATTGGAGACCTAATTTTAAAAACTGGTCGTTTGAATTCTAAAAACTGGTTGTTTGACATTTAAGAAAAGTGGTAATTTGCCACCTATTTTTCAAACCGAGACCCTTAACGTGAGGATCGAAATCTTTGCATAGCTTCTAGGAATTCTGCTTCGGAAAGAGCACCATCCTTGCGTTTCTTCATAAGATGAGCGGTTTGGTACGTGGATTCTTCAAACTGAGACCCTTGCCAGTTCTTTCGAAATAGCCTTTCAACTTCATCTTCGCCCGGTCTGTGAAAAACTCCCTTTAGTATTTTGATATTTTCTTCAGCCTCATGAAAATCAAACAACACAGATTCCCGAACGCGACTTAAAGTATCTAGAGAGGTATCATACAGGTGGGTTCCGTAGTTTTCCGGAGCATCGCCCGTGCGTTTAGCATAGGTCTCCATCTGTTCAGACCCATGAGGGTGCGCAGACGCGCTCAAGAGCCAGCTCTCGGGCTTTCTTACACAGACTATAACCTTGTCGAAAGTTTCTAAAAAAGCCGTAGGAGCCTTTCTCAGGTCGTGGTGCTTGATAATTACAAGAGGTTGGCCTGCATCCTCCAGCAAATATTCCTCCTGACAGGACTGTATTAGATCTAGCATCCTTAAGCCCAGCTCGTGACCCGGAAAGCCAAAGTTAAAACAAGCAGGTTCCGACAAGCGAAAAAACAAGCCTTGTGGAGGTTGGTGCACTAGACCCCTTTGCATCCTTTGGTAAAGATCGTGCTGGTTGAAGATCTGATAAAAGAGCGTCATGACAAAGCCCGTTCCAGCGCGAGGCATCCCTGTGATAAGAATTCTTCTTGCTTTTTTAATAGCTAGACCCCTCTACTGCTAGAGCGCAAATTCCCCTACCATGTTTCTTCTTAATGCCCAATTTTTGGCGCATTTTTCTTACAGCATCCAAAGTAACCGCCCTTCCCGATTTTTCAGTTAATTTTTCAGACAATTCCTTGTCTTTCAGGTGAGATGAGTTATCTATGATGTACTGTTTCTCCTCGGAAGTCCATTTTACATTCATTTTGCTTTCCTAAAACTGGCCTTTAGTGTATATAATATTATATGCCCCATGTAAACAATTTGTTCTCACTTTGGAGAAGTTTAATGAATAAACCCAATTTTAACGAAGCTAGCGAAAGGCTCGTCCCCTCAGAACTAAGAGTAACCGCCTCAGAAGATGCCGAAGAAGAAGCTAACGCTGACTTAGCAAGCAATTCCGAGGAAAAGGATATAACAAAGCTTATAAGGCCCATAGAACAATCAGAACAATGGCATGACGACTACATGAGCCTTGGCTCGGGAGAGGGGTCAACTGAACTTGAAGATTCCGAGTAATATGTCAGAGAAGGAAGTCTTAGAGGTAATAGAGAACGTAGCCATAAGACTTCATCGAAAATTCAAATTTGGATACCATTCAGATGATGATATAAAGCAACAGGCCCGTATGTATGCTTGGGAGGGAATGGAACACTACGATGAAAGTAGACCTTTAGAGAATTTCCTATGGACCCACGTAAGAAACCGTCTTTATAATTTTAAAAGAAACAACTATTCCAGACCAGAGAAACCTTGTGATACATGTCCCTTTTACAATAAGGAATCACTCACTAAACCATGTCAGGCATTTGAAGCCCAAGATGAATGTAGTCTATATAAAGGGTGGATGACACGAAACGATGCTAAGAGAAACCTCATGAAGTCAGTATCTATAGAATTTGAACAGACAACACACAAAGAAAACTCCTTTGGTACTTTAATGGCTAAGGAATTTATGGACTTGATAGACGTCGAGCTTCCGGTACATCTACGCGAAGATTGGATTAGATTCATAAACGATCTGAAATTAGCTAAAGTTAGAAAAAATAAATTGATAGAAGAGATTCACAAAATAATGGAGGAGAATAATATTGACAAAGAAGCGTGGTAAGCTCTCAAAAGGGGAGATGGATTATATACGGCAGAACTGCTTTGATCTACCAATAGAAGAAATAGCCGAGGAACTAAACAGAACTACCGGGCCTGTCCAAAGGTTTATTGATAAGGAAAATCTAAGGGCTAGAGACCTGACGGATGAAGAGCATCTGTTGATAAACTTAAGGGGCAGGTATTATTTCCATGAGTTAAAAAAACAGTTTTGTGATTCTGAGCTTATTTTCTTTGAACACCAGTGGATTGATTACTTCAGACAATTTACGGAAGATGTAACGCATACAGAAGAAATGCAAATACTTGAGGTTATTAGGACGGAAGTATTAATTAACAGAGGAATGGAAGACAGGCAAGAGGTTGTTAAGAATGTGGGACGACTTAATCAACTTATTGATGATGAAATTAGAAAACCTCCGGCTATACAAGACACTGCTGCAATCGCCAGTTTCCAGACGCAACTAGGAGCTGCAATGGCTAGCAAGTCTGCTTATATTAATGAACATGAGAAACTTCTTACTAAGAAAGAGCGATTACTCAAGGATCTAAAGGGAACTAGAGAACAACGTAAGCGAAATGCGACAGACGCAAAAACAAACTTCTCAGCTTGGTTAAAGCAACTTGACGATGAGGAGTTTAGGAAGCGTGAAGAGAGAAACATGGAAGTCAACCGCTTAGCCGCAGCTAAAGCCATAGACAAGATGTCTGACTACCACCAGTACGAAGACGGAGGAGTAGACCAACCGTTCCTTAACCCCGACACTGTAAAAGATGAGGATGAAAAATAATGAAAGCGATTATTACTGGAATTACAGGACAAGATGGTTCCTATCTGGCAGAGCTGCTAATTTCACAAGGGTATAAGGTGATTGGGCTAAAAAGAAGATCCAGCACAGATAACTCGGAAAGAATCAAGCATATTGAGTGCCCTCTCTTTAAAGTAGAAGAATTTGAGATAGTAGACTCAGGCTCTGTTTATTCTGCTGTCGAAAGACATCAGCCTGACGAGATATACAACCTTGCGGCTCAGTCTCACGTTAAAACCTCCTTTGACCAGCCTAACTATACAACTCAAGTTAATACAATCGGGGTAGTAAATTTCCTAGAGGCTATTAGGCGTTTTTCACCTTTCACCAGATTTTATCAAGCGTCTACCAGCGAAATGTTCGGAAAGAACGTTGACGAGTTTATGGAAGAGGATCCCCGCTCTAGATCTGGTAAGAAGCATTATCAAGATGAGATGACGGCATTTGAGCCTCAAAGTCCATATGGTGCTGCCAAGCTAGCATCCCACCATTTGGTGCGGATGTATAGGGAAGGTTTTAACCTGCACGCTTCTTGTGGTATCCTATTTAATCACGAGAGCGAAAGGCGTGGAGAACACTTTGTAACTCGAAAAATTACTAAGTGGATTGCTGGCTTTGATTCTTGGGCAGAAGAGCAAGGAGTAAGCACAGACCTCCGGCATTGTGAGTTTAGCGAAGACTTTATTAATTATGAAGATTCTTCATACCCTAAGCTAAGACTCGGCAATCTAGACGCATACAGAGATTGGGGACATGCGGAAGACTATGTAAAGGCAATGTGGCTTATGCTACAACAAGAAACACCAGATGATTATGTTATCGCAACGGGAAAAACATTTAGCGTTCGTGACTTCCTTTCTTATGCTTTTGAATATGTCGGAATATACGATTATGAAAATTTAGTTGTAGTTGACCCGGCCTTTTATCGCCCATCAGAGGTAGAGTATCTATGTGGGCTGCCAGATAAAGCTGAAGAAAAGCTAGGATGGAAGCCGGAGATTCCTTTTGTTGATTTAGTACATAGAATGGTTGAAAGCGACATCAATGCCAAAAAAGAAGAGATTTTTTCGAAGGAGCTTCAATAGCTCTAGAAACTACGACGATCCTGCATATGCTAATTTCAGAAAAGAAGTTAGAAGGAGAGATGGAGGAAAGTGTAGATATCCGGGGTGCGGTTCAAGAAAGGGACTACAAGTTCATCACATAAAGAAATGGGCTAGCCATCCTTCTATGAGATATGATTCTACGAACGGAATAACGCTATGCAAAAAATGCCACGCCATGACAAAGGGAAACGAAGAAACTTACGAACCGTTCTTTTACAAGATTCTAGAGTGGGATGCTATCAGTCGTATAAACAAGAAAAAAGAAGATGAGCAAGAGCAATAGATTTCATATAATCCGAGACACCAGAGAAAAGGACGGCCACGGCTGGTGGTTTGACGAAAACGCATATTGTTCAGGCACATCAAAGGCTAAGGTAGAAATCGGAGACTATGCCATAGAAGGCCTAGAGCATGTCCTTTGCATTGAAAGAAAAGAAAGCGCCGCAGAATTTGCAGGCAACTGCGCAGAAAAAAGATTCCTAAAAGAGTTAAAAAGAATGGGAACCTTTCCGTTTGCCTTTCTTATATTTGAATTTAGCTGGCTAGACATAGAGAGGTATCCTTCCGGGTCTGCTGTACCTCAGGAAGTGTGGGATAAAATAAAAATAAAGGGCAAGTACATGAATAGGGTTGTTTCTAGTGCTAGACTCGAAAACGGAATACATGTGATAGCCTGCGGGAACAAGGCCAGAGCAGAAGAAACGGCCTTTTATATTATGAGAAAGGTCTATGAACTCTACACATAACCTAGGATCCTATGAAAACGCTTGGCTTGAGCTGACCGAAGAAGATATGGCGCTTGCCAAGAAGCCCCTGTCAAACCTTTCGGAAGAGGAAAAAAAAGACTTTCATCTGTATATTATAAAAAAGATGAGAGACCCAGATTATTTTCACTGGACAGTAAAAACACTTCTAGGGGTAGATTTACTACCTGTCCAGACTTGCATTCTTAAAGAGCTATGGTTAAGATCTTTTCCAATGTATATAGCCTCTAGAGGTTTCGGCAAGTCATTTTTATTAGCTGTGTACGCCATGCTTAAGTGTGCGTTGATCCCAGAGACCAAGATTGTTATTGTGGGAGCTGCCTTTCGCCAGTCCAAAGTCATTTTTGAATACATGGATACCCTCTGGAGAAATGCCCCAATCCTAAGAAGTATCTGTTCGGATGCTAGTGGTCCCAGAAGAGATGTAGACAGATGTACTATGAGAATTAACGATGGTTGGGCTATGGCAGTTCCTCTCGGAGATGGTAATAAGATTCGAGGTCTGAGAGCCCATACAATCATAGCAGACGAATTTAATTCCATTCCAACTCATATTTATGAAACGGTCGTGGCTGGCTTTACTGCTGTTTCCAGCAACCCGACTCAGAACGTCAAGGAAGCTGCCCGTAGAAAGAAAATGCAGGACGACGGGGTTTGGGACGACTCCCTAGAGGAAGGCTATAAGCAAAGAAAATCTAACCAGTCCATAATAGCGGGAACGGCAGGTTATGATTTTGAGCCATACGCTGCTTATTGGAAAAAATATAAGTCCACCATTCTTAACAGGGGGGTGACCAAAGAGATTGACGGAGACTCAAAAGACGGTCTAGACGAAACGCCGGAGTATATGAAAAAATTAGATTGGAAGTCCTTTTCTATAATTAGAATACCCTACGAACTGATACCCGAAGGATTCATGGATGATCAGCAAGTTGCAAGATCTAGAGCAACTATGCATAACGGAATCTATCAAATGGAATACGGGGCGTGCTTTACTGCCGATAGCCAAGGGTTTTTCAAAAGAAGTCTCATACATGCCTGTGTGGCTAACGACGGGGCTGTTGGAGAGCAAGGATGGCCAACATGGTGCTCAGAGCCTTTCGACTCTGCCACGAAGGGGAGGCCGGGCATGGGGCACGTTATAGGGGTTGACCCAGCTTCCGAGCACGATAATTTTGCCATAGTTGTACTAGAAGTTCTTCCAGAACACCAAAGGGTTGTTCATGTATGGACGACTAACAAAAAGGATTTTGCTGGCCGCAAGAAGATAGGGCTTACAGATGCTCACGACTACTATTCCTTTTGCGCTAGGAAAATTCGAGACCTAATGAAGCTTTTTCCCTGCATCCAGCTAGGCATTGACTCTCAAGGGGGCGGCTTTACAATAGCGGAGTCCCTAAGGGACCTAGACAAGCTACAGGCAGGAGAAAGACCAATTTATGAGATAATAGAAGATGGAAAGAAAAAAGACACAGACCACATGGCTGGAGACCATATGCTTGAGCTTGTTAACTTTGCCAGCGCCAAATGGACATCTCAAGCGAATCATGGACTGCGAAAAGACATGGAGGACAAGGTTTTGTTGTTTCCAAGATTTGATACGCTAACTCTAAGTCTTATGACTGAAAAAGATAAGATATTTTTTAAAGAAATGAAGGAAAAGATAGGAGACTCTAACGCCCTCAGGCTCTATGATACCTTAGAGGACGCTGTAATGGAAGTAGAGGAGCTAAAAGACGAGCTCTCAACTATTGTAATGTCTTCCACAGCGACCGGTAGAGAAAGATGGGACACCCCAGAAGTAAAGCTGGGCACAGGAAGAAAAGGGAGAAGCAGGAAGGACAGGTACAGCGCCTTAGTCATAGCCAATATGATAGCTAGAACTATCCAAAGAACGCTTCCTCCTCCCACTTATCAAAGTATAGGAAGAGTAGTAGGAGAGGAAGGAAAAGGCTCCTCGTCGAAAAATATGTATGTCGGTCCCGAGTGGGCTCAAAATCTAGATCCCTCTATTTTTAGGGCTATAAACAAAAACGGTTAACGTTGGTGTAACTGTTAATAGGCATTAGTCTTTATATAATACCCATTGGAGCATTAAATGGTAGACAAGAAATATCCCCGTAGCAGCGTTCCTCAGGACGTAGAAACCTCTTATGTGAGTTGGGGAGAGACTGATAAAAAGGGCCGCGAACATGCAATTGAGCAATATAGCGCAGCTGTTTCAGAGTTTGCCAGCGCAGCAGTAAGCAGCAGAGGCAGAGACTTTTCTTCCCTTACCACTCATCTTAGCGGAAGACCCGGACTTCGACAAAGTGATTATGATTATTTCAGGTCATCAGAAGCGGTTCCAGTAAAGTCCAAGGAGATAATAGCCTTTGCCCGAAAAGCATATCGCAGAATAGGCTTAATAAGAAATGCTATAGACCTTATGGGTGACTTTGCCTGTCAGGGTATTAGACTAGTCCACCCAAATCCTAGGATCGAACAATTCTATAATGACTGGTTTAGCAGAACCAAGGGGTCTTTTGTTTCTGAAAGATTTTGTAATCTTTTATTTCGAGAGGCCAACGTTCCTATTAGAATGAAGACTGCTAAAATTAATGCAAGGAAGAAGCTGGAAATGCAAAGGTCTGTAGCCTCCGTTGACATGGAGGCCATACTGAATGGTGGAAACTTCAGGAAAGGTGAGATTCCTTGGCAATTTACTTTCTTAGATCCCCTTAATATAGAATTAGTAGGAGGGCCTGTAGCAAGCCTGACTGGAGAAAAGAGATATAAGCTAAAGTTGCCAGATTCCATCAAGAGGTATTTAGATCGACTCAAGAGAGAGGGAAGCAGGGAGAGCTTGCAAATAATAAAAAGCATCCCAGAAGAGATAAGGCAAATCATTGATAGGCCCAATCAAGCAATACTGTTGCCACCTGACAAAACTTTTGTCTATCATTACAAAAAGGACGATTGGCAGCAATGGGCAGATCCGATGACATATGCCTGTTTCGACGACTTAATTCTTTACGAAAAATTAAAGTTGGCAGACAAAGCAGCTCTTGACGGGGCCGTTAACAAGATTAGAGTTTGGAAGCTCGGCAATCTGGAACACAAGCTCGCCCCTACCTCCAATGCCGCAAGTGCTCTCAGCAGCATCTTAGGGTCTAATGTAGGAGGTGGTACAATGGATATAATTTGGGGTCCGGATATCGAACTAGTTGAAACGAACTCAGACGTGCAAAGATTTTTGGGAGATGAAAAATATCGTCCCACCCTGATGTCTATATACTCTTGCCTTGGGATCCCACCTACCCTTACAGGCACCTTTGGGGCTAGCGGAACTACCAACAACTTTATATCTCTAAAGACTTTGACAGA
>Ga0209644_1000143_pt1 | contig 21742 bp, 35 predicted proteins | sample ETNvirome_2_1000_FD_184069 | JGI IMG/M metagenome (GOLD analysis project Ga0209644, IMG submission 184069) | Marine viral communities from the Pacific Ocean - ETNP_2_1000 (SPAdes) (version 2) | ecosystem: Environmental > Aquatic > Marine > Oceanic | place: Pacific Ocean | collected 2013-06-22 | reverse complement strand
TTCTTCAGAAGAATTACTATTTGAACCAACAGTGATTCAAATGATGCTAGACGATGCCGACCCAAAAGATGTTGAGGCATATTGCGAAAGTAAATATGAACACGGATATTTTGGTGGAGTCGATGGGTTACATATTGTTTGGTTGAAACCTGGCACGGAATTCTACATTGATGAATACGATGGTGCCGAAGGACTCATTCAAAAAGAAAATCATAATTGGAGCACTGCATGATACAGGAAGACGTAATTAAATTAAAAGGTAACACAACAAAAATATTTAATACAGGGGAAACTGTACGAAGTAAAGACACTCGCCTATTCTTAGGCAAAAATTCCAGTAATCGTAATATACAAACCTATCATGACCCCAAGTATCCTTGGATACTTGAGTTCGCAGAAGAACTTAGAGCCATAGGAAACTGGTCTAAAAACGAAATAGACTTATCTAAAGAGAAAAAGGACTTTGACTCCCTTAGTGAGGCAGGTAGACATATATTTGAAAAAGGATTAAAGTTTGGTATAGCCTTAGATAGTTGTGCAGGACGAAGCCCCTTACGTCTGTTCAGTGAGGGAGGATTAAGTAATAATCCAGAATGGGAACTATATCTAACTAACCACCAAAATAACGAGTTGTTACACTCAGAATCATATACTGAAATGGTTAGAGCTATTTTCAATGATGTTGATGACTTTATTGAGTCTATAATAACTGATGAATTTGTGCTTCAAAGAGCAGACTCTATTCTAAAAGAATTAGATAAAGTTACAGATATATTGAATCGTAGAGAAGCCAATCTAACGGCTTGGGATGCGGGGTGGCAGAACACTGTATTTCATAGAGCATCTAACAGTGAAGAATTTATTAATGATAAATTAATTAAGAAATGCTTGTATAAAAGTGCTATTATTTTAAACATGTTTGAGGGCATTAGGTTTTTTGCAACCTTTGTTACTGCCTGGAGTTTTTCTGAACAACCAGAAAAGCTACTAGCAGGCTCTTCTAACATATTTAAACTAATCGCAAGAGATGAGATGATTCATTTAGATGTCTTTCAAAAAGTAATTAAACTTCTTAGAACAAGTAAGGAAGAAGGCTTCTTGGAAGTAGTAGAAGAAACGGAAGACGAAATATATGATTTATTTAGAACTGCGCATAAAGAAGAGATGGATTGGATAGAACATTTATTCAGTAAGGGCTCTCCTTTAATCGGTATGAACGAAACTATTTTAAAAGAATATATGGATTATATATTCGCTGTAAGAATAACCAATATAGGTATGGATCCAAGCGTTGTTGGTCTAAAAATAAAGACCAACCCACTCCCGTGGGTAGACAATTACCTAGATTCTAGCCATATTAAATCTGCCCCTCAAGAAATTGAGTCAGTAAACTATGTTGCAGCTATAAATAGTTCCTTAGACGAAGATTTTACTTTGGAGGATTTATGACCTCAAGACAGAAAGGAGCCCCAAACAAAAATGCATCAAATAGAATTAGATTATCACACATTGGAGGAGTACAAGTTAATGAACACAGAAAATAGTTACAAAGCAATAGAGATAATACAAGCATACATGAAAGGACTACCTATACTATTAAGATACAAATTTAGTGGCGGCAGATGGTTTAAGTTAACCGACATATCCCATCTAGATTGGAATTTTTCTAAGTATGAATACAAACTTGATAATAAAGATAAAACAGAAGATGAAGTTATGGAAGAAATATATAAAAAAGAATTAGGTTCTAGTTTTGAATCAGTAGACCGAGGAGTTTGTCTTGGAAAAACTGATAATATGTTACTTTAAAAATAGTTCTTGACAAAAAGCCAAAACTTTGGTATAATATTCATTATAAAATATGAATTTAACCTAAAATAGGAGAGTAACACCATGTCAACCCCAGCATTTAAAATGACAAAAGAAGAAGCCCAAGAAAGGCTAAAGGTAGTACATCGCCAACAGGACGCTATCGTAGAGAAGTGGAGTTGGCCTGAGCTTACTGATGTAGAGTATATACGCTCTGAGCATAGACTTGCTGAATGTAATGCCGAAGAAGTACTCCTTCTCAACACTATTGACCTTTGGGAAGGCATAGAAAAATCCAGAGAGCAAATAAAAAAGAGACAAGCAGAAACATTCTTTTCATCAGAGAAGATTGATTCTACTAAGACTCTGAGTATATAGGGCTATTTGGTGAATAGAACTGTACTAAAAATCGGAGTGATTCTAATATTCGGATTTGGTATAATTATGGCATATTCACTAACGGCAGATTCCTGCCAAGACCTCTCAATAGTATATGGCATAGATGTATTACAAGCCATTTCAGATGGGAGGGATATAAACTGTTACTAATATGAAGAACCACGGTTTGATAAGAGTAGACAAAACCTTACTTATGCAAATAAGGATGGAGCAAGAAAAGAGAGAAAAAGAAGAACAAGATAAGAAAGATAGACTAAAAACTAAACCACGCCCTCTGTGGCGTAACGACTGGAATAAATGAAAACTATACATAATAATTTAATATTTGCATTTCTAGTGGTGTCCTTGATTGGCACTTGGGTGGCTGTACTATCTTATCTATTCCTTCTCTGAAAAATATAACTTGACATTTTGGTGAATAACGAGTATAATATATTTCAGAAATGAAGAATTTTAACCTAATTTTTCAGCCAAAGCACATAAGGGCTCAAGCATCAAGTAAGGTCTGATACAACAGACCAGAAAACTCGCCAGAGGGGGAGCTTGAACATTGACTTAGTGCGTGGTGATTGTGTGAAGGCTTAGCAACTAAAGAAGCAAAGACCAAACCAGTTAGAAAAGACTGCAAGTTGTAATTCCCAAGTGCAGGATAAATATGAGCAGGATGGGGCGTACGAACATTTCACGCCCTAAAAGAAGGATGTTTGAGGTTATAGGAACATTGTGCCTAGAGTGACCTCTCCAATACAGAACTCAAATAGACGGAGTCTAGACAGGGGTAGAACGACGCGGAAGTTCTACCCCACTTTTAGTCTAAGTAACCGCGAAAGAACTAAATCCATGGGTTTTAGCACGCTGGGGCAGTACCAGCCATCTCCACCATTGTGGCATTAACATGCTCCTCCCACACATTTAGTGTGTTAGTGTCACCCTAGTGCCACAATGATGGGGATGAAATAGATTAGACTTTAACCGATGGCGTCAACGACTTGGACGTTAAACAGTCCGCTACTTAAGTGCTAGCAATAGGTTTCCGAGGCTCCCTTAATGCACTCGGTATTCTGCAGGGGAATATGGAAGAAAAACACCCCAGTTAGTATCTACGCTAACAGGTTCAGGCAGGCTGTCCTAAAACAGCCTCCATCTTTAATCAAGAGGAGATTGTTATGAGTTATGTATTAGAATCAGACGATAATAGGTTTGATTATGATGTACTAAACAAAGACCTTGTTCTAGTAGATTTTCATGCTACTTGGTGTCAACCATGCAAACAAATGGCTCCAGTACTAGAAGAACTTGCAAGAAAAGTATATGGAGAAGTTGGCATTGTGAAAGTAGATGTTGACGAAAATAAGTATCTTTCTGAAAGATATGATATTAGAAGTATACCTACTATGGTTTTGTTCAAAAAAGGTATGGAAATTGCAAGAAGAACAGGAGTACAAGGCAAAGGATTTCTCGCAGAATGGTTAAAGGAGGAAGGATTATGAAGAAGTTTTTGTGTGCATTAATTTTATTATGTTCTACAAGTAGTTTTTCAGAAACTAACTTTAACTGGAACGAGAAATTACTTCTAGAGTATAAAGACTACACAGGTGCAGTACTGGGTGCTATGGCAAATTATCATATAAGATGTGGTGGCATATCAGCACTAGGTGGTAAATTTATAGAAGAGGCTGTGGAAATACACAGTTTTGATGTAGAAAATACTCAAACAAACGAATTCTACGAAAGAGGATTTGACCAGGCTGACAGTATGACCTGCCAAAAATTACGTAGAGGATTTACAATGTTAAATATAGTTCACCTATTAGCCGAAGGCGAACACTATGATGATTGACTTATGCAGTCATTGTAGATATGCTGATAATGGGTGTCCGATTTACCCGACCTTAAGAATTACTTATAATTGTGTGGAATACGCTGGTTTACCAGAATTATCCACAGAACTTTTTCAACAACTAAAATTACAGAATGTATCACAACTTTATAATATACAAGCAGAACCTCCACTTCGAGAACCTGCGAGCCCCCAGTAAGGAACACGCTAAGCGTAGATTTCCTAATGCTAGGGCAGTATTTCAAGTTCGTGAAAGTTTAGGTTTTAGGAAAGTATGAAGAATAGGAAATTCGGAGTAAGAAAGAAAACGAGCATTGGCAGGAGGTGGATAAAAACTTCCACTATGAATAAGTCCAAACGAAGAAGTTTCAAGAGATATAATGGTCAGGGAAAATAGTTGTTGTGAAAAGAAAAAGTAGGTCGACTACCTACCCTAACTATCAAGGGATTCAAGATGCCTTATATACCTAAAAGTCTTAGGGATTCTTTATAAGGTGGGCGTTTACACTCCTCCCAGCCCTTAAAATTGTGATAGTACAACAATCCTGCGGGACTTGCCCTTCGGTCCCCTAACTAAATGAAGGGCTTTTATTTTAATTATTAAATTTTAAGGAGAGGGATATGAGCAAGAGAGCAATACCTGGTGTCGTCTTAAAGCGAGATGCCAACAAAAACAGAATTTCTAAAAAGATGTATAGTCACGGAACATTTCGTTGCAAAAGACATCCTAACAGTAAGAGGTGTCAGAATGTCTGATATCGAAATATTAGTATACGGATTCTTAATTATAGCAACAGGAAGCTCTTATTATTTCGGTCGTCAACATGGTATAAAAGACACAGTAGAAACTATGGAAAGGCTGGGTCTTGTAGAATTTACAGATGAATGAAAATAGTGCTTGACTTTTTTGGTGAAATTTGATATAATATATATAAATAGTAGTAATGCCTTCGGGGTTATCAACTATTAGACGGGCAATTAGCCCATTTTTAACCCGTGTGGCTTGATTACAAGCACACAATTCTTACTTTATAAGGAGAAATATAATGGTAACACAATTAGTACACGACTTCCCTTTCAGGGACATGATGATAGGATTCGACGACTTCTTCTCACACGCAGACAGAGTTTCAGGCAATCTTAAATATCCCCCATACAACATAGCAAAACACTCTGATGAGAAATACACCATCGAGATAGCTTTGGCTGGGTGGTCAAAAGACCAACTTACTATCGAACAACATAACGGTAAATTAACTATTAAAGGTACAAAACCTAATGGTATGACAGAGACCGAGTTCGTATACAAAGGAATTGGTAATAGAGCTTTTACAAGAGAGTTCAAGTTAACAGAGCATATGAACGTAACTAACGCTGACCTAAAGAACGGTGTTCTGAGCGTAGACTTAGAACTAGATATTCCTGAGGAACTAAAGCCTAGACGAATTTCATTATAGTCAGACTAAGCCCTCCACGGAGGGCTTTTTAGTACAGATAAGAAAATTATTCCTTGACTTTTTTGGTCAATTTTGTTATAATATATAAAGATGTAACAGGTAACTTTTAGGGATTTTAAGGAATAACACAATGGAATGGTTTTATTATTATACAACATTTGCAATATCAGGTGCTTTGGTAACTTGGTGGACGATATTCAGACCCTCAGTACAGTTACTAGCACATGAAACAGAAGGGAAACACCCTATGTTACACAACCAAATCCTATCAGGATTGGTCTGGATTACTTTGGCTACCCTGGCTATCCCAGCCCTCATATACCCTATACTACATGATAAAGTTCGTATAAACTTTATTGTAAGTTTAACACGAGGATTCCTACATTCAAACCCCAAAAATTAACATTGTTTAAAAATAGTACTTGACAACAACCTTAAATTATAGTATAATATTCATTTAAAAGTCAGAAATTTAAGATGAAAATAGCCTATAAAAAGGTAACTCCCGTCAAAGAACTCAGCTGGTACATCAAGTGGAGTTCTAGCGTGCTTATACTATGTGGTATGGTACTAATCAGTGCTGGGGGAACTTACCCTTTACTACAAATGATAATTTCGCTAATCGGTGTTGCTGGTTGGGGGATTGTGGGTATCTTATGGCATGACCGAGCATTAATAGTTGTTAATGCTATGGCAGTATTTATATACATTACAGGAGTAGTTAAATTTCTAATGAAAGGAGGATTAATATAATGCACAAAACAGTAGACGAAAAAATTGACCAATGGTTTGAAGACCGAGGTATAGTAGCAAATGGTAAAACCATGAGTCAGGCTATAAAAACCTTAGAAGAAACTACTGAACTAATTGACGCAATAAACACTAATAATTTACTTGAGATAGTAGATGCAGTAGGCGACATATATGTTACCCTTAGAGGTGTATGTGTAGTACAAGGCATAGATTTATCTTTCTGTGCAGAAGCAGCCTATAATGAAATAAAAGACCGAAAAGGACACCTCAGAGCAGACGGAACATTTGTTAAAGAACATGATAGACTGCCTGAAAAATTAATGTCTGATGAAACTGATGCAAGAATGGGTATCATTGGTCAAAACGGCAATGATGGGTTGCACTATACGCCCCAGCCAGGCCCTTTAGATGGTAAATTTGCTCAACGACAGTTTGATGAAGTCGCAGAAAAAGTAGACGAAGAATACAAACACACAAAGGAATATTACAATACAGAACGGAACAAACCAAATGACCCAAAGATAATACCATTTAAGGAGGGTAGTAGAGATGTGGATTAAAAAATCAATAGTAGCAGGTCTAATAGACGAAGTAGGCCAGTTGGCTGAACATATTAATAATACTGTTAATACTCAATCAGAAGCGACTGTAGAACTGGGAGAATTAGTACTACTACTGAAATCTGTAGTGCTTGTCCAGGAAGAAAGAATTGCTCAACTAGAAATAGAAAATGGATGGGAACTCGAACAAACAACCAATAGAGCTAAACAAATTCTAGGTATTGAAACTGACTCTACTAAAATCCACTAATGATATTTAGTAATAGTCATACAGCCTTAGAGATAGGTGCTTGGGTTTATAATAAGCTGGGAATAGAAGGAAGTGTTATGATTAACCTCTGTCCTTTAGACGCAGATGGGTACTGCTATGATAACGCTTATATAGAAATAAATGAAGACCTTTCTGTAGCAGAACAATCAGTTGCAATTTGTCACGAATTAATACACTGGTTCCAGTTTCAAACTGTAGGAGAATTTGAGGAAGATGAAGCATACAATGGTGAGATAGAACTATACAAACAGTATAGAAATGAAGTAAATCAAACACTACACTAAAAGGAGATATAAGTGGAAGAACTATATAGAAAATTTGAAAAATTATCAATGGAACATGAACCATTAACAAGTGCTGGAATAATGATGGCACAGGCTCTTACAATTTATAAGACTGCATTGTCCAAAGAAGAATTTAAGAGGATTACCGAACATATATTAGAAAGTAGAGATAATATTCTTGAAGTAGAAAAACCAACACTAAATTAATGTTTACTATTACAAGTAACAAATAAAAAATATTTCTTGACTTTTTACTTAAAATTAAGTATAATATTTATATAAAAATCGAAAATTTAACAAAAGAACGCAAAAGATGAAAACAATTCAATTCCAATATCGCAAATCACCAGAAAACATAACAGATAGAAAAGCAATTATACTATCACCACCCAGTAATAACTACTTCACGTTAGACATTACGGAACTGGACAAAGCAGAAAAGGTAAAACTTGAAGCAGGTTTGGTAGAGTTACAGAAGGGGGTTGATGAGGCTTTTACGATTAGAAACACCTGGCTGAGGGATAATGGTTACAATACTTGTTATCGCAATTTTACTAAAGACAAGATGTCCCAAGTAATTGAAGCTGGGTAGTAAGCACGGTTTTGCCTCATTCCAGAATATGGGGCATTTTTATTTATCACAGGAATTACAATGTCCACATACAAAGAAGAAGTACAACAACAAAGGGCTCAGCTCTCTCGCTTGTACGAACAACAAGAAAGTTTAACTGAAAATATTAAGGGATTGAAGCAGATAATTGCTACCTTAGAGTATGTCGATGGTAAAGAAACTGAAAAAGAAGAACAAAAGCTACAGGATATAATTACCCAAGCTAAAAAACCCGAACAATCTAATAAAGGAACCAAATAACATGGCATGGACAGATGAGAAAAAAGCAGAAGTAGTTTCAATGTATGAGGGTGCAGACCCAACTCCCGAAACTTCAATGGAAATAGTAAAAGAAATAGCAGACCAAGTGGAGGAATCTCCAAATGGTGTTCGCATGATTCTTACTAAAGCAGGAGCATATATTAAGAAGGCTACTACTAGTAAAGCTTCGACTGATGGTACCGCAAGTAAGCGTGTATCTAAAGTGGCTGCTCACGCTAAGTTAACAGCTGAGATTACTAGTGCAGGACAGGAAGTAGATGCTGACATTATAGACAAAATGTCTGGCAAGGCTGCTATGTATTTAGCTGGTGTAATCAGTAAGATACAACAAGTTCAGGAAGAACTTTAAAAGTTTTAGGGGGTAGATAGGTCGTCCTATATACCTGAAACGGTTTTTAGTGGATAGAAGGCTGACAACCCCCTAATTTTATTATTTTCTAATGGGAGATTACAATGGCAAGAGTTAAAGTAAAGGATAGTGAAAAACTAAACCCTAGCAACATTCGTCAAGTAATCAACCTATTAGAAAGTGATAAACCAATTACTAAGAAAGAAGCGTGTAGTATTTTAAGAATTTCTTATAACACTACTCGTCTTGGTAATATTATCGCAGGGTTCAAAGAACGAGAAGAGACAACAAAAAGATTAAGAGCTAAAAATTATGGTCAACCTGCCTCCGAGCGGGAAACTATTACTTCCATTGAGAGATATTTAGATGGTGAGCCTCTTTATAAGATTGCAGAGTCTTTGTTTCGTTCTTCAGCCTTTATAAAAGGAATTATGGTAAGGAACAACGTCCCCGTTCGTACTACTAACCATAGTTACTTTCGCCCACAGTTACTCCCCGACGAAGTTCTCTCAGAGGACTACGAACTAGGTGAACTAGTATGGTCTACCGAATATAACCATACTGCGAGAATTAGCGGAAGACATGAAAAAGAAAATAACGTCCATTACCCTTGCTACGGCATATGGGTTCTGGGTGATTATTATAAACATGCTTACGTTTCGTGGTATGAGTTAGGTAGTCTACGACATTTACAACAGTTAGGAGTAAAGATAAATGATGAAATCCCTATTCTTGGACAAAATGGAAGAGGCTGGTGATGCAGTTATTACGTATCGAAGTCCCGTTTCAAAAAAGCTCAAGTACAATGTATGTACATTAGAATTTAATTCTTGTGATTACATAAAAGAGAAAAATCAAAAGAAAAATATAACGGTGAAAGAGGGCTGTGTCTTACTATTTTGTTGGGATACAGACTCTTTTAGACAAATAAACATTACGGCAGTAACAAGTATACAACCTTTAGGAACGATTTTAAGGAATAGAATACCATGAGCATTACTGATGATGATGTTTACGAAAAGATAATTTTAGAACAAGAAGATAAAGAAATACAATATAGGTTAGTTGTATCTACTTTCAGAGATGTTGAGTATGTTCATATAAGAAAATACTATTTAGACTTTGAAGGGGAGTACAAACCCACGAAAGAGGGAGTGTGCATACCATTTGAACTTAACAGTCTATCCAACTTATTTGAAGGCTTAGTAGAACTTCTATCCTTATCAGAAAGCAAAAGCATTATACAAGAACACTTTAAACACTTATTAAGAGATTTATATGACTAAAGACTTATTAGATAAGGCATCAAAGGCGTACTTCGAAGGTTCGCCTTTTTTGTCTGATGAAGAATTCGATACCCTCGCAAAGAAAGAGGGTTATGAGCGTGTAGGGTACAATCCTGACACTAAACAACAACACCTGTTCCCTTTATACTCGTTACAAAAAGTATTCGAAGGGGAAGATACTCCCCCCGTATATAAAAGTAAAGTAATTGAAACTCCTAAATTAGATGGAGCAGCAATTGCTGTACAGTATAAAAAAGGAAAACTTTTCAAAGTAATAACTAGAGGGGATGGTATCGCAGGAGTAGACGTAACTGACAAATTTATGTTTACTGACCTTATACCAAAACAATTTAATTCTGGTTTAGAATTTAAAGACTGGGGTATAATGCAAATTACAGGTGAAATAGTAGCTCCTAAGGAAATTCCTAATGCACGGAATTATGCGGCAGGAGCATTGAATCTAAAGGATATTAATGAGTTTAGAAATCGAAATCTTACTTTTATTGCTTATAGTGTAGAACCCACAATAAGTTCTTACTATAAGACCGATATGAGTAGCCTACTGTATGAAGGTTTTAATGTAGTAACCTGTGACCAAAGTAATAATTGGAACGAGTTTCCAAACGATGGTAAAGTAATACGTGTAGATAGTAACCTAGAGTATGATATGTTAGGCTATACATCTCACCACCCTAGAGGAGCGTATGCTCTGAAGACTAGAGAAGAAGGTATTGAAACTACATTATTAGATGTGATATGGCAGACAGGTAAAAGTGGAAAAGTTACTCCAGTAGCAATACTAGACCCTATAGAAATTGATGACGCTATAATTTCAAGGGCAACCTTGAACAACATAGCATACATCAAAAGTTTGAATCTTGAAATAGGGTGTCGAGTAAAGGTAATAAGGGCGGGCAAGATAATCCCCCGAGTTATTGAAAGAGTCAGTGGTAACATGGAAAAAAATAATACTTGACTTTTTGGTAAAACTTTAGTATAATATATGATATAGAAAATTGAGAAATAACATCATGAATTTAAGAACTATTACTGAACCTACCTCATGCCCTACTTGTAATTCTACATTAGAGTTGGTGAATGACCAACTTTTCTGCAGGAACAACACCTGTGAGGCTAAGACTAGTAAATTGATAGAACATTTCGCAAAGACTCTGAAAATTAAAGGGCTCGGACCGAAAACGATTGATAAGCTACCTCTTAATTCTATATCAGATATTTATTCTATTTCTAAGAACGAAATATCAAGTGAAATCGGGGAAAAGTTAGGAACAAAACTGTATGAACAGATTGAAAAAAGTAAGTCTGTAGATGCTAAAACTTTGTTACCTGCTTTCTCTATTTCATTGATTGGCAACACTGCTTCTAAGCGACTATTTAGTAAGATTTCTCACATGAATGATATTAATGAAAAGAGTTGCGTATCGGCAGGATTGGGGCCAAAATCCTGTGCTAACTTACTCGACTGGTATTATAGTGATTATAAAGATAACCTAGAGTATTTGCCTTTTTCATTCCAGGCAGGTGTACAAGAACCAACAGCTGAAAGTATCGGAAAATCAGTCTGTATTACAGGGAAACTAAATGACTATAAAAACAGAACTCTTGCAAAAGAGTATTTAGAATCATTAGGGTTTACCGTTACTTCCTCTGTTACTAAGAAAACAGATTACTTAGTGGATGAAGAAGGAAGAAAATCAAGTAAGAGTACTAAAGCCGAAAGCTATGGTATTCCAATTTTAACAATAAAAGATATAATTAAGGAAAATTTATTATGACAACTCCAAGATGGACAGAAGACCGTACTCGCATCCTTTCAGCTATTGCTGAAGGTATGGATACCGTTTCACAAGACACCGTAGCCTCAGCAGCAGTAGAACTAGATACAACAACTCGTTCTGTTAGCTCTAAGTTACGTAAAATGGGCTATGACGTAGAACTAGCAAGTTCTGCTCATAAGAAAGCCTTTACAGATGAGCAGGCAGAATCATTGTCTAGCTTCGTTACTGGTAACAGTAGCAATTACACATATGCAGATATTGCTGCTAGTTTTGAAGGCGGTGCTTTCACAGCTAAGCAAGTACAAGGCAAAATTCTTTCAATGGAATTAACTGACCATGTAAAACCTGCAGAAAAAATCGAGGTTGCTCGTACTTACACTCCTGCTGAAGAAGCTACTTTCTTAGAAATGCACGCTAATGGTGCTTTCGTTGAAGAGCTAGCAGACAAGTTAGGTAAGTCAATCAATTCAATTCGTGGTAAAGCATTATCTTTCCTACGTTCTGGCGAAATTACTTCAATTCCAAAGCAAAAAGAATCACGTGCGAAAGCTAACGTTGATGCACTTGAGGCTCTTGGCGATATCTCTGGTTTAACAGTAGAGCAAATTGCTGAGTCTATTGAAAAGACTGTACGTGGTGTTAAGACTATGTTAACACGTCGTGGATTGACTTGTTCAAATCATGATGGTGCTAAAAAAGCCGCTAAAAACGCAGCTGCTTAATTGGTAATTTAATCGAAAGGTAGCAATCATACGTTGCTACCTTTTTTTGTCGGAGAATTTAAGTATGAAATTGATAGCAAAATTCCACGACGTGGACAGCTTCACTGCAACTGAGGCAATTAGACGAGCAAAAGACCTTCTAGGCGACTACACTGATATCCGAGCATACCCAAGTACAAACGACCCTTGGGATATAGTGTATTATGCACTTCAACAAATTGTTACTGGAGAGCAACTAAATATGCTCTTTGACGAGGGGGCACTCTATCCTATAAAACTAAAAGAGTTACGGTCAGAAGTACTCGGTAGACTAACTGCCGAATTAGATGAAGTAATTCAGGATAACGAGCATAAGGCTAAATAATGGATATCGGGGCAACAGTTCTCCATATGCTTATGGAGGAACAGAGTCTTGATGGCTGGGCGAGAGTAAAGAAGGATTTCTTTGAGGAGTCCTATAGCTCTCTGTATTCTGGCGTACATAGGTTTTATGGTGAGTACAATCGAATCCCCTCCTTTGACCAGTTAGAAACTGTAACAAGGGATATTAAAACTCAAAAAGATTTAGCAGCACTTCGGTTACTTGAAGTACCTGATATTGACTTAGACCTAGCGATTGATGCCTTAATCGACCAGTATTCCCAAAATGAATCCCTTAACTTACTAGACAATTACATAGATAAGATAACTGTAATGGACAGTTTAGAAGTTAAAGAGAGTTTATCTGGGATAGTGATGAAATTAGATGAAAAGACTCATACAGACGAGAAAGTGTCTAGTATGGGAGATTTACTAATATTCCAAGAACAAGGCATAGAAGAACACTCCTGCCTTCCTCTTGGTATAAATAATGATTTCGACAGCAGAGTCGGAGGTGCTTACAGAGAAGAACTCATTATGATAGGTGGTAAGAGAGGCGCAGGTAAGTCCTTAGTATGTGCTAATATGGTAGCAAATCAGTATGACACTGGTAAAACTGCGATATTCTTCACTATTGAGATGACAGCTCTAGAAACCTTCCACAGAATAACAAGTATGCTATCGAAAGTTTCGTATGCTCGTATACGTAAAAATAGGTTAGACGCTAAAGAACTTAATGCAGTAGCAAAAGTTCGTTCAGAAATGTTTCAGCATAGTGACAGCATATATGAGCAATTCTTAGAAAAGAGAGACCCAATAGAATTCGAACGTAAATTAGTTTCAGAGTGTAAGTTAAAAGAGGATAATCAAATTGTAATAGTTGATGACAGGTCTTTATCACTTACTAGTATTGATTTACAATTACAAAAAGCAAAAGCACAATTCGGTGATAATTTAGGACTCGTAGTAGTAGACTATGTAAACCAAATTGACACTGGTCTTGGAAAAGACATTTATGACTGGCAAAGCCAGATTTACGCTAGTAAGAAACTGAAAGAGTTTGCTAGGAAATATGATGTAGCATTAGTAACCCCGTATCAAATTGATGATACTGGTCAAACTAGATTCGCTAAAGGACTACTCGACAGTCCTGACTCAGCTTTCTTAATTAACGCACACTCTAAAGAAGATAACGCTATTACTTTCACTTCAACTAAAGTTAGAAGTGGGCCAGATATAGAGTTTACTAGTACAATGGATTGGGATACCCTCAAGTTAGGGCCTCAACCAACCCCTAAACCGTCTGCAATGGGTAAAGAAACAGACGCAAAGAAAGTCGGGAAAAAATCACCTAAGAAAGAAGACTCGGATATGCTATGGTAGTAAGTGAAATATTAACAAAACATAATATTACTTTTACCCCGAAAGGGCAAGACTTTGTTATAAGTTGTTTAAGCCCAGACCACGAGGATAATCATCCTTCCATGCATATCGATCAAGCAGAAGGTACGTTCCACTGCTTTAGTTGTGGTTTTAAAGGGAACGTTTTTAAGTTCTTTAATGTAGATAAAAACTGGCAAGATGTCAGAGTAAAAAGATTGAAAGATAAAATTTCAAATATCCGAGCAGCTTCCACAGGTTTAATATTACCAGACGGAGCAGTACCTTATACTCGACACTTCAGAGATATAGACAAGAGAACTTTAGCCCGTTTTGGGGCATTTATCCATGATAAACAGTTTGAAGGTAGGATAGTATTTCCTTTACCCGATATTACTGGGAAAATTCGAGCTTTTATCGGAAGATATATAAATAGTAATGCACATCCGAAGTACCTGATAAGACCTTCTGGGGCGGAACTGCCGTTATTCCCGGCTGTAGTATCTCCTATTGAGGGCTCAGTAATTTTAGTCGAAGGCGTATTTGATGCCCTAAATCTAATCGACAAAGGCTTAGTGAACGCAGTAGCTGTGCTCGGAGCTAATAATGTACAACTAGAATTATTAGAAGGCCTTAAGCTCCAAGGTGTGCATACTATTTATACCATGTTTGATGGTGATGAAGCAGGCAGAAAAGCAGAGCATGCCGCCCACAGACTATTAGCAGACACATTTATAATAAACGAAGAAACCAAATTACAATTACCTGACGGCTTAGACCCAGGAGACCTGTCCGCTTCGGACATAAAACACATAAAGGAAAACATCTATGGAACAACAATCACGTAAGATAGCAGTAGTCGATAAAGCCCCTAGTGGGGTAAATTACAAGTCATATTTTAAATTTGACTTTGACCATTTTCATCTCTCTTCAAAAAGGATTAAAAAACTTTTGAAAAAAGATGTGGACTTGGTAGATTTTAATGAAGATAAGTATGACTATATTGTACTTATTGGTTCTGAAGCCTGTAAATTTATAGCAGGTATAACTTCAGTAACAGAATTTTCAGGACATTTAGTTGATAAGAAATTTATCCCTATGATAAGCCCTGCAATGTTAAGTTTCAAACCAGAAGCTAAACCTCTGTTTACTAGAGCTTGTGAAAAACTACACGGCTATATAGCAGGACAGCGACCTCCCGCTCTCTCAGGGGATTTTAGAGCTATCTCTACAGAAGATGAAGCCACGAGTTACTTAGAGGCCATAGTAGCAGATGAATCAATAAGATTCGTAAGTTGTGATACGGAAACTACCGCCCTGTACCCAAGAGATGGGTATGTTTTAGGTATTAGTATGTCGCATAAACCTAAACAAGGAGTATACATATCAACTGAATGTATAACTCCATATATAGAAGGCTTATTTCAAATTATCTTTGATACTAGAATGATTGTCTTTCATAACGCCAAGTTTGACTTAAAAATGCTAGAGTATCACTTTGGATTTAATTTTCCAAGAGTTTCTGATACAATGCTAATGCACTATCTTTTAGATGAGTCTAAAGGAACGCATGGTTTGAAGTTCCTAGCCCTAAAGTATACAGAGTATGGCGATTACGATAAAGATTTAGATAATTTTAGAAATCAATACTGTAAAGAACACCACATATTAAAAGGCGACTTTACATATGACTTAATTCCTTTTGATATACTATCTAAGTATGCTGCTATTGATACTGCTGTTACATATGATTTATACCAGCTATTCGCTAATAAAATTATAAGTAGTGTGGAACTGACTAAAGTATACAGAGAGTTGATGGTTCCAGGTATGTTATTCTTAAAAGATGTTGAAGAAAACGGAGTGCCTTTTGACCTAGGTAGACTGCAGAAAGTTCAGAAACTAATGGAAGTAGAAGTACAAAAGGCAAAAGAAAAATTGTATACTTTTGATGAAGTTCACCAATTTGAAGAAGCTCAAGGAAAAGTATTTAATCCTAATAGTACTCAACAGTTGAGAATATTAATGTTTGATTATTTAAAACTAACTCCAACAGGTAAATTGACTGGTACAGGAGCTGCTTCCACAGATGCTGAAGTTCTAAAGACTTTGGCGGAAGAACATCCTATCCCAGGAGTTATTCTAGACATAAGACAAAAATCTAAAATAAAGAATACTTATTTAGACAAAGTTATCCCCGCTCTAGATAAAGATAGTAGAATTCGTACAGGATTTAATCTTACCTCGACAACGTCAGGAAGACTGTCTAGTTCAGGCAAACTTAATATGCAACAGTTACCTAGAGATAACTCTGCTGTTAAAGGATGTATAAAAGCAAATCCTGGGTATAAGATACTACAACAAGACTTAGCAACCGCAGAAGTATATGTAGCTTCAGTACTTAGTAACGATAAAGCTCTTCAAAATGTATTTAAAAGTGGGGGTGACTTGCACTCCACAGTTGCGAAGATGGTTTTCCAACTTCCACATGAAGTTGCAGATATTAAAACATATGCTGCAAAAGAAAGACAGGCTGCAAAGGCTGTTACTTTCGGAATCATGTATGGGTCAGGCCCCGCAAAGGTGTCGGAAACAGTAACTAAAGATAGTGGAGAGTTCTTCTCTATTGAGCAAGCAAAAGAAACGATTTCAAACTACTTTTTAACATTTAGAAAGTTAAAGACTTGGTTATCGAAATCTAAAGAACAAATCGAGTCAGACGGATTCATTTATAGTATTCTAGGTCGAAAGCGTAGATTAGCTAATGTATTCAGTAACGATAAAGGCATTGCGTCGCATGAAGTAAGAAGTGGCATAAACTTTCTTATTCAGTCTGTTGCTTCAGATATAAACCTTTTAGCAGGGATAGAGCTAAGTAAGTGGTTAAAAGACAACAAGAAAGACGCAAAAATAATAGCACTAGTTCACGACTCGTTAGTGTTAGAAGTGAAAGAATCGGAGGTTGAGGAAGTATCAGAGATGATGGCGAAAATAACTCAGAAAGACCGAGGATGCTCTATTCCAGGGCAACCAATAGGAGTAGACCTAGATATAGGAGATGATTATGCCTTCGGAAAGTTTGAAAAGCAATATCCCGAACTTCTCTAATATTCACTGGCCTGTTTGGATAATTAGACCTCACGACTCCATAGCGGGAGGTCTAATTACCGACAAAAGAGGTACTAGACGCATAGACTTAATAGGTGATGACGCTGAATTCACGCTTAGAAGGTTACATGCAAAAAAACTAAAGGATTACCCGATATACCCCTTAGGAAAGATAATATGGTCTTTTAAAGACTTATTAGCTTCAGGACATCTTTGTTTCATAGATACGAAAGGCAAAATTTATAAATATAAAAAAACGACTTTCTATCCATTAGTATACAAAGAAATCTTAGATAGGCGGCTTACAGGTAATTCTACTGTCTTTACCTTAAAGGGGGTACACCACCCCTTTGAAGTTAGAGGCAAACTTAACCTCCATGCAAAGTATGCTGGAGTATTAAAAATAGATAAAGGTTACTTGCTTTATGAAGTAACTAATCAAAAACTAAAAGATAGTAGAAGGAAAATATGAAACAATATGCAATAATGTGGATTATAGGCTCAATAGCACTAGCGATACTTATAGTAGCCGCAGCTATTTTTTATGTTGCTGTGGGAATAGCAATAGAGAGCTATTTTATCTCATGACCGATAAAGCAGTAATTTCAAATCGAATCTACATGACAGCTGACGCTAAACGGCAGAAGTTGTTAGACTTGGAACTTACATACAAGATTCCGTCGTATAACCCGACTGAACCGCCCCAAATAATTAAGAATATGGGACGTATAAACAATGAACTTGTTACAGTACCAGTAGGTAGATTCGACCTAATTCCCGAAGGGCATGAAATTATTGATAAGAGAGTGTTAGTCCCAGAAATTTTTCCAGATTTCAAATTTGAGTTGCGGGATAGTCAGAGTAAAGTTTTCAAAACTGTAGAAGATAATGCAATTATTAATGCATTTGTAAGTTGGGGTAAGACTTTTACAGCTCTGGCAATTGCAGCCAAATTGGGACAGAAAACACTAATAGTAGTACATACGTTAGCGTTAAGAAGACAATGGGAAGAAGAGATAGAGAAGTGCCTAGGCATTAAGTGCGGGGTTATCGGAAGCGGAAAGTTTGAAGTTGACCCGATAATCGTTGTAGCGAACGTACAGACGTTGAGTAAGAAAATAAAAGAAATTTCGAAAATGTTTGGAACTATTATTTTGGACGAAATGCACCACGTAAGCGCTCCCACTTTCTCTGGTATCATTGATAGATGTTCTGCCAGATATAAAATAGGTCTGAGTGGTACATTGCAAAGAAAAGATGGTAAACACGTAATCTTTAATGATTATTTTGGATTTGATGTACATCAACCCCCGAAAGAGAATTACATAACTCCAAGAGTGACCATAGTAAAATCAGATGTCCGATTCCCCGATAGTACAAAACTTCCTTGGGCCAAAAGGGTAAATGTCGTCGCTTATGACGAAAGTTACCAAAGAATGGTTGCCCAATTAGCGTCAGTTTATGCCGCTAGAGGACATAAAGTATTAGTAGTGAGTGATAGAGTACAACTTCTGAAAAGATGTGCTGAATTCACAGGAGATAACGCAACATGTATAACTGGGGAGCTAGACCAAGCGACAAGAGATGCGGAGATAGAAAAAATACGAACTGGAGAACTTGATATCCTATATGGCTCTCAAAGTATCTTCGGAGAGGGTATTTCTGTTAACGAACTCTCGACCTTGGTCTTAGCAACTCCAATTAATAATGAACCCTTACTTATTCAATTAATAGGGCGAATTATTAGAAAGCAAGAAGGTAAACCACAGCCCGTGGTAGTAGATATACACTTAAAGGGCAACACAGCAGCTAGACAGGCTAGAGCACGTTCAGCTGTATACATTAAACAAGGTTACGACATCAAGGTTGTAGCTAATTAAAAATAACTCTTGACAAAGTGGTTATTTTATAGTATAATATTACTCTAAATGGGAGATTTTTAAGTTGATTTTCTTTGATTGGAAAAAGGTACAAAAACTGAGTGGAGGTAAATCCGAAAACGTGGTAAGAATACTAGCTATTCATACCTACAATATCAGGATGCCTCGAAAGAATAAGAATATAAGCCGATTTTACAACCATAATCTAAGTGGCGATAGCTACTTACTTAATCCTAGAGAGATATTTAAAAACAAACTACAAGTAACTTTCAACAACATGGCACTCTACATTGAGTTGGCAAGTCTTAGAAATTACTTAGATTACAAATGGTATGGCGTTAAATCGTTACCATTAAAATACACAGAGATAGACCGGGCATCTTTAGAGGCTAATCCCCTTTTAAGTATAGATGGTCAAGATAATATAACATTTTACTACGAGGAAAAAGAAAATGGCAATTAAATTTGGAAATATAGAAGGAAAAGCTAAAAAATCATCAGTAGAGGCTTATACCTATAAAGAAGGCGACAACAAGATACGTATGATAGGAGATGTTCTTCCTAGATACGTCTACTGGTTAACAACTGCAGACGGCAAGAGAGTTCCTATGGAATGTCTCGGGTTTGACAGAGATAAAGAACAATTCACGAACATTGAAAAAGACTGGGTAAGACATTACTTTCCAGACCTTAAATGTTCTTGGGCATATGCAGTACAATGCGTTGATTCTGATAACAAAGTTAAGGTTCTAAACCTTAAAAAGAAGTTATTTGAATCAGTAATGGTAGCTGCTGAAGACCTAGGCGACCCTACAGATACTACAACTGGTTGGGCATTATGCTTTAAAAAGCAAAAGACTGGGCCTCTACCTTTTAACGTAGAGTACACTTTACAGGTTCTTAAATGTAAGCCAGAACCTCTAAGTGCAGAACAATTGGAAGCAATTAAAGAACTACCGAATATTGACGACGTAATAGCTCGTCCTACTTCGGATTTACAGAAGGAATTTATCGAAAGTAGAGTTCTAGAGAACTCTGGTGGGGGTAACATACCTGATGAAGTTGCGGAAGAAGTAAAAGAACTACTGTAATTTTACACTAATTAGCCTCAGCAGGACTGGGGCTTTTTAACACCTTTAGGAAACACCAATGAAAATTCTATTCAGCGCCGATTGGCACATCAAGTTAGGACAGAAAAGTGTTCCACGTAAGTGGGCGACCAATAGGTACAAGTTACTATTCAAAGAATTATACAAGCTAGAAAAGACTGTAGACCTTCATGTAATTGGAGGAGATTTATTTGATAGAATACCTACTTTAGACGAATTAAGTTTATATTTTGAGTATATCAAAGAAGTAAAGATAAAAACTATCATTTACCCTGGTAATCATGAAGCACTAAAGAAAACTACTACATTTTTCACTAACTTAAAAGACGTAACACACGCTATTAATCCTTTAGTAACAATACTAGACGATTATTACAAATTAGAAGATATGGATTTCATTCCATACAATAAATTAAAAATATTCGACCCTAAAGACTTTAGCGGTCGAACATTATTCACACATGTTAGAGGTGAAATACCTCCACACGTAACTCCTGAAATTGACCTTAGCCTACTTAAACGTTGGGAACTAGTTATTGCAGGAGACTTACATTCACATTCAAATTCACAAGGTAATATAGTTTACCCTGGTAGTCCAGTTACCACTTCCTTTCATAGAAATCCTGTAGATACAGGAGTATTACTATTCGATAGTAGTACTATGAACTGGTCATGGTTAAAACTAAAATTACCTCAACTTATTCGACAAACCGTAGGTCACCCAGACCAAATGATCGAAACTCACTATCATCATACTATATATGAGTTGGAGGGCGACGTATCTGAACTGGTCAAAGTAGATAAAGACAATAAGTTATTAGACAAAAAACTTATTAAACGGTACAACGACTCTGCTCTTATTCTAACTTCAGAAATGACATTAGAAGAAGAATTGTCAGAGTATTTACAATTCATTTTAGGCTTAAACGAGAAAAAAGTTAAAGAAGTCTTAGGAGTATTTCATGATTATACTTAAGAACCTTAGATGGTCTAATTGCTTTTCATATGGGAATGACAATCATTTAGATTTACAAGGAAACATTATAGTACAGCTTGTAGGCGAAAACGGTGCAGGTAAAAGTACTATTCCTCTTTTGTTAGAAGAGGCTTTATTCAATAAGAACTCTAAAGGTGTAAAGAAAGTAGATATAGTAAATAGAAACTCCCCGAAAGACGGTTACCAAATAATTCTGGACTTCACAGTAGACGATAAAGATTACTCTATATCTGTTAATAGAAAAGCAAGTATTAAAGTAGTTCTTCTATGTGATGGAGAGGATATTTCTTCTCATACAGCAACCAACACTTTTAAAACAGTAGAAAATGTATTAGGTTTAGATTTTAAAACCTTTAGCCAGTTGGTATATCAAAGTACTACTAATTCTTTACAGTTTTTAACTGCTACAGATACTAATAGAAAGAAGTTCTTGATAGAACTATTAAACCTAGATAGCTATTTGAAATTATTTGACAACTTTAAAGAA
>Ga0209644_1000142_pt1 | contig 21938 bp, 16 predicted proteins | sample ETNvirome_2_1000_FD_184069 | JGI IMG/M metagenome (GOLD analysis project Ga0209644, IMG submission 184069) | Marine viral communities from the Pacific Ocean - ETNP_2_1000 (SPAdes) (version 2) | ecosystem: Environmental > Aquatic > Marine > Oceanic | place: Pacific Ocean | collected 2013-06-22 | reverse complement strand
CGAGTAAGGGTCTGGGAGTGCGTGGAGTGTGGTGTACTCCACGACCGGGACGTGAATGCGGCCCGGAATATCCTCAGCCTCGGGGCAGGACGTTGCCCTCAAGAAGTTGGAATCCCCGTCCTTTAGGCGGGGAGGACGTCAAGTCTCTGCCACCTTTGTCGTACTAGCATGTTACATTACGCTCAAACGCCGACAACGCCCAGCGTTGCTGCATTGCAACAGCAATTGACATAAAAAGAGAGTGCCTATGTCTACGACGAGTAAACGCCCCCTGTACATTCCTTACGCCGGTCCTTCGCTGCTTGAAATGCCGCTATTGAACAAAGGCAGCGCGTTTACTCAGGAGGAGCGGCTAGCGTTTAACCTGATAGGCTTGTTGCCACAAAAAGTCGAAACCATTGATGATCAGCTTGAGCGTGTTTACCGCCAGTACCAGCAGTGCCATAGCGATTTAGAGCGCCATATTCACCTTCGTGCCATTCAGGATGACAACGAAACGCTCTATTTTCGTCTCGTCTCTGAGCATCTGGAAGAGATGCTGCCGATTATCTACACGCCGACGGTTGGCCAGGCGTGCCAGGAGTTCTCCAATATCTACCGCAACCACCGGGGGCTGTTTATCAGCTACCCGGACCGCGAGCATATGGACGATATCCTGCGTAGCGCCACCAAAGATAACGTGAAAGTGATCGTGGTGACCGATGGCGAGCGGATTCTCGGCCTTGGCGACCAGGGTATCGGCGGCATGGGCATTCCTATCGGTAAGCTGGCGCTCTACACCGCTTGCGGCGGGATTAGCCCAGCCTATACGCTGCCGATCATGATCGACGTAGGCACCAATAACCAAGCGCTGCTGGATGACCCGATGTACATGGGCTGGCGCCATGAACGGGTAGGCCAGGAAGAGTACGATGCCTTTATGGCGGAGTTTATTGCTGCCGTGAAGCGCCGCTGGCCGAACGTGCTGCTGCAGTTTGAAGATTTTGCCCAGGCCAACGCCGTGCCGCTGTTGGAGCGCTACCGTAACGAACTGTGCTGCTTCAACGATGACGTGCAGGGCACGGCCTCTGTGGTGGTAGGTACGCTGATGGCGGCCTGCCAGGCCCGCGAAGAAACCATTGCCCAGCAGCGCGTGGTGTTTGTTGGCGGTGGCTCTGCCGGTTGCGGTATTGCCGAGCAGGTCGTGGTCGCCATGGAGGCGGAAGGCCTGACCGAAGCGGAAGCGCGGGCGCGCATCTTTATCGTCGACCGTGACGGTTTGATGACCACGGATCAAACGTGGCAGCGGGATTTCCAGCGCCGTTTGGCCCATGACTCTTCGCTAGTGGCGGAGTGGAACGGCCAGGGCTTGGAAGAGACCATTGCCCAAATCAAACCGACGATCTTGATTGGCGTATGTGGCCAGCGCGGTATCTTCACCGAGCAGGTGGTACGTACCATGCACGCAGGCTGCGAACATCCGGTGATTATGCCGCTCTCGAACCCGACCTCCCAGGCGGAAGCGGTGCCAGAGGATGTGATTCGTTGGACCGATGGCCAAGCGCTGGTAGCCACCGGTAGCCCGTTCGCACCGGTGGTCTATAACGGCCGCACCTATCCGATTGCCCAGTGCAACAACGCCTACATCTTCCCAGGCATCGGTTTAGGTGTGATTGCGGCCAACGCCAACCGCGTGACCGATGAGATGCTGATGAGCGCCTCGCGGGCGCTGGCCCGCGAAGCGCCGCTAGTGAAAGAGGGCAAAGGTGCGCTGCTGCCACCTCTATCGCGTATTCGCGATATCAGCAAGTCGATTGCTTTTGAGGTGGCCGCACAAGCCCAGCAGAACGGCGTTGCGTTGAAGACCAGCGGTACAGCGCTGCGCGAGCGTATCGAAAAAGCTTGCTGGTCGCCGGAGTACCGCTTCTATCGTCGTCGCGCCTTCTAAACAGGCGCGCTGGCAAAAAAAGCCCCCACCGAGGTGGGGGCTATGCAAGCATTGGAAGGTCGTACCTCTAGGCAGCGCCGATCATCTTGCGCAGCACGTAGTGAAGGATACCACCGTGGCGGTAGTACGCCAGCTCATTGGCGGTATCAATTCGGCACTTGGCATCAACGGTACGTTCCCCGTCGCTATTTTTAATCACGACTTGAACGGTGCCGCCGGGGCTTAAGTCGTTCAAACCAGCAATCGAGATCTCCTCATCCCCTGTTAATCCCAGGCTTTCACGGCTTTCGCCTTCCGGGAACTGTAGCGGTACCACGCCCATACCGATCAGGTTAGAGCGGTGGATACGCTCGAAGGATTCGGCAATGACTGCGCGCACGCCTAGCAAACGGGTGCCTTTGGCAGCCCAATCCCGCGAGGAGCCGGTGCCGTACTCCTTACCAGCAATCACCACCAGCGGCGTGCCTTCCTCTTTATATTTCATGGCGGCATCGTAAATCGCCATCTGCTCGCCGCTCGGCACGTGGCGGGTTTCGCCGCCTACCACGCCGTCGAGCATCTCGTTTTTGATGCGCACGTTGGCGAAGGTGCCGCGCATCATCACTTCATGGTTACCCCGGCGGGAGCCGTAGGAGTTGAAGTCGATCGGCTTCACGCCGTGCTCTTGCAGGTAGCGCCCGGCGGGGCTATCCGGCTTGATAGAGCCAGCAGGCGAGATATGGTCGGTGGTGACGGAGTCACCCAGTATCGCCAGTATGCGGGCGTTCTTCACGTCCTCGATGGCGTCTGGCTCCCGCTGCATGCCTTCAAAGAAGGGCGGGTGCTGAATATAGGTCGATTCCGGCCACTCGTAGACCTTACCCTCCGGCACTTTGATGGCTTTCCACGTCTCATCGCCTTCGAAGACGGCACCGTACTCCTTGCGGAACATCTCGGTGTTCACCTTCTCGACGGCACTGGCGATATCGGCCTGCGAAGGCCAGATGTCTTTCAGGTAAACCGGGTTGCCGTCGCTATCCTGGCCGAGCGGGTCGGTGGTTAGGTTGCACTGCACGTTGCCTGCCAAAGCATAGGCAACCACCAGGGGCGGTGACGCCAGCCAGTTGGTTTTCACCAGCGGATGCACTCGGCCTTCGAAGTTACGGTTGCCAGAGAGCACCGAGGCTACGGTGAGATCGCCGTTGTTGATGGCTTTTTCGATCTCTTCCGGCAGCGGGCCTGAGTTACCGATACAGGTGGTGCAGCCGTAGCCCACGAGGTTGAAGCCTAGGGCGTCTAGGTCATCGTTAAGATTGGCGGCGGCGAGATAGTCGGTGACGACTTTAGAGCCGGGGGCCAACGATGTTTTTACCCAAGGCTTGGTGGTCAAGCCTTTTTCGCGGGCGTTGCGGGCCAGCAGGCCTGCCGCCATCATTACGCTGGGGTTGGAGGTGTTGGTGCACGAAGTAATGGCGGCGATGACTACCGCGCCGGGGTCAAGGCTGAAGTCCTGCTCGCCCATGGTGACGGACTGGCTATCACTGTGTTTGAAGTCGTGCTCGTAGCTACGCTCAATACCCACCGCTGTTTGGCCACCTTCCGAAACAAGTTTGCCCTTCTCGGTGGTGGGGAGTGCTTTGCCGTCCTCTTCCATGACTTTGTTAAAGGCGCTGGCCATATCTTTCAGGGCAACGCGGTCCTGCGGGCGTTTGGGGCCTGCAAGGCTTGCTTCTACCTCGTTCATATCCAAGCTGAGTGTGTCAGTGAACACAGGCTCGTCACCCGGCTCACGCCACAGGCCTTGGGCTTTGCTGTAAGCCTCAACCAACGCGATCTGGCTATCTTCGCGACCGGTTAAGCGCAGGTAGTTGAGCGTTTCGTCATCCACCGGGAAGAAGCCGCAGGTGGCGCCGTATTCCGGGGCCATGTTGGCAATGGTGGCGCGGTCCGCCAGCGGCAGGTCTTTCAGGCCATCGCCGTAAAACTCGACGAACTTACCTACCACGCCTTTTTTGCGCAGCATTTCGGTGACGGTCAGCACGAGGTCGGTGGCGGTAATGCCTTCCTGCAGCTTGCCAGTCAGCTTGAAGCCAATCACCTCGGGAATCAGCATGGAAACCGGCTGACCCAGCATGGCGGCCTCGGCTTCGATACCGCCCACGCCCCAGCCCAGTACGCCGAGACCGTTAATCATGGTGGTGTGGGAGTCGGTGCCTACCAGCGTGTCGGGGTAGGCAAAGGTTTTGCCATCTTCCTCTTTGGTCCATACCGTGCGGCCCAGGTACTCTAGGTTCACCTGGTGGCAAATACCGGTTCCGGGCGGTACAACGCTGAAGTTATCAAAGGCTTTCTGGCCCCAGCGCAGGAATTCGTAGCGTTCGCCGTTGCGCTGCATTTCGATATCGACGTTTTCTTGGAACGCCGTCGGATGACCGAACTTATCGACCATCACCGAGTGGTCGATCACCAAGTCCACTGGAGAGAGCGGATTGATACGGGCGGGGTCCTCGCCCAGTTTTTCCACCGCCGCGCGCATGGAGGCGAGGTCGACCACGCCAGGCACACCGGTAAAGTCTTGCATCAATACCCGCGCTGGCCGGTAGCCTATTTCACGGCTGGATTTACCCTCTTTCTGCCAATCTACCAGGGCCTGCATGTCTTCCTGGTCGACGCTTTCATCGTCAGCGAAGCGTAGCTGGTTTTCGAGCAGGATTTTGAGCGTCTTGGGTAGCCGGTCGATATTGCCAAGGGCTTCAGCGGCTTTGGGCAGGCTGTAATAGTGGTACGTCTGGTTGCCTACCTCTAACGTATGCTGCGTATCGGGTATTTTGCTCATGGCTTTCTCCTCTGATTGCTTGGCGTTACGCGACGGTCACTCTTTTCTTGGTATGGCGAATCAATAGTATGGCTTATTAATAGCACATGGGTGTTTCACCATAGAGTTTCAAGGCATCTTTGCCTAATAGCGTAGACTAACCCTTGTAATAGCTTGTACTTGGCGCCATTTCAGGCAGACTCTCTAGCAACGTTATTTGCTCAATATTGTGACAAAGGTGGTGTCATGGAAACGCGTCATGAACGTTTGATTATTCTTGGTTCCGGCCCTGCAGGGTATACCGCAGCGGTGTATGCAGCACGGGCTAACTTAAAGCCGCTGCTGATTACCGGTATGCAGGCAGGTGGCCAATTGACCACTACAACCGATGTAGATAACTGGCCCGGCGATGCCGAAGGCGTCCAAGGCCCCGAGCTGATGGAGCGCATGAAGCAGCATGCCGAGCGGTTTAATACCGAAGTGCTGTTTGATCATATCAATGAAGTCAGCTTAGGTGAAAAGCCGTACACTTTAAAAGGCGATAGCGGTACTTATACCTGCGATGCGCTGATCATTGCGACCGGTGCCAGCGCACGCTACTTGGGGCTGCCCACTGAGCAGCAGTTTATGGGTCAGGGTGTTTCTGCCTGCGCCACTTGCGATGGCTTTTTCTATCGCAACCAGGAAGTGATTGTTGTAGGCGGGGGCAACACCGCCGTGGAAGAAGCGCTGTACCTTTCCAATATCGCTTCTAAGGTGACGCTGGTACACCGCCGCGATACCCTACGCGCCGAAAAAATTCTGCAAGACAAACTCTTCGAGAAAGCCGAGGCGGGAAAGATTGCTTTGGAATGGTTCTACGAAGTAGAGGAAGTGCTGGGCGACAACAACGGCGTGACCGGCGTGCGGGTGAAATCTACCAAAGATGGCTCCACCAAAGAGATCCATGCGCCGGGGCTGTTTATCGCTATCGGCCATAGCCCCAACACCGGCATCTTTGAAGGCCAGCTGGAAATGAACGGCGGGTATATCAAAGTGAAATCGGGCAGTGAAGGTAACGCAACGGCGACCAGCGTGCCGGGTGTATTTGCCTGTGGCGATGTGATGGATCATATCTATCGCCAGGCGATTACCTCAGCAGGCAGCGGCTGCATGGCGGCGCTGGATGCTGAACGCTATTTAGACGGTATTGCTTAACTCGGCATACGTTTGTTGCTAGAAGATCTCATTAGTCAGCACAGCTAATGGGATCTTCTCCCACTCTCGCGCGTCCTAAGGTACTTACAACGAGCTCTGCCCCTGAAGATGTTGTTTGATCATTGCTAGGGCAAATGGTGTAGGTACTGTTAAAGCCCCCGACGTGTCCCATTGGGTTATATTTTATTCTTGAGTGGCCATTCTTAGTAACGTGAACGCCTTTAGTGGGTGCGAAGACGCGCACAATATCTTGGTCACTAATGATGCTCGTCGTTTTGTCTCCTTGGACAATAATGACAGGGTTGTTCCAGTCATCTGAACAGGCGTTTTTCCCTTCGTTAGCCGGGCAGACTGTTATATCGCTCTGCCGGGTAATCGCGGTATTGCGTGCCAGAGTAAGGATTGTCTGTAGCCGATTCACCTCGCTGATGACTGCAGAACGCTCGCCTAGTGCCTGAAAGTTGGGCAAACCCCAGGCCGCCAGCATGCCCATTAAGGCGAGTGCCACCAGCAACTCAAGCAGTGTAAAGCCCGTGTTGTTTCGCCTAGCGATGTGGTGAGGCTGTGCCATAGTCTCTCTCAGTAGCTTGACCTGTTGAAACGCATCACTATGCTCATTCTCTTTATGCCGCCAATGCGCTGGTACTCTGTTAGCGGCTCTTTTAGCGACTCTATTAGCAATAGTGGGCAATATTTGTGAGCGATTTCTTAATTATAGGCGGTGGTGTTATTGGCATGATGACCGCGCTGCAACTGGCAGATGCAGGTCAGAATATCACGCTGGTGGAGCGTGGGGCATGCGGGAAAGAGGCTTCTTGGGCAGGCGGGGGTATTGTGTCGCCGCTCTACCCATGGCGGTACGGCGAGCCAGTATCGCAACTTTCCCGCTGGTCGGAGGGCGTCTATCCGACGCTGGCACTGCGCCTGCTGGAAGAGACCGGCATCGACCCGGAGTATCGCCAAAAGGGCTTGCTCTACTTAAACGTGGATGACGATGACGCTGCGCTGCGCTGGGCCCGCCAGCTAGGCAAACCATTGGAGCGGGTAGACGCCTCTTTTGTGCATCAAAAAGAGCCCGAAGCGGCTGCGCCAGAAGGCAGCGCGCTCTGGATGCCCACTCTGGGCAGCGTGCGCAACCCGCGCTTGGGCCAAGCGCTACGGGCGCGCTTAGCCGCTATGCCCAACGTCACACTCATAGAGCAGTGCAGCGTGCAGGGGTTTATTCAGCGCCAAGGCCGCGTGGTGGGTGTTGATACCAACCAAGGCGAGCAGCTGGCTGAGCAGTTGGTGGTATGCGGCGGTGCTTGGGCGGCCCAGTTGCTAGAGGGTTTGAACGTGCGCCTGCCGGTGCGGCCCGTCAAAGGGCAGATGATTGCTTATCAAGCGCCCCCAGGGTTAGTGCAACGTGTCGTGCTAAAGGATGGTCGCTATGTGATTCCCCGTAGCGACGGACTACTGCTGGTAGGCTCGACCCTGGAGGAAGAGGCGGGCTTCGATAAAGCCACTGATGAAGAGGCGTTGGCCTCGCTCAAGCGGAGCGCGGAGAATATTATCCCCGCGCTGGCAGATTGCCCCGTAGCGCACCACTGGGCGGGCCTTCGCCCTGGCTCGCCGGAAGGCATTCCTTTTATTGGCGCACTGCCCGATTTTCCGAATGTGTTTGTCAATGCAGGCCACTACCGTAATGGCTTAGTGCTAGCGCCTGCATCGACACACTTGCTAGCGGATCAGCTGCTTGGGCGTAAGCCGCTGATGGATCCTACGCCTTATCAGCCAACGGCTGCGCGTTTGGCGTAAAGGCGGGGAGGCTTAGCGATTGCTGTTGTCTTCCTGCTCCTGCAAAAAACGGTCACGATGCGCGCTACAGCAGAACCACTGTTCCGCATCGCGCAGCGCCTCGTTTTCCGGTACGTGAACATCACACCAGCGACAGCGCACCATATTGCCGCCCTCATGGCGGGGAGGCGTTTGCTGCTGGTGGCTCAGTTTATGTTGGCGGTAAATACCGTACAGCTTTAGGCCTGCATACAGCAGCACGGCAAAAATAATCAACCGAATGATCAATAGATTCATCCTCAATGGCTCCCCAAGTGGGAAAGGCGGTTACAAGGCGTGACTGGCGGCAAGACTTTCGTTGCTTTCAGCCCTCTTAGTGCTGTGTGGCCTTTGCCACTTGGCATGCCTTGCGGGACAATGCATCTACTATATAGATGCCACCGTATTCCGAAGATTCTCAAGAGATTTTAACGCCCATGCAAGACTTAACGCTGGTAATGGCCCAACTCGACCCTCTGGTGGGAGATATTCCCGGCAATGCCGCGCGTGCCATTGAGGCTGTGCGAGAAGCGAGGATTGAGCATGGGGCGGATATTGTTGTCTTCCCTGAGCTTTTTTTATCCGGTTACCCGCCGGAAGATTTGCTGCTGCGCCCCTCCATGGAAACCCGCCTGCGGGAAGCTCGTGCCAAAATGGCCGAAAAAATTGCCCGTGATGTGTTGGTGATTATTGGCTACCCCGGCGTGCGTGAAGGCAAGTGCTATAACCTGGCGGGTGTGCTGTACAACGGCCAGTGGGAAGCGGAGTACGCCAAGCAGGCGCTGCCCAACTACCAAGTGTTTGACGAGCAGCGCTACTTTACCCCTGGCACTGAGCCGCTGGTGTACGAACATAAAGGCGCCAAGCTTGGCCTGCTGATTTGTGAAGATTTATGGGAAGGCGCGCCGGTAAAAGCGGCTCGGGAAGCCGGGGCAGAAGTGCTGATTAGCCTGAATGCCTCGCCCTACCATCAGGACAAGCCCGCCGAGCGGCTGCGCCTTTTAGAGCTGCGTGCCCAAGAAGTGCAGCGGCCGATTGTTTACGTCAACACCATCGGCGGCCAGGATGAGCTGGTGTTTGATGGTGGTTCTAGCTGTGTGGATGCCAGTGGGCAGTTAAAGGTGCTGGCACCCTATTGGCAGGCGGGCTTGATGCCCATCCAGTTGCTGCAAACCAGCGCGGATACCTGGGAGCCCCAAGCGGGAGAGATTGAACCCGACGTCGAGCCGGAAGAGAGCCTCTACTGCGCGTTGGTGACCGGCCTGCGCGACTACGTCAATAAAAGCGGGTTCAAGGGCGTCGTGTTGGGGCTTTCTGGTGGGATAGATTCTGCTCTCTCGCTGGCCATTGCGGTGGATGCGTTGGGGCCGCAGCGGGTGCAGGCGGTGATGATGCCTTACCACTACACGGCGGATATCTCCAAACAGGATGCCGCCGAGCAGGCGAACCTGCTGGGCGTGCACTATGACGTGATGCCCATCGAGCCGATGGTGGAAGCCTTTATGGGCACCTTGGCAGAAAGCTTTGCTGGCACCGAGCGAGATACTACCGAAGAGAACCTGCAGTCGCGCTGTCGTGGTGTGCTGTTAATGGCCATTTCCAATAAGAAAGGCCTGATGGTGCTGACCACTGGCAACAAGAGCGAAATGGCAGTGGGTTACGCTACCCTGTATGGCGATATGGTGGGTGGCTACAACGCGCTTAAAGATGTGTATAAAACCTGGGTCTACCGTTTGGCACGCTGGCGCAACACCCAGTCTCCGGCGATTCCCGAGCGGGTGATTGAGCGCCCGCCTAGCGCTGAGCTCGCCCCTGATCAGCAGGATAGCGACTCGCTACCCGACTACGATGTGCTGGACGCCATTTTGGTCCGCTACATCGAAGGGGATATGAGCGCCGAGTCGATTATTGCGGCAGGCTTTGAGGAAGAGGATGTCTATAAAGTCGTCAAGCTGGTGGATCGCTGCGAATACAAGCGTCGCCAGGCCCCTGTAGGAGTGCGGGTCACGCCGCGTGGTTTCGGGCGTGACCGTCGCTACCCCATTGTGAATGGCTGGCAGCCTGGGGATTAATGTAAGCGCTCACTGGCTTAAGGCAGTACCGGAGGAGGGGCCAAGCTTTTCCAATCACGGTGCTTTCGGTTAGCTCAAGCTTCAGCTTGTGGGGCGAGGCACCGCTTAGGATTTGATAAGTTATTGTTAAGTAAGTTTTATTAGGCATGAGCGCAATAAAACCACGCCGAAGCGTGGTTTTATTGATGCATGGGGTGTACAGCTTAAACGTGGCGGCCGCTAGTGGCCTGATTCAACGCTTAATCGCTGTTGCCATGTTTGGGCGTAAAGCGGCCGTTTTGAAGCTGCTCGTGATCCGGCGCGTTTTCGCGCAATACAGTGAGCACCTCGCGGGCGCGGTCGTCCATGCCTAAGCCTTGATAGCCCTCCACCATCGTGGCTAGCGCATCACGGGTGGCGCTGGACTCTGGGTAATTTTCGATGACCCAGCGGCCCCGCTCAACGGCGGCCAAGAAAGCACCGCGGCGCAGGTAGTAGTCAGCCACATGCAGTTCATGGCGGGCTAATAGCTCACGCAGATAGACAATGCGCTGCTGGGCATCCGGCGCGTACTGGCTCTGCGGGAAGCGCTGAATCAGTTCGCGGAAATCGTTGTAGGCATCCCGCGAGGCGCCCAGGTCGCGCTTGGAAATGTCGATCAAGCGCAGGCGCTCTAGGCTAAAACGGCCTGCCTGCCAAGCGGACAGCCCGCGCAGGTAGTAGGCGTAGTCCACCTGGGGGTGGTCTGGGTGCAGGCGGATAAAGCGGCTAGCGGCAGCGCGCGCCTCTTCCCAGTTGCTGTTTTCGTAATAGGCGTAAATCAGCTCAAGCTGGGCCTGTTCGGCGTGGGGGCCGAACGGATAGCGAGTATCCAGGGCTTCAAGGCGCTCGATAGCAATCGGGAAGCGGTTGCTATCGAGTGCGGTGCGTGCCAGCTCATACAGCTCGCGCTCTTGTACCCCCGCAAACTCATCTTCCTCTTCCGGGGTCGTGTCGTTGCTAGCGCAGCCCGCCAGGAGGGCAAGGCTCAAGGCTAGGGCGCCAAAGCGGTTGGCAGCGGAAAAAACGCGCATCATCATCCTCGTTGCAAACAAGCCTCAATCACCGAAAAGCGACGATGGCCATAAGTAGAAATGGTAGAATAGGTCGCAGTTAGCCCACTATAAAACACCTAGACGCAAAACGCAGGCTTAGCGACACGTTAAGCGTATTATGTGACGCAGTTGGGCGGTTAGCGTCTTAGAGAGGTTATTCATGTCTCGTATTGTTGAAGCCACGCAGCGGGTGCCCGCATCATTAGCTGGTGCACGTTTGGACCAAGCGGCGGCGGAGTTGTTCAGCGATTACTCCCGCGAGCGCTTGAAAGCGTGGATCAACGCCGGTGAGCTCACCGTCGATGGTGCCAAGGTCAAGCCGAAAGCCAAACTGCACGGCCATGAAGTGCTGACGCTCAACGCGACCATCGAAGAGGACACGCGTTTCGAGCCCCAGGACATTGCGCTGGACATCGTCTACGAAGACGATGACGTCATCGTCATCAACAAGGCAGCGGGCATGGTCGTGCATCCGGCGGCGGGCAACCCGGATGGCACTTTGCTCAATGCGCTACTGCATCATCACCCCACACTGGCGGAGGTGCCGCGCGCGGGGATCGTCCACCGTTTGGATAAAGATACTACCGGGCTGATGATGGTCGCCAAAACCCTGCCAGCCCAAACAGTCCTGGTGGAGCAACTTCAGGCGCGTACCGTTTCGCGTCAATACGATGCGGTGGTGATTGGCAAACCCGTGGCGGGCAGCACCATTGATGCGCCGATTGGTCGGCACCCGAAAGACCGTAAACGCCAAGCGGTCACGGCGTCCGGCAAACCCGCCGTGACTCATTTTCGCGTGGTAGAGCGCTTTCGTGCTCACACCCACGTACGCTGCCAGCTAGAAACCGGTCGCACCCACCAAATTCGCGTGCATATGGCCCACGCCCGCTATCCGCTGATTGGCGACCCGCTCTACAGTGGCCGTGCCAAACTTCCGCCGGGGGCTGCCGGGCCGTTAAAAGAGATTTTGCGCGAGTTTCCTCGCCAAGCGCTGCATGCTCGCAAACTGAGCTTTGTGCACCCCGTCAGTGGCGAAACCCTCACTTTTCAAGCCGATCTGCCCGATGATCTACTAATGTTATTGGACTACCTGCGCGAAGATAGCGAGACCATGCGATGAGCGATGCCATTGACCTGCGCCCGACGCTACTGCTACCGGATTGGCCCGCGCCCGCCAACGTGCGGGCCTTTGTGACCACCCGTGAAACCGGGCCAAGCCAGAACGACTTTGCTGCCTTCAACCCGGCAACCCACGTTGGTGATAACGCTGACCATGTGGCGCTGTGTCGGCGGCTAATGCAGAAAGAGATCGGTGATGACCGCCCGCTGCTGTGGCTAAACCAAACCCATGGTGCCCGGGTGCAGCAAGAGTACCAAAGCACTCCCCCAGAAGCAGACGCCGCCGTGGCTAATAGCAGCGAGTACGCTTGCGTGGTACTCACGGCAGACTGTTTGCCGGTACTGTTCTGCAACCGCCAAGGCACCCAGGTCGCGGTAGCCCATGCGGGTTGGCGGGGGTTGGCAGGCGGGGTGCTAGAGGCTACGGTGGCCGCGATGAACTGTGACCCCAGCGATATTTTGGTGTGGCTAGGTCCGGCTATTTCCAACGCCCAGTTTGAAGTGGGCCCGGAAGTTTATGGTGCCTTTGTAGCGGTACATCCTGAAACCGCCGATGCCTTTGATCACAGCCCCTATCGGCTTGGTCACTACATGGCTGATTTATATCGGTTGGCGCGCTTTCGCTTAGAGGAGTTAGGGATCCATCATATTAGCGGCGGGCACTTCTGTACCGCCTGCGAATCGCGCTTCTACTCCTACCGCCGCGACAATGGTCACACCGGCCGTATGGCGAGTGTGATCTGGATCAACTAAGAGTCACTTGAAATACGTGGATATGACCCCACCTAACTTGTCAAGCTAATCGTCTTTAGCACGTTCAACAACAAGTTATCGGGAAGCGCCGTGGGTCCAAACGCACGGCTACCCCAGGAGGCACTCCATGCGATTCGATAAATTCACTGCCAAATTACAGGCTGCCATTGCGGAAGCGCAGTCCCTCGCGGTAGGCCACGGCCACAACCAGCTTGAACCAGTGCATCTGCTGCTGGCGCTGATCGACACCAAAGATACCGGCATTAAAGCGCTGATTGAAAAAGCCGAAGGCAGCAGCTCGCGCCTGCGTGACGGCTTGCAGCGTCAAATGGACGACCTGCCCAAAGTCAGCCAGTTCGATGGCGATGTTCAACCCTCCCGCGACTTCGTTAAGCTGGTTAATCTCACCGACCGCGAAGCGCAAAAGCGCGGCGACCAGTTTATTGCTTCTGAGCTTGTGTTGCTGGCTGCGCTGGAAATGAACAGCGCCATTACCAAGCTGATGAAAGAGGCTGGACTCAGCCGTAAAACGTTAGAGGCGGCCATCGACAGCCTGCGTGGCGGCTCCCGCGTTGATGACCCCAACGCCGAAGATCAGCGTGAAGCGCTGAATAAGTACACATTGGACCTCACCCAGCGCGCGCTGGACGGCAAGCTTGACCCTGTGATCGGTCGCGATGACGAAATCCGCCGTACGATTCAGGTGTTGCAGCGTCGCACCAAGAACAACCCGGTGCTGATTGGCGAACCTGGTGTGGGTAAAACCGCCATCGTCGAAGGCCTGGCTCAGCGCATCGTTAACGGTGAAGTACCCGAAGGTTTGAAAGAGAAACGCGTGCTGTCGTTGGATATGGGCGCGCTGCTCGCCGGAGCCAAGTTTCGCGGTGAGTTCGAAGAGCGCCTGAAAGCCGTGTTGAAAGAGCTCTCCCAAGAAGAGGGACGAGTGATCCTGTTCATCGATGAGTTGCATACCATGGTGGGCGCTGGAAAGGCCGATGGCGCCATGGACGCGGGCAATATGCTCAAACCAGCGCTGGCGCGTGGTGAGCTGCACTGTGTGGGCGCCACCACGTTGGATGAGTACCGCCAGTACATTGAAAAGGACGCCGCGTTAGAGCGCCGCTTCCAGAAAGTGCTGGTGGATGAACCCACCGAGGCCGATACCATCGCCATTCTGCGTGGTTTGAAAGAGCGCTACGAAGTGCACCACGGCGTTGATATTACCGACTCGGCGATTATTGCCGCCGCTAAGCTTTCTACGCGTTACATTACTGACCGCCAACTGCCGGACAAAGCCATCGACCTGATCGATGAGGCAGCATCGCGGATTCGTATGGAGCTAGACTCCAAGCCCGAAGAGATGGACCGCCTTGATCGCCGCCTCATCCAGCTCAAGATGGAGCGGGAGGCGCTGAAAAAAGAGACCGACGAAGCGAGCAAAAAACGCCTGGAGGCGCTGAATAACCAGATCCACGATTTAGAGCGTGAGTACGCTGACTTGGATGAGATCTGGAAAGCGGAAAAAGCCAGCATCCAAGGCGCGGCGCAGTTTAAAGCGGAGCTTGAGCAGGCGCGTATTGATCTTGAGCAGGCGCGTCGCCAGGGCGACTTAGGCCGTATGTCAGAAATTCAGTACGGCAAGATTCCCGCGCTGGAGAAGAAAATCAGCGAGGCGGGTGAGGGTGAAGCGGATACCGCTAGCCACCAACTGCTGCGCTCTAACGTCACGGAGGAGGAGATTGCTGAGGTGGTCTCCCGCTGGACGGGCATCCCAGTGTCCAAAATGCTGGAAGGCGAGCGGGATAAACTGCTGCGTATGGAAGAGGCCCTCCACGAGCGCGTCATCGGCCAGAACGAGGCGGTCGAGGCCGTCGCCAACGCGGTGCGGCGCTCGCGGGCTGGCCTTGCCGATCCCAACCGTCCTAACGGCTCGTTCCTGTTCCTTGGCCCGACCGGGGTGGGTAAAACCGAGCTGTGCAAGTCGCTGGCCAACTTCCTGTTCGATACAGAAGAGGCGATGGTGCGTATCGACATGTCGGAGTTTATGGAGAAGCACTCCGTGGCCCGTTTGATTGGCGCGCCTCCCGGCTACGTCGGCTATGAAGAGGGGGGCTACTTAACCGAAGCAGTGCGCCGCAAGCCCTACTCGGTGCTGCTGCTGGATGAGGTGGAAAAAGCGCACCCGGATGTGTTCAACATTCTGCTGCAAGTGCTGGAAGATGGCCGCTTAACCGATGGTCAGGGTCGTACCGTCGACTTCCGTAACACCGTGATTGTGATGACCTCTAACATGGGCTCAGACATTATTCAGCGCATGGGCGGGGATGATAATGATTACGAGCTGATGAAAAACGCGGTGATGGAGGTAGTGGGTAATCACTTCCGCCCAGAATTAATCAACCGCATTGATGAGGTGGTGGTGTTCCACGCACTCGGCCAAGAGCAGATCCAGGCCATTGCCGGTATTCAGTTAGAGCGCTTGAAAGGGCGGCTCGCGGAACACGACCTGAGCCTGGAGATTAGTGACGATGCCATGGCGCAGCTAGCGGTGGTGGGTTTTGACCCTGTGTTTGGGGCGCGGCCACTCAAGCGGGCCATTCAAAGCCGCATTGAAAACCCGCTGGCTCAAAATCTGCTGGCAGGCAAGTATGCCCCAGGCGATACCATTCACATTAGCGCCAATGAAGGCGAACTAGTGTTTAGTTAATTGCGCAATGAAATAGGGCAAATGCCCCGTCAGCACCGCTGGCGGGGCATTTTTTTTGCGCTTACTGCGACCTTTGTTGCGTTTGAAGGGATCGGAGGTTGACAGGCTAAGGGCGCTAATGGAATCTTGTGGGTTCCTGATTTGCGGGCGCGGAACCAACGGGCAACCCCTGATCCCCGCGCGAAGGGTAGGCTCACGCCTCTACCCGCCGAAGGACTTCCGGGCTTAGGCTAACCGCCTGACCTGGCCAACGCCCCGACACGGCAAACCGCCGTGTAAGGGAACCGCTCTTTATGGTTGCCATAAATGAGCATTCCCGATGAGAGTGCAGGCCCTAACCGGGCCATATTGCCAGGGTTTGGCATCAGGTGCCGGCATGGGCCGGCAGCGGCATACCGCCGCACTCGACCCCGCAGGATGTCCTGCGGATCGCACTCGAGACCTCCAGGGGAGAAACACAGTGGAACTGCTTTCCGGCGCAGATATGATCGCCCGCTTCTTGCAAGATGAGGGCGTCGAGTACATTTATGGTTATCCCGGTGGCGCGGCGCTGCATATTTATGATGCGCTGTTCCGCCAAGACAAAGTGAAGCACATCCTCGTGCGGCACGAACAGGCAGCCACCCACGCTGCCGACGGCTATGCCCGTGCCTCCGGCAAGCCCGGCGTGGTGCTGGTGACCTCTGGCCCCGGCGCTACCAACGCGGTGACTGGCATTGCGACCGCCTACATGGACTCCATTCCCATGGTTGTTCTGTGCGGCCAGGTCATGAGCCACTTGATTGGTGACGACGCCTTCCAGGAAACCGATATCGTTGGCGTGACGCGTCCTATCGTGAAGCACAGCTTCTCGATTCGTCACCCGTCCGAAATCCCAGAAGTGCTGAAAAAGGCCTTCTATCTGGCATCGACCGGTCGTCCTGGCCCGGTGGTGGTCGATATCCCCAAAGATATGACTGCCCCCACCGAACGCTACGAGTACGTTTACCCGAAGAAGGTCAAACTGCGCTCCTACAATCCGGTGACCCGGGGGCATACCGGGCAAATCAAGAAAGCCGTCGAGATGATGCTGAAGGCTAAGCGCCCGGTGTTCTACACCGGCGGTGGTGTGGTCACCGGCAAGGCCAGCGAAGGCTTGACCGATCTGGTGAAGCAGCTTGGTTATCCGATCACCACCACGCTGATGGGCATTGGCGCGTACCCGCAAAGCGACCGCCAGTGCCTGGGCTGGCTGGGCATGCACGGCTCGTATGAGTCCAACATGGCCATGCACCACGCGGACCTGATCATTGCTATTGGCGCACGTTTCGATGACCGAGTGACTAACAACACGTCGAAGTTCTGCCCAACGGCGAAGATTATTCACGTGGATGTCGACCCAAGCTCAGTATCCAAAACCGTGCGTGCAGACGTGCCGATTGTTGGCCCGGCGTCCAGCGTCATCAACGAGATGATTAGCTTGGTGCAGGGGCACTCCATTGCGCATCCAGAAGCACTGGCCGATTGGTGGCAGAAGATCGACGGTTGGCGTGCCGATCGCGAAGGAAAGCTCTACGAGCCTTCCAAGCCCGGCGAAGTGCTGAAACCGCAAGAAGTGATCGAAGCGCTGTGCCGAGTGACCCGTGGCGAAGCATACGTCACCACCGACGTGGGTCAGCACCAGATGTTTGCGGCGCAGTACTACAAGTTCGATAAGCCGAATCGCCTGATCACCTCTGGTGGGCTAGGCACCATGGGCTTCGGTTTCCCGGCCGCCATGGGTATTAAGCAGAACTTCCCGGAAGACGATGTGGTCTGCGTCACCGGTGAAGGCAGCTTCCAGATGATGATGCAGGAGCTCTCTACCTGTAAGCAGTACGGCGTGGGCGTCAAGATCGTCAACCTGAACAACGCTTCGCTCGGCATGGTGCGCCAGTGGCAGGATTTGAACTACAAGTCTCGCCATGCGCACTCTTATATGGAGTCGCTGCCCGACTTCCATATGCTGATTGAGGCGTATGGGTTCACCGCGATCACCGTGAAGACGCTAGACGAGTTGGAGCCGGCGCTTGAGCGTGCGTTTGCCAACAAGCATGAGCTGGTCTTCCTGGACGTGAAGGTCGACCCCCATGAGCACGTCTACCCGATGCAGGTGCCGCTGGGCGCTATGCGTGACATGCTGCTGTCTAAAACGGAGCGTACCTGATGCGTCATATCATCTCGATTCTGATGGAAAACGAACCGGGTGCGCTGTCACGTGTGGTCGGGTTGTTCTCCCAGCGTAACTTCAACATCGAAACGCTAAACGTTGCACCGACGGAAGATCCGTCGCTGTCCCGCTTAACGGTAACTACCATCGGCGACGACCGGGTGATTGAGCAGATCACCAAGCACCTCAATAAGTTGATTGATGTGGTAAAGCTGGTGGATCTCACCGAAGGCAACCACATTGAGCGTGAGCTGATGCTGGTGAAGGTGAAAGCGCTTGGCGCTGCCCGCGATGAAGTTAAGCGTACGGTGGATATCTTCCGTGCGCAGATCGTCGACGTGACGCCTAGCCTCTACACGGTGCAGATTACCGGCGACGCTTCAAAGCTGGATGCCTTCCTACAGGCCATGTCGCCGGTGGGCATTCTCGAAGTAGCGCGTACCGGGGTATCCGGTATTGCCCGGGGCGATAAAGTACTGTCCTTGTAAAGGTTCGCTTTACAGTAGTGCTTGTATTGCTAAAAGCCGCCCATTATTCGCTGGGCGGCTTTTTTTGTACTGTGCTTTAGTGATAAATAGTGCGTTAACGTGGATTAACCGCCGCCCAAAACGCATCAATCATCGGGTTTTTTAACCGTCGGTTCAGCACGCAGAGGCCGACATCATAGTGGGGCAGCTCCGGTTTGACGTTAAGTACCTGTACCCGTTCCGCCAGCGGGCTATTATCCAGCACGATCTTGGGGACAACGCCCACACCGAAGCCAAGCCCGACCATACTCACAATCGCTTCGTGCCCGGCTACCTGGGCGTAAATGCGCGGTGCAATACCCATGGCTTTGAACCAGGTGTTGGCGTATTCCCTGGAGAGGCCTGCTTCCGACAAAATCATCGGCACGTGCTGCCACTGCTCTGCGGTGGAGCTTTCTGGTTGAGGCGGCAGCCACGCGTGGGGCTCGGTGGGTGCAATGAACAGCAGTGGCGAGCGGGTCAGCGACTTGAAGGCCAGCGCGCTAGGCGGAATACGCGGGCGAGGAGTAATCGCCATATCGTCTGCGCCTTCCAGCACTCGCGACATCGCATCGGCGGGGTCACCAGTATGCAGCTTTAGCTCAATGCCGGGGTGGCGTGTACGTACATCGCTGAGTAATTCATACAGAAAGCTGTAGCTCGCCGTGACCGAGCAATAAATGCTGATCTCCCCGCTGAGTTGTGCTGTGGTGGCGGCCAAGGTGCGTTTTTGGGTTTCCCACTGCTCTAGCGTCTCTTTGGCATAGTGTTGGAACGTGATGCCTTGAGGGGTTAGCGTTACGTGGCGGTTATCGCGCTCGAATAGTCGAGTGCCTAGCTCGCTCTCTACCTGTTGAATAGAGCGGCTCAGCGTCGATGGGCTAATGTGGCAAAGCTCGCTGGCACGGCCAAAATGCAGTGTGTCGGCCAGGGTGACCACGTGTTTGAGTAGACGAAAATCCATAAAGGCCGACACCCTAAGCGTTATTTCATAATATGAAATAGTATGTTGCAAACATAGCGTTTTACGCAACGGCTGCTCTATCGTAGAGTGACCTCAACGCCGAATCCCAGTGCTGCATAAGACGGCACGGGTGGCCATTAACGCTGACCTATACGCTATAAAAATTTGATATTACCGACTTCTGGAGTCTCGCCATGCACGTTTATTACGATAAAGATTGCGACCTGTCCCTGATCCAAGCCAAAAAAGTTACCATCGTTGGCTATGGTTCGCAGGGCCATGCGCATGCTAACAACCTGAAAGAGTCTGGCGTCGATGTCACTGTCGCACTGCGCAAAGGCTCCTCTTCTGCAGCGAAAGCAGAAGCGGCTGGTTTAAAAGTGGCGAGCGTGCCGGAAGCGTGCAAAACCGCTGACGTGGTGATGATCTTGGCGCCGGACGAAAACCAAAAAGCCATCTACGAGCAGGAAGTTGAGCCGAACCTGAAAGAGGGCGCGACGCTGGCGTTCGCCCACGGCTTCAACATTCACTACAACCAGATTGAGCCGCGCAAAGACCTCGACGTGATCATGATCGCACCGAAAGCGCCGGGTCACACCGTTCGCTCTGAGTTCGTAAAAGGCGGCGGTATCCCTGATCTGATCGCTATTCATCAAGATGCGTCTGGTAGTGCTAAAGAGCTGGCGCTCTCCTACGCAGCCGGCGTTGGCGGTGGCCGCAGCGGTATTATCGAAACCACATTCAAAGACGAAACCGAAACGGACCTGTTCGGTGAGCAAGCGGTACTGTGCGGTGGCGCAGTTGAGCTGGTAAAAGCAGGCTTTGAGACGCTGACTGAAGCAGGCTATGCGCCGGAAATGGCTTACTTCGAGTGTCTGCATGAGCTCAAGCTGATCGTCGACCTGATGTACGAAGGCGGCATCGCCAACATGAACTACTCCATCTCTAACAATGCGGAGTACGGCGAGTACGTGACCGGCCCTGAGGTGATCAACGACGAGTCTCGCGCTGCAATGCGCAATGCACTCAAGCGCATCCAGACCGGCGAGTACGCCAAGATGTTCATCCAGGAAGGCAACACTAACTATCCGTCCATGACCGCACGTCGTCGCCTGAATGCCGAGCACGAAATCGAGCAGGTAGGTGCCAAGCTGCGCGGCATGATGCCGTGGATTGCTGCCAACCAGCTAGTCGATAAATCTAAGAACTAATCGATCAACTGAGTTGCTAACGCCCCGAGGCTCTGTCTCGGGGCGTTTTTCGTTGTCTACGGCAATTGGCTGGCTGCCTTGGCATCACCGTGTAGAATGAGAAGAGATCACTTTTCGTGTGACTTCACTTCAAATGGATGACACTTATGACCCAGGATGCTCGCGACCAAGAGCACGAAAATACGCAGCCTTCCGATACGTCGGCCAGCGGTGAATCACCCCAGCAAACATCAGGTAGTGATGATGCTGTCGGCAATGAAGACCTAGCTACCGCGTTCTTGCGGGAAACCGAGGTCGTTGAAGAGGCCGTGGAGGATGGCAAGAGGATCCGCCGTAAAGGCATCTACCTCTTGCCTAACTTATTCACTACCTCTGCACTCTTCTCTGGCTTCTTTGCGGTTGTGGCTGGGATTAACGGTGAGTTCACATCCGCAGCGGTCGCCATTTTCATTGCTATGGTGCTAGATGGCTTAGATGGCCGAGTTGCCCGGATGACCAATACTCAAAGCGAGTTTGGCGCGGAGTATGACAGTCTTGCCGATATGATCTCGTTTGGCATGGCGCCTGCACTGGTTGCCTTTACCTGGATTTTGCAAGACATCGGTAAAACCGGTTGGGTGGTCGCGTTTCTGTATGTGGCTTGTGCCGCGCTGCGCTTAGCACGATTTAATGTACAGATTGGTAGTGTCGATAAAAAGTGGTTTATCGGTTTGCCCAGCCCGTCTGCAGCGGCGCTGGTTGCTGCCAGCGTATGGACGTTCCATAGTTTTGATGCCGATGCATTTGGCTTCAAGCTGTTGATGCTCGTCGTAGTAGGTGCGGCAGGTATTTTGATGGTCAGTAACATCCGCTACTACAGTTTTAAGGATCTGGACTTCAAAAAGCCCGTACCTTTCGTTGTACTGTTGGCGGTAGTGCTTGGGTTCGTGATGATCTCCGTCGAGCCTTCGGTCATGCTGCTGCTGCTATTTGCGGCTTACGTCTGTTCAGGCCCTGTTCTGGCCGTTATGCGCAAAGCAAAACCCAAGCGCTGAACTTTTTTGAAAATTTTTCACATTAGCTCTTGCCAACCCGGCCGCGAATCCGTAAAGTACGCATCCGCTGCCGGGGACGCCCAGCGTTGCCAGCGGTGAATGAGGTTGAAAACCTCTGGTTTGTCAGGAAGTTAGAGTCGTCTTGTTGTCGTTTAGATCGCTCGCTTCACTCGCTGAAAGCAGCGGTTGACAAACACCAGTAAGTGCGTAGAATACGCCTTCCTCGCTGAGGCAACACGGGTCAGGTCATCGAGCCCGTCGCAGCGAACTTAAGAAAGTTGCTCTTTAACAATTTGATCAGGTAATTCATGTGGGCGCTTGCCGATGAGGGTGATAAATCACCAAATATCAAGGCAAGCGCACAAGAAAGATGTTCACATCTTTCGAATTCGTTTGAACCTTGAGCCAAGTTTGATCCGCTTTTGTTGCCTTCGGGCAGCGAGTAAGGATTGCATTGATCTTAAACTGAAGAGTTTGATCATGGCTCAGATTGAACGCTGGCGGCAGGCCTAACACATGCAAGTCGAGCGGTAACAGATCCAGCTTGCTGGATGCTGACGAGCGGCGGACGGGTGAGT
>Ga0209644_1000140_pt1 | contig 22351 bp, 39 predicted proteins | sample ETNvirome_2_1000_FD_184069 | JGI IMG/M metagenome (GOLD analysis project Ga0209644, IMG submission 184069) | Marine viral communities from the Pacific Ocean - ETNP_2_1000 (SPAdes) (version 2) | ecosystem: Environmental > Aquatic > Marine > Oceanic | place: Pacific Ocean | collected 2013-06-22 | reverse complement strand
CCGCTCAGGACACCATCGGTATCGGCCCGATCAAGGTGACGACCGACAATGCGTACCTCGCTGGTGGCATCGTCTGTGTGTTGCTAGTGCTGGGCTATATCATCAAGAAGATAATCGACAAGCGTATGAGCTAGTGCTCATTGTCGAGCGCCTGTTGCAGCCGTGGTTCCGGCGGCGCAATCTTCTGGGCGTCAAGGAATTCTATGACCCCAGCCTGATGCCTGTCGCCTCCGATCTGGAGGACAGCTTCTCGGATATCAAGCGAGAGTACGACGAGATCATCAAACGCTATGATGACTTCGCACCCTTCCAAACAATATCCCCTCATCAAACCTACATATCTAATGACCATAAATGGCGGCTGTTCTTCCTGAAGGGCGCTGGCATCTGGTTCCGTCGTAACTGTGGGCTGATGCCCGTCACGCATGGAATTCTAAAACGTCATCCGTATGTGGTGAGTGCGTATGTCTCGGTGCTTGGGTCGCACAAACGGTTGAACCCCCATGCCGGTCCCTACTCGGGGGTGCTGCGATTGCATCTGGCGCTTGACATTCCCGATGAGAACCGCTGCCACATCACGGTGAACGGCCAGCGCCGACATTGGCAACAGGGGAAATGCCTGATGTTTGATGATACCTATGAACATTGGGCAGCGAATGATAGCGGCGGGCTCAGAAGTGTGCTGTTCATGGATGTGATGAAGCCGCTGCCAAGGGGCTTAGCTCTTGTTAATATTGCCATTATCAAGATAGCCCGGGTCTTTCCCTATGTGGTGGTGCCATGGTGGCGGCACAAACGATGGGAAAAGAAATTCTATCAGCGATAGTGGTTGATTTATTTGAGGGGGAAATGTAGGGTAATTGGGCTCGGTGCATCGAGCTGAGATGGTTACCTCATCTTGAAGGGGGGAGGATTAGTCACCCTCCCCCCTATTTTTATTGGTTGCGGTTAAGGAATTCTTGCATGCGATTCATCACCTTATCAGCCAGCCTGTCTCCCAGAGTTTGGCCTGACGGGAACACCGGCGACTGAACTTCGAGCTTGAGCGCGTCGACAGCGGCATCCACCCCTTCTTCAAAGGTTAAATGCCGACCACGGCCAACATTTCTCCCACCCCCACTGGGGGCGATGGGCTTCTCGTCCGTCAGGAATTCATTCAGTGCTGCCCTCACCACGGCGGCGGGGGTGATCCCGAGATTTGCACTAAGAAGCTCGGCTGCTTCTATGTCCTTGATGGAAAAGAGGATGTTCCACGATCTGCTTGGCTCACCCATTTTCCATGGTCGGTTTTTCTTCCCCGCCATTGTCGTCCTCCTTCTCGATGTCGATAAATGTTTGACAGATGTCTTCAGCCACTGCCGCGTATCCGGCGATGTCGGTGTGTGAGTCGGTTGCTGGCTGATGCTGACACCTCGCGAACTTGACCAGCGCCATCATCATCGCCGCATCGTAAGCGCTGATGGGTCCGGGCACCGCACGGTTTGCGATCCAAACATTCCAGAGATCAGCGATCCGAAGATGGTTGATTGCGCTCGACCCATAGGCGTTGGCGCGGGGGCCTGTGACGAGGCTCTCGGCCTTGGCTAACAGTTCGGATTTGACGTTCATAGATCAGTCTCCTCAAAAGTTGACCTCTTAATGAATAAATCGCGTAGTCTTTTGAAGCGATTCAGAGCTTCTTCATCGGTCTTGATCTCCGATCTGCTCTTGACCTTCAGCAACCCCCTGACCGAAGCGGCTGCTGCCTCCTCGGATGCTTCCATGGCGAAGCCGTTGTCCTCTATCCATCGCTGGAAATCGCTGTCCCGACACAATGCGCCACAGGAGATTAGCAATCTCCTTGCCTCGCGTGCGTTGTCACCTTCAATGATCTCTTCCCCGTCTGAGATCTTTCCCATCCCGATCATGTATCGTTGCCCGATATCATCGTTAAGTAAGTCTCTCGGTATGTCGTTGGGATTCACCACCAGTGTGATGGCGACCCCCTCCTTGTTTTGACGGAGTGCGTATTTGATCGCCTCAAATCCGTAGGCTAGTTCTTTGATCTCAGCCATTCTTCTGGCTCCACTCCCTTTAGTGCCCACCATTGTCTTTCGTTACCGTGGGCGTGTAGCTCCATGTGATGGGTATGACACAGCGGCACCGTGTATTGATCCCCCACTTTCATGCCCATTGCAGCGGGTTCCATGAACGTGAGATGGTGCGCCGACGAATCGGGGATGCCGCATATCAAACACGGCTCTCCCCTCGCCAGTCGAAGGCGTTTTTCAGAACGGGATCTCGTCATTGAGATCGGGCTCTGCCGCCTTGGTTTGCGGAACCCACTTGGGGCGCAGCCAGAAATAAAAGTAGCCGCCCGTCGGGTTGCCATCTGTGCGGATGTTAGAGGAGGATGCGACGTTGGCTCCCACATCGAGCATCACGACGGGATCGCCCTTTGTGCGCTCCCTCTTGCTGGGCTCGGTGTCGCCAGCCTTGAACTTATCGAGGAGCATCCTCGCCATGGCCTTGGTCACTTCCATGCTGCCTGACATCTGAGGGGCGTACTCATTGAATTGATCGCTGCCCCTCGCCTCGGTTGGTGTGACTTCCATGGAACTGCACCGCCTCTGATTGCGGTAGACGGCACCGCCCCCGAACTCGGGGGGTTTCTCGTATGCCATTCTCTATTCTCCTTGTGCTTGAATTTTAGCCGCCTTGAATCCGGCCATGACCTCGGCGTGAAGCGCTGGCTCGGCCTTGCTCATGTTGGTCAAGACATCCTTGTTGATGCGCCAGAAGTTGTTGACGCCCTCGACGCACTCCTTGGGCGACGAGTAATCCTTGGAACGAGGCATGAAGGTCGCGAACACCTTGGCTGCGAGCTTCCATCCCTCGTCGTTCAGACCTCCACCTACGAGATGCTCGGTGCCTTCCGGCGTGACAACGCCTTCTGGATGATCGAGGAACGCCGCTCGCCATTCATCGACAGTCATCTCTGGTGGCGCACCTCCGTTGGAGGTCGGCACTGCCTTGGGTGGGGCTGCCTTTGGGGCTGCCTTTGGGGCTGCCTTGGGTGGGGGCTCTTCGTCTACCTCGATGGTCTCGATAGGCAGATCTTCACCCGCGTAGATGTAGTGGCCGAGGCCGCAGTATGCGATGGCCTTTGCGAGGCATCGCTGCAACGATGTGTTCACGGCAAAAGAATCGGGGCTCTTGACTGGTCGATTGCTGTTGCCCAGCACTGGAAGGGTCTCGGTGACCTCGGAATCCTCCACCTTCACTGTCACTCTGACGTAGGCGTAGCCCTCACCATCGATGGTGTAGGGGAGCTTCATCTCCCCATCTTTGGAGATGTGGTCGAAGAAATGCTTATGAAAGGAAGCGCTTGGGTATTCGTTTTTCAGCGTCCCCCACGCCCATGCCCATGAAAGGTAGGTCAGGTTCCCTTTCTTCTCGGTGTGGTCTCCGACGTCGATCTTCGACAGTCGCTCCCAAACAGTTTTGGGTTTGGCTTTGGTCGTCATAGTTACCTCCATTGGTTACAAAAATCTGCCACTCGACAGTAGTTGTTTTCGCAGCGCGTCAGTGTGGCCGGTCGTTCGATCACGCTGCGATCCTCGGATTGACCGGCAAATACTTGTGCCTCGTTCTGACTGTCAAAGAGTTTCAAGGCTCTCTTCCCGCTGCCCTTGTGGACTGCCCACTTGGCTGGCTTTGCCCACTGCTCCTCGGGAGTGCAAGCGGGGAGGTCGAAGTCTTTTTCAAGCTCCGCCACTCGGTGCAGCCTAACCCTCTCCTTGACGTAGGCATCTTGCTCATCGTCAGGCCAGAGCCTGATCTTGATCTCAGTGATGGGAGCAGGGGGGTAGTCGCCTCGCCTCTCGGCGTCTGACTTGCGCCAATCCCGAAGGACTGCCACGACGCTGGCGCTCCTGACTTTGAGTCCTTTGGCGCGGCGAATAAGGTAGGCGTAGGTGTTGATTTGTTTCTCCCACTCGGGCTTGTCGCCCATGAGAACGGAGAAAACAGAGGTGGACTTGTAGTCCTTGAGGTCGATCTCCCCATCGCTCTCGAATTGATAGTCGATTGCCCCACTGATGACGGTTCCATCCACTGTATGTGAGAGGCGCTCCTCACTGACGTAGGCGTTGGAGGCTGCCTTCTCAAACACCTCATGGATGGCAGTGCCCATGACTTTCCAGACCATGTCACTAACATCCTCGGTGATATTGGCGGCATGGGTTTGCCGGAGTTGACTGACTCGGGGGGAATCGATTAGTGTGGTCACCCTAAGCCCCTCAACTTTCTCACCTTTTTCGTATGAGGTGAGAGCCCTGACGACGGGATCAGGCAGCCCATGTTTGTTAGTATATTTCATGGAAAGAAATCTATCACCATTACTGATCTAATGGCAATAGCTAATGCCGACATCAAGTGGGAATACGAGGCCATCGTTGAGGGAGAAACCGCATCGAAATCCAACGCTCGACAGATGGTCAGGATTGGGCGTCGCCTTATTCCAATCAAGAGCAAGAAAGCTCTCGCGTACAAGGATTGTTTCGAGCGGCTGGCACCAACCATTAACCCGCTAATTGATGGGGACGTGCTGCTGTTTTGTCATATTTTCTATGCGACGCGCCGTCCCGATCTCGATGAGAGCCTGATCATGGACTGCCTCGAAGGCAAGGCCTACAAGAACGACAGACAGATCAAAGCCAAGATCATCATCCATGGTTTGGATCGCAAGTCCCCCTCGCTCCGAGATTAAGATTGCTCGCATTGGCCAGTGATCAGGACAACAGCGAATTTAAATTGTGGTTGGCTGTGTTGGGCCGTGCGTTCAAGGATCTCGATTCAAAAGAATGGCGCATCCGAGATGACGCGCGTGCATTCCTGACCCGACCCTCGCGAGATCTCCACATAACATGCGATTTGATTGGATTCGACGCGCAAGCCGTGATGGAGGCAGCCCGCCACATCGAAGAGCTTGGAGAATCAGAGCGGAAGGTATATCTTGAACGCCTACTAGATGAGGACGACTGACTATGACTGACATCTCCGACGATATGAAAATGAGATTTGCTGCCCGTGGTGATGGGCAGTATCGGGAAACCTGTCCCGCCTGTTCGCACGACAGACAGAAAGCCCACCAGTCCGAGAAAGTTCTGAGCGTGCGGGTCGAATGGCCCGATCTGAAATGGATGTGTCATCATTGCGGCACCAAGGGCGGCATCTCTCTAGAGGAAAAGCCAACCAACGTGGTGAAGTTTGTGGCTCCGGTGAAGAAGGAGTTAGCTCCGGCAGCGCTAACCTACCTCGTCGAAGAGCGAGGCCTGAGCGCAGCCACCTTGGCGTCGGGTGGCGTCTTGTCTGCCCAGAAATTTATCCGGTCGGCAGGTAAGGAAGTTTTATGTGCGGGATTTCCGTATGTCGAGCCAGCGACCGACAAGACGTATGCCGTCAAGTGGAGAGGCGTCGAGGAGAAGGGCTTCACGCAAGAGGGATCAGCCATCACCTTTTTCGGAATCGAGAAGGTGAGAGTTGGCGAGACAATCGTCATTGCCGAGGGAGAAATCGATGCTCTCTCACTCCGAGAGGCAGGAATCAGGAACGCAATCAGCGTGCCGAATGGTGCGCCCGTTAGAGTTAGCGATGGCTTGGTTGATCCTATCGAGGACAACAAATTCGCGTATGTCTGGACAGGGAACGAAGTCTTACAGGGTGCCGACAAGATCATCATCGCCGTCGACAAGGACGGCCCGGGGAAAGCTCTGGCCGAGGAACTCGCTCGCCGCATAGGAAAGCCGAAGTGCTGGTCGGTTGAATGGCCCGACGATTGCAAGGATGCCAACGACACCCTGCTGAAACATGGCAAGGCGAGGGTGAGTAATGTTGTTGAGGAGGCAGAGCCTTGGCCTATCGCTGGCCTCTATGACGCCAATCACTACGCCGAACAGGTTCGCACGCTCTATAAGAACGGTGCTGGCCGTGGCCTATCCACCGGCTACGCCAACGTCGATGCCTTGATGACGATCAAACCCGGGATGGTTCACGTCGTGACCGGGGTGCCAAGCATGGGCAAGTCAGAGTTTGTCGATCAACTGTTGTTTAATTTATCCCGGCAGTACGATTGGCGGCATGCTGTTTGCTCATTTGAAACCCCGCCAGAAATGCACATCGGGAAACTTCTCGAAAAGACATTGGGCAAGCCCTTCCATGAAGGCTTAACTCCTCGCATGAGCGAGGAGGAAATGGAGAGAGGGCTTGCGTGGGTGAATGACCACTTCATCTTCATGGAACAATCTGATGGCACGTCTGCCTCCATTGATGCGATCTTGGAGAGGGGAAGTGCGGCGGTAAGCAGGATGGGCGTCAGGTCTTTAGTAATTGATCCATATAATTACTTGGATATGAATCATGGCTCGAAGTCCGAGACCAATCTGATCAGCGATATGCTATCGAAGGTGAGGAACTGGGCGGCTGCACATGATTGCGCTGTATTTTTTGTGGCGCACCCAGCAAAACTTTACCGGCAAAGCGATGGCAACTATCCGGTTCCAAAGGGATATGATATCTCGTCCTCAGCTAGCTGGTTCAGCAAAGCAGACCTTGGCCTCACCGTGCATCGCAACAACGAGACAGACCTCGTCGAAATTCATGTTTGGAAAGTCAGGTTCAAACATCTTGGAAAACAGGGTATGACTGAGCTTTCCTACGACATCCGAACGGGAACCTATGCAGAAGCAAAGGAAGATTGGGAAGAAGAATCCGTCCCCTTCTGATCTCGGAACGCCGGAATTATGGCGGCGACGTGAGATCAGGGTCGAGCCATTGGGTCCGCAACTGGGAGGGAGCGTGAGGGGGAGGGTTGTCGATGGGTGCGAACTCGACAGATTGCTGGGTGCAAGTTCGATATCGATTGAGCAACACGAGGCGGGGATAAGGGCTGAAAGGGATTTCAGCCGAGCGGGAGGGGGGAGTAATGCGCTGGCGGCGTTGGTCGGGGGAGGACCAACTCAAAAAGGAATGCCGGGAGCGCGGTTTTTATTTGCAGTGAGAAAAATTTCTGAGGCAACAGCCCATGTAATGTATGAAACGGGCCGCGAGCCGACGAGGCTTTTGGTATCGGTGGTAACAGATACCAGCCGAATCAAAACACCTCGCCAGCTAGCAGCCCTACGTCTAGCTCTCGACGCTCTCTGCGATTTTTATCGGGGGCGAGTCCGTCCGCCGCCCATTTCTCTTCGCCTCTAGGCGATCATTTTCCTGCCTGATCATCCGACCAATTTGCTGGGAAATATTTCGATCACCTTCCTTGGCCCACTTGTCGAGCAGGTCTCTGTCGGCGTAATCAAGCACAATGTGAACACGGGTTTTCATTTACTTCAACTCCTTTAGGTTGTTGGTCGGTCTGATGCGGGGTCACCCTCGTCATCGGCGTACTTGCCGATATCAACGGTGGTGTATTTGGCGGTTGTTCCGCCGGTCTCGTCTTCCACGAAGACATCGATAACTCCTTCTGACAGGATGCGGTCGATCTTTCCATCTCGTGTGATGATCTTGATCATGGGGTTCACGTCGGGCCTTTCCTTTCGCGCTGGTTTAACAACGCCGAGCCGCATGTAAGCGACTGCCTCACGCTGGTATTTCGCGGGAAGTTTCCAAATCCAATCCCTGTCCACCAGCAACTGAAGCAAGAGCGCCATCTCGGGGAACTGAAGACCCTCTTGCTCGTACTCGTGCATTAATTCGATGTCCATCATCGCAGCACCAGATACAAGAGGCCCGCGAAGATGACGCCCGTGACAGGCAGCAGCAGAGCGGCACCAACTATTGACCAGATCATTTTTATTCGGGTTTCTTTCCGCACCCAGTCGGCACCGCTGTGGTATTCCTCGACTGCCCTGATAATGAGAAGAACGGCAACGAGAACTCCGAGTGCTGCTCCGCCCAGATAGAATTCAATCCAAGCCATGGTCAATCTCCCATGTGGTCAGCAGCCGAGGTGTCGGGCGTGACTGAATCGTGGGTGCGGTGCGTTTCACGTTTGCAATCCGCGCAATAAAAGATCTGCACCCCGTTCACCTGATGCAGACGCTCCCTCACTCCCCCGCAGTGGGGGCATCGATCATACTTTGCCATCGATCTCTCCTTCCGATGAGCAACTCTCGCATTGCCGAACGTCGAATTGATCGGCGTAGACCTCATGCGGGATTTTGATGTAGCCATTGCCTCGACATTCGGGGCAGATGGAACGCTGTCTTTTTTCATAGGGCTTCTCGGCCATTTCTGATCTCCTTTCCGACAGAGGTGTGTGCGCCAGTCTTGAGGCGATAATCTTTTGTCACCTCACCTAGCTCTTTGCTCCCACGTTTGTGGGCGCGGACCCAAACGCGGTTGCCGCTGCGATAACAGCGCCAGTGGCCGCGTACTTCATGTAACCGGCGAGTGCCGATGCCATCTCCGAGAACTCCGGCGCGAAGAACGATCCCGTTTTTCTTGGGCAGTTCGATGCTCAACTCAATGTGAGAGTTGAATGGAGCGTGCTTGCCGTAGCGCATTCTCCGCCCGGTGAATCGCACTGATTGTTTTTGCACGCGCCAATCGAAGTTGAGTGTTGAGATCACGCTGATGAGGAAACGAAAATCGCCTTGCATGAAATGGATGGCGAGATTGCCGAGCTTTGCAAAAGGTTCGTTGTTGAAGCCTCGCTCGATGGGAACCCACCATCCAATGGACCGGCTTTGCCCAACGTGGAGATGCCGGTGAAGCTGTTCGATGGCAGCGTTGGCGGATTTGTGTTTGTTGATCCACCAATCACCAACGATATACTCGACCGCCTTCTTTTCCCGCTCCCTGTGAGCGAAGGTATCCAAACCGGCACCACGACTGCGCCGGATTTCATCAGCGCTTGACCATCCTTCTTCCGACAAGATGAAAGCCAGAGGAGAGACCACAATAGGAGCTACCCGTTCCGGCTGATTCTTGGTGAGGGGTAGTGCAAACACTGGCGTGAAGACCCAATGAAATCCTGACGGCAATGTGCCGTCGCCTACCGCTCCCCTGTTCTTCTCGCCCAGTTCTTGGATGACGTACCCGCATCGCTCGGGTGATGCTCTTCCACTTATTAGCGGACGCCTACCGTGCTCTTCCGTGTATGTGCTAAAAGGCAGCTTTGTGCGGAGGGTTTCCTGTCGTTTGCTTTCGTTCCACTCTATCCACATTTGAGGAATGGGAGGACGCGCGATATCGATCCCGGCACACAGTGCGTCAGCATCGACCGATATCGAGTGCAGCGTAGCGAACTCAAGGAAGTCATCGTCAATGATGAACCGTGTCGAGTCCCGCAGTGAATGATACTCAGTGGATACGGAGTGCTGCGCGGAGGGCAGCATCTTTTTTTCCTGATCAACCTCAAGAATTTTAGCAACGAAAGGCATGGTGTAGTTGACAAGCCCTTTCCTCGGTGAGGACAGGGCAGCGATAGTTTGATCAGCCAGACTGAACTCTTCCATGTTTCTTACCTCATCTATTTGTTGGTCAATTGATGCCTTCGCATCCAACAACGCACCCGATTGAATGCGCTGATGGATGCGGGGATCACTCCCCGCATCGCCTCACTACTCTGACTTGCTAATCAACTCGTTCAAATCAATCCACGCGCGAGCCAACGAAAAGTCGTTGCGCTTGACCGCCTCTGCTATCCGCGCTGAAGTGTAGTCAGCGAGATCAGCGGCTGCACGGCGGCGTGAAGTTGACGCCTCCGAACCGTTGGCTTTGGCTTCCGCTTGGGCACGTCGCATTGACGCACGATGCGCGGGGGTTCTTTCGTAAACGCCAGATGGCATTCTAGTTTCTCCTCTTTCTCGCCGACACGGTTCAGCGAGAGTTGATGTTAGGGGAAGTCTCCCGTGTTCCCCGGTGAACTAATCCCGCACTGCCATGTCGAACTCAGCGATGCGGAGCTTGCCAGTGTTGCCAGCGAAGTCGGCGACGTGAACCCAGACCCGACCGCGCTTGGCCCAGACATGTCGGATGCCTGACCCAATGCTTGGGGCTTGGTCCTCCAAGCGAACGACAACCTTGGTCGCACCCTTGAAACGCCTCGCCTTGGGCGGACGCTTCTCGTGCGGCAACGCCGCCACGCTGGGGCTGCGCTTGGCCCTCCGCTTCCGCGTCACCGTCTTGGTTGCGGTGCGGCGGAGCCGTGGCGGGATGTAGAAGCAGTCAGTTAGCAAAAGCTGAGTCATCAGTCGTCCTCCAGTGGCCCTATGTTTTCCTCCATCCGCTGCATCATTGCCGACATAATTAAATGGGTCGCATGGTCGGATGACGGAGCGCAATCATAGGTTAAAGTGACAAGAAACTTTGCCATCACTCGCGCCATTTCCACCGTTGAAACGCCTTCTTTTGAAAGCAATTCGGTTTCGTTTAACAGCGCGTTATAAATCTTTTCGTTCTTTTCATGGGTCATCAGTCGTCTTCCTCATCTGGATTTGAGTGAAAGATGGGGGGGCATCTGCCCCCCCAGTTTGGTGCGGTGCTGCACGTCCCTACAACAACTGCCTCTCGGCAGCGGGGGGAGAGGACGCGCAGCTTGAGGCTGCCGCTTCAGCCCGAAGAACCTCCCCCCTAAACTAAATCTCAACCTCCAGCACGTCGCCGAAAGGCTCACCTCGGAACGATGGCTCCGCGCCGGTCGTCACCCACAGCACGGGGTAGTCGACCAAGCTGCCGGTGCGCTCCTCGACGTGGCAGTAGCCGTCGGTGAAGTACAGGAAGGCGTTGGGCTGCAACCCCTCCTGCTCGACCAAATGGAACGGCGGATCAAAGCGCGTTCCGCCGCCGTCGATAGCCCTGACCTCGATGTCCTCGAATGAATCGAAGTCATCGTAAGGCTGGCCGTCCTTGCCTTTCTGGATATGGTCATCGCAGTAGATGACACACGTCCTGTTGGGCTGGATCGTCTGGCGGATGCCATCGATCTCGGTCGCGAAGCGCTGCGCCTCTTCTTGGCTGACGCTCCCCGAAGTATCGATAGCGATCACGAGATCGCCGCCGCCCACTCCCTTTGTCGAGGGGAAGTAGGAACCGCCGCCAATGAAGCGCCGGTTGGGCTTGGCCATCGTCTCTTCCTGTCCGAAGGACTTGTCGAGGAAGTCGGCGAGTGCTTCGACCCAGTCGACGTTGGCAGCTTTAGCCGCATCCAAGACGCCGCTATCGATGGTGATCGAGCCTGAGCCAGCGACCCTCTCGATTGTGCCAGCAACGATCACGTCGCGGCGGGTTTCCTCCTCGCGCACGTTGCGCTCGGCAGGGCTGAGGGCTTCACCCTCTTCGTTGGTCGCGTCCCAAATCTCCCCGGCTTTGCCGAAGTCAGAGGGCTGACCGGGAGCAGGGCCTTCACCCTCTTCACCTTCGCCTTCACCTTCACCTTCACCTTCGCCTTCACCTTCACCCTCATCGCCATCATCTGTCGGCGGGGGAGGGAGTAGCTTGGCGACTTGGTTGGCGGTCATGCCGCGATACTTGGGGTCGTAGAGGGCACCCTCCGGCAGCTTCTCGCCAGCGTCGACAACGATCAGGTTGATCACGTAATCGCACGCGATATTCCATAGGCCCGGGTCGATCCCCGCTCTGCGTAGGTGATGGCACAGCGTGACATGGAGCCCCTCGTGGAAGAGCGTGCCCACGATCTCGCGGTTGGATATCGACCTGACGAATTCGCGGTTCCAATAGATGTAGCGACCGTCGGTCGCCATCGTTTCGGTGCGAGCGGTTTCGACCAGTTCGAGGCCGAAGACGATTGAAGCATAGCCCGCCGCCTTGGCGGCGAGCCGGGAGCGGGCGCGCATGATGCGCGCCTTCTCGGCGTCCTTCTCGAAAAGATGGACAGTCATGGCAACCTCCTAGTTGAAGAATGAGTCTATGTTGTTGGCGATCTTGCGCGCGGCGTCGGCAGTTGCCTTGCGCTCGTCGTCGTCGTGGCGAAGCTCCTCGCCGCTCTTGTTGCCAAGCGCTGCGGTTAGGTCGGTTGCAGCTTGGTCGAGCCTCGCATCGCCTTCGACGTTCATCGCGCGGATGACGGGAACGAGATCGCGGATCTTCTCCACAGTTGATTCGCGAAACGGCGCACCGCCTCTGGCCTCGGGGTCGTAGCTCCCAAGCACATCCGAAAAGTGACCGGCGACAGAGACAATCGTGTTGGCAATGCCCGTTGTGACATCGCGGAGCGCTTGGCTTTCACGCTCCTTGTGCTGGCGATGGACTTCCTCGCCGAACTCTTTCGAGACGCCGTCGATGAACGTGTTGGCATCAGGCGAGATCCGACCCTGCCAGATGTTGATCGAGAATCTTTTGGTCAAGATCTCTTCGACCGACGGGAAGTCGTAGTCTTTCAAAAGCTCGGGGCTTTCGAGCTTGGCACGGGCGACAGCGTCGGGCAGTTGAAGCGCTGCCTTGTCAAGCTCCTCATAGAAAAGCTCCACGGCGGAGTCGAGGTTACGCTTCACTTGGTTGGCGATGAGATTGGGCAGCAACCGTTTGCCCTCGTACTCAGGCAGCCCACCGGGGATGAACTTGCCGTCGAAAACGCCAGCCGAATTGCCATTTACATAATGGCGACTTGCAGCCAGAACCTTTGCCACCGGCTTGAACACGGCGGGGTCGATCAAGCGCTTGTAGAAGCTGCCCCAGTTCTTGGTGGTCGAAAGCGCTGCCGTGCTGGATGCCGTGGCTGCGCCGTCGTAGACGGTTTCCTTCCAGACCCTGCCCTCGACGGCGATCAGGGTCGCCTTGGAGCTAAGATGATTATCGAGCTTCGTAGACATGATTGAGTCCTCCAGTTTGAAGTGCATTTGCACTTCTATTTGTTGGCCAATAGATGCTTTCGCATCCAAGAGAGCATCCGACTAGATGCCCTCATGGATGCGGGGGTTTCCCCCCGCACCGTCTTCAAGAACTGATCTCCGACCAGCGTATCGTGAAGTCCCGATACGACGAGGTCTCGGCCAGCACCGGCTGCCTCCGCACGATGGCGTCGACAACGAACACGGCGATCTCCGGTGAACTGAACTCGCCGTCGCCGATCCTTTCGACGTATTCGATGACGTTGTCGAAATTGTCGATGGTTGCTCGCCTGATTAACAGGCTCGCTGCCGCAAACTGATGGCCGATCTCGGCAGGGATGCTGGCGTTGGCCGGATCGACCAAGGCCTCGTCCACGTTGATCGACCTCGCAGCGTGCAGGATCGCTACGAACGAGCGTGCGGCCTGTTCACCGACGATCCCGGCATACGAAGCGAACTCAATCGAGATCGGCGGATTGTCTTTCACAATGTGAGAGACGGCCTCCCAAGTGCGAGGCGTTGCAGCCGTCGGGTGTTCCTCCTTCTGGTTGGGGTCCAGATTGAAGAGGTCGCCGGGAGACTGTTTGATGAAAGCCAGCACCGACGGGTGGACATCGTTCGCGGCAGCCCATTCGAGCCAGCCCTCGACAAAGCCCTCCGACGTTGGGCTGACAGTGGCATGCGTGAAGCGAGTGCCAGTCTGGGTGCCCATGCCGTGGGAGTTGGCCTTGTCGCTTTGGCGGTTGCCGCTGGCGATAATGAACACGAGGCCAAGCTCGCAGTCGGGGTCGGCCACGCGGTGCCCCGGCAAGCGATAGTTGCCGGAGGTGCCGTTGTCCATCAACTGTTGTGCGGCAGTCTGTTTCTCGCGACCAGCATGCGTGTACTCGTCGAGATAAAGGAAGCCAAACACCTTGCCTTCCTCGTTGACGCCCATCCAGAACTCGGGCACGGCGCGTTTCATCACGCCTTCCTCGACATACGGGATGCCTCCAAGGTCGAGCAAGTCGACGTTGCCAAGGCGCAGCGTATCGTCAACGCGAACCTCGGTAATGGAGGCGATCTCGTCTTTGAGTTGATCCCACTTGCCTTGCCAGCGGAGATATTTTTCCGCGATGACCTTGAAGGTTTCGACGGTGCAGAACTGTTTGATGCCCTGCGTCTTGCCGATCCCCGGGGGGCCGTTGAAGAACACGGGACGGTACGGCAGGTTCGTTACGAGAAACACGCCCATCATGTTGGGCGCGAGATCATAGGTCGTCATATGAAGTCCTCCGGTTTGTTGTTGTCGTAGGGGAGATGATGCATTCGCATCCATCAGCGCACCTAGTCGAGTGCGCTGGTGGATACGCCGGTTCCCCGGCGCATCTCTTTAGTTGCGTGCGCGGTCCTTCGCCTCTTGCAGGTCGTGCCATCCAAGCTCGTAGGAGAGGCCGGTCTCGTAGACGCACTCGATACCGTCGCGGTCGCCGCCCAGATGGTCGACGCCTTTGGTGCCGCGATTGGAAAGCCAGTAATGCGCGGCGTCAGCGGCCTTGATCTTGGCCAGCCATGGCGGGGCACTGTACTGGCCATCGGTTTCGGTCACGGTGGAGATCGGAAAGAACGCACGGCCTGTCGTTGACTGCGCGCCAATGGCGATGTCGATGTTGACCAGAACCGACTTGCCGCTGGGCTGAACCTCGCCGCTGCCGACGGCAACGGGTTTGTTTTTGGCGTCCGACCAAGCCTTCTTCTCGTCCTCGATATCCTGAAGCTGCTCGGCGCTCACGTCCTCGACATAATCGATATTCGCGGGCTTGAGGAATACCGGCTTGTCGTCGCCATCAATAAAGCACAGCGCGTAGATGCCGAACTTGCCTTCCTTGATGATGCGGCATTCGACAGTGGTGCCGCGAGGTGCTTTGGACCTTTGTCGGTCGCTGTTCACGACGCCGATGAAAGGGGTAGCTTGTGAGAAATCAACCATCTTTACCTCATCTGTTGGGGGGGGTGATGCTCTCGCATCCAAGAGAGCACCTTCCGGTGCGCTCATGGATACGCTGGCTAGACCAGCGCATCTACTTCCAAGCCTTTTATGGTGGCTGCGTCCCCACTGCTCATGCCTTGGGATTGGAAGATTTGTTTTTCTCCCAAGGCACCCAATGTCCCCGTCCCCATAGCTTCATCCACATTAGGAAGGCGAAGCGGTTTAACCGGGGTTACCTTCAAAAGCCCATTACGCGGTTCCTCCTTTGTGTTTGGGGTTGCGTCGATAGGCACCGCCTTTCAAAGCGGCGTGAGTTGAAGGCCGAGCAACCTTGCCTGACCTGATGGCGCGAGCCACAGGGTTGTGGCGGCGCAGTTGCTTGCGCTTCATAACGACCTCCTCAGTTGGTGATGGCGTATTGCCGGTGATGCTTGATCGGCCAGCGCTCAACGACCGGCGTGCCGTCAGCCGCCTCATCGACAACGATGTAGGCGACCGTTTTCTTGATCATCGCGTGCCGCGTGTCAATGCCGCCGCGATGGTCGTTGACGAAGATCTGATGCGGAAATTCCTCACTGCTCAGCCAGCCGTCGTCGGTGTGCAGCGCGTACTCGAAAAGCTCGCCGCTTTCGGAGCTTTTAAATTGCCCTACCGGCGACCGCGACATTGAAAAAGGTGCGTATGCCATGTCGGTGCCCTCAGTTGTCGTAGGTTGCGTGGGGTTTGGTTGTGCGCCAAATCAAGACGCCGCAAAAATAGTGAGAGCGCACGACGTGAGCGATGCCGTAGATTTCGCGGCAGCGAATTGTTCTGGTGTATGCCATTAGCGGTCACCCTCCCATCAAAATGTTTTTCAGTTCCTTGCGGGTTCTGCCAGTGATCCTCGATAGCTCGTCGAGCGTCATGTCGAGGTTCTCGTCGAATAGGTCTTTGATCTCTTGGTCGGTCATAATTCACCTGTTTGTTAATGGCTACCCAGAGCCAGAGGTGCATTTGCACCTCTAGCTTTCGGCCCCTGCCAGAGGGCCTCGTCAGTGGGCTTTGCAGACTTGGATGCGAAAGCATCTATTGGCCAACAAGCGGGGGGAAACCCCCGCATCCGCGAGAGCACGGCAGACGGTGTTTCCGATATCTTGCAGGGTGCCATCGGCACTCCACGCGGTCAGACGAGCGATTTGCTCGTCGGTCAGGGTCTCGCCTAGCGTGGCGATTTGCTCGTCGTCGCTAGCGCGGAGGCGCTTACGAACAACGTGGACTACATTCTGAACAACCATGTTTCCTCCTATGGTTGGTGGGGGTTGGGTTATGCCGCAGCGGACTTAAAGCTGCGAGCAATGTTTTTCTCTTTCAGCGCAGCGAGCAGGGTCGCTGCCACGTCGCGGACGTCGGAGTTGATGGCCGCAGCCGCGTCGAGCAGCGCCTGTACCGCCGCTTCCTCGTCGTCGCTTCCAGCCAGCGCGAGGTCGACCAGCTTCTCGACCAGCGCCTTCTCGACTTTCGGGAAGCATGCCGCCTTCAGTGCTGCCTCGGTCTCGATGCCGTTGTTCCTGAGCGAGATGCTGATCTCGGTCGCGAGGTCGTTGAAGTCGAGCGCGGTGTCGCCGCATCTGTCGGTCACGTCGAAGATCTTGGCGCTGACTGCCGCCGCACCAATCTCAGCGTAGCGTTTGGCACATGCGGTGCTGATGCCGTTGGCCTCCATCGCAGCGCGGAATTCACCAGCGCGCTTGGTGCCCTTCTTCAGCTTGAGCTTGGTGATGGTAGCGCAGACAACGCCGTATGCGTCGATCTTGGCAGCGTCGAAGGACGCCTTCGCGTCGGTGATGAGCGCCTTGCGATTGACCGCGTGGCTCTCGTGAGTGGCAACGTCAGCAGCGGCGAGATCGATGGAGATGTCGGTGGTAGTCATGTCGGTTACCTCATTGTTGGTGGTGATGGTGGTGGTGGTGTAGGAGGACGTCATTGCGGCCCCCTCAGTTGGCGGCGGCGCGGTTGCGCCGTGCTAGGAATGGGATGACTGCCAGCGGTATCAGGCAGCCGATGGTGATGCCGCTGATCATTGGCAGCAGCGCTGGATCGAGCAAAGCGCCCAGAGCATCGCTGACGGTGTTGCCGATCCCGGCACCGGCGATGGCACCGACACCGACTTGAAAGCGCTTGGGCAGGAACCGCTCGACTTCGAGGCCGGTCACTGCGCCAGCAATCAGGATGGCGTTGTCGACAAATCCGAAGATGATGCCGCTCGAAAGGAGTGTTTCCATGTTGCGTTCCCTCAGTTTGTTTTGTGTTTCGGCCCTGCAAGGCCATCATCAGGAGCGCAGCTTCAGCGCTCGACACAACCGGGGGCAACCATGTTCGCGACCGTCTGTCGCCTCGCTGCTCATTGCTAGCTGAGCGTTCATGCGGCACGGTGCCTCCGGTGTTCCCCGCCCCGGGTTCCAATCCGGCATCGACGGGGGAAAGTCGTTGGCGCGGCTTGTCAGGGCCTTCGCTCTTGCGGATGCTGGCCTCGGTCGCTGTGCTCTTCGATCCGAGGCGCTGCGTGTGATCCCGCTGCGTGGCGCGTAGTCTGCTTGGCCCACGCCGTGGCCGTTCAGTAGAGATGGGAATTGTTTTGCCCATCGTCAACCACCTAGACCCATTTTATTTCACTCGCTCACAATCGGCCTCACTGGGTGATGGCGACGGCCTAGATTAATATGCACTGGTCAATGGATGGCGAGGACGAGATGGCAGATGATTCAGGCGACGGCGAGCGACCAGTCCTGACGGTGATCGAAGGCGGCGGCGACGCACCCAAGAAGCGGAAGCGGCGAAAGCGGCGACCTCTCACGGCCAAGCAGGAGGCGTTCGTCAGGGGGCTGATCAAGGGCCTGAGCCAAGCGGATGCCTACCGCGCTGCTTACCAGTGCGAGGCGATGGGTTCCCACGCCATTCATTGCGAGGCGTCGTTATTGGCCAGCCACCCCGAGGTGACCCAGAGACTACTTGCTCACCAGACCAGCGTGGAGCGGTCTGAGCTATCCCATGCCGCCACGCGGAGGCGGTGGATCGTGGAGCGCCTGACCCACGAGGCGACCAACTCGACCTCCGACGCGGCCCGGGTACGCGCGCTCGAATTGCTGGGCAAGGACAGTGCCGTCAAGATGTGGACCGAGGTGCAAGAGCATGTCGAGGTCGATGCCTCACCCGACGAGGTGCGGCAGCAGCTCGAAGCCCGACTCACCGCGCTGCTGGCCGACGGCTAGAGGTGCAAATGCACCTGTGGCCGCGCCCGGCCTCCGACCCTGCCCGATCCCCGATCCACCCCGACGGACGGCCTTCGACCTAGCCACACTATCCCACGGCCTCGGACGCCGACCCCCCACCCCCCGTTAAGGCGCGACGGAACCCCCCCGCGCGTAAACACTGTTCCACTCAAACGATTACCAGAATCCCGCAGCCGTCCCTATGTTCTACATTCGTTCACTCTTTGTGCCAGACGAATTAGTTATAATTCCAAAAAAAGCCCCACCCCTCGCAGGGTGAGGCCGAGTTTGACGCGCCTAGGGAGGCAAGCGCTAATTCTGCCCCAATCTGGGGGGTTCTCAACTCGCTGTGACGAGGAGCTTCCCCCCTAGGGTAGAACTAGTCTACATTTAGTCTATATATAGCTTAGAGTCTATAGCTAGATTAGAGTCTAATCCTAGAGGTGTATTTTTTTTAGATAGGTTTCTAATATATTAGTCTAAAGCTAGATTAGAGGGACCGGATCATGTCTGACGAAATGGTTAAGGTGGTCGAGACAACTAAAGAATACGAAATTTCGGCAGAAAGTTTAGTTCCCGCCGGGTCGGAAAATGAGCCCACATGGTATAATATGACATCGGGCATGCTGGATAAGTTCAGGGTGATTCCCAGACTAATTATGCTAGCGTATATTTATGCATTCTATTCAACGACAGTCTGGTTTATGGCCCTCTCCCATCCAACTAACGCACAGGCGGCATTCGTATCGACTATTGTAGGTGCAGGCGCGGCGTTCTTTGGATTATATGTCGGTAAGCCGGGGACATCCCTGCCAAAGGGAAAAAAATAACGCATGTCACCGGCGGAAAGTCTCCCACCAGAAACAACTTGGGACCGGACAGACACGGACAATGCCGGACATTGTCCGGACATGTCCGGGGTGTTGCGCTCTTAATTATCACCGCAACACCGGCAGGATCGCGGACGATGCAGACGGTACGGACGATTGCGTCCCGACATAATCTGTGAATGTCACCCGCAGAAAGTCCCCCACCAGAAACAGCTTGACCGATGCCCGGGGTCTGTTATGGTTTTGTTCCATGGATTGGCGCAAGCTATCGAATCCCGCCCCTCGCTATAATCGCGATTCTTTTCCGTATTTCCAGATCAGGTTTCGTTCTCCTCCTCAGAGATATGTGAGTGAGAGCGAGAATCTCTCTCCCGTCAACTCCTCTCAGGGAATGATGGCGGCTCCGGTCGGCCCCACCTTCATCTTTCTTGCCCAGACCGAGGGGAAGCTGGTGTATATGGCCTCTCCTCATTCCAGCGGGGGCGGTGCCATGGCAGAATTGATGGAAGTCAGGACGGGTGCAACCGCTCGCATCGCGATTATGCTGCTCGATGCTGGTGTTAATCTCTACAGCCCCATTATGATGGGTGTCGGATTGCAATCTCGCGGCTATACGAGGGACCGCGACTGGTGGATGCACCGGGATAAGAAATTTCTCAGGAAATGTGATTGTCTGGCAGTCCTCACGCTCAATGGCTGGGAGAAATCGCCCGGAGTTCAGGACGAAATTGAACTGGCCCTGATCACTGGCAAGGAAATCTTCCTGATTGGAGAGAAACCATGACGCAACAATCCGTATTGCCGCCAGAAAGATTGCTGACCATGGAGGAAGTCGAGAGCTTATATGGCATCCCTCGTCGGACCCTTCGGCACCACCGCCTCATTCGTTGTGGTCTGCCGTGGGTGAAGATCGGTAGCGGCAAGAGAGCCCGTGTCCGTTATCCAAAGTTCCTCGTTGATGAATATATCCAGAAACATTTGGTTACTGGCGAAGAAGAGAGTGTCTAGTTAATTCTATTACTCGTAGTGTATAGGAGAGACGCAACCATGACCCCCCGTCAGCGGAATGTGCTGGATTATATCGAGACCTACTGGGAAAAGCATGATTATGGGCCTTCTTACCGGGATATCGCGGAGTGGATGGGGACATCACCCAGCGCAATCTTCAGTATCGTAGATATTCTCGGGAAAAAGGGGGTTCTGCATGTCCAGCATGGCAAGGCACGCGCCATCTACCCGATGGAAATCCATAAAAAGCTCTTCATCACCCCCGATACCGACGCCGAGAGGATGAAGGAGGCCCTCATCGAGATCAGGGACGTTGCGAGGCTGAGCGAGGGGGTGGAATTCTACGCTATGTTGGCCGAAAGAGGGCTCGGTGAAGCCTGATGGCTCAACAAACCTTTGCGCCCTATGCGCCGCAGACCAAGATCAGGCGTCGGGGGAAGCCTCATCCCCTCAATATAAGGAAAAGCCTCGGCCCCAGATCAAGCTGGAAGGGAATGCGGAAGAAAAGAAGGGGGCAGGGATGAGAGACCCCCTCGATAGATACCCGACCCCGTCAAGTATTGTTCGGGTAATGGTTATTGAGTTTCTGGCTTCCATATTTCCAGAGCAGGATGTTTGGGAGCCTTGTGCCGGGGACGGTCGCATCGCCGACGAGATCGCTCTTGTTGTTTCTCCCGGCACCATCAATGTTATCCAGACCGATATCGAAACGGGGCACGACTTCTTCGCATATGACAAGGCCCTCGCGCCGAACGTCATCACCAACCCTCCCTTCAGTCATATCAGGGAATTCATCAACCACGCATTTCATATAGGCGTCGAGAAAATGGCCATAGTGAGCAGCGAGAGGTTATGGGCCTGTAAAAAGGGAAGGGAGCAGTTCGAGAGACACAGGCCCTCGATGTTCTGCATGATGGATTTCAGGGAGGATTATCTTAACAAGGGAGGCAGTCCCGACAGGGCTCTCGCAGTCAATATCTGGGAGCGGCCCCATTCCGAAACCTGCGAATTAAGGATACTCCACAAATGAGACTTATATATGAGAAGCCCGAGGATATCGTTGCCGAAAGAACTGCGCTCGACAAGGCTTGCGAAGTCTGGAAGTGCGTGGCTGAAAAACTCCCGATGAAATACGAACTCGATTATCTCCTGCTCCGCGAGGGAAAGGGAGTTGCTTGGCTTGAGATCAAGTCCCGCACCAACACGCGCCTCGCATATCCCACCTATATGATTTCGCTTGGCAAGATCATGGCCGCCCGACGACTTTCCGAAGGCAGTCAATTGCCATCGTTCCTTCTGATTCAGTGGTCCGACGCATGCGGTTATATAAGAATTGATTCTCTCCTCGACTTCAGAACCGCCGTTGGCGGCAGAACGGATCGTGGGGACGAGCAGGACATAGAGCCCGTGGCCATGATCCCCGTCGGGGAATTTGCGCTTCTTCAGGATTAATTATCTAATGGCGATAAAAAATTTGTCGTGTTGACATGATTCTGTCAAGGGGATAACTTTATAAAATTCCGGGGAGAAGACCGTTGCAGTTTAGCTATCTGCATAGGTTTGAGATCTGGAATGGGTGCCGGGGTGTCCCTTACCCGTGCAAAGATTCCCCTCATGTTATCGAAAGAGCGCTCAGGCGCTCTTTCTTTTTGGGTGACGAATGCAAGACCAGCAGCTTCAGAACTACATCAGCAAGGTTGGCTCGCTGCCCCATGAGGAGCAGAAGGAGATCCTGTCTCTTCTGGAGAAACTGGAGGAGGCAAAGGAGCGCGAGCGGATAACGCAGCGCTTTCTTCCGTTCGTGAAGAAGATGTGGCCAGCCTTCATCGAGGGCAGCCATCACTCCATCATGGCGGATGCTTTCGAGCGTGTTGTGGCGGGCAAGCTGAAGCGGCTCATAATCAACATGCCGCCAAGACATACCAAGTCGGAGTTCGCCAGCTATCTTTTGCCAGCTTGGTTTCTCGGGAGATCGCCCGAGAAGAAGGTTATCCAGACCGCCCACACAGCCGAACTGGCCGTTGGCTTCGGGCGCAAGGTCAGAAACCTTGTCGGAGACGATTCCTTTCAGGAGGCATTCCCCGGCACCAAACTGAGGCAGGACTCAAAGGCCGCCGGTAGATGGAACACCAACGCCGAAGGTGAATATTTCGCCATCGGTGTCGGCGGGGCCGTTACGGGCAAGGGCGCGGACCTTCTTATTATTGATGATCCACATAGTGAACAAGAGGCCCGGTCGCCAGATGCCTCCGTTTTCGATCCCGTGTATGAGTGGTACACATCCGGCCCACGTCAGAGATTACAGCCCGGTGGCTCTATCGTCATTGTGATGACGCGATGGCATCAGCGCGATCTGGCCGGGCAAATACTGAGAGCCTCCCATCAGAGGGACGGCAGTGATGAGTGGGAGGTAATACAGCTTCCCGCCATATTGCCATCGGGTAATAGTTTGTGGCCGGAGTTCTG
>Ga0209644_1000139_pt1 | contig 22591 bp, 23 predicted proteins | sample ETNvirome_2_1000_FD_184069 | JGI IMG/M metagenome (GOLD analysis project Ga0209644, IMG submission 184069) | Marine viral communities from the Pacific Ocean - ETNP_2_1000 (SPAdes) (version 2) | ecosystem: Environmental > Aquatic > Marine > Oceanic | place: Pacific Ocean | collected 2013-06-22 | reverse complement strand
CAGCTAACGGTTCCCGCTATCAGGGTCCGTAGGGGACTTTCACCCCCAAGTCATCCGGCCAACCACCACGGCGGACCGGATAGCGCCTAATTTTGGCGCTGCGCGCCATGCCTGGCGCACCACAAAAAACCCGCACGCTGGCGGGTTTGTAAGAGTGGTTTAGCATGAAAGCGGTGGTGATCCATTATACGCAATGTCTCTATTAAGAATGACGTCGTAAGGAAAGTGTGTGGCGATCAGTAGGATGAGCGCGAGTTTAGCGAGACATATACCGTTATCAACTTCGTGGCGATGAACAGCCAGGTGCGTCACCTGATTGATTTCCGCCGAAAAACGCAATGGAAGAGCCATGTTACGCGTATGCGATGCCTTTACTCATAGAGAGATGACAGCAACAATTACCTGAAATTTATAAGTTTTAGGTGATACCCCATGAACAAAAGAGGCAGCTCATGGGGTGAAAGAAATGCATCAGCGGGAGCGGGGCTGGGCAATTTTATGCGGTCGACCACCTGGGGCGCCGGGTTGCGGCCCAGGTGGTTTGGGGCGTGTCCAAGGGCCACGCAGATGGGGTTCCCAGTGATCCCAGCGGCCTAGGGCGGCGGCAATAACACGCGTGGTGCGCCAATAATCATAGCGGCTGGCGGGCGATAAGTTCGCTGTGTCGGATTTGAGAAACCACTGCAGGTGTTTTGCTTTCCACTGATACGGCTCGCTGATATCCCACTGTTCTTCAATTCTGCTGGCAATGCGTTGGCCGCGCTTGATGTGGGCTTTGACACCGCTATTTTTGCCCGGCTGCGCACGCTTTAACAGCACTTCTATGCGAGAAACGTGTGTATGTGTCATCGGCTACTCCCAATATAGCTATTCAAGACATCGAGCCGACCGTGACCGAGTTCTGCTGAGATAATGGCGCGGGCTTCACGGTCTTTTTGTTTTGAAGCGATACGTTCGCCGGTGACAACCGGGGCGGGTGATCCGGTGATTTGTTCGTAGCGCTGGCAAGCATACGCGGCGCGCGAATCGTGATAGCCAGGCAAGTTATGCTCTTTCAGCACAGCACGTGCTTTATAGACTTCTCCGCCGCGACTAATAGCAAATTGGGCATAGCTTTCATGCGATGCGATCAGGTTGGCACTGCCTGTAGGGCGCGCAGCAAGGGCATTTTGCAGCGCCTGTCGTTGCATGTCGCCGATAGGGATCCAGCGTGGGGCATCGCGACCGCCCTTTGTGCCGTCGATGACGTTGACGCTGCCATGTCGATTGGCTTCACGAGACCAGCGATTCAAATCGGCCTTAACCGCTTCTTCGCGACGTACGCCAAAGGCGCGAGCGAGCTCAAGCACAGCAGCACCACGGTTGAGTCCTTCTTCGCGAAGCGCGGAGAGCGTATGCTGAAGGCGGTTTTCATCGAGCGCGGCGGGAGCGATGGTTCTGATATTGCTGCGGTTTTTAACATAGTCACGCGGTAAAATGTTGACGTGCTGATCACCGCGTAGCGCAAGAAACGTGCGGTTAACGGTGCTGATGTGATTCTTGGCGGTTGATACGGCAAGCTTCTTTTCTTCCACCAGTGTTTGAATATGTTCTGCATAAGCAGTTGCGAGCTCGCGGCTGTCGATTTTGGCGAGATCGCGAACACCTTCGTCTTTTGCCCACGCCGCAAATTGCGACCAGCGCTGCGAGTGAGAAGCAACAGTTCCGTAATGGCCTTGTCCATAAAAATCACGTAATGCGGTTTTCCCTGCGTTTTTGATTTGTTTGCCGTAGCCGAAGTTTCTACTGCTGGCGTAGCGACCCATAACTTATCTCCTGCCTTCCCAGCTTTTAAACACTGTTGTGGTGCCTCCCTGTGTCCCCAGCCTGGTTGCTGCAAGCAGCTCAGGTAAGTGAAAAACCGATATATAGGCTCGGTCGGGCCCTGGAGGCGTGTCGTAACGTGACAAAAACGCCCGCAGGTAACGCCTGGCGGGGGTGGCGATTCTTTTGCTGTGTTGCTGACGATCGCGGTGGACAAATTCCGGCGGGGGGATCGCTGTATCGTTGGCAACGACACATGCAAACAGCGTGTGTGAAACACACAAATTTATTGACGCTGCAACGTCGATATCGAGCGCTCGCTCATCTGCCAGATGAGGGGCCATAAGGCCGCGGACGATGTCTCAGGAACAGGTTTTGGTGCGCGTTTAGGTGCGCTTCAGAGGTTTGCCGCGGGCGCCTTCGATCGGCCCTGCAGCCCGCTAGGGCGGGCTTTCGGGCCAATCAAAGGCGTCGTCGCTGCGCGCCGTCTCTGTGCCGCTACGCGACGACAGAGACGGCGCTCATTGCCCCCGTTCGGGGGCGTGCAAGAAGCAAAAAACACTGAGCAGTGTGGCTTAGCCAAGCGGATGAAGTGACTGGCTGGCTAAGCGGTGACAGTGATTGCACGCTGCTATAACGCATAAGCGCTGTGCTGTTTGCATCTTGAAGTAGGCACGCATGAGGCATGCGCGTGACTCAGCATGATCGCGTGAGCGATACATCGCGGTTTCAAAGACACGTGGAAAGCGTGTTTATCGTGATGATGAAATGACGAAGCGAGAGGCCTGGCCATTATTCAGTGGGGGCTGTGCTGAGCGTGCGTAAAGCACAAACAGTCGTTCAAGTGCGGAATATCAAGACGCAGCTGTACTGGGGTCTTGCGAGGAATCACCGAGACGGTGGTGCTGGCAGCCCGAGTTGGGTCAGCAGCAATCGAATATCCTGTATTTTGAGTAGTGGATGGCTACTATCGCTGCGCTTTGCAGACACTATGTAGTCTATAACGCGTTTTCTGCGTGTGCAAGTCACTGCTATAGAAGCCTTTTATGCCACATTTCTCTGTATTTTTGACACACTGAACGTGAGCCAGTCGCATGCGCTCATCACGTTGCTGATGTCATTTATAAAGCAGCGGGAGTTGCTGAGGAGTATGGTTGCCCTTTCTAATGAGAAAAAGCAGCGCGCACTAAGGAGAAGATTAGCCTTGTCAGTCGTATGACACGGTGTATCTGCATGATAGCAAAGCGCTTAGTAGTACCTATCGCCACGTGAAGCGCCCATTTTTGCTTCATGAGTGCATGCGTTTGCGATACGCATGAGATAAATACTGGAAGAACAGCTATAGAGAGCCAGGAAGTAGCGATGATGCGAGCTGACTTGCCGAGACAATGCATTCTAACTGCGCGTGTGAATGCCATGCTGTCGCCACTACGGGCAAAAGTAAGAGAGACACACAAGGTTGCGAAGAAGCTGCACACCAATATGGCGCATACAGCCTTTTGAGATATAGCAGACACTCGGCGATCATTGTCGTCAAATAGCTGCTGATAGTGCTAGGCACTGTTGAAAGAATGCATTCATACAGACTTTCAATTTGTTGCTTCAGTCGAGACTAGTTGTTTTGACTGGCTAGTTAACCAGTTTCTCATGCCAACGGGCATAAACAGATCTGACTATAGCGACTCTGCTACAGCCTTTCAATACTTTGAGACTCTACACCCTGTTCTATAGCCAAGCGAAGAGAAGAGGCCCGGCTATAGACGCAGAGTATTATCACGCAGCACTCATGAGTTGTCGCTCCAGCTTATTACTTAGCTTTTCCAGAGCCTCCTTGTTCGCATACATATCACCAGCAGAGAGCTCGCGTGCTACCCACTTCTCTAGCGCTATGTAGTTCGAAAGGTGAGGTGGTTGACCAATCAGAGGGGCCAACACAAGTTCAGATGACTTCACGTTGAGCTGAATAGATTGAGCCACTGCCATTGTGAAACGTTGCAGCATACGAGCACCTTCTTTTTCGCGAACGGCTTGGCGGAAAAAATCTGCATCAACAAGACGCGCCATGAAACTCTCCTTTTTTGATTTAGGGCTTTTTTTGAAGCTCTGTGTAAACATTTAAGCATAAAATCAGGGAGTGGCAACTCTTTTTTGTCGTTTTTCGTTATCATTTGATGATGAATAGCGTGGAGAAAGGCTGTGATACGCTTCAAAATTAAAGAAATGATGGCAAAACGAGAGTATGAACTGGGGCGGCGGCTCACTATTGGTGAGGTTGCTGACGCCACCGATATTCATCGAATGACGCTATCGAAAATGATCAATCGCCGTGGCTACAGCACGACGACAGATCATTTAGATCGGCTATGCGTGTACTTTGGCTGTTCGCTAGAGGAAATCGCTGAGCACGTACCAAAACCTGACAGTAAAACCCCGATGGAGTGAATACATGGCAGAGCCCGTTTCCTATCATTTTGATGGCCATATCACTGCCGAGGGGCCTATAGCCGTCAGCTACTTTGGGTTAGATGAGCGTCTGCCGCGTACGCCGCATGGCCAGGTGTTTCTGAATGGTGGCACGCTACGTGGGGCGTTGCGCAAAGCCGGGTTGGTGATGCTGATCCGGGAGCTGGCTAAGGTACGTGGGCAATCGCAAGAGGCGATTTTTAAGCGCGCTGAAATGTATATGCTGGGTGAAGGAGTGGATATTACCCGCCAGGTAAATAGCGAGATTAAAGGGGCCAGCTACGACCCCCGTGCAGAAGCCCATCTGCGTAAAATGAATCCGTTTTTAAGCCTGTTTGGTCGCTGGAAGTTGGCTGGGTACTTAGAGGTTAGTGCCATGCTAACCTCGCAGGACAACCTGATAACAGCGGGCCAAGGCGCTCGGCATGATCAGTTTGAGCATGATCCATCGCTCGTTAAGTACCTGAATACGGAAGAGCAAGAAGCGCTGATGTCCGAAATGCGCAGTGCCCGTGACAGCATGGTTGAAATTGAAGCGATCCGTGGCCAGGTGCGAGAGCTGCGCGCTCAGTCACGACGTACGGAAAGCGTTGATGGCAAAAAAGAGATTGCCGCTCAGATTCGTGACCTAGAGGCCTTAGAGAAAGAGACGCGTCTGGCACGAGAAGGGTCGGACGAGTCGATAAAGCACCCCATTCAAGGGTATGAGGCGATTGCCCCCGGCAGTCAGCTCAGCAGCCATCTCCGCATTGTGGAAGGCCACGCTGACGTTCTTGGGCTGCTGTTGCACTGTTTAGCGGAGTTTTCGCAGCGACCGCGCTTAGGAGGGCATTTAGCAGCGGGGTTTGGGGCCATTCAAGCAGAATGGGATGTGTGGCAGCGCAATCCAGGCGAACGTCGTGGCCACGTCATCGGTAACGTTCAGCTAGATGAGATGGGCATCGTGTTAGAGGGGGAGGCACTTGAAGAGGCCTGGGCAGCGTTTGAACACGGGCTACCCCGCTATAACTTTGACCTTTTCACGCTTAAGGAAGCTCGGGAGTGCTGGAGAAAGGAAGCGTAATGTCTTCAGAATCACAGCGCTTACCCGTTGCCCCCTACGGCATGCCTGAAGAGCAAGCTCGGCCGTTCCGTTTGGTGCTCCAGCTGCATACGCCACTGGTGCTGCCCATGGTAGCGCCACGCTTAGATGTGTTGCTGCAGGAGGCAGCTTGCCGCAGAGCGCTTGATTGGTCGTGTTATCCCTCCCTTCCTCTGGTGTTTGACCAAGCCAGAGGGGGCTATCGTGCCTCTCAGCTGGTGTTTGGCGTGACGGCTCACCAAGGGCTGACGGCAGAGCCATTAGGCGCGATTACGCGTTTAACAACTTTGCCCCTGCTGCGTGCTGCCAATGTTAGAGCGCCGCTGCGAGTCGATGGCGGCGATTGGGCACCGAAGCTCACCCATCATCAGGGGTTACTGAGCCCTTATGTGTTGTTTTACGCAGAAGGTGACCCGGATGCCTGCCTGGATCTGCTACCAGAGCTTCCCAATATAGGCCAGGGGCATAGCCGAGGGCAGGGGATGGTGAGTGCGATGGCGGTTCAAGAGGATACGCAGCAGCGCTGGCGTCAGCGGCCCTGGCGTTTAGAAAGCGAGCACAACAGCATGGCCTATACGCCCGTACCCGATGTGTTGCGTCTGACCAGCTGGGGTGATGATGAAGTTGTTTACCGGCCACCACGGATTATGCGCGAGATAGTGTCATGAGGCGCGACTTAGCCTATCAGCGACTGTTTGCTGCCACGACGCCTTTTCGTGCGCGGGCATACGCTGAGCACTTCACTCCTAGTGCCCCTAGCTGTTCTTGCTGTTCCCGGCGATGGTCAGACGTAGAAGCGCCGTTTCAAGCGGCAAGCTATTCCTATGGGAAATCAGGTCAACCCGAGCAAGTCTGTTTAACGTGCTACACGTTACGGATTCCTAGCGAGGAAATGCTGGGGTTAGAGCGTTACAACAAAACCGGCAACACCGTGACATCCATTTACGGCAAGCTTGGGATGCTAGTGGGCTCTGGCGGTATTATTACCCCGACTAACACCCTGTATGTCACGCTTCCCCCTAAGCTTTTCGAGAAGTACCGAGACGGTAAGCTGGGCCAGGCGGGGCAATTGAGTACAGAAAAGCCGCTGGCCCGGCTATTGGCATTATTAGCCAGCGGGGAGCTGAATCCCCTTGAAAAAGGCTTTGTGTATATCGAAAACTGGGGGCGAAAAGCGGATGTGCTGCTGCGTAACTTACGCCCTACGCTATCCCTTCAAGAGGTGTGGTGTAACAGTGAGCAAGGTACTACCCCCCTCAACGTTGCAGCTATGTTGAAAACGGCCAGTGTACTGGTCGAGCAGGGGCTAGAAAAAAACGCTGCCCAAAAAACCTTTTGGTGGCCGATTACCGCAGCAGCCAGGGGGCAGCGAAACCCACAAGCCTTTGAGGAGTGGGTCAAAAAAGTCCCTGACCCACACGCTTTGCTGAGCGTGTTGCCTGACGACCCCTTTGATCGGCAGAAGCTTCCGACGGTACTGAGAGAAATCATGCCGCACCTGCCTGCGCTAAAGCCGTATATCAATCACCAACGTCAGCCTACGGCACTCGCGGCGCTAGAGCACCAGGAGCCATCCCTCATGCCACAACAGGGTTCACTGTTTTAATGTCGATAGATCATGTAAACGTGCATTACTACGAAGCCGCCGTGCTGTGTTGCCCTTCGGCCCCGCCTACCCGTACGCCGACGCTGGATGACTACCACCAAGCAGCGTGGCGCGTGTTTGCGGGCACTACCCACTACTCCGTAGGGCAGCGCCCTTTTGTTTTCAGTTTTGAGTCACTCACCCCAGAGCAGCACCTACTGATAGTGCGCTCTTCTATGGAGTTCCCTCACGCACAGAAAAGGCACATAACCCTGCGTCAGGGAGACAACATACGCCTAGAGTGGTCGTGGGTGCCGAGCATTGCGACACGGCTATCGCCAACAGGCGAGCGGCTACCGCGCAGCAAGCACATCCCGGCACCGCGAGAACAGTGGGAAGCGCTACTGTGTCAGCGTTTGCGCAATCATGGTTTTGCCGTCGCACCTAACACAATGAGCTGCACTCCATTAGGGCAGTGGCCCATGAATGCGCAGCGGTCGCAATGGTGTCAACGGGTGCATGTTCAAGCGGATCTTTGCGTAGAGAATGCTCAAAAGGCGGCACAGGCCTGGCTGTCGGGTGTATCGCGCTTGAAAGCGTATGGTATGGGTATGCTTTGTTGCCGCAAATGAGTACGTTAAGCTAGGGGAGTTCCGCCTTTGCGGAAGTGTTAGCAACGCGTTGCAGACCTCGATGGAGCGTTTGTAAATCCCGCCCTTGCGGGAGTGTTCGTTCTGCACTGCAGACCTCGATGGAACGTTTGTGTATCTCGCCCCTGCGGGAATGATCGCCCCGGCCCCGTGTCGGGGCGATATGGTAAGGTATCTCCCTTTTGGTTTAGGCGCTCATCGCTGTTATGCATCCCGTCCTCACGTACCTCACCCATCAGCTGCCCAAGCGCCCTGGGTTCCAGCATAACCCTGTACAGGTCGCGTACGCGCAGGCCTTAATCGACGGTGTACGGCAACAAGGCAAGATGCACTTTGTCGAAGGGGATACGGGCATCGGCAAAACGCTGGCGTATCAGCTGGTGTTGGCGGATTGGGTCGCCAAAGGGAGACAAAAAGAGCGCCGGGCAGTGATTTCAACACACTCGCGTGCGCTGCAGCGTCAGCTGCTTCAGCCTGACAATCTCGCTATCGTGCGTGACTATTTAGAAAACGCAGGCTTACCGCCGCTGACCTTTGAGCTGCGTATGGGACGGGAAAATTACGTCAGCCCGGAGCGTTTGGCCTTGCAGCTAGGGGCGATACGCTTAGAAGACGCGGCCAACGACCGGCAGCTCTCGCTAGAAAAGCGTCAGCTCGCTCGCTGGGCGTTAGACAGTGACGGCTGCCTGCTCGACCTAGACCCCGCGAGCCTGCCTGAAGGCTGGCAAATGTCAGATATCGCTTTACGCCATCATGACCCCTTGCCAGACGCGCTTGACGCCCACTTAAACGCCGCGCAAACCAGCGACATCCTAGTGATCAACCACGCTTTATTGGTGGTTGACTTGATCACCAAAGGCCGCATCACCCAGGCGGAATCGCCCTATGTGCTGCTGCTCGATGAAGCGGAGCACTACCCTGAACTGGCAGAAGAAATGCTTAGCCAGCGGATTTCGCTGCATGCCACCACACGGCTGTTACGCCAGCTGAATCAAACCGCACTGGCGACGCAATGGGAAGTGCTTGAAACCCAGCTAACGGATCAGGCGCGTGCAGGCACTGCCCATAATGTGTCGGTGAGTGAGAGTGAAACGCTGCAAGTGGCCATTAGGGCGCTATTGAAAAAGCGGTTGCGGGAAACCGCTCACGATGCCTGGCTATGGCGAGAGTGGCAGCAGCTACGCCATAGTGCAGAGCAAGTGGCCGTTAGGTTACGCGAAGCCAGTCGCTACTTGATTCTGGATTACTCACCGGTGCGTGGCTTGCCCCGCGTGGTGGCTCACTCGCCAAGTGCGGCATCCAGTTTGCGCAATGGGATAGGCGACCGCAGCACGTTGCTCACGTCAGCTACGCTATCGGATCTTGACCATGCGCCGGGGGAAGCGCCGCAGTTTCGCTATATGCGTAGCCGGCTGCAGGTACCCGTCAGCAGTAAACGCAGCGGTATCGAAACCAGCTTTCAGGCACGCCAATTTGGCGAGCTGCGCTTTCGGTTACCCCAAGGGCTTCCCCACCCGATTCAACGGCTTCCTGAAGGCGGGCACAGCCTGTCGTTAGCCTATGCTCAGCAGGTGCTCCCCTTCTTGCTGGATCAGCCAGGGCGCACGCTCGTGCTGTGTGCCAGCTATGCCGATGTAGAGGTACTCGCCAACGAGTGGCCAGCCGAGGCGCAGCACCGGCTAGTCGCGCACCGGGCAGGGCAAGGGTTAGGCGAGTTAGTGGCCCATCTAGATGACGATGCCATTTTGTTAACGCCAGCAGGGTGGGAGGGCTTATCGCCTAGTCGGCAAGGGAACACGGCCTTTTGGTCGCACCTAGTGGTATTGCGCAACCCGCGCCCAGCGCGCAGCGCGGTAGAACAGCGCTTGGTAGGGCAAATGCTGCAGCGTAAAGGCATGAGTGAAGAGCAGGCCACCCGCATAGCCACGGGCATGCTGTATCGCAAAAGCACCGTGCGTACCCTGCATAAGCTGCGCCAAGGGTTAGGCCGGGCGATTCGTCACCCAGAAGACCAAGTGCTGGTCACCTTATTAGAGCCGCGCATTCCGCGCCCATCGGGGGCACTCCCACAGCCTGGCATGCGGCAAAGCAGTGCGCTGCTCGGGGCCATTCCGTCTCGTTTTCGGTTGGCCTGGCAGCAGGCAGAAGAACCGCTCATCAACCAACGAACCGAAGCCCTTTCCCAGCCCACCGCCTTAACGGCGCTGCTGTAGATAGCTAATTGATAGGCAAATAAAAACCGCAGCCCTGCTATCATCCTGATGGCAAAAGCTGCGGCTACAGAGTTTGTAAACGACACGATAAGCCTAAGCAGTCCTGCCACCTTTAGCAAGAAAACAATTTTTTACACAGAATTTTAGACAGAACGCTAAAGTTTTCACCGCGTTGTGTCGATAAACATAAACAACGGCATAAAAAAGCCGTCACCAACGGCCCTCAGGTGAGCACGCGAGCAACGCTGCACTGAGAGCTTGTAAACGACACAGTAGGAGATCGCACCATGTCAGTGATCAATACCAATATTACCTCCATGATTGGCCAGCAGAACCTAAACAAGAGCCAAAATGCTTTAACCACAAGCATGGAAAGGCTTTCTTCAGGTCTGCGCATCAACAGCGCCAAGGATGATGCGGCGGGTCAGGCAATCGCCAACCGTATGTCTGCTCAGATCACTGGTCTGTCTCAGGCACAGCGGAACGCCAACGACGGTATCTCCGTGGCGCAGACCGCCGAAGGCGCGCTGAATCAGGTCAACGATAACCTGCAGCGTGTTCGTGAGCTGACAGTGCAAGCGCAGAACGGCACCAATTCAAAAGAGGACTTGCAATCTATTCAGGATGAAATTGGTCAGCGCCTGAATGAGATCAACCGAATTTCAGAGCAGACTGATTTTAATGGCGTCAAAGTGCTTGCTGACGATATTTCCCCTATCTCTATTCAGGTTGGTGCTAACGATAGTGAGTCTATCAGCGTTAACCTTAGGGGGGTAAACCAAGAAAAACTTAATCTGAATGATTTTGATATTACAAATACTCTGAGTCAAGTTTCTGCATCTGACGATGATTTCATGACTGGCAATGTTTCCTTTGACCAGAATATTGGTAGTTCTGTAACCGCAGATTCTATAAATGCCACGGCTACTGGTGGCTTTGCAACCGCTCAGATTAATAGTGTGGATGTTATTGCCAGTGCCAATTTGCAGGTACGAGAGTTCGATGGTCAGAATTATGCTGTCGATACCAGTAGCAATAAGGTCTTTACAATTAAAGACACTAGTATCGTTAATACTGACGAGCTGCAAATCGAGCTTGGTGAAGAAGTTACAGGCAACGTTGCTCAAAACGGTGGTGAGCGAGGCTCAAGCTTCGACTTCTCTTCGGTGACTGGATATAATGCAGAAAACTCTTACAGCGTTGTAGAAGATGAAAGCTCAAATTATGTCCGTGAAGAAGCTAAAGATGGTACGGTGAAGTATTATGATATTGCTTCTACAAATACTACCGGAGAAGGTGTTGTAGAGATTACGGCCACTACTGAAAATACAGCATTGGCTACCTCTGTCACCCTTGATCCAATGAAGAAGATCGATGAGGCGCTTAGTGAAGTCGACAGCCTCCGGTCCGAGCTTGGTGCTGTGCAGAACCGTTTTGAGTCTGCCATCACCAACTTGAGCACCAACGAGACTAACCTCTCTGCCGCTCGTTCGCGCATCGAAGATGCTGACTACGCTACAGAAGTGGCCAACATGACTCGTGCACAGATTCTGCAGCAGGCCGGTACTTCTGTACTGGCACAGGCCAATCAGATCCCGCAGAACGTTCTTTCTCTGCTGGGTTAATGGTAGCCTGAGTGGCAACGCCACTGAAGGGTTGAATGAACCGCCTCCAGAGATGGAGGCGGTTTTTTGATACAGCGGCCTCAATAAACAAGCGCAAAGCCACCTGCGCAGTAGTAAACCCGCATCAGAACGTTGGTAACTCCCCCAGGTTATCCCGCTTGGTGTCGTTCCTTTCGGTTGTCAGATACTCATCATCAATCAGATAAACCGCTGCACCCTGTTGCCATCTCTCATTCGTTTTCGTCCTTGTCTGAAATGTTACTTTACCGAGGCGAATGAGATCCGCCACGAAGGCCCGCGAAACAGTTCGGGGTGCGCCTACTTTCCCTTGTTTTTCCTCTCGCACTTTAACAAACGTGATGTGACTTTTATCATCGTTGTATCTGACGTCCGTGATGCAGAAATCTGCCATATTTATCTCTCCCACGTTGATGGCGGCTTGCCAACAATGAATGTGGAGGCGTAGTGGCCTATTCCAAATAGTACTTAAGCATAGAGCGGTTGGCAGTCATACTATGGTGGGCCTGAATGCGAGGCATCGCGGACGATTCCGGGTAATGCCGTAAAGCAGCAGCGAGAACACACGATGAAAATGCTAGGCTGCGCCCAATCGCACTGACGCAGCAGGGCTTAAAGCAGCACTATAGTCCTAATTTAAGTTGGTCATCTTTCTGAAACAAAAAACGCACCTTGGCCACGCGTCGTCCGGCCTTGATCGGCTCCCACTCGATTTTCCAATTGTCCTTCTCTTGAAGCTCTTTCACCGCAGGTTCGATGATGCGGCGGCGGATGTTGTTGAAGTTTTCCTTCTGCTTCTTGGTAGCATCCATCGCCGTGGCGAAATCCTCAATGGTGTACTCAGCCCATCCGTTACCTTCTTTGCCTTCAAAGCGCTTCAGCAGCTCCAGGAGCCGCCAGGAGTAAATGGAACGCAGCGCTGATGCCTGCTGCAGCTGATAGCTGGTGAATTGCTTCCGCAGCCCCGTTAGGTATGGCAGCAACTTGGGCCACCAATACAGCTCCACCCACCCCTCGCCCTGCTGGTAGTGAATCTGCCCTACCCAGCGCATCGTCACCACAGTCGGCTCTAAGGGCTTGCCACGTCGCTTGTGAGCTATCTCATAGAAGGTGATCGAGCGGCTGTAGAGCTGCTTACTGGCATCCTTCAATGCTTCATAAGCCGTTCGGCGGTCGACACCAAACTCATCAGCATACTCGTCAGCAGAGATACGTGTGGTGGGCATATCGCCTACCTTCCGCGGTTTATAGCTGTTGAGCTTTGAAGCGGCCATAGCGACTAGCCGCTTCTCGGCCAATGTCAGGCCGTGCCCAGCCCGCACCAGAGCATTGTGCTGGGTGACCCAACGCTCACCTGCAGGGCGCTCTGCGCTATCCGCATCGTAGTTAATTGCTGCATGCTGCGCTGCTGGTTTCTTTGCCATATACGTCATTTCCCAGGCTATTACGTCTCAAATCAATATGACGTTTTTATATAATTGCGTCAAGAGCATATCAAGACGCTTTAACCCGGAAAGTGGCGTAATTGGTGGCAAGCCTGTGGATAACGCCCGGAAAAAGACGCATTAGTGGGGGTAAAAGACGCATTAAACCCGGAAAATGACGCATTTCCGTACTAGAAGTCTTTGTTTTAAAAAGGGAATCCCGCTATAAACAAGAAAAAACAAGAGAAAAACCAAGCAGCAAGCATATAGCGCCCACACACTGCCGACGATTCTGTACGAATCCGTTAGGCAGCAGCGGGGCATAATTTTGTTCGTTGCTGAGGCGCTCTCTATGAGCAGCCAGAATCTGGCCACTCACTCACAATATTAATCAGCTGAGGATAGCTTTATTTACAATCACACCTTGTTTAGCAAAAGTGTTCTCAATATCACTCGCATCCATTACGTTACATGCCACCTCGATATCTAACTCAACCCCTTTGCCACTTAGCCCAAGCAGATGAATAGAAGCTTCGTATGCTTCATTCGGCGAGGCGTAAATACGATCAATGCGAATGCCATTGGTAAAAACTCTAGTAAGACGGTCTTCCTCAAGGCACTCGACCAACACCACATCATTTTCTTCTTGATGGGAAATGATGACTTTCTGAATTCCAACATATTGATTTTTCATAATTTATCTCCGTTTTTTTGAGACCTCAGATGCTATCTGGGTAAAAGTATTTATAAGAAATACTTAGATAAAATGTGCAAATAATGGGGAAAATTAGAAAAAAGGCTCTTTTTCATAACCGAAGAGTGTGTTTAATTAGGTATGCCTAAAGCGATACAGAAAAGCGCCTTTCCATATCGTATCGATATTTATCAAAAATAGCTTAAAGCGATACAGTGTGATGATATTCACTTAAATCGATACAGATACGCTATGTGAGGAGCTTGTGATGTTTATTCGTGCCTACCTGCGAGCCAGTACCGCGAATCAAGATGCTCAGCGTGCCCACCAGGCACTCAATGACTTTACAGAACAACATCAGCAGAAAGTTGCCAGCTACTATGCCGAGAACGCGAGTGGAGCGAGCCCTGACCGCGACGAACTACGTCGGCTACTAGCAGATGCTCATCCCGGTGATGTGTTGCTGGTTGAATCCATAGACCGCTTGTCACGCTTGCCTACCAACGACTGGAGACGCCTGCGTAACGAGATTGATGCCAAAGGCCTACGAGTGGTAGCACTCGACCTGCCCACGAGCCATGCAGCGATCCAAGAAACGTCAGGTGACGACTTCACAGCACGGATGCTCGATGCCATTAACGCAATGATGCTAGACATGATGGCGGCCATCGCACGTAAGGACTACGAGCAGCGTCGTGAACGCCAAGCACAAGGAATTAAAAAGGCAAAAGCTGAAGGCCGGTATCGCGGGCGCCCAATCGATCCAGCGCTTCATCAGCGTGTTAGCGAACTTCTCCAAGTTGGGCTTAGTGTTCGCAAAGTGGCGCAGCATGCCCAGTGTTCAACTAGCACGGTACAGCGCGTGAAAAAAATAGCTGAAATGGGCATATAGCCATTTAGTAAAGCCATACAAAATAAGTTGACAGTAATACTTTAAATAAATACTTTAGATATTGTTTTAATATTAAAAGGCATTGTTATGATAATTACTGTTGGCAACACAAAAGGAGGGGTTGGCAAGACCACTCTCGCAGTGAGCCTAGCAATTTCACGGGCACTGTCGGGACGCGATGTATGGTTAATCGACGGAGATCGACAAGGAACCGCGCAAACAGCTATCAGCATCAGGTCTGAGAATGGTGCTGTGCCTGGCATCGCATGTGCCACCTACCCTGATGGCTCCACGCTGCGCGCTCAAGTACAGCAGCAAGCAGATAAATTCGACGACATTATCATCGATGCAGGCGGGCGTGACTCAACTGCGCTGCGAGCAGCGCTGGTATTGAGTGATGTTTTGCTTGTGCCTTTTGCGCCTCGCTCGTATGACGTATGGGCATTAGAAGACATGGCCAAACTGGTCGACGAAGCACGAAGCATACGAGACGGGTTACGCGCTGTGGCGGTCTTGAATCTAGCTGATCCAGGAAGCCAATCGACAGACAACGCAGAAGCTGCAGCAGCCGTTGAAGAAGTACCGCAGTTTGAATATTTGCCGACCCCGATAAGACGACGAAAAGCCTTCTCGAATGCAACCGGCGCAGGGCTGTCTGTGCAGGAATTGAAACCGACGGATAAGAAAGCCATCGGCGAGATAAGTGAATTGTATGAATATCTTTTTAATATTAAATAAATATCTAATTAGGTTGTTTTAAATGGTTATTACGAAGCCAAAAGCGAAATCAATAGATGCAACTGACTCATTTATCTCAGGTGCTCCAGATTCCGGCAATCAAGCCAAGGGGGTGCGCAAAGGGAATAAACGGCAGATCAGTTTGACGATCACACCGGCACTATTAGAGCGAGTGGATGAGCTAGCCGCGGAGCTAGGACAGTCACGTGCAGCGATCATCAATATGGCGATTTATCGGGCTGTGGAGCATGGGCTAATCAAAGAGTGAGGAATGATCCCAATAATTGCCTCAGTTTTTAGCCAATCAAAGGAAAAATGGCGATAAGGGGGCTTTTTTAGCCCCCTTATCGCCAGAGTCGTTGTTAAGAGGCTGATAAAATGTGCTTTTCAACAATGAAGCCCCGGTCTCCTCATGCTTGCCGGCGACGAGGGAGATCCGGGGAAAATGATCTGCCATGGGAGGCAAAATCACATGCATATTGTAGCAGTTTGGGATTTTAAAGTGCTTGCTATCCCGCTGAGCGCTAGGAAGTAGTCATGGTCAACAAAAAAATGACGCAGAAAGAAAGGCGTTTCATCGAGCAGCATGCACGCCCCGGAGAAGGTTATGCGCAGGCTTATAATCGCCTGCTTCCACAATTACGGGATGACCTCCATGAGCAACGAAATAATGTTTCAGAGCAGGGCCGATCTGCGCTATTGCCTGCCAAATATGCCCAGCAAGACTTTTTTGTAGCAGATATTTGTGATGCAAACCCAAAAGCTGACACTGCTAGCCTGGAGCACCCTCTGTTTGCGCTACGTGCAGGCGACAGAAAAGTCAGACGTTATCAGCACAATGACACTACGGTAGAGATTCGTCCTGGCCTCAAAGGGCTAGCAACAATTCATGATAAAGACGTGTGGATTTACTGCATTAGTCAGCTCGTCGAAGCGATGAATAGAAATTACAAAAATGTTAGTCGAACAGTTCGCTTTATCGCTTATGATTTTTTGGTAACCACAAACCGGCGCACTGATGGTGATAGTTACAAGCGAATGGGTGAAGCACTGGAGCGCTTATCCGAGTCTCGGATTGTTACAAATATTGAAACAGATAAAAAGCGTGAGAGGGCTGGTTTCGGTTTAATCGATTCGTGGCATGTAGTAGAGCGAGATGGCGATAACCGCATGGTGGCTGTTGAAGTGACGCTTCCGGAGTGGCTATATCGCTCTGTGACAGCTAAACATGTTCTCACTCTTAGCCCGGACTACTTCCGGTTGCGTAAGCCATTAGATCGGCGCGTCTATGAGCTAGCTCGTAAACATTGCGGCAGTCAACCAAAATGGCGCGTCAAGATGCCGACCTTGCATAACAAAAGTGGAAGCCAAGATAAACTTTATAAATTTCGTGCTGCAATGAAGTTGCTAGCAGCAACAAATGAGCTTCCTGATTATCGAATGAGCATTGACGCTAATAATGACATGGTGACTTTTTACTCTAGAGGATCAAAAGGTGGCAGAGCGCAAATGCATGATGTGCTGAAATCTGGCACATGAAATTCTGAGCTACCCCGAATATTTTAGTTACGCTTTAGCCACTTAATAGTGATCGAACATCCTTGAAACCACGATAGTTAATGGCACGTGGTTCCAAGGATGTTTTTGTGTATTTGGCATATGCTTTCTGAGGGCAGATGGCCTGCAGACAGACACGTGGTTTTAAGGATGAAAGTATCGTGGTTTTAGGGATGTTCACCCTGTGAATAGGCACGTGGTTTTAGGGATGGTGGTATCGTGGTTTTAGGGATGGAATAGTACTTCAAAGCCTTATGGTTACTGGGCTCGCAAAACTGTAACGCGCGCGCGTTTTTAACTAAAATCTAAAAACCTTTAACGCAAAATGACGCAAAACTCACCCTCTGCTTCGCCCAGCTCTAAGCTGCCTAATTTGGACGCGCCAAAGGCGCAGAAACAGCTTTCGAGGTGCTGCCACGGATGGGCGCTAACGCGCGTTGGTACAATGGAGTCCGCTAACACAACCCCGTTAAACAATGGGGTGGGCCCAGCCCACCAACCCCAACCCCTTGTTACCGCTTCGCTGCATACCGCTGCGCGGCATAAAAAACACCCTCGCAAAAACTCAAGATAAGACGGACTTTTCACCGCGCAGAGTGCTTAGACTGCTCAAGCAGGCGTAATGCAGCATCCTCATAGCTCTCACCGGGGCGCGCCTGCTGCTCGATGAGATGGCGGGGAATGCCGAACAGTACGCCTTGGCTGCCCTGGTCCGCGGATGCTGTACGTTTGGGCTTACGCCGCTTGTCAGTGATACCTGACGTCTTCTTGTCGGTCTTCTCTCCGAACGTGAAGACGAAATGGCTGACACGTCGCCCGGTCTTTCGCTGACTCCACTTCACCCAGAGAGGAGAGTGTTCGTTGATCTGCTCAACGGCGGGCTCTATGACGCGGCGCTTGAAATCCTTGATAGCAGGGTACTTGTCGCCTAGTTGGAAGGATTCGCGTATCCACTCTATTGAGACTTCCCGCTGTCTGGTGTCCCGCCACTGGCATAGCAACTCGTAAAGGCGGATGGCATGAGAGCTTGTCATCTTGGCTACATCTTCCAGCGCATAGCGAGTGAACTGCTCAGTTAGCTGAGTCAAGTAGGGCAACATATCCTTAGAAAAACGCAGCTCTATACGGCCCTCTGACTCGATATATGCAATAGACTGCACCCACCCCGTTACTAATGTTCTGGGTCGTTTCCCGTTCCCGTTAGGATACTCCCTCAGCCATACTTCACGACGCTTGAGACGCAAGGCGGCATCTGCAAGCTCTTTATAGGTTGAATGAGAGGAAGTACCCACAAGAGAGGAATAATCGGAAACACTGACGCTGTACATCACCTCGTCGGTGATCGGTTGATCCCTTCGTACCTGAGAGATACAGGCCAACATAATTCGCTGCTCTGCCGGCGACAGGCGGTAAGATGCTTCAACCAGGGCGTTGCTCTTGTAGACCGAGGGCTTTGTCTGCGTGCTCATGGCCACCCTTATGGGGACAGTATATTGTTGTCCCCTTTTAACCTGAATCCGTCCCCTCATCAACCCTGAATCCGTCCCCTCTCAGCCCTGAATCCGTCCCCTTTTAACCTTAATAATTCAATCGAATCAATTTCTTAGGCGCACTTAAAAGGGAAAAGTAAAAGGAACAGAAAAGGCGCGCTGATGCGCGTGAGCGCTACGCGCTCACCTACCCTCCGGTCGCTTCGCTCCCTCCGCCCCCGCTTCGCGGGCCTGATGAGGGTGCGCCAAAGGCGCAGCAGTTGGGCAGCTTCGAGGCGCTTCGCGCCTGCGCTGCCCAGCGGGCAGCCTGGCCGCTAAAGAATCCAGCCACGGTGGCCGCCACCTCAATGCCCTGCGGGAACGTTGGGCGCTTCGCGCCCGTTGTTTAGCAGTGAGGGGGGCAGTCCCCGGCCAGTGCCGGGGCTCCCGATCAGGACAGGGGCAGTGAGCCCTGATCTTCGTCACGTTGCCTACCTTGGCTTTCCAGCGCCTCCAGGCGAGCTGCCAGGGCCTCGGCGCGGGTCTCCGCCTTGGTACGTCCCTGAACCGCCTCCTGAGCCGTTTGGCGAGCTTCCTGAGCCTGTTTCTCTACGGCTGTCAGGCGTTCACGGTATTCCTCGCGTTGTTCGACTAAGGCCTGCCGATGCACCTGGGCGTCCTGCTGGCGAGCCTGCCGCTCCTCCTGGAGTGTCTTGGCACGTTCCTCGGCCTGCTGCTGGGCGGCCTCGGTGCGAGTCTCGGCCACGGCCAGGGCGCGCTCGGCCTCGATGCGGGCCTGATCGGCTTGTTTGGCCTCACGTTGTGCCTCGATACGGGCCTGGCGCTCCTCGTTGCGCTGCTCCTCGAGGGTCTGACAACGGTTGCGGGCCTCGGCCAGCTGTTGCCGGGCGTCGTCGCGCTGGGCTTCCAGCTCGCGAACACGCTCACGGAACTCTGCCAGGGCGCTGCGTGCCTCGTCGCGCTCGCCGGTCACGCGATCCCGTTCACTCTCCAGGGTTTCCACCTGGCCGCTCAGTTCCTCGACTTGCTCCTCCAGCTGCTCGCCGGTGGCGGCCAGCTCGTCGGCGGTGTGCTGCGCCTCCAGGGCTTCGGATTCCGCTTCAGCGCGGGCCGCAGCGGCCTGACGTTCCAGCTCCTCGGCCAGGGCGGCGGTCAGCTCGTCCGGCAGGCGGGCAGCACGGCGCTCAGCCGGTGCCTGGGTGGCCCGCCACGCCTTGAGGTGGCGGTGGATGGTGTTGGGGCTGCCGGTGCCCAGCTGCTCGCGGATGCGCTGGATGCTGGGCTTCTCGCCCTGCCCCACCAGGGCATCGGCGGCGGTGGCGACCTGCTCGTAGGTAATCCCGGTGCGTGCCATATCGTATTCCTCTCGCCTGTATCGTATATCGTATTTCATATTATATGTTATACAGTACAAAATACAATACAAAATACGCATCCGCTACAAAATATCCCGGCAGCGGGGCGTATCGCCGGTGGCCAGGCACGAAAAACCCCGCCGTAGCGGGGGTGGAGGTGGTGGAGTAAGGCCAAGCGGGAGGTCAGGGTGCATCCCGGTACTGCTGTACCAGGAGCGCTCGTTGGTGGGAGCGCTGCTCGTCACGCCGGATCTCACGGGCGGCCACAACCAGGACAGCACCGAGTGGGGAAATCATCGACAGCATCATGACCACGGTCGCCATAGGGATCGATCTCCTGAAGATCATTCGCGGTAACCCACTGACAGCATAGACATCTTACCGATTACACGTACCCGACAAGTCACTGGTAGGCGGGGCATCTTACCGATTGCACGCAGATAACGCTTGTCGGACAAGGTAGTGATGAACTAGTCAGGTCCTCCTGGCTGCCATAGCGGAAAGGCGGTTCCGAGCTGCTTGGGCGTTAGTAAGCGGATCATCGATGCGGCCCCAGAGCGCTCAGTTTGCTTACTCGGACGTGTTTACTCCCCGCCCCACGGCGTTACTCCCCGGCGTTTCAGCTCGGCCTGAGCCGAGCGCATGGTGCTGGGTTTCATCGTTGCCCTAAGCATGAGCAGCATTTCCAAGAGCAATGGCCATTGATCCCCCGTCGTCGAAGGGGACTGAAAGCTTGATGGCTCAGGCGATAGGCGTCCTTCAGCAATGTCATCTGCCAGGTGGTCGATGCGATCCAGCACGGCCTCCAGGGAGGGCTGGTCGTTGAACAGCTGGCGACGGACATACTCGGATACGCTGCCCTTCGCACGGGCCTCCAGCTCGGCTTTCTGTGCGTCAGTGACACGGACGACGATGGCGGGCATGTTCTCTCCTTGTGTAATACGGTGTGTAATACACAAAATGCCTCAACCATGGGGTTTAATTCAACGTTGTATTACTCTGGTAATACGCGTGAGTGGGGCAGGATGGGAAAAATGCCAATACTATCAATGGTTTGGCAATGTTTTGCATTGCGTATGGTGTATCGCTCGTTAAGGGCCATTTTTGGCCCTTGAAGCGTCCCTCATAGGGCCCCTGGACGCGAAGCGGCCAGGGAGGAAGCAAAAAGGAAGCAAATGGATAGCAAAAAGGAAGCAAAATGCGAGCAAAGGGCCAGAGTAGGGCCAGGGAGGGTTCAAAAGGGGGGGCCGCGGATTCAAAAAAGATCCATTTTGGATGCAAAGGGGAGGGCAAGAAGGGCGTAGGGAACAAGGTAGGGCCAGCAGAGTGGGGGCGGCGCAGGGCCTGGGAGAGGTGCCGAAGATCTGTTGGCGACCGTGGCGCTCCTGCATTCAAGAGAAGGGCGATAATGTTGAATTTTTGGCTTTTTTGACCAAAAAAGGCCACTTTTGAGGCTTGGGTGTAACGTGCTCTTTTGCAAAGGCGAGACCATTTGCTCTGCCATAGGCCCAGGCATCACACATGAGGGAGCCAGGAAGATAGGGTTGCTCGTCTTGATGGCCGATAGGTTGGCCAGCCAAGCACCAGGCAACCGCCTCCAAATAGCCCTGCCAGTAGGCTTCACTGTGTGAGTCGGTATCGGTGCCTTTGGCGATCAAAAGCTGTGCGGCTTGCCCGTAGTAGTGTTGAGAGAGGCTCATGTCCCTACTCCTGATTATTGTCGTTATGAAGTATGAGCACTGGTCACTCTTGGAAGGGTGGCGATTCTCATCCCTACTACGGGTATAGCAAACTATTGCTTAGATGGCTGCTCGCGTTCACTAGCCTCGAGACGCGCCGCTAAGGCCTCTACCCGTACCTCAGCCTTGGTTTTGGCGTTATTGGCCTCCTGGGCTTGTTTCTGGGCGTTCTCGCGCTGCTCTTCGGCGGTAGCCAGCCGCTCTTTCCACTCGTCTCGCTGCTCGGCTAACGCTTGCTTGTGACCTTCCGCGTCGGCTTTGCGGGCTTGCTGCTCGTACTGCAGCGCTTGGGCACGTTCATCCGCTTGCTGCTGGGCGGCTTCTAGCTTGGCCATGGCCACCGCTTGTGCCCGTTCGGCGTCGATCCGGCCGCTGTCGGCGGCTTTGGTCTCCCGCTGGGCGTCCAGGCGGGCGCTGCGCTCTTCATCGCGTTGCTCGGTGAGCGTGGTGATGCGGTTGCGGGCTTCTGCCAGCTCCTGGCGAGCCTCGTCGCGTTGCTGCTCTAGCTGCTTGACGTGCTCCCTAAACTCCGCCACCAGCTTGCGGGCTTCGCTGCAATCCCTCACGGCTTCATCGCGCTCAGCAGTTACTTGCTCGATCTGCTCTCGGAGTTCGTCAGCCTCAGATTCCAAGGATTCGCCGGTTGCCGCCAGTTCATCAGCAGTCTGGCGGGCGTCGAGCGCATCGGCCTCGGCATCAGCGCGGGCGGCGGAGGCCTGGCGTTCAATCTCTTGGGCCAGCGCGCTGGCCAACTCGTCGGGGAGCTTGGCTGTTTTCCGTTCAGCAGGCGCCTGAGCGGCCCGCCACTGCTGCAAATGGCGGTGGATGGTGTTGGGGCTGCCGGTGCCGATTTCGTCGCGTACGGCGGCAATGGTGGGCTTTTCGCCGCGTCCTACGAGGGTGTCGGCGGCGTGGGCGACCTGTTCAAAGTTAATACCGGGGCGTGCCATATCGTATTTTCTCCAAGTGTATCGTATTATGTATTTAATATTATATTTTATATGGTACAAAATACAATACAAAATATTAAATAATACGATTGATAGGATCGAGTAGGAGGGGGAGTCGCCTCCCCCGTCCTCTCACACCACCGGGCAAACGGATCCGTACCACGGCGGTTCCTGTCCCCCATTATCGGGCTGAGCTTCGTTCCGCTGAATTCGCTCGCCTGTGTGCTCTGAGCGCTTCGACAGTCTTTGGGCTTCCGGCCCGCCATACAGTTATCGAGAGCCCTCCGGGGAGGCTTCTGCTCGTACACATCAGA
>Ga0209644_1000138_pt1 | contig 22682 bp, 28 predicted proteins | sample ETNvirome_2_1000_FD_184069 | JGI IMG/M metagenome (GOLD analysis project Ga0209644, IMG submission 184069) | Marine viral communities from the Pacific Ocean - ETNP_2_1000 (SPAdes) (version 2) | ecosystem: Environmental > Aquatic > Marine > Oceanic | place: Pacific Ocean | collected 2013-06-22 | reverse complement strand
TATCCTATCAAAAATATATCGTCTTACTGTACAGTCTAAATTCCTTACCTGACCATCAAACATATAGAAATTATCCTTACCCATCCATACTGCACGACCATCATAATCTACACCTGCATGTGGACCGACCAATCCACAGTTCGTACCCATCTGTTGAAACTTAAACGTAAAAGGTGGACCAACAAATTGCATTAACCATAAAGCATTATCTGTCCATACATTAATAGCATTACGAGATCTTACTGCTCCTAAAATTTCAGTACCATCTGTTAATAGATTTTCTCCTGAAGTCGTACTTACAGCAGGAGTAAAATTATTAAAATCATTTTGATCTGACCATCTTACTAACATTGGTTGGTAATCACCAGTTCCAAACTCAGTAGTTCCTAAAGCAACCATATGTCTATCATTGGGAGAAACAACAATATAATTAGAAACAGTAGGAGATGCACTAATTAATGCTGCTCTTGACCCAGTTCCTTCAGACGTATCCCAAAAATAAATTCTTCCCTGTCTTCTACATGCAACAATATCTTCTCCCCAATTATCTATAGTCCACTGAGTATTTCTAAATATAATATCTGATTCTGTAGCAGCTTCATCCCAGGCTCTTTCTCCATTGGTACTTGTTCCTGCATTATATACTCCTGCTCCATATCCCAGTCCTTGAATGGCTACAGACGTACCTGTTTGTAAAAGAAAGTTAGCAGTACCAGTTCCTACCTTTGATTGTGTACTGTCCGCTGTAGTTGACGCATCAAAAGAATATTGATTCTCACCTAAAACTGAAATAGCAAACGTACCTCCTGTAAGCAGGATACCAGGAGATCCACCAATTGTTGTTGCTGAAGTAAAAGTAACATAATCTCCTGTTGCTGCTCCATGTGAAGAGGCTGAAACTGAAACTCTAACTGAACCTGATTGAGTATAGAACCCATTATTAGTTCCATCAATTGTAACAATTGCAAGAGTATTATCTCCTATACTTGCCTTCCCCCTTATAGGAGTAATATCATAAAACGATCCTGCATCAAACTCATAAAGCTTGTCTTCAGTTCCCCACGCTGCTCTTTTAAATGTATTGTTATCAGCCCAAGTATTTAAATCTCTAGCAGTTCCATCAAAAGTAGTCGTATTCTTTTTTACATAACCTCTTAAATTCTCAGGCTTACCCTGTCTAAATCTTACTCTGTCTGTATCATACCACGAGCCTTCTTCAGCATACTCAGTTGATTCTCTATGTATACCTGCTTTAAAATCAAGCTTAATAAGTTTTGAATCTGAAGATGACATTAATCATCCCTTCCTCTAGTATCTATCCAACCTAGTGTAGCAAAAGATATATCAGCCGTATCATTAGCTTCACCCGTACTATATGAAATACGAGATTGTTTATCTGTTCTAACCATATCAATCGTGCCTGCTATGCCAACAAAGGAACCACAATTAATTCTACCTGCAAACGCTTGCGCTGGATAATTTACACTCTGAGCAAGCGTTTGTGCAATACCTATACTAACATCAGGAGAATGTACAAGTATTCCATCCCCATTAGATATATCGGTTACATCAATATTTAATTTTGCCCAAGTAGTAACACTAAGAGGGGTAGCAATAGTAACTTCAAATGTGGTGTCAGTAACAACATTATTTTTACTAATTACTAGATCGCTACTATTAGTATTCCATAGGAACTCATTCCCAATTTGTGAAAACGGAATAATATCTGAACTTGAATCAGTAAAGATAGAACCAATTCTTCTATAAGCTGTTGCAGAATCTTGTGCAATAAGGTTTGTTGCAATTGGAGACGTATCAAAACCTATATCATCACTACCACCTACTGTAATAGCGTGAACATGATACCAAGTATTAGCAGCTACAGTTAAGTTACCTGCCATCCCCCCTTCATTATCTCCTGCTGCCCAAGTAGCATCAAGCTCTTTTGTTAATGCTGAAGATAATGATATATCAGTAGAAGATGCTCTACATTCACCTACTGCTATATCTAGATCTTTTCCTGCATCACCACTATTATTACTTAATCCTAATCCTGCAAGATAACTTCGTGGAAGACTAGCAGAAAGATTAGTAAGATTAGAACCATCACCATCAAAATATCCTGCTGATACCGTTCCACTAAATACTGCACCTACACCAAAGACTGAAGTTCCCACACATACCGCACCACTAAACTCAGCAGCTACACCTGAGACTTTAGTAGTAAATGAACCTGTAGCAGCTACAAGATTAGTTGTACTTAAAGAAGCTGAAACATTTACAGTTTCACTAAACACACCTGTTGCAGCAATTAAAGCTGTTGTAGAAACAGTTGCTCCTACATCTACATCTAATCCATATATACTAACTGAATCACATAAAACCGCTCTAGTAATACTTGCCTCAACAACATAACCTGATCCACTTGCAGTTTTAAAAGTAATTGTTGAATCATTCTGTCTTGTACTTTTATCTTTAATAAAATAAAATTTACTTACAGCAGGAACAATAAGATTTACATCTGAACTTACTATTCCAACAATCTCAATCATTGGAGATCGAGATTGATCTGTAGCTCCATCATTGGTTGTCAGTGTATAATCAGCAGATGAAAGAGTTACGGAAGTATAAGCTCCAACTGCATCATCCACCAACTGAATGACATTATTGTTGAGAAGATCGCCCCAACTATTAGGATTTTCACCATCTGCTTGTAACTCCAACTTAATTCTAGTTGTATAACTTGATGCCATTTTTTTCTCCTACTTCTCCTGTAACTAATTTGGTTTAATAATAATATTATCTACAACAGGTACTCTAAGATGTCCTTCTACTGCATTAAATGAACCTGCAATTGCAATTACAAATTCTCTATCTAATACATCTAACTCTTTAAGAGTTTTAGTACAACATATAAATATATAACCAACATCACCACCAGACTTTTTTACTTGTTTTAATATATATCTTTTAATTTCTCTTGGAGAAGGATAGTTACTCCATTCAGATATCTCTAATAATGTTTTATAAATACAAGAAGCCTGTTCACCACTTACATCTGTTAAAAATCTATGTCTAGAACTAAATGCTAATTTATTAGGTTGCCTTAAAGTAGGAACTATAATTGCTTTTATAGGAAGTTGTAAACTCTTAATTATATTTTTTAATACAGTAGTCTGAATAAAATCTTTTTGTCCCAACATAACTACATCTGGAGAAACAATACCAATACCCTGAACCATTTCAGCTATGCATTCAAAACTTACAGCATTTTTCCTTACAAAGCGTTTAATATTTGGTTGCGAAGTATCCACATACGCACAGGCTGCTGTACCTTTTAATAACTTTACTAAGTCTTGTCTATGATTCCATATTCCTACAGGAGGGCAAAATAATGCATCTACATTATGTAGCTCACACTTTTTAGCATCTAAAGGAAATACTTGCTCGATATATTTATGTAAAAATCTTTCATAACTTTTAGAAGGTAATCTAGCCTCTTGGTAAGCATGCGCTAATGTTACTACTACTTTATCACAATGGTTTTTAGCGACCTTTACTAATTCTAAATGACCTTCATGTATATCTGAGTCAGTATCTAAAGATGCTAATGTTTGTCCTCTAGTTTTTAATTTACTAGAGTAATCTTTCATATCTTCAATTGATTCTATAATTTTCATCTTGGATGTATAACGATATTATCTGAAAGATGAATGTCTTCTCCAAAGTTTACTGCTACAACAATAGCTGCTTCCTTATCAATTATTTTTAATGGCTCTCCTGTCTTTGGATCACATACATCTACATACCATACATGATCAGGTTCTTTTTTTACATAGGCTCGTCTGCCAGATGAGACTAAACCGCATCCCTTTATAAAATAATGTTTAATTTCTCTTACTGAAGGATAAGAAGGCCATTCAGATATTTCTTTTAAGGTCTTATAAATATTAATAGCTTTTCTTCTTTCATCTAAGGATAGAAATTTATTTCTAGAACTATATGCTATTCCATCAGAATCTCTAAGTGTAGGAGAAACAACTACTTTAACTGGAATATTTAAAGCGTTAAGAACAAAACTAATTAAAGTAGTTTGATAAAAATCTTTTTGTCCTACTACTAGTATATCTGGATTTACTATCTTCACCATTTCAGACCATACTTGTAGATTATAAATACTGGCAGTCCATCGTTTTTCTACTACTTGTTTAACACCAGGAGGAAAGAGAGGGGTAACAATATCTTTGGGAGATAAGAAATCCCATGCATTTACAAAATTCAAAAATAAATCTACTTCGCCTTTTTCACAAAGTTCTACATCTGAATTAAACTCTTTTTGTTTATATTTAAGTAGATTTTCTTTTGGGTTATCAGGCTTATTAATGTAATCTATATCAGGACGAAATCTACGAAAAGCATGCCATACAAATAATATCACAGCGTCAGCATTACTTTTAGCTGTATTTATTATAGATGTGTGACCTGAATGTAGATCACCAAAAGTATCTATAAGAGCTACAGTTTTACCTTGATTTTTTAACTCCTTACAATACTCTTGCACCTCTTCAATTGATTCTGTAATTTTCATTTTGGTAGTATCCTAATATTATCTTCAATGTAAATTTCATTAAACAGTATGCCAATAACAATAATTACTTCTCTATCAATTATATCCATATTCTTTCCCGTTTTAAAATCATATACATTTAAAGAATAAAGTTTAGCCCTAGCATTTTGGACAACATCAGTAAGATACTTTTTAATTTCTTCAGCAGAAGTATAAGCTTCCCACTCAGATATTTTTTGTAACCTTTCGCAAATATAAGCAGCCCTTTTACGTTGACCCTTCGTTAATAACTTGTTACGAGAACTAGAAGGTATTCCATCATCCTCTCTTATTATAGGCGCTATAATTGGCTTAACTGGAAAGTTTAAATCATTAATGATCCCCACCATAGACATAGTTTGATGAATATCTTTTTGTCCTAACACTGTTACATCTGTTTTTAAAATATTATAATCTTTAATAAAAGACATTATATGTTCAAAATCCCACAGGATACTTTTTTCTCTTTTAATACTATCTTCAATAAAACTATTAAATACTTTTAGTTTAGTTGTTTTTTCGCCATACATATCCCACATTGATGGAGCAAAAAAGATATCTACTTTATTCTCTAAACACAACTTAATATCTTTATCTAAAACATTACTTTTATAATTTTCAGCAAACCTATTAAATCTATCTTCGTTCATATTAAAGTATTCTGCGGGAAAATCTATCATAACTATAACAATATCTGCATTATCTCTAGCCATACTTACTAAGTGCATATGTCCTTTATGTAAGTTTCCTCCGGTATTTACGGATGCAATAGTCCTTCCTTTATTTTTTAATTGGCTACAATATTCACTAGCTTTTAAAATTGATTTTATAACTCTCATTAGTTTTTATAAGTTATCCAATTCATCCTCTAACCAATCATCATCCAATATAGTATGATCAAAAGTTTCTTTATTTCCTACTACAGCATCTGCTTCTTTTTTAATTTCCTCTACATCATATCTATTATTTTCCCACATTTCCCAAGAATCAAGATCACCTCTAAAATATCTAAGAACTTCTACTGTAAGATCACCCTTTTCAAAAGAAGGAATTCCTTGCTTAGTAGGATATTTTATCCAATGAACACCACTATGAGGAACATCTACACAAGACAACTGTACTTGTAAAGTTCCATCTATATGATTATTAGCTAATATTTCATAAACATATCTCATTTAAACTTTGGGCCTCCTACCCATATAACAACAGTTTTTCTAATTCCTTGAGTTACTGGTGTAACTCTATGTAAAGTCCAACTTGGAAAAGCTATTACTCTTCCCTTTTTAAGTGGCAGTACCTGACTTTGAACTCCTGTTTTTATTTCAAAATCTCCACCTTCATATTCATCAGAATCTAAAAGACTTAAAACCATACTTAACTTTCTTGGTGGTCTATCTTCTCCTGGTCCTTTATCTAGATGCCAACTGTATTCAGCTATACGCTTGTCTTCTGGAATTATCTTGCCGTCATTATCATAAGCATCTGAAGGATCATAGGTTGTATATTGAAATGGTTCATGGAAACCACTTAAATCAAAACCAAAATAAGAACCATTTAGTTTTCTACAAATGAATGTTAATTTATCTAAAAGAAAAGGTGCTTCTAACCTAAGTAGATTTTCATCCATAAAGTTTACTAGACTACGCCTTATCTCTTCTACATATTCTCCTTTAGTTCCAACTACAGCATATTTTTTAGGTCTTGAATCTCCCAGTTTAATTATAGTTTCTAATTCCTCATCTGTAAAAGCCTCATCCCAATATGCCCATTGCTCTTCATTCAGTCCATCTGAGGATGGAGCAAGAAACCAATTCATTTCTTGACCCATAGTTTATCCCTATATAAACTTTCATGTGAATTACGCCTTCGTCTAACTTTTTGTAACTCCTCTAGTTCTTTTGATGTCTGCAATCTACATTTAAAATCCTTCTTCAATACATTCCTGGGAACAGGAATAACTTGAACAAGGGGTGTTCCTGCTTCTATTATACCATCATATTTAGGCTTTTTCCAAATGAAGGGAAAATTAATATACTCAGGATATTTATCACAATCTACTAAACCCGCAATACACTCAAACCTTTCATCTGGTCTATTAAACGGAGGAACAAAATATACAGACCATCCTTTCTTAACTTTAATTTGCCAATAATTTAAAAACTTTAATGGTGGTATAGGATGCGATGGATGTTTTATCTTACCTGATAGCTGATCTAACCCATGATTTTCTACAAGATTCTTATGATATTTCCATTCAAAATTTAGTCCTGAACTATCTTCATTTACTTTAAAGTACACATCTGCTGCTAAGGGTATTATCCATCCCACCTGCATAATATCTAAAAAGGGTGGACATCTTTTTATTGTACTACTTTCAAAACCACTATGTAACTTATTATCTAACTTTTTATACCAATCAGGAATTAGTTTTCTAGCTGGATAAGGTTCAGGAATAACATCATAGTCATCTTCTGATGCAATAAACTCTATTGTGGGGGCCATGATATTGTCGTTGTTCCTGTTGAACCACCACTCCCTACTGTTATAGTATAATTATTTTGTTCTTTCAAGAAGTCAGTTGTATTCCCTGAAGTGCCAGAATTACCTGAGTTCCCTGAGCCACCTGCATTACCTGGAGAACCTGCCCCTCCTGAACCTCCTGCACCACCAGAATTACCTGAATTAGCGTTTCCGGCATTTCCTGTATTGCCAGCAGTACCTGTATTTCCCGCACTACCCGCATTACCACTAGTTCCTACACTACCAGGATATGCTCCACCTGCGCCACCATTACCACCACTATCGTTTGAAGCACTACCTGCTGATGCAGTAGCACCACTACCCCCACCAGGAGCATTTCCAGGCATTCCTCCACCACCTCCACCTCCTCCTCCAGAGGTTCCTGTGTTTCCTGTACCGCCTGTATTTCCTGGGTTTCCATCATTGCCAGTACCTTTTGTTCCTGCTGTACCTGCACTACCTCCATTTCCGCCAGCACCTCCAGTCCCAGCATTACCGCCTGTTCCAGCATTACCCCCTGCAAAAGAAGCTATAGTACCATCTACTGCATGTACAATTGTAGTTGCATTACCTGCACTACCGTCTGCTCCTGAGTTTCCATCTGCTCCTGTGCTACCGGTACTACCTGGATTACCTGCACTACCATCATTTCCATCATTGCCAGTACCACCTGATCCACCAGAACTACCAGAGCTACCTGAAGCACCTGTTCCTCCAGAGCCGCCACCTCCCCCACCTGGGCCACCACTACCAGGAGTAGGAGGATTGGTTCCCCCCTTTACTGTTGGGTTTCCGGGGGTTGAACCAGCACTTCCACCTGCACCACCTGCGCCACCAGCACCTGTATTACCGCCAGCAGACCCTGCACCACCTCCTGAACCTGGGGTTGTTCCGCTATGAGGATTACCAGCGTTACCAGCAGCAGAAGGAGTAGGATTACCACCACCTCCACCTGGGCCACCTGCATTACCACTTCCTAGTGATCCACCAGTACCACCGTTTCCAGCAGCACCTCCTGCACCACCTGAACCTGCTGTTCCTGCTGCTCCTGCACTACCTGAGTTTCCTGAATTTCCAGGGTTTCCTGCATTTCCTGAATCTCCCGTAGCACCAGAATTTCCAGTAGCGCCATCAGAACCTGCCGCTCCTGTTCCTGTAATTGTTGCATAGGTAACACAGGGAGGCATTGTAAAAGTTCCTGAACTATTGAAAGTCTCTGAACCTCCAGGTCTAACCGTAAGCTGTTGTCTAAATCCAAATGGCATTTTATGCTGCTACCGTTGCTGCTGCTAAGAATGAAGAAGCTGTATAAAACTGACTTCCACCATCAACTGTAAACATAGTAAGAACATCTGTTCTTCCATCAGTATCTGCTAATCCTAATGTTACACCACCTGCTGTAAGAATTATAGGATCAAATGAAACAGAAGCTGCTGCTGTTCGTCTTATAATTAAAGTAAAATCTTGCGCTCTTCCTGAAGGTGCAACATTTGAAAAGGCTAATGAACAATCATTTAAGAAAGTTAAATCATATATATTTGCTTTTGATAAATCTATAGTATGAGTACCTGAAGAAATAGAAGCACTGATAACTTGTTGCTCATAGATAAATCCTTTAATTCTAGTTGTATCATCTCCTGCATCTACTTTAAGAATATCTGTAATTGAGGTACTTTCAACCCTCAAATCTATATTTACGCCCCCATCATTAAATACAGTTTCTGAATCTACTGCACCAAACTCTACTGCTTCAGCACCACCGGCTGCAATATTAAGTTTATCTGCATCTGAAAAGAAAATACCTGTATCTGTATCTCCAGTATTTGTTAATCCCGGTGTTCCTACTGCACCATCAGGAAGATAGGTAGCAGTAACAATTGTTAGAGAGTTAACTGTAAATGAAGCAGTTGAAGTTCCAAATGAAATTCCAGTTATATTTGCACCACCACCATAGAACTCTGTTGCACATACATTACCACTAAACTCACCTGCTACACCTGAAACTTTGGTAGTGAATGATCCAGTAGCTGCAACCAAATTTGTAGAGCTTATACAAGCTGAAAATGAACCTGTAGCTCCATCAATATCACCTGTTACATTACCACTTAAATCACCTGTAACGTCACCAGTCAATGCTCCATCAAATGTTAAAGCACTGACAATCCCACTAAACTCACCAGCTACGCCTGAGACTTTAGTAGTGAATGATCCAGTGGCAGCTACAAGATTTGTAGAACTAATGCAAGCTGAGAAAGAACCAGTAGCACCATCTATATCACCAGTTACATTACCACTTAAATCACCAGTTACATCTCCTGTTAATGCACCATCAAATGTCAAAGCACTTACAATACCGCTAAACTCTGCCGCTACACCTGAAACCTTAGTAGTAAATGAACCATAAGGAGCTACAAGAGAGGTAATAGATGCAGCCGTTACTACCCCAAGAGTATTAATTGTCATGGCAGCTACAGATGTAGGATGTGTAATTCCTGTAATATTTGCACCACCACCATAAAATTCAGAAGCACATACATTACCACTGAACTCTGCTGCTACACCTGATACCTTGGTTGTGAACGATCCAGTAGCTGCAACTAGATTAGTAGAACTTATACATGCAGAGAAAGAACCCGTGGCTCCGTCTATATCCCCTGTTACATCACCACTTAAATCACCTGTAACATCTCCAGTTAATGCTCCATCAAATGTTAAAGCACTTACTATCCCACTAAATTCAGCAGCTACACCTGAGACTTTAGTAGTGAATGAACCATAGGGTGCTACAAGAGAAGTGATAGATGCAGCAGTAACAACACCTAAAGTGTTAATAGTCATGGCTGCAACAGATGTAGGATGTGAAATGCCTGTTAGATTACTACCATCTCCATAATATTCTACTGCACAAACATTACCGCTAAACTCACCCGCTACACCTGAGACTTTTGTAGTAAAAGAACCTGTAGCTGCAACTAAATTAGTAGCACTTATACATGCAGAAAAAGAACCTGTGGCTCCATCTACATCTCCAGTAAGATTACCTGTAACATCTCCAGTAACATCTCCTGTTAAAGCACCATCAAATGTTAAGGCACTTACTATCCCACTAAACTCAGCAGCTACACCTGATACCTTAGTTGTAAATGATCCAGTAGCTGCAACTAGATTAGTCGAACTAATACAAGCACTAAATGACCCAGTAGCTCCATCTATATCTCCAGTAACATCACCCGTTAAAGCACCATCAAATGTTAAGGCACTAACAATACCACTAAATTCTCCAGCCACACCTGAGACTTTTGTAGTAAAAGAACCAGTAGCAACTACTAGATTTGTAATACTTGCACAGGTAGGAACATCTAATGTATTAGCTGTAAAGTGTGCAACAGAAGAAGAAACAGAAAGAGAAACATTAGTCAATCCTGCACCGTCTCCAAAAAATGCAGTTGCACAAACATTTCCTTCTACATGAACATCATTAGTAGCACATATACTTACAGTAATAATTTTACTTGTAGACTTAATTGCAGTTGTTGAAAGCTGCATTGCAGAATTTGTACCGTCACCACTTTGTATATTTTGAAGTGTAGTAGATACTCCGCTATTAGTAGAAACACCAACTCTTAAAAGTTGTTTATATGTTTCAGCAATTTGTTTTCCTGTTAAATCTGTCATATCAAATTCCAATAGTTTGTTTCATCTTCCCAATTAGAAGTAACTTGTTCCCATAAAAGATTTTGTCCACCTGGAAAAGGTTCAGGTCTAGGGTTGGGAATATTAGGATTATCCCTTACATCTGGAACCTTGTTCTGTGGATTGTTTTTTAAATCAAATGCTCCTTCAAAATCTTGTGGACATACTAACAATCCATAGCTGTTCATCTGCATTACAGAATGCTTGTATCTCCAACCGCATATATCACATATTGCCCATGAATTTTTTCCACTTGCCATATTAATACCATCTTAATCTTGGTCTAATATACATGCTTGATCTTTGTCTATTCTCTTCCATTGCTCGTTGCAATAACTCTTCATAGTTTTGTTTAAGCATGGCAACTCTAGTATCAGGAACTCCTGGGCGTTTCATGCCTAAATAATAAGACAAACCACAAGTAAGAGGAGGTAGAAAATATTTAGGTATGTCCGCATTTTGAATAGCCGATTGATTAACATCTTCAAGCTCACGAATTGTTTCTATTTTTAAAACATCAGTTGTATTTTCAGGAATGGGCCATAAGGAAATAGTAGGATTATCTCTATTTCTTTTAATAGTCCATTGACTAGCTCTTCCTGTCTGTCCCTTTCTAGGCACAAGCAAGTATTCTTCAAACGTAATTCTTTGTGCTTGTAAATCAACATTGTCTCGATTTACAACCAACTCCATTACGTCTAAAATATTTGAACTGAGATCATAACTTGTAACACTGGTAGAAACAGTCACGAGTGTAACTGCTGTTGTCCATAACATAATACCACGGTTCTGCCAATCTTTTAACATAAGATTAATAGAACGTCTAGCTGAAGCTGGTTCATGGCCTAAAATCTGCTCACCACCAACCATCTCTGAAGCTTCTTGAATTATCTCATCAATATCCAGATTAAAGTTAAATGTACCTGAAACTGCCATTAAACCTGTCCACCTTTTTTATACCCATGAATAATCTTAGATTTACTAACCAAACCACCACCTGCAAAAAGCTTCAAATTCCCCGACTGGAATGCATTCATAAGAGTTTGTGGCGCTGTTCTACGCAGATCATCATCTGATTGTTGTTGTGCTAGATTATATAATCTATCATTTTTTCCTTTCTTTTTTTTCTTTTTTCTATCTGGTCCCATATAAGCTTGATATGCTGTAGCCATAATAATTATCCCCCATTCTATACGTTAATCCTACCACCGCCTCTTGGTTTGGCAGCGGTACTTCCATAAGCACCATAGGACTCATCTCGTCTAGCTTTTCGTTTAGAAGCTGGACCTGCGCCCAACCTAGCTGCTACTGATTCATCTTTCCGAGCAGTATATCCTTCTGGCTTTCCAGTTTTCTTTTTAGTTTTCTTTGCAGGAGTTGACGTTGTTTTCCTACTAACTGCATTATTTCTATTATCCATATTTGCTATACTAGGTGAAATTCTACCTGACATTTTATATTCCCTCCTTTTTTATAGGATCAGGTATTAAACCTGACCTCCTTCTTTATAACCTTCTATTACTTTACCACCACTATTCCGTGATCTAGCTTTTCCCCAACCCTGTTGGTTCTTACTAACACGACCACCACCACTTCTTTTAGCAACCTTACCACCCTTAGACATAGTTTGTGGTTTACGTCTTGTAGGAAGAGGAGGATTTTTAGGTATCTTAATAACTTGCCCAGCCTTAATCTTATCCTTATCTTTAATAGAAGGATTAGCTCTCATCAAGTCTCTAACAGTAACACCATGCTCCATTGCAATCTCTGAAAGAGTATCACCCTTCTTAACTCTATAACTTTTTTTAGAAGGTGTCTCTACTGGTTGTGAAGGAGTTTCATCGGAACTAGAAGAAGCTAAGTCCCTGGCTGCTAATGCACCTGCCGCACCTACTGGTGCAGCTACTGCCGCAGATTTTGCTCCTGTTCTACGTCTAGCTCTCTTAGTTATTTCTTGAGCTTCCGTAGGACGTTTCACACTCTTCTGTCCTTTTGTCAGACCTTCTTCTCCAAAATATCTTCCAGCCTTTTTAGTTAATATCTTACCAAGTGCTGATCCTAATGCCATAACAATTTCCTCCTATTTATTCTTTTGAATATAATAATTTTATCATTTTCTTTGCATTTTCTATAGAACTTGCAGTAGCTTTTTTTCTCCAAGTCTTACCAACTTTTTTATATACAGTTTTACCTAATCTTTTATAAGGCATTATATTTATCAACCTTTTTTCTTATTCATTTTTTTAAAAGTTTTTGCTAAGGCTTTAGCCCGACCAGTACATCCAGGTTTTGTTATAGGTGTACACTTTCCTTTAGTACCACGATTCTTAATAGACTTATTAACTTTTTGAATCCACTTCTTATCTTTAACCTTACCACCCTTTGACCTTTTAATTTCTTTGGGGATCTTGGTTCTTGAAATAGTCATTACACCTGACCACCTTTTTTATAACCCCTAACTATTTTATTTCTACCTATTACTCCACCACCACGTTTATGTATAGGTTTTTTGGATGTCCGTCTTTTAGGTTTTAACTGGCCTCCACTATTCATCATCTGGAATGGTTCTCTTCCAAGTATTCTATTTGGATATGGTCCTAATACTTCATAGTTGCTTAAATATTTTGGTAATGGTATTTCACCTTCCCCAAACATTTCTTTTTTAATCCCTTTCTTTCGGCCTTTTTCTAAACGTGTCATTAATTTATTATATTCGTCAGCACTAAGATTTCCACGAGGTAAGGGAACTAATTCTTGAATATGATCCCACTCTCTTCCAGTTTTAGGATCTGTATAGTTTTTAAAATGTCCACCAGTTGGCCCATATAATTCCATATATTCTTTCTGCTCATCAGTGAGCGTTACTTTTTTTTTCCTATTAGGTGCCATTTTAATTACTTCCCTTGATTAATGGATCGTCAGCGCCTACAGGACTGAACGGTGTATTCATGTCGTCTTGTCTCGTTCTTCTAGCCTGATTACGCAACCCATCAATAGCTGCTGTATATTCATTTTGCCATGCAGGAATAACTGTAAAGCTTTTCATAAAAAAAGATGCTTCAATCATACTTGCGTAGAATAAAGCATCATAACAGAAATCACTATAATAATTATTTGGTGCAACTGAACTTAAAGTAACTGGTCTGTTGACATGCGCAATCTCCCCGTCCAAAGTTGAAACAGGTGTAGGTGCAATTAATACACTTGACTCAGTTCTTCTTGCATAATATTTTGGTGTACCTACTGAAGCACTTACATAAGGCCAGTAGTCATGAATAAACTCGTCTGTTCTTTGAAGTAGACTTGTTCTATTTCCACTTACCATAACATTAAAGTTTTTAACAATCCTTGTTCCTGACGGTAAGGATACATAAGGATTGCTTACTGAAACTGCAATTGAAGTAAAGGTAACAAGACCATAATCATCTAAGTCTCTTGTTAGACGAGTCTCTGCCTTATTAACAAATTTAGAAATTGCACTTAAAAATTCAGCGGAATCATCTTCAGCAGTATTTTTTATATCGTCAACCAGATAAGTAAAATCAGCCATTTTCAGGCTCCTTTATCCGTAGAATACAGTTATTGCCGTTGTTGAAGCAGCGGCTGAAACCTTTACAACTCCTCTAATTCTAGGACCGAAATCACCTAGATAAATATCTGTAGGGGAACCAGCCTCATCAGTCCACTTCATTGCAGTTCCTGCTGCTCCTGTATGAGCAGGATCAGATACAATTTGTTTTTCACCTGTTAATTGGTTACTTCCACTTGCTACTCCATTTGAATGAATTGCATAAATTCTAATAAAATCATCTACTCCATTAGAACTATTTAAAGTTACTGAAGTAGTAATATCTACAAGAAGACCACTTCCTGTACCACCTGCATCTACCATAGCTGTTTTAATATTTGATGCCATAGATTATACTCCTTAATATATAGAATAGAGTGGAGGAAGAGAACAAAGTCTCTTCCCCCAAACTATATAACACCTCTTAACCAGAGTTACCGAAATAACCTCTCCAGTCAGACCAACCAAAGCTGTAACGCTCACGGGCCTTAAACCGCAGATTACCAGTATCAAAGTCAGGCTCCATCTTCGTTTGAAGCGGAGTTCTGTTAAACATCTTGGCACCATTAGGAACATTAGTTCTAATGAACCAAGCATCAGTATCAGTAAACCTACGATTGACAAAGACTCCCTTTGGAAGCATAGACATGCTCTGAATGGAGTTAACGTCATTCCAGCCTGAAGGATTAGTCACGGCAGAACCAATGGCTCCCGACTCACCTGAAGCTGGTCTATAGGCAGAATTAAGAACCGCATTAGCAGTAGCCCAGTTATCAGCCGCTACATGCACAGACATGGGAGCGCCTCCAACAAGAATACCTCTATCGTCCTTAATCTTCTGAATAGTAGTTATAGCTGCCTCCAACGAGGAGAACGACAAATCAGCATCGCTCAAATCATTAGATTGGTTTCCATCACCTACAGTTGGGTGGGAAGCGGAAAACAATGGCTGACCATCACCACCTGCATAGGTAGTAGCGGTGTTAAACCCATTGTTAAAGATATCCGCAGCTTTAACTTGTTTAGTATTTGCCATAGATCGGGCAAGACCTTTAGCCCTCAACTTGGCAAACGTATCATAAAGGTTGTCTTCCATTGCTTCCTCAGTAATTGCAAATGCAAGAGCAATAGTCTCGTTAACATAACGAGCCGTATAACTCTCCTGTGCATTATCATAACTAATGGAAGCACCCTCACCCTTAACAGGTGCAGTACCAAACCCGGTAAACAAGACTTCCTCTTCAAAGGCTCTGTCTGAATTTTCTACTTCAAACAGATCTTTATATTGATTTTCAACTTCTCCATACTCAATACCAAAAACGGCATTTAGACCAGGAAGAAGTTCTTTGGCAATACTTGCTCTATTAATAGCCATAATTCATTCCTCCCTTATCTAGCCGAAACGCCAATTGCGCCAAACCGATCAAAGTGTTGAATAAGTTTAACTTCAACAATTTCAAAAGCTCTTTCGGCAGAAACATTAATGTTGTTTCCTGGCTCGTCAACCCAACCAACTACACGAGTCATTCTTTGTGCGATATGTCGGGAATCTCCATCAAGAGCAAATCCTGACTGTCCAGTAGTAGTTGAACCCGCACCTATAACAACATCAAAATTATATGAGTTTACGTCACCCACACTTACTGAAGCATCTGCCTGAACTTCATATACAGTCTGAGGATCATCACTGATAATCCCATATGCATTAGAAGCGGAAGTACCAGTAGGCCAATAGCGGGACCAATTCGGTTCACCATTAGTCTCATAGTAACAACCCTGGAAGACACCCCAAACATATTCAGTAGTACAAGTAATCACATTTAGATTACCTGCACTAACCCGTACAAGATCACCAGTAAAAATATTGCTTGCATAACCACTTGCAATAGGATACTGAGTATTTGTACCAGCGGAATTAGGCCTGGAACCATACCTTCGTGAAGGAGTAAGGCCAGACGCCTTTGCACTTGTAGTCATATTGCTTCTCCTTTTAAATTAAACCAAGCAAGTCTACTAATCTTGGAAAGACGGTTGCCTTCCCTTAACAATTTGAGACTTACTATTGTTGGAAATTGGCATTCTTGAATCAGATTTTCCTTCCATTTGTGCTTCAACAGCAGTTACCAGATCTTTACTCTTATCTTCAAAATGCCTTGTTCTTGCCTCATGCTGACCCTTTGCAATCTTTGCAAGGGCTAAATCACCACGGTTGACTACTCCAGCATAACGACCACCTTCCATTACGATAGAAGAAGAAGACATTTCAGGAACTTCATCAGGAGTTACGAACACCCATCCCTCATTCAATTTCTTACCTACATTTAGATAATCATCAACACCTTTATTATTGATTCTAATCCAACGTAGATGCATATCCTGAGAATCGAACCGTGCTTTAGTCATATCCGGAATATGTAAAGCATCTTGCTCTTCATAGGTCCATTCTTTTTCTCTTGTCTTATTTTCCCTCATATCTTCTGTACGTTCTCTTTTTTCCAATGGCATATTTTTATCCTCCACGCCTTGTTTCAACATCTGTATACCCGCCTTCTGATTGATCAATTTTTAATTTTTCAGCAGCGTACATATCAAGTGGTATGTCCCATTTCTTAGCCAATCTCATATCTTCTTGTGTAAGCTTGACCTTTTTACCGGAAGTTGAAGGAGAACGTGATGCTCCCGCAACCACTTGAGCAGTCGTTTTCGGTGACTGATCCCGAACTTCTTGTTCCACACCTTCTTGTTGTTTTGTATTAAACTTATGTGGAAATGCTTTCTTTAAACGATTATCTACTTCAGAATAAAACTCATTATCTGAAGGATTAAGACCCATCTGTTTTAAATCATTATCAATTGCTAAAGCAGCAGCGGTCATTACATTATCCTTACCGAACCATTCATTATCCGATGCCCATCTTACTGCTCGTGGATCTGCTGTATGTTGTTGTGCAGGTGCTTGTTGAATTTGTTGCTCTTGTTGTTCTACAGTTTGTTTATATCTTTGAAGAGCAACTTTTGTAGCACCTAAACTATCAATATCTCTTTGGTGTTGATTAAGAACTTCCTGTGCTTTTAAAACCTTTTCTCCATCTCCACTTTGATAAGCTTCAAGGTAATTTGTTCTAGCAAGTTCCATTCCTTCTTGTAGTTGTTTTTCTGAAGTATCGGTAGTTATTTCTTGAGCTTCAGTAAATTGTCTTTCCCTTCCAACAAGTCTTCTAGTTAGATCTTCATTTTTTTGAATGAGGTTTTGAATATGTTCATCTCGTTCCTTACGTTGCTTAACAAGATTCCGTATTCTTTTTTGAGCGCCTTTAGTTTTAATACCTTTTATTTCTTCAGGCTCACCAACTTCTTTTTCTTCTACTGCTTCTACCTTTTCCTCTTCAGTAAAGCTACCACCTTCATCCTCCCAAGAGGATTCAGTAGTATCTTCCTTCTCTTCTTCTTTTAATATCTTTTTTTCTTCTTGGCCCTCAATCTCGTACTCTACCTTTTCAGGCTCTTCACCCTTAGCAACTGAAATCTCTGACCATTGTGCATCATCCATAGCTATACTTCCTTTCTTAATAACGCTGTTACGAATCAACGATTACGTCTGTTTTAAACATTATATCACATAATTAACTACTATGCAACTAAAAATTAACTAATTAGACAAATTAAATGTAGGATCTAAATCTTTAGAATTATTTACCTTCATCATAATTTGATCATCAAAAAGAATCAATAACTTAATTCCTTTATATAAAAGCTTAGTTCCTGTATGTTTACCATAACATACATAATCACCTACCTTACACCACGGACCTTTAGGAAACTTATTCTTATCTAAATATGCTAATTCCCCCAATGCCAAAATTCTTCCTACAGTAGTTAAATAAGCCATATCATCTTGTGTTGAATCAGGAAGAAGAAGACCTCCCTTTGTTATACCCTTTACAGATACGGGTCGTATCAATAAATTATATCCTGGTAGATGTGGTAAATCTTTTGGATCTGGAAGATCTTCCTCATTGGAAATCCACTGATCATTTTTAATTGCTTTTTCCATAGCTACTGATCGCACTAATTATCCTCCTCTTCATCATATTGTCCATTACTTCTTTTTTTAAGAATATTGCTAAGTGTTACTCTTGAAAACATTATACCTTTACAATAACCAACAAGATTTTGATATTCTGAAAACGATCCTGGCGCTCCCATACTTAATACTTCTTTAACTTTTTCTATTTCTTTATTAAACTCTAGAATAATTTCATCCCAAGCTTCCATTTATTGTGAACCAACACTTCCGATATCACCTGAACCACCAAGACACCAGTATCCTATAGCCATACCTATAACTACCCAAACAGGTGCTGTAGTCCAAAACCAATGACTACACCCACAGGTGGCACAATCACAGCCTAATTTCATTAGTTTCATAATTGAGTTTTTCATAAGTTAATCTCCTTTGCTGAAATTATTTCTTGAACTTTAGTTGACAGATTTTCTTTTTGTAGGTCAGTTTTTTCTGCCATTTTTGCCAACTCCATTAATACATCCATTCCCTTTAACTGTCTATCACGATCATCATGATTAGCCATAGCTGCCAGTTTTGCAACAACTTCCATAACTTTAAGTTTTTCACTTGTCTCAAGTTTAGCTTGTTCAGTTGCTACTCTAGTTAATATATCAATAGCCTTAATAGATTGTCGTGCAGATCTTTCTTCTCTCTTTTCATGTATACTAACCTGATCACTCATACCTTTCTGAATAATCTTTGCTTCTAATTCTTTTTCTTCAAGATTAAGTTTTCTATTTTCAAGGGCTGCATCTGCTGAATCAGTAGCTGCTTTTAGCTGTAGCTTCTGTTGTTCTAAAGCTACTCTTGCTTGTTCAAGCTGAACCATCTGCTGTTCAGGACTCATCTGTTGACCTGCTGCTGCTTTATTGGCCTGAAGAATTTGTTGAGCAGCTTTTATCTGAGCCATTTCTACAATATTTTCAGATGAGGCAGTCTCAGGTGGAACACGTTTAATAATTTCATTTGCCATTCCACTCATCTGTTCTTGATATTTAAGGACTGAATGTTCCTGAATATTGGCTTGTAAGATAGGTATAATCCTTTTCATAATAGGATTTGCCCCATTCATAGGATCTTGTACATAGGCCATCTTAACCTGAATGTGAGCATCATGATCCTGTCCAGGAAATGCTCCAATTGGAATACCCTTTGTAGCTGCCAAAATATCAGATACAGGATCTTGTGGTTTTGCTACCTTCTTAGCAGGTAAAATTTGATTTAGATTTGGCATATTTGCTGACTCTAAAATAGTTCTATTCAATGCTTCAAGATTAAACATTCCAGGTGGTGACTGTTGTGCTAGTTGTAATGTCATCTGAGCTAGCATCATACGATGTGCATTGGAAGGAATGTTTGGATCACTTACTGGAATAATATCAATCTTACCGTCAAAGTCACTCTTAAAAATCTTTCTGCTTATACTCGGCATATCATAAGGATATTCCTGTGGAAGGAAGTCCATATCAATACGAGCTAAAATCTTAAACTCATCTCTTTGAGCTTTATGAAGTCTCTTATGTACTGCACTAAAGAACTTACTTGAAGCTTCAAGAAGTGCCATTGTAGTACCTACAGGACCATATGAAGAAGCATCTGAAATAATCTTTTCGGTACTGTCAGCAAACTTCTGTCCTGTTGCAGCTACAAACTGAAGCATATTATATAAAGTTTGTGATGGCTCTTTATAAGGCAGATTAACAATTGCCTTATTTAAATCCATTCCTGTTGCTTCAACTTCTTTAAATTCTCCTGGTGATATAGGATCATTATCTCCTACAATCCTTACACCCTTTGCCTTAAATCCACCAGGAAGATTTGCAAACTGACCTGCATCTACCAAGGCTCTCATGGCTGCTGTAGCAGTCATTGTTAGATTACCAAGGAAGTGGATCAAACCTAATCCGTAGAAACCAAACCCAGGAACGAATCTATAATGTACAAAATGTAATGTTTTCGATTTAGTAGGATCGTCTGGTCTGTAGTTTCTACGGACACTTAATACGTCACCTGAACTTTCTTCTACTGATACAATATAAGGAAGAGATACACCTTCTCCCTCACAAAACGGTTTTGGAAGTTCAAGATAACAGTGTTGTTCTAAAATTGTAAACTGTGGATCTTCATCTCCTGAAGGATTAAGTCCAAGAATTTGATCCATCTTGGACGTAATAGGAGATAGATTAGGAGTAGAGGGTTCAGGAAGATCAACATCTCTATACATTCCTGAAGCTATTTCTTTTGACATATCCACAGGATTACGATAAATAACGTGAGTATACCTATCTGCTCTTCTTAAATCACTTGCATAATATGAAACATAAAACTGATCTATAGGTACAAATTCTGAACATGGTCGTTTAAGAGAGGCATCATAATAAATTTTCTTAAAAGCTGAACCTATTAATGGAAGGTGAAATAACATTCTTTCTGACTCATCGAAATACTCAGGCATTTGTTCAGTAAGCTGATAGTTCATAAAGTCTTCTACACGATTTCCCTGTTGTATTTTTTCAGCAGTTTCATCCCCCATAATTTGTGCCTTTACAGGACCACCTGGAGGAAGTAATTCTTGAGAAGCTTTAGACTGAAACTTAACTGCTGACTCAATTAATAGAGGATGAACCGCTGTACATGCTCCTTCAAACGGTTCAGAGGTTGTTTCAAGTTTAAGTCCGAGAAGATCAAATCCCTTTTCAAACATGGATTCCCACTCTTCTCTTGAGTTTTTATCAGTATTATACCTATCAACTACTCCTGTTGAAATCTCTTGAAGAAGATCTTCATCTAACTTTTCAGCTAGATTTTCATACCAGTTTTCTTCACCTTCAAAGTTTCCTTCGTCAAACTCTACTGATACATCTTCATCTTCAAAATTAACTGTAACACTACCGTCTTCCTCAATTTCAAAGGTAGGTCCACCTTCTAGTGGTGAATCCTTTCCTGAAATGGGAATTACATTTGTCTGTTGTTGTTCAGACATTGACATAATTTGTTCTAATGGATTTCTTTCAATTGCCATAACTTATATTCCTAATCCTTAGATAGTCGGTTATTCCACAAAGTAAATAAAGACTTTGTTTTCTCGTCTATATTACTCTTTAAAGCATCTAGATCTGCTCTTAATTTTACTACTTGAGTATAAGTATCTCTTTTATGTATATCATCCACATCTTTTCTTAATTCCCCTACTGCACTTTTTAGTTTAACAAACATAACAATTATACCTACAATAGCTACAATTTGAGGCCAATAAGAGGTAATCTGTTCTGACATTTTGTACCTCCCACGAGCTAATCCTTTATATATATATATTTTTTTAGATTCAATATTTAAAACTAATTTATTCTTGATTTGTAATTTCTTCTTTATTATCTTCTATTATTTCATCATCTTTTACTTCACGCTCATCTCCCAGAATAAAGCCATATGAGTTCTCTCTCAGGAAAATTCTAATTTCAGATATGGGTCTTGACCAGCCCATATGTGTGATTACATTTCCCCAGCCATAGGCCGATACCATACTTGGAACTCCAATCAATTCAAATTTATCTCTAGAGCTATAAACATATAAGGAACCTCCGCTATTCCCAAATATAATTGGGGCGCTGGCAAGATATAAGTCTCTTCCGTCTTGATCCCTAGAATAACCTGCCAGGAGTCCCATAGTTGGAAAAGGGGGCTTTCCCATACCGGCTCCGACTGCGAATACTGTTTGAAATATCCACGGTCCTTCATCAACCCCTTCAGGATATAGAGTTGCTGTGTAGGGCATCTGTCTTTCAGTGTCTTCAACCTGAAGCAATGCTAAATCTCTACCCTTATCATATGCAACAATCGTAGCTGTTCTACCAATAGTTCCTACTGAAGTTGAATAATTATTATATTCCCATAAATCGATATTAACTGGTCTTCTAGTTTCAGTATCTATACGTTCTTTTTTTTCAGAGTTCCATTCATTTTTAAGAATAACACTACCTTGTATAACATGCCAATTAGTTAAGATAAAACTTTCATATTTTTCATCTTTATCTAGTTGTGAATATACTACGGTTCCTGATCCTGAACCATTTCCTACCCTGACAAGAACTGTTGGGTATAACATTTCTATATGTTCTTGTTTTGGAATATTTCCTAGTTCTGTAGAATTAACATGAGTAACTGTTGCTACGCTTCCTAAAAAAAGTGTAGCAATAAAACTCATTATCATAAATAACCGCATTGATAAT
>Ga0209644_1000136_pt1 | contig 22701 bp, 18 predicted proteins | sample ETNvirome_2_1000_FD_184069 | JGI IMG/M metagenome (GOLD analysis project Ga0209644, IMG submission 184069) | Marine viral communities from the Pacific Ocean - ETNP_2_1000 (SPAdes) (version 2) | ecosystem: Environmental > Aquatic > Marine > Oceanic | place: Pacific Ocean | collected 2013-06-22 | reverse complement strand
CCGTGAGTACATTCGTTATACCAATGACGCGTTGCTTTTTCGTCAAACCAGAAGCGAATATTACCGCGGTTAACGAGGGCTTGATTATAGTGAGACCAGTTTGTGATTTTGCTCATTGTTGTTGCACGGGCTAGTAGGATATAGATGATCTGATCACAGGCTGGCAAGATAGTTCAAACTTTTAGGAAACAACGCCATAAAAGTATTAAAAGAATGCTACAAGTGACTTTAGAAGAAGATTTGGAGGCTGCATTCTTTTATGTTCAAGATAACTCTTTAGATAGGGTCTATAACATTGAACCAGCTTTGAGGCATAGACACTATGAAAAGTTTGATCAAGCGGATATGGATGTTGCAATCCATTCCTCTTTACTTGCTCAAGATGAAATTTTGGCTTACTTAAATCACATAGAATCAAAGAAATCTGGGCCAAACATTCTGGATGCTGCAAGCGACTCCTTAAATGCGAGTGAAGAGTCAATTGCAGTCTATAGAAAAAGTCAGCTAGAAGATATTTATTTAACTCGTGAAGCTACGGGCGAACATGGCGCTGAAGTAGTAAGGCAAGTTTTAGATAAAGGCAACATGAAAAGGTTGTTATTTGCCAATAACAATATGCTTGCAGTTATGGAGAGCATGTATAGTGATTTTCCCAACTTTAAAGAAGTGTTAGATGAACTATATATAACGCTTAAAATCTCCTATCTGACACATTCCCCAATTGAATTTTCGACACCTATAAATCTTAACGGAAGCCCGGGAATTGGCAAAACTGAATTCGTACGGACTCTCTGCAAACGTTTAGGTTTTGAATTTTTTGATATTTCTATCGCTAGTATGGCGGCAAAGCATGATTTGATCGGTGGAAGCCCGCAATTTAAATCAAGCTCAATCGGAGAAATAGCTAAAGCACTATTGCTAAATGGAAGTACTTTTCAGCCCTGTATTTTACTTGATGAATTGTGCTTAGCTCCAAATGAGCATGAGTACTCAATTGTGCCTTCCTTACTAGGGTTATTCGATACTGAGCAGAGAAAATCCGTTAAAGAACGTTTTTTGGATATAAACATGAATTGTAGCGGCATTTTGTTTTTTTCTACCACAAATACCTATTCAAATTTATCTGGTGCAATTCAATCTCGGTTAACAAGTTTTGATATTGAACCGCCGACTAGAGAAGAGATGGTTTCTATTTGCCAAAGCATTTATAAAGGTTACCTCAAGGAAAAAAAATTGGGTGAGTTTTTCAAAAAGTCATTACCTAAAAAAGTTACCGAATTACTGTCAAATCAAACCCCAAGGCAGGCTAAAAAGGCATTAATAGCGTCAATCAAAAAGGCGTTTATCAACGCCAAAGTTGATGAGGAAATAGAAATTAGTGTAGCTGATATTAACCTTCAAGCTCTAAGAGAGAAAACAAGCCATGCTATTGGCTTTATTCACTAAGGACAGGGTATGAAACTTTTTGATCCAACAGTAAGAGTTCATTTATCACCTAGCAATTCAGCCATGGACGAATTTATATTTTTAGATATTGAAGCATCTGGCCTAAGCTTTTCTTCTTACCCAATTGAAGTTGCCTATGCTTCGTCCCGAGGTCGTTCCGGTGCATATTTAATTAAACCCTCGAATCAATGGATTGAAAATGGCGAGTGGGATAAAACTGCTGAGCAAAAGATTCACAAGCTTTCAATTCAACGGCTAATTGAGCAAGGTATGGATAGTCGTAAAGTGGCTTGTTCCCTTAACGAAGCTTTAAAAGGAAGTATCGTATTTTGTAGTGATTTAGCCTATGACGGCCCTTGGTTGACTCAACTTTTTGAGTCAGCAAACGTAGGAGTTGAGTTTTCACTAACAGACATAGAATATTTTTTCGAATGGTTAGGAGATAGATCTTCAAAATATAAAGAAGAGTTAAAAAAAATAGCCATGCCAGAACACAGAGCTTTATCTGATGCGCAAAGATTTGTTGATACTTATCTAAACCTTGCAACAACGTCACAATAGTTTATACAGAAGAAGTTAATAGTGAGGCCATAATTCCGGCCTCAATATTTATATGAAAGTTCAGATATTTTGATAGTGTATTGCCTGTTCTTTTTGGAACGTATTCGTTAAATTGCTTGAGGATTTTAATCCGTGTTTTTTAGCTGGATATGAAAATATCATAAGAGAAAAATGGGATATTAACAGAAACATTAATGCAGGACCTTCGTTAAATAGAGCCGGCCACATAGCTAACCAAAAGTACATGCCTATACAAATACCTATTCCGTACAAGAAGGCTTCTTTTAAACCAGCTCCTCCAACAGCTTTAGTATAATACTGTTTTACCTTTTTATATGCCCCTAGATAAAATACAACAGAAAGTACAGCTAAAGTTGATATAATAGTTACGTACCAGCCCATATGAGTAGGAGTTTTATTCAGTAAAAAAAAGCCTCCGCCACCAAAAATCCCAGCAAAAAACGCCATCGCCAATACAATTTGAGTATGAAAGATACGAAGTGGATTAATCAGTTCTTTGAAAAAGGATAACTTTATTTCTGTGTTCTGATTCAGCATTTGTTGAATTTGTTCAGGCTTCATAACTTCATTACCAGACCAAAAACCAAATTCTGTGTCATCATTGCTAAACAAAACCAAGTCACCACTAGCTTTATGATAAGCAAATGTAACTTGATGCCCCTCAACAACATCTAACTCAGTATTAAATGCTGATTTTCTTTTTGAACCATCCTTGAATTTAACAACTAGATTAGTTTTTGTATGATGAGAAGTAATACTTCTCACATGACCACCATGAATCACGCCATTTATTTGATAAATAGGCGTTGTACTTACTGATGTTTCCGACCAATTTTCCTCAGCGACACTTTCTACAATTCCTGTTTGAAACAAAAATTCATTATCGTTTGACTCGTCGTTTATTAAACGGTTTATTGAATTTACAGCACTTTTAAAATCCAACTTAATTCTCCTTCGCTTGTGCCATCTACTTTAGGAAGCCCTTGGCATATCTAACCCTAAGTATTGCTAATTTAGTAACTAACTAATATATAGCAAAAAATTTGTAAAATTGGTATTCAAAAAACCTGACATTACTAGTTGTGATTTTCAGAACTGCACATTTCATTCGTAAATTCTCCAATTGAAACTTGAGCACATTTAGCTCAATTCAAAATGGAGAAATATACATGGTAAAAATCTTAACCAGTCTCTTGATGGGACTCAGTTTTGCAGCAAGTGCCACCAATGTCGTCATTGAGTATGACGATTATGAAAAAAGTACTAAGAAAGGTTTTTTTGATAAAACGCAGAGAACTCCAACTGCCGATAACCCCGGAACAACGGTAGGTGAGGCTAGGCGATTTGTTCTTGAATATGCTGCTAGCATGGTTGAGTCGCAAGTGCACAGTGAAGCCGACATCTTTGTCAGTGTAAAATTCAGTAATGTGAACTTTGGCAGTGCCGCTACAACCTCATCTAGTTATACGCACAATGAATATTCCAATTACGATGAATTTGGAATATTGAAAGATGATGTGAAATATCCTTACATCATTAAAAGAATGCTTCAAAACGACTCAAGGAAAGAGTACTCAGCAACGGAAGATCCTGAGATCACATTCGTAGATTACCCCAATAATCACAGCAACTATTATTCGATTGAACAGCAAGAGTTTACTCGTTTTTTAAATTTGGCTTTGCATGAATTAGTGCACGTACTGGGTTTTTCAGTTAGCCCATGCTTTGCAGAGTACTGCACGCAACAGCAATCGGATACGCCAACAGTTAATAGCAGTCATATTTTTGCTGACTCGCCTTATAACAAATATTGGAAAGAACTAACTAAATCGGAAAGAGAAGAGGTTGTGGCATTTGATAACAAGATCTTCTACTACGCTGATGACGCTTTAAATAATTATATCCAATACAATGTTGTTGGAGGCCACAACGAGCAAGGAATTATGCTCCATTCTGGCCTTACTGACAGTGGTAGTGTTAGTGGTCAGAGCTTTACTCATATTTCTCCCCTTGTTGAATCGACTGAGTTAATGAAATCTCGTGTTGGCAATACAACAAATTTTGGTGCAGCCGCTTATATTCTCTGCGATATGGGTTGGTGCCGAGATAAGCGAGGTTGGGTTACAGATTTTGAGTTGTCCAACACTCCTTTAGATGAGATCAAACCAGACGAATTAGTTTATCTAAGTTACACACTTTCAAACCCATCAGATAAAGCGTTGACAGGCATGTTCGTTGATTTCGAACTAAACGACCCTGAGCATACAGACAAGACTTTGTTACCTGAAAGCTGTGGAATAGTTGAATCAGTAGTTACTTGTGAAATTGGTTTATTAGAACCCCATCAACAAGTTGATTTGGATATCCCATTTAAGGCTCCTCTTGGCACCTATTCTATATTTGCCAAAGCCTATTCAAAGTCTTATGTCATAGATATTGATGGTTTCAATAATGTGAATCAACAACAAGTACAAGTCGGTGAACTTCCTTTTCCTGATATTACAATAGCATCATCATTTAGCGTGAATGAGGGACAAGCGCTTTCTATCATTCCAGAGTTTGACCCAAACGAATCTCTATTGTTTGACTGGGCTGTAATTGATGATTCAGGTATTAATTTTGAAATGAATCAAAATTCGTATACGGGAGAGGTTTCATTTACTGCCCCCGACGTAGAACAAGACACCTCAATTACTTTATACCTCACAGCAAATTATAAAAATCAGCAACAAGCATTTGAAGTTGAAATCACGATAATTGCAGAAACAGAAACAGAAAATAATTCAACGAATGATAACAACTCGTCTACGAACCAAGAGCTAACCAAACCACAAAATCAAGCGCAAAAAAGTGGAGGCTCAATGAGCTATATCGTCTTTTTCTTTTTGGTGGCTACTTTAGTTGTTCGTAAAAAGTTACAAGTTAAGACAGGGAGTTTGCAGCATGTCGATTCTTAATAAAACTATTCCAATTATACTTTCTTTAGTTCTTTCAGCCTGCGGCGGAAGCACTGATGGAGGTTCTAATACATCTAACAATGCTAATCCTGATGGAGATAACTCAAATGGCAACCAAACGCCCGAGTTAACTCTTGCTCTGGAATCAAGTGCGATATCAATTAATGAAAGTGCAAACAATACAATAAATATAACAACCAATTATACAGGCTCATCGTCATTGTCTTATTCTGTGAATATTAATGATGGCTCCCCTGTAAACCTAAGTGTTTCTAACCAAATTTTGTCAATTGAGGCTAGTGCGGTTGATGAGGACATTGAGGTCGCGGCGGAAATAGTGGTGACTGATGGAGAGCTATCAGCTTCTCAATCGTTAACAATATCGGTTATCAATATCCCCAATTTGATGTTTGATTTAGACGTTACCGAGGTGTCGCTGGAAGAAAATTCGTCAACCAGTGTCAAACTTCATCCAGTAGAAGTAGTTCCTGATGTGACGTATTCCATCTCGTTCGACCACATTCAAGATGCTATTGCTACTGTCATTGAGAATAATGAGTTAATTCTTAGTGCAAATGAACTAGATAATGATTATGTCGGTACTTTGAGCATTGTCGCTAATCACCAAAGCAAAGACTTGTCATATTCACAAACACTTCCCGTTGAGCTACTCAATAGTTCAATGAAGCCTGTTAAGGCTTGGGCTTCGATGGACAAAGTATTTGAATTCGATGATTTCAATAATATTCCCGCTTTTTACGCTAAAACAGCTTATTTACATAAAGCAGTATCTTACTCCGGATTTAAATCGTACATAGCTGAGTTTGATGACCTTTTAGCACATGCAAAAAGTCAGAAGCAGAATATAGACTCTCAATCATTTATTGATGCAATTAGTAAATATGATCAAAACGAAATGACTGAAACCGAAGTCAAAGCGACCCTTAGCTCTTTCAAATCATCAGTTATTGCTGAGTATGATCTACTTATACAAAAGCTAAATGAGCTGAGCGAATTATTCGAAGGTCAACTCCCGCTGCTATCAATAGGGCAATTTAACTACTTACCTGAATTCGATTCATTTAGCGGTATTGTTGGAGACGAAAAATTGGGAGCTTTTATAGAAGGCGAATGGCGCTTTAGTGATGAAAACAAAGTGCTAGAAAAATTGCTGCCTGTACTTGGGGTATCAGATTGTCCAGTAAGTGAAGTGGATTAAGGAGTGTTCAAATGAAAAAGTTATTTATTGTTAGCCTATTTATGGCCGTGGTTTCGAATAACTTAAGTGCTAAAGACGTTACATTAGTGGTTAAAAAGCATGGACAAAATAAATATGAAACCATCGTCGTTGATGAGTCTGAAGTCGAGCAAATCACAAAGAGTAATATGTATTTAGCAGTAGAAGAGGAAGTATGGCTTTCAAGACCTGATATTAAGGCTAAGACAAGGCCCATAAATATTGAAAAATACGAAGCCAATTCAAAAATAAAGTCAAAGTCAGCAGCAAAAGAGTATGTACCAAATGATCCTGATTACAGCTACCAATACTACTTCAAACCGAAATCAGAGGAATCGGGAAGCATTGAAATATTAGATGCGATCCGTAAATCAAAGCAAAATAAAAAACTAAGGATAGCAGTGTTAGATGGCGGTTTTCATGATCAGGAAGACATGGAATATAGCTATGGCTATAACTTTTTTGATGAATGGGGAGAAGTGCGTGAACCCGAGTTCCGTGATTTTGACGATCAAGTGAATGAAGCAACTGGTTGCATAAGTGGGCATGGCTTGAGTATTGCGTCAATCATCGGTGCAAAGTTGAATAATGAAATCGGCATTTCAGGAATTATTGATGCAGATCTTATAGCATTGAGAGTGCTTTCCTGCGGAATTGGCCCTATGTCTGACTTAGCTGACGCAATAATTCATGCCGCTGGCGGAGAAGTCGGTGATATTCCAGCAATAGAGAAGGTCGATATCATCAATATTAGCATTTCCGGCCCAATAGGAGAGTGCCCAACTTATGTTCAAGAAGCTATTGATTATGCTAACGAACAAGGGGTGATGATTTTCGTTGCAGCAGGTAATTATAATGAGGACATCAGCACTTATGCACCTGCCAATTGTGAAGGCGTTTATGTGTCTGGAGCTACCGATAAACAGGGCTATAAGGCTGAATTTTCAAATCATGGAAGTGTCAGTTCAATGTCTCCGGGAGTTGATATTCCCGCATATAGCGCTCGCTTTAACGATGGTGAAATAACAACTCAGTTGGGTTGGTGGGAAGGAACCAGTCAAGCGTCACCTATCACTGCTGCTGTTGCCGGTTTAGGATTACAGCACAATCCAGAGTTAAGCCGAGAAGAAGTGTTTAAATACCTAAAGCTATCTGCTGAGGATGTTCGTGATGACGTTTTAACAGCTGAGCAAGATTGCGGGACAGGACGTTGTGGCGCAGGTTTAATCAATGCCAGTCGCTTCATGGACATAGTTGTCACATTTGACGGTTCGACCATGTTTGAATTGCGACATGCCCTAACAGTAGAAACTAGCTGCGCTCAAGAATTATTTATTTCCGAATTTGGCAATACATTACCTTTATGTGAGATGTATGAGTTGCTCATGCCTGATAGATTCGCCGAACTACAGACCGACATAACGTTAGTGAGAGCCTTGAAAGAAAATCAATTGCTTGAAGATAATGTGGAAGAGGTCAATGAAATTACCGACAGCTCTATGCTGTTAGATTCGCTGGATTTGGAAAACTATCAATATGCGACTCGTATATGTTTAGATGATACATGTGAACTATCACAGTTGATTAAGCTCGACGTTTCAAACGCTGTAAAACCAGCATCTTGTTCAGGCAATAACTAAGCCCCGCTATCGCGAAAAATCTATGTCCTACTCTTCGATTTATTAATATAAAAATAGAAAAGTAGGACATTAAGTTTACTAAGAATAAGGAAATAAACTTCATGCAATTGATAAAAGCAATCATGCTATTAATGCTGATTATTCTGATAGCTGCCTGCTCTGAGAGTACTAAAGAGCAGGAAAAAGAAGAAGTAATTGTATTTAAACCAACATCGTTAGAATTGTATTTATCGTCGCAATTAATGATTGCAGATGGCAATTCAGAGTTGAACATCCACACCATAGCTCATGACAGTGATGGTAACACTAGGTCAAACTTAGCAGGTGTTAAAATATTCATAAACAATGAAGAAAGTGCCGACAGAAAATATACAACAGAAGCCGTTAGAGAATATGACGTTTATGCGTCAATCGGTGGGATAGAAACTCAAAGCTTAACGTTTACAGCTGTCGAACCAAAACAATATCCAATTATTGAAGTTCCAGTAATTTTTCACGTCGGTGAGTATGAGGGAGAGGACTATTCATATATTGACCAAGCTTATGTTGAAAAGCTCATTGAAAATTTGAACAAGGGTTTTTCAAATAATTATGGTAGTAAAAACTTAAATGCAGTAGATACTGGGATCCGTTTTCGTTTAGCTTCGTTAGATCCTGATGGAAACGTGTTGGATGAAAAGGGAATTCATCGCTTTAACGCCAAGCCTTACGATGACGGAGGTGCTCATTACAGTCCGTTTGGTGAACTTTATAACACGCCAAATAATGTTGAATTTGGCACTTTTGAAGTACACAGAATGGCTGATGAGCAACATTGGCCTCAGCATTTGTATAAAAATGTGTATATTGCACCGACTGAAGATGCAAATTGGGCCGTGTTTTACCAATTAGCTGATAATTCTGATGTCCTTATACCCGGTATCGAACAGGGTATTGAATATAACGACGATGGGACCTTGTTTACGGACATTCTTTTCATTACCCCGACTGAAGCCCCGGGAACGGTCATTATTCATGAGATGGGGCATTCGTTTGGACTACTTCATCCAGAATCATATGATGGTTGTGTTACTGCTGATTTTGTAACTGACACGTTAAGTATTGATTCTCAAGATTATGAGTACATATGTGAGCAGGATTCTTTAGGGCAAATGTTTATTGAAAACCCAGATAAACTGCATTTAGATAATTTTATGCACGGTGCTAAAAACTGGGCTTCGTATGAGGCAGGTTACACTACAGATTATGACAACTTCACTTATGGACAACGAGAGCGAATGCGTTTGGTAATAAAAGAAGGCAAATACATCTCTGATCTCATTAACTCGGATAGGTAGTCATATTATTGAATCCCCGCTATCGCGAACAATCTATGTCCTACTTCTCTATTTTTATATAAATATATTGAAAAGTAGGACATTAACTTAGCCTTTATTATCTTTGATAAACAGGATTGCAGTTTTAATTCGTAAACTTGAATTAGCTTGAAGTGCACCAGTTAAACAATTTGGTATAGAGAGGAAGTTATGTTTTTTTGTTCTGTATGCATTTTTTACTGGTTATGTGATCGGTATGAGGTCATTTATTACATTGGAAGGATTTATGGTGCCCTGTCTAAAGGTAACTAAGACTACTCTTATTGGGGCCAGTACTTTGCTGAACATTTTGACTTAGTCATTCCATTTTTTACTGTCAGTAACCATCACTTACTTAGTTTTTCAAAAAGATCCTGCGCATAGATGGTAGTATAAATTTCGTCCAACGCGTCGTTAGGGAATTAACGTTTGTTAATTTTTTAAGTGATTGAAATTAATAAAATAATGCTATGTAAAAATAAATTTGTTTTATTAGTTTTTTTGTATTGATTTAGTCTTTGGAATTCATGTACTTTGTAAATGCGTTAAGCAAATTCTATTAACTTAAAAAGGTAAATTTAAATGAAAAAAGATATGCATAAAATATTAGAACAAATTCAAAAATCAGAGGAGGCGATAAGCTCATTAACAAAAGAGGCAACAAAGATTGCAAGCTTCATCAAATCAAGCATGCTGAAGATGGGGGTATTGAAATTGATGCAAGGGAAGTATGAGCTTAAAGAAATGATTGTTGGTAAAAATAGTGACATTTCGTTGTACTTAAATACCAAAGGCTCAAATAATAAAATCATTTCTGTTTCACTATCTACAGGAAAGATAAGTGGAGTTAGAGCTACAGAGTTTTTTTGTGGAAATATGGATAAGGCATACAAGGTCGCAAACATAGAAGATTTACATACTTTCATTTATGACATGCAATCTATGCTCTCAGAACTTGCAGGTTACGAATTATCAGCAACCGCAATCGGTAAACTAAACGAAGTAACAGAAAGCGTTAAAGAGCTAAAACAAGCAGCATAAAAAGAGCTGGCTGACTTAATAATTAATAAAAAAGCAGGTGAACCTGCGCAGCCTTAATTCAAATAAGTAAAATTAAGGCAAGACCATGATCTCAAATCTTGAGTGTGTTTTTGAAGTCACTTATAAAACTTCAAACTCTGAACAACTTCAAGTCGAGCAATTTAGACTCGATGAGTTGGCAGACTTAAAACGGTTTATTAAGCGCCATAAACATGCCTCCCTGCATGTATTGAATGACAACAACAGAGTCATTAATGCTGCCGCAAATACAGCATTCAAATGTGGTGTTCACTTAGTTGTTAACCAAAGACGTTATAGATTTAACGATGACAATACTCATCTAAATAATCGCCAAATAACTATTGAATTGATTAAACAGGCAAAAGATTTTGTGTTCTTTAAGGCTGTTCAAAGCAAACTGATCAATATGATGTTGTTAGAGTCCCCGCTTTATTATAGCGAGCAACAAGCTATCAAATCAGTGGAAAGCATATTCCAAGTAGACAATTACATTTCTCATGAAGAAATGGGGACGAGATTAAATAAGAAAGCTAATACCTTAAATTGCTTACAGGCCGCATTTGATAAGAGGAGAGAGCAGGCTAAAAGCTTTATCTCAATAAGCCCTAACAGTTCATTAGTTTATACCAACTTGGATTTTGAAAAACACCTAATTGAATATGTATTAGAAAACGATGGCCTTTTCGTTCTCAACGATAAAATTGGCAGTGGTAAAACTAAACATTTGCTCCAATTATTTGAATATTTTAGTGATTCTGGGTTAAAGCCAATATTCGTAACCCCATTTGTAGCACTAACTAAGAAGATTATTGATGACGATAGAAACTACAGATCAGACAAAGCCAAAAGAGACGTAGATTCATTACCGGGTCTAGCAACATGCATTGATTCAATCTCAGCTAAAAGGCAGTTCGATGGCATTAGAGAGTCTAGCCAAATTACGATTGTGGACGAATATGAAGAGTGTATTAATTCCTTCACTCAAAGTGCACGGATGGGGCAAACCCTAACTAGCAGATATCAAGCATTAGCGAAATTCGTAAAATTACTCAATAAGCCAAAAGTGATCCTAGCAGATGCGTTGTTTTGCGATTTGAGTATTGAGCAATTACAAAAACTGACAAATAAAAAAATTCACATCCTCAGCAACTCCGCAACACCCAAATACCCAGCTAAAAAGATTCATGTTTTGGATGATAAGCAGCACTTATTTAACCTGATTGAAGCAAGAAAGTCTGGTGAATCCATGGCTATTTTCAACGACGCAAGTCAACAAAAGTTCAATAAGTTTAAATCGGTATTTGAGGCAATAACGGAAGGTGAAAACAATATTGGTTATTGCGCAAATGCAAAGTTTCTTCGTTCAAAGTCAGGACAAGAATACTTAAGAAACATAGATCAAGAATTGATTGAAAAGAAGGTTCACCAATTTAGTCCTTCAATTACTTCAGGGCATAGCTTTGAGCAAGTCGAAATGGATTCAGTCAATATATTTTCAAACAAGACAATATTGCCGACGCAGATAATTCAATCCACTGGTCGTTTTCGGTTAAATTACAAGGTTTATCTCTCGTTTTACAAACCTAATATTCCCGTAGATTTTGAAGTTAGTCATCAAGCAATAAAAGATGAACTAATTAAAGAGGAACTCTATAAGAATAGCTCAGCAGAAGAGGAAGAGCTTCAAAACAATTTGTATGTTGACGTAATTGTTCAGCGAGTTCGTCAGCAAAGACTTATGACTAAAAATTACTGTGCCAACACACTTTTAATGTTAGAGCATTTGGGTTGCACAATAACTTATGGATCTAATTTCGATGAACATAAAGAGCTTGCAAAAAAAAGGCTATCAAATGCTGAAGCAGCGTTATCTGAACAATATCTTTTAATTAACTTGGAAGAACCTGTTTCTGAACATAAGTACTTGAAGCTGTTATCTAATTCTCATTGGAATACGGAAGAACAAGAGCAGCTAATCTACACTTATGAGCTTATAAATCACTACCAACTTCATAGTCATCCGATGCTTATTGAAGAAGTATTAGCGTTTGACAGCTTTGGTCAAGGGCGCCAGCATATCTCTAATATTGAGCTGATAAAAAGCAATATAGAATTTAAAGAAATAGAGCTGGCTTACAAAAAGTTGGTGTTAGGAAAACTGGCGAAGATAACAGGATTACTTGAATCTGATACACCTGAGTGGACCAGCCATGACGCAGTGAGTTTTGTTAATTGGTTAGCTGAAGAAAAATTGGTTCTTAATGCCATTCTAGTGCCAATAGCGAGATATTTTGAGGTGGTATTTAATTACACAAAAATATCAAAACCCCAGCCTGCAAGCACAATAAAAGCACTTTTAGAGAAAGAGTTTGGCCTTCAAGTAGTGAAGAAAAAGGAAACTAAGTCTATTAATGGTGAGCGCCCTTATCGTTTCAGCATCAAACATGCAGACTTGGATAAACTAAGGGCAGGCAAAAAACTAACATCAAATGACCAAATTGCGAGAGCGCAAGGCTTACTGTATTTCTATCAGCAGTCGTTCCCTGAATTTGAACTTGAAGACACAGAAATTAAATCCTGTGAGCCAAAACAGTTGCGGCATTCGCTAAAGTTTGCTCAGAACAGGGCCTCATATTACGACTACCTTGATGAGCGAATAGTAAGAATGCAATCTGAAGCCTATGAACATCATTAGTTTACTATTGCATGAGGTGGATTACTCTCATGTGTACAGCATGAGGTGGATTAGCATGAGGTGGATTAGTCAGGACGTGATCTTCCAGTTCTCTAACAGCGATGTAATCAGTTCTGACAGATTACTCTTGCTCACTTTTCCCCATTACGCGTTCACGTAAATATTCTAATGGCGGCTGTGGGGCGAACAACGGACCTTTCTGCTACCCTCAAGGAAGCAAATCAATCCCAAACTGCTTCAGTAATAACGAAAACAGCCAAAAGCAAATTATGGTTACTATTGAGCTGATGAGTAACGATAGCCAAAAACTGTAGCGTTGGATCAGCATGGGGAAAAGTAAAAACATGGGCAATGTCGGAAGTACATACCAAAAGGTGTACCAAGTATGATTGGCTATTTTCTCAGCAGGTTGCTTTTCAACATATAACCAAATCATGGTTAAAATGGTGACTGTCGGTAACGCCACTATCAGTGCGCCTAGTTTATCACTTCGTTTTGCTAGCTCTGATGCAGCTACGATGACCGTTGCGGTGATTAAATACTTAGTTATTAGCCAACCCATATAATACCCTTAAATCTAAAAACCGATTGCCTATCGGTTTTTGTTGTGACAATATAGCCAGCGAATTAAATAGAGTAAAGTGTTATGCAGTTAGGTGAACTAGAAAAGTTAGTGCTTCAACATTTCTGGAATGTCAAAGAGGCGGATGCCAAGCAAGTACATAAAGTACTGGGGCTTGCGCGTGGTAATTCCTTAAATACCATTCAAAGTACGCTTGATAGGTTATTTAAAAAAGAATTACTTAAGCGAACTAAACAAGGTCATGCGTATTGTTATTCAGCCAGAGTAGATCGTGAAGGTTTAATTGCTCAGCTTATTTCAAATGTGACCAGTGACTTTGTTGAAGATGGTGAAAATAGCTTAATAGCCGCTTTTAGTTCCGCTTCAGCACAACTCAATGACGCACAACTCGATACATTAGAAAAAATGATCGAAAAACAGCGCCAGTTGAGAAAGGAACAGGCTTAATTATGTTAGTTGGAGATATGGCAATCGCACTAAATTTGCTCAGTGTTTCAGTGCTTGCATTTGTGATCGGTATTGCAAGTGTTGCTGTCGTATCTCGTTTTGTGTTGTTCAGGCTCAATCAAGTCAGTTTTGATAGTCAAAAATTTATAATGTGGTCTCTTGTTAGTGCGCCTTGGTGGATAGCACTTTCTTGCATCGGTTACTTTATGCCTTACTCGATAGGGCTTGATAAGGTTTTTAACATAAGCTGGTTCGAAGATTTTGCCCATTGGCACCATATCGATATTTTCAGCTTTTCAAGTTGGCACGCGTTAACATTGCTTTTGGCATTGATCTATTTAGCATGGCGCGTAGCAAAGACTATCTTTGCCAGAGCTAAACAGTCCATCGCATTATCGAGTTTGCTAAGCTTAACTGATGCACAAGATGCTAAGACGACTAATGGCAATCAATATTTATTGATGCCTTTTAAAGTACCTGTTGCTTTTACTACAGGCTTTATATCGCCCAAGATCTACGTATCAACCGGACTACAAACCCAAGTTAGCGATGAACAACTTAACATCATCGTTAATCATGAGCTTGCCCATGTAGCAGTAAGAGATCCCTTATTTAAGGTACTATTCACAGCACTTGCCAGCTTCTATCCGTCAGGTATAAAACAAACCTTAATCGAACAATATGTCTTAATGACGGAGAAGATAGCCGATAATGAGGTCACTAAAGCATATGATAATCTTGATGTCGCACAGACATTGATTGATGTCGCTAGGCTTCAAAAAGCACTTCCTACGGATTACGATCAGGCTCCTGTTAGCTACTTCGGACATGATCACACTAGTCTTCGTGTTGAGCGGTTATTAAATCCAATTAATAAACAGTCACCTACTACTATCATCATTGCTCTTGCATTATTGGCAACTATGCCAGTACTAGCGGCATCCACTGTCGATAGTTTTCATCACTTTATCGAAACTTTATTCATCCATTAATTAAGGATATGGAATGAGATTTAACCCATATAAAAACAAGAGTAAAAGCAACGAAAAAAAACCGATTGGCTATCGGTTTTTGGCTGTTGGTATAGCTGTAACAACGGGACTTGGTTTAGCAATATCAACTCCCTCTTTGGCTAATTCGAAGTCCCAGCAGCAAATACAGTCATCACATCAGATTATTAATCTGAGTAAGGCTGTGACCATGACTCTAGAAAGTCATCCCGAACTAAAAGCCTTGGTAGCTGAAGAAGCTGTGTGGCAAGGCAATATCGAGCAAGCTGCCATTGGAGAACGCCCACAAATAGGTTTAATGATTGAGGATGCGTTAGGGACAGGTGAGCATAGCGCATTAAAAAGTATGCAATCGACTCTCACCTACTCTTGGCTGCTTCAACAAGATCAAATTGATGGCCGAGTTAATGCAGCAAAAAGCCAAGCAAGTGCAGTAATAGTAGAGCAAAAAATAAAAGCACTCGATCTATCTGCGATTGTTGCGAAGCAGTTTGTTGAAATCTTGATAAAGCAAGAGCGCTTAAAATTAAATCAATTAGCAGTTTCTCAGGCACAGGAAGTGGTTGACGCGATTGCCAATAGAGTAAAAGCGGGTAAAAGTTCCAATGTTGAAATGCGCTTGGCTCAAGCCGAGCTGGTTCGAAGAAATCTCGCTGTAGAAGATTTAGAGCACGAATTAAAAGCTAGTCATTATCAACTGTCATCCTTATGGGGCAAGCCTCAGGCTGAGCTTAAATTAACTGGGAATTTAATGCTTAAGCCGGAAATTCCCTCGGTAGAAAGCCAGCTAATCAAGCTTAAGCAAGTCCCACAAATACAGCAGTTTGTTAATGAACAACGTATCGCTCAGTCTCAAATGGAGCTTGCACGCATTGAAGCAAAACCTCAGTGGCAACTCACTGCGGGATTGAGACGATATGAAGCGACAGATGACTTTGGTTTAGTAGCGGGTATATCTATTCCTTGGGGGAATGACAATAGCAATGCAGGAACAATAGCGGCCTTACGCGCAAAACAAGATGTACTGGCAACTCAGCAACAAGCCTTAATGCAGAAACTGGATGCACAGCTATATGTGCTATTACAAGAAATGGCGCATTCCCACCATGTCATTGAAACGATTCAAGCTGAAATTATTCCCGTACTAGAAACCGCATTGACTGAAGCAAGTCAGGCATTTGATATCGGCAAGCTTAGCTACAACCAGTGGAGTGATATCCGTAGAGAGCTACTTAGCGCCCAAAATCAGTTACTTGATGCCTATCAATCTTTGCACTTACAACATATTGAAATTCAACGTCTAACTGGCGTGTCCGTTAGTGATAGCGAGTAGAACCGTGAGCAACCTTATGAAAAATAAAAATATCCTGTCGTCACTGAGCTTGGCGATACTTATCTCATTAACAGGTGTCATCGCACCTAATGCTGTTGCATCATCAACACCTGCGGCAGAGCAAGCTGAACCAGAGAAAGGTCCACACCGTGGGCGCATGTTACGAGATGGTGACTTTGCAATAGAGTTATCTATTTTTGAAACAGGTGTACCGCCAGAATTTCGAGTTTGGGCGACTAATGATGGACAGCCTATAGACCCAAAGAATGTCGATTTAAACGTAAAATTAATTCGCTTAGGCGATGGTACTGATGATATTAACTTTAATGCCCAAGGTGATTTTCTTCGCGGTGATATGGTCATTTATGAGCCTCACTCTTTTGTTGTTGCCATTGAAGCCACTTATCAGGGTAAAAAGTACAATTGGCGATATGACAACTTCGAAGGTCGCACCACGATTGAACAGGCAGTTGCCGATGCAATGGAAATCAACACTGAAATTGCAGGCCCTGCGACCATTCATCAAACCATACCCGCTTATGGCAAATTAAGTTTACCTGTGGACGCTAAGCGAAACATTGCTGCCCGTTTTGATGGTGAAATCACCAAGTTACATGTCAATTACGGTGAAACTGTTAAAAAAGGCCAAACGCTGTTCACAGTAGAGAGTAATGAAAGTCTTAAACCCTACGTTATTAAAGCGCCCACTAACGGTGTTGTTACCCAGTTATTCGCAAACGCGGGTGAGCAAACGGGTGGTAGAACCTTACTGACCATTACTAATTTTAATCGCTATATTGCCAAATTAGCGGTTTATCCCTCGGATTATTCCAAGGTGAAACTGGAAACGCCAGTAACGTTAAACGTTGAAGGTCATGAGGAAACCCTTGCAGGTAAGGTGTCATTTATTGAGCCTAGCGTGAGAGATGATCAGGCAAGAATAGTTTGGGTCGAATTAGCTGATGGCCTCTTTTCTGAAGGCAGTTTTGTTAAAGCTGACATAGAAATTGCCACTATTGATGTGCCACTCGCAGTTAAACGTGTTGGCTTGCAAGGATTTAGAGATTTTACTGTCGTTTACGCCAAAGTGGGTGAGCAGTATGAAGTTCGTATGCTTGAGTTGGGCCGCGCTGGAGGCGAATGGATTGAAGTATTAGGTGGCCTAAAAGCGGGAACCGAATACGTGACCGACAATAGCTACATCTTAAAAGCCGACATTGAAAAGTCTGGCGCATCACACGATCACTAGGAGCGTATAAATGTTGGAGTCAATTTTACGCTTTTCAATAAAGCGCAAATTCCTTGTTATGGTGATGGTGTTAGCTGTGTCAGGTTTGGGTATTTGGAACTTTACCAAATTACCGATTGATGCAGTGCCCGATATCACCAATGTGCAAGTCATGATCAATACCGAAGCGGCTGGGTTTACGCCATTAGAAGTTGAGCAAAGAGTAACCTTTCCGTTAGAAACTGCGTTATCGGGTTTGCCGGGTTTAACCTATACCCGCTCAGTTTCTCGTTATGGCCTATCTCAAGTGGTTGCAATATTCAGTGATGATACCGATGTCTATTTTGCTCGTCAGCTTGTTAATGAGCGTTTATCAGCGGCACGCGCCGAATTACCGCAGGGCTTAGAGCCTCAACTTGGGCCAATTGCGACAGGTCTTGGTGAAATATTCATGTTCACCGTTGATGTAGAGCCTGATGCGACACACGCAGATGGCACGCCTATTACACCAATGGATTTACGAACAGTACATGACTGGACAATTAGACCTCAGTTGATGCGTGTACCGGGTGTAGTAGAAGTCAATCCGATAGGCGGATTTGAGCGTGAAATTTTAGTCGCCTTCAAACCTGAAAAGCTACTTGCTTTTGGGCTGTCACAAGCCGATGTGGTGGATGCAATTTCGCAAAATAATCAAAACCAAGGCGCAGGCTTTATTGAGCAAAATGGCGCACAGTGGCTGTTAAGGCTACCCGGTCAAGTTGCTGATATGACGGCCATTGGTAATATTCCGCTTAAGTCGATTGATGGTTCATCACTTTATATTAAAGACGTCGCCGATATTGAAAACGGCAAAGGGCTTAGAACTGGCGCTGCTACACAAAATGGTCGTGAAGTGGTGATGAGTACGGTATTTATGCTTATTGGCGAAAATAGCCGCACAGTAGCTCATGCCGTGGGAGAAAAGCTCAAGGAAATTAACGCCACTTTACCAGAAGGTATAGTCGCAACTGCTGTTTATGATCGCACTAAATTAGTAGATAAAACGCTACAAACGGTTCAGCTTAACCTGATCGAAGGGGCGATATTGGTTATCGTTGTACTCTTTGTGCTACTGGGTAATTTCAGGGCTGCATTTTTAACAGCCTTAGTGATCCCATTTGCCATGTTGATGACAGTAACAGGTATGGTACAAACTCGCGTGAGTGCTAACCTGATGAGTTTAGGCGCGTTAGATTTTGGTTTGTTAGTCGATGGTGCCATTATTATCGTGGAAAATTGTCTTCGCAGGCTAAGTCAAGCAGGAAACAAACCTCTGCCGCTAAAAGAACGCATGGAACTCGTGTTCGAAGCCACAAAGGAAGTCATACGTCCAGCGCTATTTGGCGTGTTTATTATCACCGCTGTTTACTTACCCATTTTTGCTCTTGAGGGTGTTGAAGGCAAAATGTTCCACCCGATGGCGATCACCGTGGTTATCGCGTTACTTAGCGCTATGGTGTTATCGGTTACCTTTGTACCCGCTATGGTTGCCCTGTTATTCAAAAAACCTGTGAAAGAAAAACATAGCCCAATAATTCGTGGTGCTGCTGTTCTTTACAAGCCTGCTTTAAACTGGGTTTTAAAAGCCCGTTGGTTCGTTGTTATAGCCGCAACAGTATTAGTGGGTTTCTCAGGTTATCAGGCAACTAAGTTAGGTAGTGAATTTGCGCCTAATTTGGATGAAGGTGATATTGCCATGCACGCGCTGCGAATTCCGGGTACGTCACTGTCTCAAGCAATCGCGCTTCAGGAATCTTTAGAAGATAAAATTAAACAAATGCCAGAAGTTGAACGCGTCTTCGCCAAAATAGGCACAGCCGACGTTGCAACTGATGCCGTACCGCCAAGTGTCGCAGATAACTTTATTATCCTAAAACCTCGCGAGTTATGGCCTGATCCTGACAAAACTAAAGTACAAATCGTAGAAGAGCTGGCCGCGCTAGTAGAGCCAATTCCGGGTAACCGCTATGAGTTCTTACAGCCAATACAAATGCGTTTTAATGAATTGTTAGCTGGGGTGAGAGCTGAACTTGCGATAAAAGTGTTTGGTGATGACTTTGATACGTTGACCACGTTAGGCGATGAGATAGAGGGTGCAATCTCTCAGGTTGAAGGTGCCGTAGATATACAAGTTGAGCAAACCACTGGTTTACCAATGCTTAATCTTGTGCCAAATCGTGAAAAACTGATGCAGTTTGGCATTAGCATTAGCCAAATACAGTCTCAAGTGGCAACGGCTATGGGCGGTACAGTTGCAGGTAAGTTTTATCAAGGCGATGTCCGTTCTGATATTGTGGTGCGCCTTGCAGAGTCTAAGCGTAATGATATAGATTCATTACCTTATTTACCGATAGCCTTGGCTGATGGGCATTCAGTACCGCTTAAAGAATTGGTTGATATTGAGCTGATATCGGGTGCAAACCAAATTAACCGTGAAAATGGTAAACGCAGAGTGGTGGTGACTGCCAATGTTCGCGGCAGAGACTTGGGAAGTTTTGTTGCCGACATTCAAAGCGTGATTAATGAAAATGTTGAAGTTCCGGCAGGCTACTGGGTGGAATATGGCGGCACTTACCAAAAACTGCAATCCGCTTCAGAGCGCCTAAGTATTGTTGTACCTGTCACTTTAATCATGATTGTTGGTTTGTTAATCCTCGCGCTTAACTCATTTAAAGATGCCATGATCATCTTTACGGGTGTTCCGCTTGCATTAACTGGTGGTATTGCTGCGCTGTTATTACGTGATATTCCATTCTCAATTTCGGCAGCAGTTGGCTTTATTGCCTTATCGGGCATCGCTATCCTTAATGGACTGGTTATGGTGTCGTTTATTAGAGAGCTGCGCAAAGATGGCTTAGCACTTGATAAAGCAATCTTTGATGGTGCGTTGACTCGTCTTCGCCCTGTGTTAACAACCGCACTGGTTGCTTCATTAGGTTTTATTCCTATGGCGTTAAATACAGGTATAGGCTCAGAGGTTCAGCGGCCTCTAGCAACAGTGGTCATTGGCGGCATTATTTCGTCAACGATTTTGACCCTGTTTGTCATTCCTGCCTTGTATAGAATTTTACATAAAGAAAAGGAGTCTATTTTGACTGATGTTGAAGTATTGGAGTCACAAGATGCCAAGTAACATGATTAAAGTACTGACCTATCTGACGATTGCGCTGTTAGCGCTTCTCAGTATCGAAGCTTTTGCTCACGGAGTCGATGATAAAACCAGAGCATTTTTAGAGCAAAATAATGGTGTACAGTTTATCCCGTTTTTATATATAGGCGCTAAGCATATGATAACGGGCTATGACCACTTGTTGTTTTTAGTCGGTGTTATCTTCTTTTTATATCGTAGCCGTGACGTACTGTTGTACGTCACCATGTTTACTATTGGGCATAGTACAACCCTGTTATTTGGTGTGTTAAGTGACATACAGGTCAATGCTTATTTAATTGATGCCATTATCGGTTTTTCCGTAATTTATAAGGGCTTCGATAATCTAGGTGGCTTTAAGCGTTGTTTTAATTGGCAGCCTAATACCCAATGGGCGGTGCTGATTTTCGGTCTGTTTCATGGCTTTGGTTTAGCTACCAAATTACAAGAGTTTAGCCTAGCTGATGAAGGTCTTATTACCAACCTGATTGCCTTTAACTTAGGTGTTGAACTTGGTCAATTTGCTGCGCTCGCAATTATTTTGATCATGATAAATGCATGGCGAAAACTGCCTTCATTTCAACGCTTTTCGACAGTCACAAATACCGCACTAATGAGTGCTGGTGTGATGTTGATGGGCTTACAACTTACTGGTTACTTTACCATTTAATCGATTTTTAACTTATAGAAATACAGAAATAAAAGAGAATTTTATGCAACATACAGTTAGTACCAAAACACTCGTTAAAGCGAGTATTTCAGCAGTCGTTGTCGCGGCTATTGCATTGGTTACCTTTATCTTACCAGCAGAGTACAACATCGATCCGACAGGTATTGGAAACAAGTTAGGTTTAACAGCACTTGCACAAGCGGCTGAAGTGGAAACAGCCTCATTAGAATCAACTAAAGGCACGGATGAGTTTCAAACAATAGAAGTGACAGTCCCTGCGGGACGCGGCATCGAATATAAATTTTATATGAAGCAGCATGAAAAAATGACTTATGAATGGTTAACCGATGGTGCTCCATTGTACTTCGATTTACATGGTGAGCCAGAAGGTGACACAACGGGATATTTTGAAAGCTATGCTATTGCTACTACTAATGAAATGAACGGTAGTTATACCACGCCATTTGAAGGCTCTCATGGCTGGTACTGGAAAAACAAATCAGACAAGCCAGTTTCAATACAGCTACTGGTCAAAGGAGATTATGAAGTTATTGGACTTAAAAAATAACGAATTTGATTTAACGAATTCCACACGAAATGGAGACTAAAATGAACAAACTAATATCAATTTTTGCACTTTGCGGTGCCTTGCTTACTGGTAACGTACAAGCTCATGGTGATCATGGAGTTATCAGCGGTCAAAAAGCTGTTAGCATCGCTGCAACACATATTCAAAAGATGACATTTAAAGACGCTGGTTTTGAAGTCGGTAAGTTAGATGAGTCATGGAAAAATATTGATAAGTCGCAACTTTCGATTGCTAGCGTTGAAGACAATTTCTACGTAGTTAGTGCATCTAATGCTAGCAACGAAGATAAGCTTTACTTCCAAATTGCAAAAAATGGTCAAGTTATAGCGGTTAAAAATAAAAACAACTTTTAACAAAATAAGAAGGCACCTTTTGATACATGAGGTGCCTTTGTTTTTGTACCAAGTCCGCTATTGGCACAGAGCCACTGGTCGGCTCTAACTCATTCTGTCCAGAAGCGATTTTGGTGGCATAAGAGACAGTCTGTACGACTAGGTCAGACTTTACCACCATAGGTGTCAGATCGTGTATGAGTCAGTACACATGAGAGTGTTAACACCAAGCGATTTTGTCGTACTTTAATTACCACGCGATTCTGTCGTAATCGCTAATTACCAAGGGAAATTGACGGTTATCTTTAACCGTGTTCTTTAAATGTTTTGTTTAAGCATTTGAGG
>Ga0209644_1000134_pt1 | contig 22963 bp, 19 predicted proteins | sample ETNvirome_2_1000_FD_184069 | JGI IMG/M metagenome (GOLD analysis project Ga0209644, IMG submission 184069) | Marine viral communities from the Pacific Ocean - ETNP_2_1000 (SPAdes) (version 2) | ecosystem: Environmental > Aquatic > Marine > Oceanic | place: Pacific Ocean | collected 2013-06-22 | reverse complement strand
GGTAAAGCGTTTGCCCACTCTGGTGGTGAACTCAACAATACCCTGCATGCCGTGGCGGTGGATACGCTGAAAGAGCTAGGCCATGAAGTGCGCGAAACGGTCATCGAGCAGGGCTATGAGGTTGCCACCGAAGTGCAAAACTTCCTCTGGGCGGACAGCATTGTGTATCAAATGCCCGGCTGGTGGATGGGCACCCCCTGGACAGTAAAGCGCTACATTGATGAAGTATTCACTGAAGGCCATGGCTCTCTGTACGCCAGCGATGGCCGCTCTCGCCAAGACCCGAGCAAGCAGTATGGCAGCGGTGGCTTACTGCAAGGCCGCCATTACATGCTGTCGCTGACCTGGAACGCGCCGATTGAAGCGTTCGACGAGCCGGATAACTTCTTTGAAGGCCGTGGGGTGGATGGCGTTTACTTCCCGTTCCACAAATCTCAGGAGTTTATTGGCCTTGCGGCTCAGCCGACCTTTATCGCCAACGATGTGATCAAGGCGCCGGACGTAGAGCGCGACAAAGCCGCTTACCGCGCCCACCTGCGCCGCGTGTTCGGCTAATTCTCGACGCCGCCCCTTCGAGACCGGGTAGCCGCTTTATTTAGCGGTTTCAGCCCACCCGGTATTCGGTCTTTTCGGTACGCAGCCTTCTCGGTACTCGGCGTACCGGAATTTTCGCGACACGCCCGATGTGCCCAAGCTGCGCTACCGGCTTAGCCGGTAGCGCAGCTTGGGCAGCCGGTGGGCGACCGGCGGTAGGCGGGTCGCCATAATAAGCGCCGATACAGCGGCATAGGCCGCCCACTCGCTAAGATCCGCACGCACTACCCAGAAGAAGTGGAGCAGCACTAAGCCTAATATGACATAGGCAAACTTGTGCAGCGGCTTCCAGCGCTTACCCAGGCGTCTCATCGACCACCGGTTGGAGGTGGCGCCCAGCACGATAAGGCCAATGAGCGCTATCATGCCTACAACAATATAGGGGCGTTTCACCAGCTCGCTGCCCAGCAGTGCCCAGTTAAGTCCTAAAATAAAGAGAGCGTAGCTAAGCAAGTGCAACGTGGCATAGGCAAGCGTCCATAGCCCCAACTGTCGGCGGATTAGCGTAAATCCTTTCCAACGGGTGAGCTTGGTGAGCGGGGTTAAGCTCAAGGTGAGCAGGAGCAGCCAGAGCGCGCCGATGCCTAGGTTCAACAGCAAGTAACGGCCGGGTTCGGGGCCTGCTGCATGGTTGGCGACCTGCCAGCCCCAAAACAGCAGTGGCGCCAGCGCCGCAAAAAAAACGCCCAACCGCCAAGCCAGCCAAATCCGTGGTGATGCCATTAGTAGTTCGCCTTTAAATCCAACCCCGCGTACAGCTCGGCAACCTCATCGGCGTAGCCGTTAAACATAAGCGTATCGATGGTGTTAGGGCTAAACAGGCTGTTGGGCAGGCGCCTTTCCGTGGCTTGGCTCCAGCGCGGATGGTCAACCTCGGGATTAACGTTGGCATAGAAGCCGTACTCATTGGGCGCGATGAGTTGCCAGGAGTTCACCGGCTGCTCTTCCACCAGTGTAATACGCACAATCGACTTAATGCTCTTAAAGCCATACTTCCATGGCACCACCAAACGCAAAGGCGCTCCGTTTTGGTTCGGCAATTCGCGGCCATACATGCCCATGGCCAGCAGCGTTAGCGGGTGCATTGCTTCGTCGAGCCTTAGGCCTTCGACATAGGGCCAATCAATCAGCGAGAAAGACGAGCGCTGCCCCGGCATCTGCTCAGGATCTACCAACGTTTCAAAGCGCACGTATTTGGCTTTGCTGGTGGGTTCGGCGCGCTGAATAATGTCGGCCAGAGGAATGCCCAGCCAAGGGATCACCATGGACCACGCCTCTACGCAGCGCAGCCGATAGATACGCTCCTCAAATTGCGATGGCTTCGCAATATCCTCGAGAGCAAACCGCCCGCCATTGTTGACTTCACCATCAATAACGACGCTCCAGGGTTCTGTCCGTAGGCTCCCGGCGCGGCGGGCAGGGTCCGTCTTTCCGGTGCCGAACTCGTAGAAGTTGTTGTAGTTACTGGCGTCATCATAAGGGGCGATCTTATCTTTATCGGGGTCGTCCGGCGTAATGGCCCGCCACTCTGTCCCACTAATTTTCTCTTTTAGCCAAGCGGGTGAGTCTCCTTGCGGAACATCGGAGTAATCGGCATTGGCGTGCGTGGGGTTGGAGAGGGCAAGGCCTGCCCCCAGGCCGACGACTCCCCCCATAAAGCGTCGGCGTGACAGGTAGATAGACTCCGGGGTGACATCCGCTTCAGTAAGATCGCTTGGTTTTGCAATGTTTATCAACATGGGAAGCCTCCGGGTGAAAAATCTATTAGGTAGACGCAGTGTGACCCTCTTTAAGACGTCTCAGGGAGTACTAAGTTCGTCAAAACTTATGCAAGCGTACAATATTTATGGCATATGAAAAGGTGGCAACACCATAGCGCCTACCCTGTTCGGTAAGCTTCCGTGCCACTCTTGCTTGCCGGATAGGGTAACGTGGTCTGTACTTTGACCAACCATCGACACGGATAGCCCACTGATTTAAATGGGCGGGCGGCACAAGCCGTTGGTTGATGGCGGGTATTGGCTCACTTTTACTGAATAAGGCAAGTATGAAAAATTACAGCTCGTGGCCCGTTTGGGGTGTGCTGGTCGTCACGCTACTGTTCTCTAGCGTTGGCATGGCGCAAACGCAAGGCGATGAGAGCGAGAACCCGCGTTGGTTCACCATGGATGCGATCAACACAGGGTTGGGTGAAGTTCCCGAAGAGGCGAAGCGTATGTCGCCACGGGAAACGATCCGCAGCTTTTTAAACTTCACCGAAGAGGAAAATTACGCCGATGCGGCGCATTTGTTGAACCTAGCAGACGTTGATCCTAGCGAGCAGTCAACGCGGGGAGCCGAGCTGGCCAAACAGCTGGCGGAAGTGCTAAGGCGCGGCGAGTGGCTGAACGCTTCTAATTTGCCTGGCCGCCAAGACGCTGCTATTGAGGATCCGTCTGGCCAAAACCCTTTGGCTGGCGAGCCACGGCGCAACATTGAACTGGCTGCGTTGCAGGTAGAAGGCCAAGCCTATGATGTGCGCTTAGGCCGCTACCGTGTTGGCGAGGAAGACCCCGTATGGTTGATTATGCCGGAAAGCGTGTCGTCGATTCCCGCACTGTATGAGGAGTATGGCCCCTCCATGCTGGAAAGCTATATTCCCGAACGCTTCAAAGCGTCGTTTGGCGTGCTGAAAATCTGGGAGTGGCTGGCGATCCCTATTTTTCTGATCACGATTGGCTTAGTGGGAGTGGCAACGTATTACCTTGTCAGTTTGGTCGCGCGCATTCTGCCCTCCGGGCTCTCGACCATTTTTGCTGATCAAATTGGCGTGCCCGTCGCGTTCATTGTGGTGTCATTGTTCACCCAGATGCTGCTGGATTACGTGGTGTCGTTTTCAGCGGTAGCGACCACGACGTTTAGGGTGCTACTGATCGCGATCATGGCCTGGGGGGCAGGCACTATTGCGCTGCGGTTGGTCGATACCATCATGCTGCGCATGACCCGCCGCTTGGTGGGGGAAATCGACGATACCAAACCCAAAGACAAACGCCGGCTGCTGACCTCACTCTACGCCCTGCGCCGGGTGATTATTTTAATCACCGTGGTGGCGGTTTCGGTGTATGTGCTGGGGCAAATCCAGCTGTTCGAATCGTTGGGCCTGTCCATTCTGGCCTCGGCCAGTGTGTTGGCCGTGCTGGTCGGTATCGCGGGGCAGACGGTGCTGGGCAATATTCTGTCGTCGTTCCAACTCTCACTGGCCAAGCCCATCCGCATTGGCGATTTGGTGATCTTCGAAGGGCAGTGGTGCTATGTGGAAGGGATTTTCTACACCTTCATTCGGCTGCGTTCTTGGGATGAGCGGCGGTTGATCGTGCCGGTCACGTACTTTACGTCCAAACCGTTTGAAAACCTCTCGGTGAAAAGCACCAAAATGTACCGCTTCATGGAGCTAACCCTGCACCTCAGCGCGGATATCTCTCAGGTGCGTGAGAAGTTTTTAGAATTCGCTAAGGAAGAAGAGTGCGTGATTGAGCACCATAAGCTGCTCTGCTACGTCACAGGCCAAACTTCCTACGCACAAACGGTCACCTGCTACTTAATGACCTCGGACCCGCTAGCGGGCTGGACCGCTGAGATGAACGTGCGTGAGAAGCTGATGGCCTATATCCGCGACGAACACCCCGAGTGGTGGCCCCGCGACGTGGTGGTGATTAGCCATCATGATATTGCGCGTGGGGAGCATGCTAGACAATCAAGCGGCCAACAGAAAGGTGCGACGGGACAAACCGGTGAGTCAAACGACTCAAGTGACGCACCGGACGGCGGTGCTGAGTAAGTTCGCCAGAAAGGGCAGCGGCCATGCCGCTGCCCTTTTTACTAAGATGATTCAGCCGCCAGCTGCGCTTCGGCAAGCCGTTTCGCGCCAGCAAAGTCTGCTTTTCCTGACCCTAGACGAGGTATCTCTTCCACGGTGAGCCAGTCGCTGGGAATCATTAACGCGGGCGTACCGTGGCTGCGCAGGGCGGTTTTGAGCGTTTGGGCGTCCAGCGCTGCTTCGCTCAGTAGGACGATGCGCTCGCCTTTGTTTGCATCGGGCAGGCTGACGGCCATCAGCGGTATGTTGGGGTCGTCGACGACCGCTCTGACCGCGGCTTCGACGGCGCTGAGGCTGACCATTTCGCCGCCGATTTTGGCAAAACGGGCGTAGCGGTCGATCAGTGTTAAAAATCCATCTTCATCGATAAACCCTTTATCGCCGGTAACGTACCAGCGCTGGCCGTCGAAGCTTTTGAGGACCTGTTCGGTGCGCTGGGGGTCGTTGAGATAGCCCTGCATCACCTGCGGCCCGCTAATCACAATCATGCCTGGCTCGTTGGTGGGTAGCTCCTCGAAGCTTTCTGGATCGACGACCTTAATGCTGGTGCCGGGGAGCGGCATACCCACGGTGCCGGGCTTATTGCCTTTTTGAACCTGCTGGTAGTGAACGCCGACGGCGTCGGGTAGGTTAACGGCCGCTACGGGGGCGGTTTCTGTCGCGCCGTAACCTTCATAAATCGCCTTACCGAATTTTTGCGCAAACCCTTCACGTACGCTGTCATCCAGTTTCTCGGCACCGGCCACCACAACACGTAGGCTTGCCAACATGGCGGGCTGTACCTTTGGGCTGCGGTTGAACAGGCGCAGCATGCTGGAGGTGCCGAACATAATGGTGGCTTTATGCTTGGCCACCGCGTTGGCGACGCCTGGGGCATCGGTGGGGTCGGCGTGACTGGCCATCGGCAGCCCTTCGATCAATGGCAGTAGCTGGGTGACGGTAAAACCGAACGCGTGAAAGAGCGGCAGCGAGGCCATGACCACATCGTCGTGCTGGGTATTGAGCACGTCGGAGGTCTGCTTGATATTCGCCATCAGGTTGCGGTGGCTCAGCATCACACCCTTAGGCTGCCCTTCGCTGCCGCTGGAGAACAGAATGGCCGCCGTGGCGTCCGCATTCCGTCCATAGCAGAACAGCGCTTGTAACAACCAAGCGGGCAGCAGGCGCACGGCAAGAAACGTACTGACGCGCTCAAACCGGGAGATCCCCGCCTGTAGATCTTCCAAATAGATCACCTGCTTACCTTCCAGCAGCGATTCTACTGCCAGCCCCCGCTGGCTCAGCTTTTCCACAAAGCGGCGCGCGGTGACGACGGTGCGAATATCGGCTTGCTGCAGCGCAGAGGCAAGGGACGCTTGGCTGGCGGTGTAGTTCAAGTTCACCAGCGTTTTACCCGCGAGCAGCGTGGCCATATTGGCCAGTACCCCAGCAGTGCTGGTAGGCAGCAAAAGGCCAAGCGTCGCTTCGTTGAGGCTACGGTGGCGAAAGCGCTTGGCGAGCAGCAGGCTAGCGGTGAGCGCTTGGCCTGCGTTGAGTGGGCGACCCAAGGCGTCGGCCAACGCTGGGGCGCTTGGGCTGCGTTTGACACTGTTGATCCAGGCCTCAGACAGCGAAGGCAGCTCCTCCATGGCGTGTTGCCACGAGTGGGTCGCCTGCTCGAAGATACGCCGTTTGAGTACGTCGGCGGGGGTGTCTTTGGGCAGCGGTTTACCAAAGGCGACTACCACAGAGCGGTGCAGCGGCGCATTGCGTAGCTCTTTGAGTTTACTAGACGAGCGGGAGAATTGGCTGCCCCACAGGCCACGCAGGTAAAACGGCACGATGCGCACGTCTGGGTGGGCGTGTTTGCAGGCGCGCTCGTAGCCTCGGCGCAGCTCGCCCAACTGGCCGTTGCGGCTAATCGCTCCTTCGGGAAACAGGCAAACCACTTCCCCTGCGTTGAGCTGCTCGGCCACGGCGGCCAGCGCGTTCTCGGCCCCTGCGCCGCGCTCAATGGGAATGCAGCCCAGCGCTTTAAAGAACCAGCGTAGGTACCAGCGCTGGTAGATGTTTTTCAGCATCACAAAGCGCACCGGGCGCGGGCTAGCAATTTGCACCATCGCCCAGTCTACCCAACTAATGTGGTTGCCCAGCAGCAGCACGCCGCCTTGGGCAGGCAGGTTTTCTAGCCCGTGAACGTCTACGCGGTAACGGCGGGTAAGCAGGAAGCCGAGAATGAAGCGCACTAGGCTCTGGGGCAGTTTGAAAATGGTGTAGCCACCGCCCACCATCGCCACGCTGGCGACCAATAGCAGCAGGTAGTGGCTATCGACTCCCGCCAGCGCGAACAGCGCAGTGAGCACCAAAAAGCCTAGCATCGAAAGGTTTTGGATCCAGTTATTGGCGGCCAGCACGGTGCCTAGCTCGTGGTCCGCCGCATGAAACTGGATTAATGCGTTGAGCGGCACGATAAATAGCCCGCCCATCATGCCGATGAACACAAAGTTGAGCGCTTGGCTGGTGGGCGTGGTGAGGAGAGGAATGCACCAAAGCCCTACGGCGACACCGACAGCACCCAGCGGAATCAACCCGGTTTCAATACGGTTGCGGGAGAGCTTGCTGGCTAACAGCGAACCGAGAGCAATGCCGATACCGCTGGCGGCGAGAATGGCTTGCAGCACCAGCGTGTTCTCAATGCTGAGCGCCTCTTTGGCATAGGCGGGAAAAGCGGCTAGCAGCACTTGCCCCACCGACCAGAACGTCGCCAACCCAATGATGGAGAGCCGCAACACCGGCTGGCGGGCAAGAATACTCAGATTGTTTTTTAGCGCAGTGCCGCTGCGGTAGCGTGCCCACGTTAGCGGGGTAGCCGCAGGCTGTGCTTCATCCAGTTTGAGCCGATAGAGGGCGACGACCTGCAGGCCACTGTTAAGCACCAGTAGCCAGCCCAGCGGGGCGATATGGCGCAGCAGGTCGCTGGGCGTGCTGGCGCTGGGGGTGACCCAGTGTTCAAACAAGGCGGTAAACGCCACCGTGCCGGCCAGGATCGCACCAATGGTAACCGCCTGCACTAGCCCGTTGGCTTCGGCTAGCCTCGGTTTACCAAACAGCCCTTTCACTAGGCCGTACTTGGCGGGTGAGTAGAATGCAGACTGAATAGCCAGCAGCAGCGTCATCGCAAAAGCGAGCCAGAACCAGCCCTGGTAGTAGGCGGCGGTAATGCCCAGCGACACCGCCACCGCAGCCCAGGCGGAGAGCCTTAGCACACGTACTTTGGGAGTGCTGTCGGCAATATGGCCTGCCGGGCTGAAGAGGAGAATAAACGGCAGCAGAATTAGCCCATTCACCAGAGCGGTAAGCACGACCTGGGTCGCGCCATCGTAGCTTTTGAAAATCGTATTCTGAATGACGATTTTGTGCCCGAGATCTACAAAGGCATTGAGAAAGATGGCCATCAAGTAGGGCCAAGCGCCCGCGATGCGCAGCAAAGGTTGCATGGTATGTCGCCTTAGTCGCCGAAAGTTAACGCACTGTCGGCAAACGGGGTGAGTGTTGCAACGCTCACCGTTCAAGTTGAGTTATATGGGCTTTCCGGTATCGTTAATGTTTAGATGCCTGATGCCCATCGATGATGTGTCAGCATATTGCCCGTCTATTCACACCAGAAAAAGCCGTCACGAGAAACTTCCGATGAACCGTACCCCTTTTCAGGCCCTGGCCTGCCCGTTAGACGGCGAACCGCTCCAGTTGGAAGGTGGCACGTGGCGGTGTGCCTCAAACCATAGTTTCGATGTGGCCAAGCAAGGGTACGTGAACCTGCTGCCCGTGCAGCAAAAGCGCTCCACCGATCCCGGCGACAGCAAAGCCATGGTGGCCGCACGCCAGCGCTTTTTGGCGGCGGGTGACTATGCGCCTATAGCAAAGGCGCTTAGCCAGGCGGTGATGCGCCACTGTGAGCAGGCAGAAACGTACAGCTGCCTGGATGCAGGCTGTGGCGAGGGTTACTACCTGCGCCAACTGTCCCAATACATGACCGAGTCGCAGGCGCTGTCACTGATGGGGTTGGATATCTCGAAATGGGCGGTGCAGTCGGCGGCGAAGCAAGACGATAAGCGGGCTCCCATAAGTCGTTGGGTTGTGGGCAGTAACGCCCAATTGCCGGTGCAGTCAGCAACGCTGGATAGCGTGCTGTGTATGTTTGGCTTTCCGGTATACGGTGAGTTTGCACGTGTACTTAAGCCGGGCGGGCAACTGCTTCAAGTAGAAGCGGGGCCGGAGCACCTGCGCGAGCTGCGGGAAATTATTTATCCCACCTTAAAACCTGCACGTGAGAAAGCGCCTGATGTACCGGAAGGGTTTGCCCACCGAGCTTCCGAGCAGATTCGCTACGCTATTTCATTAGAAGGGGCAGACGTTATCCGCGATTTGCTGACCATGACGCCGCATTTGTATCGTGCCAGTGCGGAGGGGCGCGAGCGAGCAGCTAACTTGGAGCAGCTAACGCTGACTATTGATGCTCAACTAATCGTATGGGAGAGGATTTAATACCCAAACGCAAAAAGGCCCGCCGAGGCGGGCCTTTCTGTTTGAACCGTTCACCTAATGGGTGAGGGTTCTAGCAAACTTTTCAGTGCTATCTAGAAAGATAGGACTTAGGAGATTTGCTTGATGTTAGAAGCCTGAAGGCCTTTTTTACCCTGGGTAACGTCAAAAGAGACGTTAGCGCCTTCCTGAAGGGTTTTGAAGCCGTCAGACTGAATTTCAGAGAAGTGTGCAAACAGGTCGTCGCCACCGTCAGAAGGAGCGATGAAACCGAAGCCTTTGGTGTCGTTAAACCATTTAACTGTGCCAGTTGCCATTGTGTAGATCCTTTGCGCTAAAGCGCCGTAATAAAGTTCCTGGTATTACCCAGATGAAGTAGCGGGTGAAACAAGGAATACAATATCAGGCTGCCGAAAAAGATCGTACACTTCTGAAACCATGCTGCTTGCTAACCAACTGACGCTACAGTGTCATGCTTCTTAGCCTAGGTCAAAGCCTTTCTGCATTTATTTTCATAGGGCAGCGAGTGGTAGGTTCGCTACTTCCAACCCATTTTCCAGGTGCTATCGTCTTTTAGCGCTTGCCATGCCAGCGTTGTTTCCCGGTGGGAGTGAACCGCTTCCAGCACCACGTCCACTACGTTCTCCTCTTCATCACGTAGCAGTTGGGTCACGATAAAGTGTTTTTCTTTATTACGTGGCGTCACCGCGGTCCATTTGCTGTGGTGGAGTTTGTTAGGGTTGATCGTATTCATAGTGGCTCCTGTTAGTGGCGTTGAGGAGAGGCAAGCAATCGGCCCTGTGTAAAGTCGCCATAGGTGCCATGCTAAGCTATTTAGTCGGCGTAATGGAGCTCAAGCAAACGCCACGCTGGTTTGGCAACCCGCGATGATGCAACATGACGTGGTTTTCCATTGATTTATACCAACCTGATTTAAACCAACAGGGCATTCAATGACATATTTATGGAAGCGCTACCTTCAAGCGTCGCTCATTTTGCGCGTCACCATCGCGCTGGTGATGGGTGTTCTGGTGGGTATTGTGGGCGGTGACTGGGTGGCCGTTTGGCTGGCACCGCTGGGCGATTTACTGCTTCGTCTCCTGACTTTCCTCATCGTACCGATTGTTCTGTTTACGCTCATGGTAGGGGTGAATCAGTCTCGGGAAGGAAGCGCAGGGCGCGTTGGCGGCAAAGTGTTTATTTACTATTTGGCCTCTTCTGCATTCGCCATTGTGGTGGGCTTAACCGTGGCAACGCTATTTAGCCCAGGCAGCGGCATGACGCTCAACGACAGCGCGAGCTTCTCGGTACCCGAGAATCCCGGTGTGGTCGATGCGCTGCTCAATATCGTGCCGGGCAATATCGTGGCCGCTTTTGCCGAGCTCAATATGCTGGGCATCATCTTTACCGCGCTGGTGTTCGGGATTGCGCTGTTGAAAATGCGCCAATCTGAGCAGCAGCACGCGCTTGGCGAGCAGCTTTATCAAGTTATTGAAGGGTTAAACGAGGTGACCCTGAAGGTGATGTCGGGGGTGCTGCATTTTGTGCCCATTGGCGTCTTTGCCATTGTTGCTGAAACGGTGAGCCAGCAGGGGATGGAAACGCTTCTCTCGTTGGGTGACATGGTGATGGTGCTGTACATCGCACTCGGCGCACAGCTGTTGATCTACTGCGCGGTGATGCTGCTGTTTGGCGTGAAGTTACGCAGCTTTTTTGGTGAGGCGCGCACGCCGATGGCCACCGCGTTTGCAACCCAAAGCAGCTCCGGCACACTGCCTGTCACGATTAACGCCGCGCAGCGTTTAGGCATCCCGAAAAGCATTTATGGCTTTAGCCTGCCCCTGGGAGCAACGCTCAATATGGACGGTGCCGCCATCCGTATTGCCATTTCAGCGGTGTTTGCCGCCAACGTGATTGGCGCGCCTCTGGATTTGATGAGCATGGTGCAGATTGTGCTGATCGGCACGCTGGTGACGGTAGGCACGGCTGGGGTGCCGGGGGCGGGCATTATCATGATTGCCACCGTGTTTGCTCAAGTAGGCCTGCCCATTGAAACCGTGGCGCTATTAACCGCCATTGATGCCCTGGTAGGCATGGGTGCAACAGCGCTGAATGTCACGGGAGACTTGGTCGGCACGACCGTGATTGCCCGAAGTGAAGGGCATACGCTGGCTGAAGCGCCTGATGAAGAAGGCGGCCACGCGGTGGAGAACGGCTAATCCGTATTCAGACGATAGGGGAGGTCAGCATGGTTTACGATCATGAGTATCGCTACTTAGAACGCGCCGTGGCGCTGGCAGAAGAGGCGCTCAACGCCGGTGATGGACCCTTTGGCAGCGTATTAGTCAGCGCCTAAGCCGTTTCAACCAGAGTTTAACAAACGCCGCCTTGCGCAATGCAAGGCGGCGTTTGTTAAACTAATGACGCAATGAGAGATTACGCAATGAGAGAGGCTAGTGCTTCAATATGACGTAGAAGGCGTGAATGATGCCTGGAATGAAGCCAAAGAGCGTCAGCAGGATATTGAGCCAAAAGTGTCCTTTGAAACCGACCTCAAAAAACACCCCTAGCGGGGGAAAGATAACCGCAAAAATCATCTTGATCGGGTCAGTCGCGGTAAACGCCATGTAGCCTACTTTGCTTACACCGTTAGTATAATGTTGCCCAGCCGCCAGTGTAGAACTAATCCCTACACTTGGCTAATTAGTCACTCCATCATACCACTACCATTTTACGTAGCCGTTCCCCGATGAACGTCATAACGTTGAGCGCTCACTGATGATTCATTGGGATTTTTCATTGGAAAGGATGCCATGACTCGCTATCTCCCTCCTTCATTATTGTTACTCAGCACCGCTTTTTCCGCCCCCGTATGGGCACAAACCGATACAGAAGCCGTACTGCCCACTGTAGAAGTCAGCGCACCGCGCTTGGCGCGTGAGATTTACGCCACGCCTGCTGTGGTCTCGACGATAGATCAAGACACCATTGCCCAAGGCCAGCAGCGGGTGCGTTTGGATGAGTCGCTCAACCGGGTGCCGGGCGTTTTCCTGCAGAACCGCGATAATTTTGCCCAGGGGCAGCGTATTTCGATTCGCGGCTTTGGTGCCCGTGCGCCGTTTGGGGTGCGAGGCATTACGGTGATGGTGGACGGTATTCCTTACACGCTGCCGGATGGGCAGGCCCAGCTAGATGCGATTGATTTGGATAGCGCTGAGCGCATTGAGGTCATTCGTGGGCCGTCCTCGGTGCTCTACGGCAACGCGGCGGGTGGCGTGATCGACATCACCACCGCCGATGGACGCGACAACCCCGGCACTCGGCTGCGCATGGGTGCCGGTAGCGATGGCTACCAGAAAGTGGCGCTGCAAAATGGCGGCGTGCAGGGGGATTGGTCGCACCATATCAGCCTCACCGGGCTGAACGTAGATGGCTACCGGGAGCAGAGTTCCACCGAGAAGTATCTACTCAATGCCAAGCTGCGCCGTGAGCTGGGCAGCGATCGGGCACTCACCGCCATCATCAACTTGCTGGATAACCCCCGCTCGGAAGACCCCGGCGCGCTCAACGCCCGCGAGGTGGCCGAAGGGCGCGACCAAGCCGCACCGAACTCGCTGGCGCTAGATGCCGGTCAAACCGTCGACCAGCAGTTGATCGGCCTGCAATACGAGGATTTGTCTGCAGGGGAGGGCGAGCTGTACCTGAAAGGCTTTATCGCTCAGCGGGATTTTGAGCAACAGCTACCGTTTGTGGGCAGCAGCCGCTTGGGCTATCAGCGCGATTACATGGGCGCTAGCGCCGAATATCACCACGAGGTAACGCTAGGCAACCTGCCGCTGAATTACATCGTTGGGGTGGATGCCGCACGCCAGAAAGATGACCGCTTCCGCAACGATGTGAATCCCCAAGGGGCGGTGGGCGAGCCGCTCGCGGATGAAACCCAAACCGCGACTTCCACTGGTGTGTTTGCCCAGGGGGACTTAGCGCTGTCAGAGCAGCTTTCGCTCTCATTGGGCGCACGGTTTGACCGGGTGGCACTTGATGTCGACGACGATTTTGCCGCCGATGGCGACCAGAGCGGCCAGCGCACCTTCAACGAATGGAGCGGCTCTGCCGGGCTGAGCTACCGCTATCGCCCGCAGCACCAAGCGTATATCAATACCGGCACGGCCTTCGAGACGCCGACGTTCTCTGAGTTTGCCAACCCCGCTGGCGGTGGCTTCAACCCCAGCGTAGAGCCGCAAAAAGCCTGGAACCGTGAAGTGGGGCTGCGTGGTTACATCGAGCCGCTGGCGCTGGATTACGATGTCGCGCTCTTCTCCGTCCGCGTGCGCGATGAGCTGGTACCCTACGACGAAGGCGGCCGTACGTTCTACCAGAACGCCGGGGATACCAACCGTGATGGTGTCGAGCTGGCGCTGGGGTGGCAGTTGGCCGACCAGTGGCGCTTGGACAGTGCGCTGACCCTGGCGCGCTACGAGTTCGACGAGTTTGCCACTCCTTCTGAACGCTTCGATGGCAACCGCATTCCCGGCCTGCCGGAACAAACCTGGGTGAACCAGCTAACGTGGGAGAACCTTGACGAGCGCTTCGCCACGTTAGAGACCGAATACGTCGGTGACTTGGTGGCCGATAACGCCAACGAGACGTCGGTGGATAGCTACTGGCTGGTGAACCTACGGGTGGGCGACGGCTGGCAACTGAGCCAACAGACCCGGCTAAGCGCCTATGTGGGCCTGCGTAACCTGCTGGATGAAGAGCACTACTCCAATGTGCGCTTGAACGGCACCTTTGGACGCTTTTACGAACCCGCACCAGGGCGCAGCGTTTATGGTGGTGTCGAGCTGAGTTTTTAACGCTGGCTATGCTTAAGGCTGACTCAGGGTTCAGGTAGCGCCAGATGCAAAAAGGGCGGCCTATGGCCGCCATATCAGTCAGTTAAAGTATTGATCTATCAGTTACGCTTGGTAAGTCTGCTGTGGGAGGCCGCTTTAGCGGGCGAATGGCGCCGTCAGGCGCCTTGGCTAAGCCACCAGTCGCGAGCTGAAGCTCCCTCCCACCAGCACTAGCTGACTCCGTAGAGCTAGCGGTTACTCCGGTAACGCGTAGCCAATCACGTAGTCACCCATCTTAGTGCCAAAGGTACCGTGACCACCGGCTGTCACCACCACGTACTGGCGGCCATCGGCGCCGGTATAGGTCATCGGCGTGGCCTGACCACCGGCGGGTAAGCGAGCTTTGTACAGCTCTTCACCCGTGGTGATGTCGTAGCCGCGTAAGTACTGGTCCAGCGTGCCGCTCAAGAAAGAGACGCCGCCAGCGGTGGTCAGCGGGCCGCCCAGCGCGGGCACGCCCACGTTCAACCCAATCGGCAGGCCAAAGGGCATGCTGTCGCGGGTGGTACCGTTGCGATGTTTCCACACCACTTCCGACGCTTGCAGGTCGATACCTGCCACATCGCCCCAGGAGGGCGCTTGGCAGGGTAAGCCCAGCACGGAAAGCAGCGGGCCTAGTTCTACCGCATAGGGTGCGCCTTCGTTAGGCTGTAGGCCTTGTTCACTGGCGGAGCCTTGGCCCTCTTGCACTTGGTCACGGGGCACCAGCGTAGAAACAAACGCGAGGTACTTCGCACCGGTAAATAGCGCCTGGCGTTCAGGGTCGACCGCAACGCCACCCCAGTTCATTACCCCCACATTACCCGGGTAGACGATGCTGCCTTCCAAGGAGGGCGGCGTGTACTGGCCTTCGTAGCGCAGCGAGCGGAACTGGATGCGACACATCATCTGATCGAACGGTGACGCGCCCCACATATCTCGCTCGGTGAGCGGTGGTGGCAGCAAGTTCAGCGCCGAACGTGGCTGCGTTTCTGCGGTCCAGTCGCCTTCGATAGCCCCTTGCGGTGCGGGCACTTCTTCGATTGGCACGATGGGCGCGCCGGTTTCCCGGTTGAGCACGTAAAGGCTGCCCTGCTTGGTGGGCTGAATCACGGCGGGCTGGGTGCCGTTAGCCGTTGCTAGGTCGATCAGAACCGGCTGAGCCGGGGTGTCCATGTCCCACAGGTCGTGGTGAACGAATTGGTAGACCCAGGCCACTTGGCCGTCGTTCAGGTTCAGCGCTACGAGTCCTGCGCTATACGTTTCATCGTTTTCAGAGCGATCGGCACCGTACTGGTCCGGGGTGGCGTTGCCCATGGGCAGATACACCAGCCCTAATTCTTCATCGACGCTGATAGGGGCCCACACGTTGGGAGAGTTGCGGGTATAGGTTTCACCCTCTTCGAGTGGGGCGGTGTCGTCTGGGTTGCCACTGTCCCAGTTCCACACCAGCTCGCCGGTATGCACGTCGAAGGCACGAATCACGCCGGACGGTTCGTCGATGGAGCTGTTGTCGGTGACGTGGCCGCCCAAAATGACCAAATCTTCCGTCACCGTGGCCGGGGAGGTGGAGTAGTAGCCGCCGGGGGAGAACTCGCCAATGTTATTGGTGAGATCCACTTCGCCGTTGTTGCCAAAGCTTTCGCAGCGCTCGCCGGTATCGGCATTCAGCGCAATCAGGCGGGCATCGGCAGTGGGCAAGTAGAGCCTGCGCGGGCACATTACGTCCGTGGCGCTGAGCATGGCCGCTTCACCGCCGTCCTCAGACGCTGGGTTATCGCCTAGGCCGCTGATGAAGAGCAGGAAGGCCAGGTCCAGGTCGAACGGGCTGCCGTCATCAAACAGCACGCGAGCGGCGGCCGCGCCGTTTTCCGCAGGCGTCGTGCCATCGTTAGCGCTGCTGTCTGTATTTTCAGCGTCGTCGTTCGAGGCTTCGTCGTTAGAAGAATCGTAGTTAGCAGCATCATAGTAGGCGAGGCCGCGGCAGGTCATGTGGGCCCAACCGGAGAAATCGTCTGCGCCCATGGTGCTGATATTGGGATCAAACTCCCAAAGGGTTTCGCCGGTTTCCGGTGACAGCGCCATGGCACGGCTATGCGAGGTGCAGATATATAGGCTGTCGTTGACTTTCAGCGGCGTATTCTGGTTGGTGATTTCCGGCGGGGCATTGGGGCCGGGTTCATCGCCGGTTTGAATGCGCCACACTTCTTCCAATTCGCCAACGTTCTCGGGCGTGATTTGGTCGAGTGACGAGTAGTGGGTGCCAGCATTGGTACCACCGTAGGCAGGCCAGTCGTCGCCCGCGACCTGGGCCGGGTTGACCGCCTCGGTGTTATTGGCAGACTCGATGCTGCCCTCAATGGTGCCTGGGTAGCTAAACTGGCTGGCAATAGCGACGATGATAGCCGCGCCAATGCTGGCCGTAAGGGCGAGGCTGCCACCGCGCGAGTTGAGCGGTTTGCGCCACCACGGCAGCAGCATGATGATGCCGATTAGGCAGGGAATGGCGACCCTAGGTACCAGTTGCCACCAGTCTAGGCCTACTTCCCAAAGCGCCCACACCAGGGTGGCGAACAAAATGAGGGCGTATAGCCAAAGTGCTGCGCCTTTGCGCAAGGCCAGCAGCAGCCCAGCCACCACCACGGCGACCCCAGCAATTAAGTAGTAAGCACTACCGCCCAGCATAAGCAGTTGGCCGCCACCTACGGCAAGTGCTACGCCAGCTATCGCTAGCAGCAAACCCAGCAGCAAGGCTGGCCATTTGCCACGATCACGCGTGTGTTCATCCATGAGGTAAACCCCTATTGACAACAAGTTGATGCTGCTTTGATAAACATCAAAGCAGCGGCTCCACAACGTGCCCTAACCCATCGGCAGCGCCGATGGGTTAAAACACACATTGATTAGCTGTGATTTTAATAATCAATTCGCTTTTGGTCTAACACTTTGCTGGCTAATTATTTCTATCGACAAAAAAGCCGCGCTATTCACCATAGCGCGGCTCAGATAGATAAGCTGGGAAAGGTGTCAGATTTAACCTAGCGTAACCTCGTTAACAGCAGCCTGGTGCTTAATCAGATAGCTTCACCAGCATTTTGCCGGTATTGCCGCCTTCAAACAGCGCTAAAAAGGCGTCTGGCGTGCTTTCAAGTCCTTCTTTGATCGTCTCTTTATAGTCCAGCTTGCCATCAGCCACCTGAGGAGCGACTTCATTTAAGAAGTAGCCATAGCTGGCCCAGTGGTCGGCGACAATAAAGCCCTGCATTTTGGCTTTACGTGCCACCAACTGCGACAGGTTACTTGGCCCTGGGGCTGGGGTTTCCGCATTGTAGCCATCAATCATCCCGCAGACGGCAATGCGTGCGCCTTCGTTAAGTTGGCTGAGTGCCGCTTCCAAACAGATACCGCCTACGTTCTCAAAATAGACGTCGATGCCGTTGGGGCTGGCGAGTTTAATGGCATCGCTTAACTCTTGCGCGCTGCGGTCACGGTAGCTGACCGGTTCAACGCCTAGCGACTCCAGCCAAGCAAGCTTATGCGCAGCACCTGCGATACCCACGACATGGCAGCCTTTTGCTTTTGCCAGCTGCACCACCAGAGACCCCACCGCGCCGCTGGCGGCACTCACCAAAACGTTATCGCCCGGCTTGCACTCGGCAATCAGGTTAAGGCCTGTCCAGGCGGTCATGCCGGGCATGCCCAGAACGCCTAGGTAGGCTTGGTCTGGCACGTTGTGATCTGGAAGAGCGGTGACACTATCTCCCGGCAGCTGTGCGATATCGCGCCAGCCGCCCATGTGGCTCACTTTATCGCCCACTTTCAAGTTGGGGTGGTTAGAGGCGATGACTTCGCCAATCGCGCCGCCCTCCATTGGCTTTCCAAGCTGAAAGGGCGCTACGTAGGTGTGCACGCCGCTCATCCGGCCACGCATGTAGGGGTCTACCGAGAGCCAGTGATTGCGAATGCGTACTTCGCCTTCATCTAGGTCGGGAAGCTCCTGGCTCTCTAAGGAAAATAGCTCGCGCTTAGGTAGGCCGGTGGGGTGGTCGGTGAGGGTATAAAAACGAGATAGCATCGCTGCCTCCTGCATCAAGATGGTAAGTTACGCTTCTAGCAGGGTAGAGACCATTAGCACGCATGCAAGTTCGCGGACTTAACACGAGCATATAAAAAAGCGGCCCTGGGTGGGGCCGCTTTACTCAGCATTTGCTGCAACGCTGATCGCTTAAGGGGTATCACACGCTTGCGGATGTGTTATCCGTTAATCTACCAGGGTGATCATTACAGGTGCCGTGCCTCGGCGAATCATCCCGAGGGCTCGCGCTGCCCGTTTAGAAAGGTCGATCACGCGTCCTTTTACGAACGGGCCACGATCATTGATCATGACTTCGACTTCTTGTCCGGTATCGGGGCGGGTGACCAGCACCTTGGTACCGAAGGGCAGACTCGGGTGCGCTGCAGTCAGCGCTTGTTGATCGAAGGGCTCGCCACTGGCGGTGGTGGCCCCTTGGAAGCGGTCGCTATAGAAAGAAGCCACCCCTTCTTGTAACTCAGTTTGCGCATTGGTTTGATGAGCAACTGCTTGATTGGCCGTCAAAAAAAGCAGTGCGACTGCCAAGCAGGTCGTTCGTAGTCGGTGTTTATGGGCTCCCATAGGAGTACCTCAGTGGTTCGTAAAGCGGACTCCGCATTCGTCGACGAGGTGCCGATAGGCGTATGGATAGTAGCTTGCTATGCAGGGGTCGGCAAGCTTTAAGAAGATCGGCGCAATTGGCCGCATAATTTCACTTTTTATCACATGCCGGTATGCCCTTGCGTTTCAGTGAGTTATGCCGTTCCCATGAAGCCAGTTAATGATGATATTTGTGCGGTGCAATATTTTTCATTAAACGCTCACTTTAACTCGTTTAGCGCCATATAATTCATGTACGACATCACTGCGCTCTACTGCTGACCACTATCTCGCCAATGAACAAGGATGCACCCATGGCTAAGTCTTCCTCTCTTACTCTTTTGATTGTGGCGGTGGGCGGCGTTGCCGTTGGCTACTTTGCCGCGCAAGCGTTACCCAACCAAGCGGCCGCTATGGAAGAGCCTGTAGCAGAAACTACCGCTGAGCAGGACACTACGCCTGCTGCGCTACAAGGCCTGGATTATCTGACCTTGGGCGAGCGTGCGCGGGGTGAAATCACTTCTGCCAGCGAGCTTAACGGTAAGGATGGCAGTCGCTTCACTCGCTACGCTATTTCACTTGAAGAAGAGACATTGGTGGAAATCGCTTTAAGCGGTGCACTGAAAGGTACGGTCGCGCTGTATGACGACCAGCTCCAGCTATTGGCCAACGCTGAAACGGTACGCCACCGTATTGAAGAGGGGGCGATTACATTGTGGTGATCAGCGGTGTTGATGCCCATAGCTATGGGCCTTTCAACGTCAACAGCCGCACTATTGAGCTGAGCGATGCCGATACCATGACGGTGGGTACGCCCATCGATAGCTGGCTCGATACCACCGAACGTGAGATCACGCTAACCATCGAAGAAGCAGGCATGTACCAGATCGAAATGCGTGCCGATGAGTTCGATGCGTACCTAGAATTGGAAGGCCCGAACGATTACTACCGCGAAGATGACGACAGCGCGGGTGAGTTGAATGCTCGCATTGCCGATTTTCTTGCCCCCGGTGAGTACACGTTGACTGCCCGCTCTGCCTTTGGTGATGGCAGTGGCCTGTTCACCCTGACGGCCGAGCCCCATGAGCTGCCGGGGAATGGCGAGCTGCGTAACGATGGCACCGTCACCCCCAACGAGACGCTGAACGGCTGGTACAGCGGGCAAGACGTCACGTATGACTTAGAGATCGACCAAGCGGGCATGTACCAAATCGATATGAGCTCCAGCGATGTGGACGCTTACTTGGTACTCGAGGGCCCTAACGGTTATTACCGTGAAGATGATGACAGTGCGGGTGAGTTGAATGCGCGCATTGCCGATTTTCTCGCGCCGGGTACTTACCAACTCACGGCCCGTACCGCCTATGGCACCGACAGCGGGCTGTTCACTCTGGCTATTGAACCACGTGATCTGCCGAACGATGTCGAGTTACGCAACGAAGGTGCGCTCACTCCCGATGAAACGCTCAACGGCTGGTACAGCGGCGAGGCTCTGACCTATCAGCTCACGATAGAGGAAAGCTCGCTCGTCACGCTGAGCATGAGCTCTAACGACTTCGATACGTATCTTGAACTGTACGGCGAAGGCGTGTCCTATACTGACGACGACAGCGGCGGTGGTACCAACGCCCGTTTAGAGCAGGCGCTACTGCCCGGCACCTATACCGTGAGCGCACGCGGTTTTAGCGCCAGCGGCAGCGGTATGTTCGAACTAGCGGTGAGCGCAGAACCCACCGAAATGCAGCCGGACACCTAAACGCGACCGCGAAGTATCGGTTCGTTTTCAACAACGCCCCTGCCGCTCTGCAGGGGCGTTGCCGTTCTACGATGATCAGCCCGCCTCATAGGGTGAGTGATTCACAAGGAGGTTAAGATGCTACGCACGTTCAAAACACTAGGAGTGGGTCTATCGCTCGCCGGAGCGCTTCTCTTGGGCGGCTGTTTGGCCGCTGATACATCGCCCTCAGAGCCGTTTGCACTGGCCTCGCTGGCCGTGGAAAAACAGTACGTGGCCCCGGGATGCCAAGGGGAGCAGTGTTCGACGGTGACTATCTCAGCGCTGGCATTTCCCCAGGCGCCTGCGTTAAGCGAGGCCCTACAAACCCGCTTGCTCACCCTAGGCATGGCGATCAGCGACGAGACGGCTGCCCCTGCCGAGAGCTGGGAAGGTTATGCAGAGCGTTTTTTCGCGCTCGCTGAAGAGGATAACCGTACAGCGCCTGGCAACATGACCAGTGAAGCGCTATTGGAAGCGACGGTTCACGCGCGTCACCACGACCTCTTAGTGGTCGAGCTGAATAGCTATGTCTACCACGCAGGCCAAGCCCATGGGCTACCTCTGACGGAATACATGGTCATTGACGAGCGGGAGCGGCGCGTAGTTGAAGCGGATGAGATGCTGCTAGACGGCCAGGAGGCAGCATTCGATGCACTGCTGGTACAGGCACATCAGCGCTGGATAGGTGAGATGGGCTTCGATGATCAGTTTACTGCCAACTGGCCGCTTAGCCAGAGCCACAATATTGCCCCGCTGGAAAATAGTTGGGAAGTTACCTACAACGTTTATGAGATAGCCCCTTATGCCGTTGGTCAGCCCACGCTCACCATTCCACTTGAAGCGTTAGAGGGCGTCGCCAAACCGCGCTACTTGGGTCGGGGGAGGTGATGAGGAGATAGGGAGCGCCGCGCGTAAGTGCCCTAAACCAGCTATGTTTAAACCAGCTATGTTTAAACTAGCTATGTTTAAACCAGCTCACCGAAACGCCATCATGGGTGAGCTGGTTTTATCTATCACTAATAGGCATGGATCGCTTATAAGGTATGTCATTACCTAACAATCATTTTTCTATCGTGACGCCGCTGAACTAAGCTAACGGTGACGACGCTACTGGGCAGGGAGTTTTGAATGCACGAGTTAGATCACTATATCTACCCGCATCGGGTGCTGCACTGGCTGGTAGCACTGGCGGCGCTGCTCTCGCTGGCGAGCGGCCTGACGCTGGGTTTTTTAGGGTATGAACGCACGTTGGCGCTGGTTGGAAATACGCTGACGAATCTGCTCTATACCAGCCATAAAACGCTAGGTGTCACAATACTGCTGCTCATGACGTTGCGGATTATCACCCGGATCGCCTTTGTAGTGCCGGATCACGATCCGCCCCTGAATGCCTTTGAGCGCATTGTGAGCACCAGCGTGCACCATTTGCTCTATGTGGGGCTGGTCGTTATGCCGCTCCTCGGCTGGGCAGCCACCGCCACAGGCGGTTTTCCGGTGGAGTTTTTCCACTGGCATTTGCCAGGGCTACTAGGTAAGCATGAGGCGCTCTCGGAAACGCTGTTTATGTGGCACGAGCGTGTAGGTTGGGCGCTGGTGGTGCTGATTACGCTGCATGTGGCTGGCGCGCTGTTTCATTGGCGAATTAAGCGCGATAACGTGATGAAGCGCATGAGCCTGTTTGATTAACAGCGCGCCTGCAACGCTCCTCATGTCACGCTGAGCCATAGCCATAAAAGCGTTTGGTTTGGCGTGATTTATCGGCGTACATCTGCTGGTCGGCATCTCTTAGTAAGTGAGCGAGCGTGCTGTTTTCGTCACTACTGAGACTAACGCCCATACTGACCCCTACATGTACCAGCGCGCCGTTAGGAAGTTTAATCGGCGCGCTAACGGCTTGGGCAATGCGGCTGCATATATCGTCTAGCATGGTTGGCTGCTGGACATGCTCGAGTAGCAAAATAAACTCGTCTCCACCGAAACGAGCGCAGTGGTCCTCCTCGCGCGCCAAGTGCTCCAGCCGCTTGGCAACCTGCTGAAGAACGAAGTCACCCGCCTCATGCCCGTATTGGTCGTTGATGGGTTTAAAACGGTCTAAATCACACATAATGAGTGCCAAGGGAGCATGCTGATGGCTTCTTTGCGCCAGCGCTGCCTCTGCATAACGAACTAAACCATGCCGGTTAAGGAGTCCTGTGAGCATGTCGTGATTGGCAAGTTGTTCTAATTCATGGGTGCGAGCGGCGACCCTAGCTTCTAGGGCCGCTTCCTGTTTCTTCAGCATGGCAACGGTATTGGCCTGGGCGTGCTCTTTTTTCCATTTTAATTTGTTAAAGCGCGACGCTAAGGCAAAGGAGAGCAGCAACATCTCAATAGCAGAGCCGATTTGAATACCGTGGAGGGTGATAAAATTAGCTGGTAAAACGCCCATGTTGCGCAACGCAAATACAGCGGCACCGAGTAAAAAAATAGACCACGCGGCAACAAATAAGCGGGCGCTGGGTACTCGCCGCCAGCTACAGTAAATCCCGCAGACCAATAGTAGGAGTTATGGTGATTTCTGGTGTATGGAAGCAGGCTGAAAGGATGGCGTATCCTGTTGGTTGATCACCACCAAGATCACAACCAACAGAGGATGGATACGCCATGTCCAAGTCTAACCTGCATGCTCT
>Ga0209644_1000133_pt1 | contig 22970 bp, 30 predicted proteins | sample ETNvirome_2_1000_FD_184069 | JGI IMG/M metagenome (GOLD analysis project Ga0209644, IMG submission 184069) | Marine viral communities from the Pacific Ocean - ETNP_2_1000 (SPAdes) (version 2) | ecosystem: Environmental > Aquatic > Marine > Oceanic | place: Pacific Ocean | collected 2013-06-22 | reverse complement strand
TGTAAAAGAATTGTGGAAATAATGGAACACACTATTGAATTGAAAGTTCCTTCAAAAGTTGATGTAGATATGGGGCCATCATGGGGCGAGACACACAAAAAATAGGGGATGTTAATGAGCTTCGGGTAGCCATAAAATTTTTAAAGGAAGGATATTATGTTTTTAAAAATATATCTCTTAAAGGACCTATTGATATGGTAATAGTGGACGAGAAAACTGGAGAGGTTCGCAAGATCGATGTCAAGACTACTAGTTATAGAGTATCGTGGAGACCGGGCACGCGCATAGCTCGACAACTTAGCAAGGAGCAGAAACGATTAGGCGTAGAGTTTGTATTTTTGGATAAGGAGAAATGAAATGCCTTGGAACCCTGACTATTATAATATGAAGAAACAAAATCCCATTGCTAAAGAAGTGCGAACTCCTAAATATAAGCAACGGATCGTGAAAGATAAAACTGTATATGATAGGAAACAAATTCTATCCGATGAAGAGGAGGATGATAGAATGAGATTTGGGGATCATTTACATGAGATAGATGCAGTGGAAAAATTAAAAAATAAAACTAAACAATGAGCTACTTGAAAGCAAAGAAAGTTGACTATCCTTCCATCCATAAGATAGTCCCTATTAGGAATCTCAAAGGAGTAGAATGGTTTGATCTGGTCAGGGCGTTGATATCTGATGAACCTGTTATAACCAAAACTCCTCTGTCTAGATCAATTCGAGAGTTGAGCTTGGACATACAAAAAAACGGTCTTACACATCCTATTCTCATCTTAAATAATGAAGTTGTAGGTGGAATGCATCGATCGGTCGTCGCCAAGCATTTGCATTATACTCATATTTCCTGTTACTACTGTAAAGATAAAGACCAATTTGATAAAATTTATAAGGAGCAATATGACTAGTGTACAACATTTAAAGCTGTTGCTACCATACTATGTTAAAGAATACCGTAACGTTATTCCTCCCGAGCTCGCTAACGAGATCATAACGCAGCCTGATTTAAAATTCTTTCCCGCGACTGCGGGAGGAGGCAACGCTAGTGAGGCGCGCCGTTGTTACGTCAAGCTACTTGAATCAAAATTCAAGAAGAAAATTTCCTTTATTGTTAAGAATCTCTTTGAATCATACACTAAGGAATTTAAATTTTTTGATGTCCTGAAAATGGAGGACAGTGGATATGACCATCTTCTCTACAAGGGTGAAGAGTCTCAGGAATACAAAGAACATATTGATCATTCCCGATTTAATAAGCAACGAATTTTAAGTTGTTCCTTACTTCTTAACGACGACTATGAAGGAGGAAACTTTAGTTTCTTCGGAGGGGAATATGTAATCTCTAGGCTGGCCTGTAGTGCAATCGTGTTCCCGAGCAATCCATGCTTTCCTCATTCGATTACTCCCATTTATCAAGGGGATCGTCATGCCATCATCACCTGGGTGCACTAAGGATGGAATAGAAAGTCTCTCCAAGTCCCTTTTTGTCATATCAGAGAGTATTTCAATACTTGCTTTCATATTTTTACAGTATTTACACCCTAACAAAAAATCAATAAAAACATAAGCTAGGGGTGGTAAAGCGTGTTATACTTTGTAGAGCAAAAGGTGTAAATTTGTAAAGTATGAATATTATTTCAGGTTTTTGTGCAACGTTGCTGTTGCTATGCCAAACCGTTATCATTAATTTTGATTTTAAATATGATACTCAGGATGAATTTGTTAAAGGCATTGTCCAGTGTACGCAGGCATTTAATGCAGTCATTCCACCGCAACAGCGTGTGGTGGTTGTCATTAGTATGGCGCAAGCTGCATTGGAATCCGATTGGGGTAAGTCACGCTTTGCTAAACTGGGCAATAACTTCTATGGTATTATTGAAACAAATCTCGAAAAGCCTCACATAACGGCCCTGGGAGATCCGACTATTCATCTTAGATCCTATGGGCGAAAATGCGAAAGCGTGGCGGATTATATCACAGTGCTCAATTCCCATCCTCTTTTTGAAGAGTTGCGAGAGCTACGCCTCAAACAGTTTATTGGTGGAGAGGTGGATATTGACTCTCGGGTCGACGCCTTGCGCACCTATGCCATTGATCCTTTTTATGCTTATAAAGTCAAGGATACTATTAAGTATCTCTATAGGAAATATCCTAATATATTTAAAATCGGTCTAGGGGTTTAAGAGAGTATCTACTTTCTCATTAATCTGTTTAAGCTGTTCTTCAATAACCGAGAGCCGTGCGTCAATGCGCAGCATATCTAAGTCTTTAATCTGTGATTCAATGGCTGTGACCCGTGAGGAAAGCATCCCGTTCGTGAAGGCTATACCCGCTACAATGCAGGCCACCCATATCCAGTCACGCACGCTTAACATTAGAAGTTTGTAAATCCTGTTTTAAAATCTAACAGTTCCTCTATCTGATCGTCATTTAAATTGTATTGGTTTTTAAGAAGATCAGCTGTGTTTCCCTTGATTTGTTCCTGTTCCTTCCACCATTCACCGCCGTCTTGTGTATTCCATCCACCAATCTTGTCAATCCCCGCGCCTAGCATATCTCCCCATTGCTGCCCTGAGTATCCGGTTGCCAAGTAAGGAATCATATCCGCGACAGTCGTAGCCATTTTCCCAACGGGAAGAGCTTCTTTTAAATTGGGTCCTGTTCCCGCTTCGGCTGCCAAGTCCTCCATGGTGAGAACTTTTTCTCCTGGCGCCTGGTAAATGTTTGGTATCGCTTTTTCTTGTACTTCCACTTTGGCCTTTTCAACAATTTCCGGGGGAAGGGAATTGATAATGTCAATCGCCGATGAAGATTGAATTATTTCTGGAGGGATCTTAGTTTTAATTTCCGCAGGGAGTGATTCAAGAATGGTTTTTGCCTCGTTCTCCGCGTTGTTCGTTCCAAATTTCTTTGTGAACTCTCCAAGATTGAAAGAAGGTTTTGTCAATGTCGTTTCTGAAAGTTCCTTCCTAGCTAGGGCTTCAGCGTCTTTTATTGTTAATCCTTCTTGGGTCGCAATGTTCTCTGTCAAATTCTTTAAGACATCCTTTACAATAACCTCCTTTGGTACCGTCGTACTCAAGCCAAATTGATCCACTACCTCTTGGTTAGGATCAATTGGTTCAAATGGACTAGGTGGCCACTGTTCTTCTAAATCAGGATCAGTTGGTACTTCTCCTTCAGGGGGCGTGTACCGTTTAATGATGTCATCCAACGATGACTCCTCATCCAAGGGGCTTCGTCCTCCATAAAAATCTTCTGTTGTATCCTTGATGACTTCTTCATCTTCATAAGCACCAAAACCTTTGTCCAATGGATAGCGTTCCCCCGGCATCATTGGATCGGTATAGGGAATATCTCTTTTCTTTCCCTTATTAAATAAACTTTTTAGTCCTCGGTATACCAAAGGCCCTTCTTGTAGGACATTGGAGATCGGATACATTTTACCGTAGGCCTTTCCTCCAACATTCTGAATCCGTCTGGTTGGATCAATGAAGTCCATGTCCTTTGTCTGATCAAATATATTTCTTCCTTTAGTATTCATTAAAGGCTGTCCTGTTCTGGAAGAACGAAGAATTTTTCCCTCTTTGTTTCTCATCACGCCACCGCTTTCTATGGCGCGTTCGAGCCCTAGCTTGGTAGTGAATTTATTCTGCCTGGAACGGAGATCTTTCGCTTGATCTAGATTACCGCTTTCTATGGCCTTATTGATTCTTCTGTCAAGACTGCCGACACTTTGTTCAAGGGATTTAATCTTATTGACTTTTTGGGAAGCCCTGATTCCTTTTTCACGGCCGGTGCTCGTACCACCAGTATTAATACGGGCGTCTCTTTCCGCAGATTTAGTTTTTCTACTAGTAGCAAAACGGTCTACATTCTTCTTGCTTGCTTTTTGTCTATCTGATCGTTTCGTTCTTCTCATTCTAGCCATTATGTTCTCCTCTGAACTATAGCTTCAGTTATATCTATATCTCCCGGTTTTACAAGTGCCGCTTTTGCTGCTTGATCCAAGGTGCCTGCGCCTATTCCTTTAGGAAGGACAAAACCTGATCCTACGTTAACAGGTGGAGGAGAAAGGGCGAGGGGTTGGGTTGGAGTTATTCCACCGGGTATGTATGCCGGTGAAGTTATATTAGGTGTACGGTCCTCTAGTATATTAACGCTTTCTTTAAATAAATTACCTGCATCTTCAAATAGGAGTCGTCCTTCTAAGCCATCAAACAATCTGTCCGTTTGAAATTCTATTAAAGCAAGTGGATCAACAAGACCTCTTTCTCTTGCATTCTGAGAAATTTTCTCTTTAGCAAAATCAGATAGTTTAATGGGTTGAAACTGGTTGTCTAAAATTCTTCTTACTTCTTTCTTAGAGTATCTATCTCTTAAGGTATCCTCTATTTGCCAATAATTCATACCTAATTGTTGGGCAGCTCTAACCCGTTTATAAAGTATCTGATCATTTCTAAATTTAGCGTCGTTTGCTTTTTGATAAGCCGCCACAATTTCTTCAGGCGTAGAAGCAGGACTATAGGCTACTTTAGTAAATAGCTTCTTCGAATTATCTATGGCCCTTTTATTATCTGCAATTTTAAAATTTAATCCTTGCTCGATAAATGGATCTTGAATTCTAAATCCAAGCAATCCTGTCGCTTCATTTAAAAATTTATATCCCCTATTGTATTGGTCTAAATTTCCTGCTCCTGATAAAAATACTCTTTCAAATTGTTTTAAGGAACCAGGAGACGCGGTTCTAAATATCTCGGCCGCTGTGTTTACCATTTTTGTTCCTAGATCATCTTCCGGATTCCATATACGTCTTCCCGTCGAACTTTCCCCGCCTCGCATAAATATGTCCGCAAACAATTGAGTAGCAATTGATTCTTCCACAAAGGGTGCTGTGAACTCCATTACCGCTTCTCTCGTCGCTTCAAAAAAACTTTGATCAATGGCTTCATCACTTTCCTGGGATCTTCCAAACGCATTCATTGCAGCATTAAGAGGTCTTGTTAATACATCATAGGCATTCGTGTGGGAAAAATCTATATAATGAATTTGACCATTCTGCTTAATGGGAATGAGTGTTGAATTTTTAGACCAATCAGGAAGGTATTCTTTTAAAGCATTTAATGTTTCATTGGATACGCCTGCTGCCAGTTGTGCTCCTTCTTCTAATCCTTTTCCTAAAGCCACGCCAAAAGTAAAAAATCCTCCTAATCGTTGAATGCCCATACCTTTTAATCCTGGGGTGCGTACCTCTTTTAATCCTTGACGAAGAGTGTTAATTCCTGTGCGCATTACTTCTAGCGGAAAGGATACGAAGTTACCGATAGGAAGTTTCCGTAGCGTCTGCCCAAAACTTCCTATCATATCGTAGTTAGGGATATTATTCTTAACAGTATCGGCTGCTTTTCTTTCTATAAACTCATCAAAATTTCTCTTTATGTTTAAATCTCCAATTCCAAAATCATCTGCCATCTTCTGTATTTCTTTTGATATAGGTTTTCCTCCTAAAGCTGTTCTATATTTACTTTTCTCTGAAATAAAATTCTGTATTTTGTAGATATCATCCTCTGTTTGATAGGCTAGTCGGGCAATATTACGCAGTTTGTTAACTCCTGTTTTATCACCCCATCCTTTAAGTAGTGTATAAAATCTTCCTTGATCATTTAATTGCTGCAAGCCCGAGCTTATTTCGGCCATACTTTTTTCTAAATCTCCCAATCTTGCACTTGTATTAATGACACCTAGTTCTTGCATACGTCTGTATTGATCAGAGAATTTTGCATAGTCAGTGTCTTTAAAAATACTCCTGCCCATTTGCGTTTCCAATTGGCTCTTAGAAACAGAAGTTAGAATTTTACGCGCTTCATTAAAATCTCGAAGTACCGCAGATGGGGATCTAAAAAAGTTTCCATTGATCCCGGTAAAAGATAAGGCACTCAGTAAGTTACGTGCGTGAGTAATGGGCGATAAAGTTGTTTTTGATTCTTGAATTACAGCTTTGGGAGTAAGGAATAATTTTTGATACATCCCTGATAAGTTATCCGCATTAATTTTTGAATCGCTAATTTTGTTTAAGGATGCAGCGATGTCATCAGTCGTATAAAATCCATTTAACGGACCATCAGAATTTATACGGGTTCCAAATTCTAAACCCCCTTCTCCTTTCGCCAAGGGACTCGTACCCATTCCCCTTCCTTTAATGGCTGGAATTTCCTCGAAGAAATATTTATTTAATCCCTCATCTTTAATCTTATCGAAAAACTTTTTATCCTGAATGTAAGTATTAATTTTAGCCGCAGCTTTATAGTATTGAGAAATAGGATCTTTTACTTCCCCTAGTAATTCTCTTATAGGAGGAGCAATCTTTTGTCTCATTTTTTCAACTGCATTATCCACCTGTTTTACTTTAACAAAAGCCCCGCCTAGTTGCTCTTCCTTAGTGGTCGCTAATATTCCCTCTAGTTCTGTTTCAACTATATCATCTGTTGCATTTTTAAAATCAGGCAATGTTTTAATATGATCGCGTGCTCGTTGCATAATTTCCTGTCCCTTGGGACTGTTCTTTAGAAAATTAAGCCATTGTCCTTTCTCCGCTTGGGTACCGTGTAATTTATAGCTACGAGTTAAGTATTCTCCAATGTTTGCCGCTACAACATCTTGAAATTCTTTTCCCTTTGCAAATCCAATTTCAGGCATTTCTTTTAATGACGTGCTCATTTCATCAATGGAGTCTCTGATCTGTCTAATATAAGGAAGAAGTGATTCTGGAATATCGTGCAACTTAGCGCCTACTTTAAGGTCCTCGATGGTTAAAGGAATAGTTTTTCCTGTTTTAACATCAATTTGAGGTTTCATTTTTCCACTAGTAAGATAGTCATAAATCTTTTCCATTAATCTTTCTCGTCGACGAGCACCTAATTTATCTAATTGATTAGCCCATCCCCCTACTTTGGGATCAACAACTTGTTGTACCGCTTTATCTAATTCTAAAGTTTCAGCCCTTACTTTTTCTGTAATGGAACGAAGGGCATTGATTTTATCTCGGTTAGCTTCAAATACTTTCTTAGGAAGATTACCACGTGGACGGAAGGGTGCTAAAATATTTTTATCCAACCAACGCAGAATGTTATTTTTATTGAATTGAAAACCTTCGGTCACTACATCTTCTTCTATAACTTTCATTGGACGACCTGGTCCTTCACCTACTTCTATTCGCCTCATTTTTTGAGTTCCAGTTGTAAGATCCTTAGTGATACCTCTTAATCCGGGAAGGGTGTTCTTTAAAACTCTTTTTCCGATGGGAAAGACTACATTATCTAGCAGTGTAAAACCAAGGGCCCCTTCTGTTCCAAATTTAAATTTATTTTTTAGTCTTCTAAAGGCGTCACTTCTTCCTTCTTTTCCTGTAGGATCTTCTGTCTGGGTATAGCCCATTCCTAAAAGATCACCAAAAGTCCCCATATCTTCGGTAGCCGCGACCATTTCTGAACCGCCTGCTAATATGGATTTTGTCAGCCAAGGACGACGACTTACTAAAGACCCTGCTTTTTTTGCTTTAATTAAACCATTAGCCACTTTTATAGCTGCAACGCCAGGGACACCAAATTGCGTTAAGGCGCTTGTAACAATTCCTGTCCAACTGTTATCCGCCTTATCTTCAATGTAGTTAAGTATGTCGCTTTCATCAAAAGCCTTTTGCACTTTTGCCGTGAGGTCTGTTCCTAAACCGAGATCGGCCATGATAGTTCCAAGAGTAACCGCTCCCTCTGCCATTCTTTCTGCTCCTGCCGCCACTCCGAAAACAGCAGCTGAAACAGGTGTTCCTATGTACTTAGAAAATATTCCTTTTTCATCTTTATCTTCTTTGGGAGTAGCAGAAGTGGAATCAAATTTGAATTCGAATTCCTTATTCTTTTGTAATCCTGATGGTAAAGTAAAAGATTTTTTAGGATCTTTTTCTACCACTGGGTTTAATCCGGGTGGTAAAGTGAATTGAACCATTGCTTACCCTCCTTGTGGTAATGAGTATCCTTCATCAATATATCCTTGAATGATTGCGTCCCTGCTCATTCCTTCATTTTCAGGCGTATTTTGTGCCATAACAATTAATTCTTCCGTGATTATTTGAGGTTTGGAAGATTCCCAAATACCGTCTAAGACACCTTTAATAATGTCTTGAGGTCTCATTCCTTCCGGTAATACAGGCTGTTGTGTTTTTGGATCTATGGTCATATAAGGTTTCATCAGTTCTCGTAAAGCCTCATCATTCGTTAAAAGCTCTCCGCTGTACTTGAGCATGAATTCCTGGCGGTCCATTTTCGTTGCGGCATTTTTCATTTCCTGTACTTTAAGTTCATTTGCCAATGCTTCTTTGTCCACATCACGATCTAATTTTTTCTCTTGAGCGGATATGCCGGCTTCTACGCCAGCCATCTTAATTTTTTCTGCACGGTCTAATATCTTTTCTCCTACAGAAGCAAACCTTGCCATAGGATCTTTTGCGGAACGAGAAATTTTATCAACTAAATTTCCTCCTCTTGCGCTAGCCAAGTTTAAACCAAATTCAATCATGGCATTATAGCCGGCACTTTTTTTTCTTTTATCAACATCCTTTCCTAGATACTCTTCAAAGATACTAATCCTATCTTTAATCATAGTATCTAAATCACCCTTGGAAAGCATGTCTTCAAAATTCTTTACATCTTTTTTATCATCTTTTGGCACTCCTCGTTGTTCATCTTCCGTATCTCTTTTCTTTTGTTCGTCTTTCCATTTATCATCTGGTTTACCCTCTGTAATTTCTTCTTCACCTGTTAGTGACTCATAAACACCAGGAACAAATGGTAATGCGGTTGCTCCTGTTTGCAAGGCGATGTTCGGTATACTTGTACTTGTTATGTTAAACTTAGGCATATTACCTTTTTTCCAAAGATGTGGATATATGTCCTTAAATTTTTGTCCGGCATATTTTCCTGATTTAATAATTTGTGCTCCTGATTCTTTAGCACCTTTGCCCCACTGCCAAGGTTTTAAATATCCTAAACCTTTCCCCAGTGCTTTACCTCCTTTTACTGCCCAAGGTAAGGCTCTGGCTCCAACTCCAATAGCGGCTCCAACCCAATGGTATTCCACCGGCTTGATGGTGCCGTCTCGCATGCGAGCGAACATCGGCCTGTCTAAGACTCTCCTTCTCATCATCCGAATATGTTACCCATGAAATTGCTTGCTCCACTGTTAGGGAAAGCCTGCCCATATTGACCCATTGCCCCGAGACCAGCTATGCCTAGGCCAAGCGCCTGCGCATATGGATTGGTTTGTGGCTGTTGAGTGTAACTGATCTGTCCGCTTGGAGCACCCCGAAGGATGTCACTTGCAAATCCTAGTCTAGTGTATGGTTCACGTTGAGCCATTAGTTGCTGTTGCCTTTGCGCTTCGAGCATGCCTTGTCCGAGTTGCTGTTGCATGCCACCGACGCCTAGTAACTGTTGAATGTCCGCTTGTCCGAGTTGAGTGCCTAACGCGCCAAGTCCCGCCTGCATTTTTCCAAGCTGTCCGAACTGCTGTCCAATGCCGCCCATTTGTGCGCCTGCTTGTAGCTGTCTTCTCTGTTGCGCTTCCTGTGCTCCCATTGCCGCACGTTGTGCTTGCTGATAGTTGCGCGATAAGTCTTCAAAGACTCGGCGTGATTTAATGTCCTGTAAATTTTTTCCTAGTTCCGCTTCTTGAACCCCAAACCGTGAGCCTCCAAATGCTCCCGCTTTTTGTGCGGCGCTTGCTAATCCTGATTTGGCCATCTGGGCTTGAACGTCGTATTCTTTTAGTGCTTCCTGGGTAACTTGTTGTTGGTAGGGATCCATCCATTGCTGCATCGTCGCCGCAGTTGGCGTGAACCCTTGCGTCGCTCCCATAATCTGAGGAATGGCTCCCGCTAAAGAAGCTCCTCCTAAACCTGCTGAAGTCTGCGCTTGCTGTAGGTAGGGGGCGTAGCCTCCAATTCCACTTGAAGCTAATTGAAATGCTTGCTTTTGCTCGGGTGTGAAGCCCGCGAATTGAAATGCCGGAATAGGCTGGGAAACTCCCGCGCGCCCGAATTTCCGTAATTCAAAATCCTCAGCGCTCTCTCCCGCCTTTTGTTCGGCGGACGGATCACCATAAACCGAAGCTAATAACTGCTCCGCTCTTTTTTCTATGTACTCGGGCTGCCGAGTCCTGCTTTCATAAACATCAACCATTATGCTGTCCCATATCTGTCTTGCATGTCATATAAATATTTAGATCCTCGTTCTCTTTCATCTTCTCTTCCTCGTCCTCCTAGCTTTGATCCTAATCCTCTCACGGTATTGGCGTTCACCACGAATTCCCCGTCGCTGAGCATCGCCGGAACTTCATCGCTTGTCTCGGTTCCCGGGCCTCTTATCTTTCCTGTGCGCCGTGGGAAATCTCCTCCGTCGGCTAAAGTAATAATTCCTCCGTTAGCAAAGTTTGGTCCGTATTGGGAGAAAGGAATTAATTGGTTTGGATCAATCGAAGCCGAACCTAAATCTCTGAATGGATTTTGTGTTCCGTAAACTGGTTTAGCCTCAATTGTTTCTTCTTCTTCCCCGCCAATAGCTCCTGCTCCTAATAGGGCTCCTAATGCGGATTTAAGTGGATTAGCTTTAATCCATCCAAGTCCTTTTGAAAGCATACCTTGTTTTCCTAAAGATCCTCCTCCCAAGCCTCTAACGCCACCTTTTTGCATTGTTTGAGCAGCGAATTCTCTAGGTCCCACACCGGCACCAGCTTGCATTGCTCCTTTATTGAATAGGCCACTTAGTCCTTGACCGCCTTGCATTCCTCCAAATTTACTGAGTCCTCCTCCTATGAGTCCAGACATCGCGGCAAACTTCAGGGCTTCCTTAGGGCTTTTGCCCGCAATAAGACTCCCGAGTCCACCACCAATGGCTGACCCAAGCATAGGACCGCCGTATAAAAATCCTAGTCCGGCACCAATTACAGGTGCGGCCTTTTTAGCCATCTTGAATATTTTCTTAAGCATGTCTCCTTCTGCAATTCATGATTGTTATTTAATGCAAGAAGGCGAGCCTTGTAGAATGTAGGCCTATTTTAATCTATATTTATATGCAAATTCTTGGTATATGACAATAGAATAATGGCGAAGAAAGTTAAGACAGAATCAGTAGAGACCTTTAAGCATAAATTTGAAGCCATTAGACCGTTCGGTCCAACAGTCATAAGAGGAGCAGTTCCCATAGATCTTATTCATTTATTGGATAAGAAGGCATCAAAAATGCTTGGAAGCGAACAACTTTCCAAAGAATTCAATCACGCGCAAAATCTAGCGGGTAATGTTCAAAAAGAAGTGCGCTTTCCTCCATCGTGGATGAGTACCAAAGAATTTAAACCTATGGTTGATTACCTAGGAGAAATGGTGAAAGCTTACATCTCCATTCCTCCGGCAAATGAAACCATCAGTCCTACGTTCGTTGGCAAACTCGTTATTCAATCAATGTGGATGGTGAGCCAGTGGGCGGGAGACTTTAATCCTTTTCATATTCACGAAGGACAATTATCAGGAGTCATTTATTTACGCATTCCACCTGGACTGGAACATGAATACAAGGAAGAGGATCATTATCCAACAGTAGGTGACATAGTTTTTTTTCACGGTCAAGCGGCGACGTTCAGCGGCCATAAGCTACAATATACTCCTAAAGTGGGTGATATATTTTTATTTCCTAATTGGCTGTCACACGGCGTCTATCCTTTTAGGACTAAGGGACAGGAAAGACGATCGGTTTCTTTCAATCTTGAACTTGTTAAGAAGCCAGGCGCCAAAGGTGGAAACGCTGAAACACTGCGTAATAAAGAATTCTATAATCAGAAAAAGAAGTGATTGATATTAAGAATGTCCCGATGGTCCGTGTGACGTGGACGGATGCTCGTGATACGGAAACCGGATGGATTGATATTAAAGAGATCCTTCATTCGCCGTTGGCCGTGTGCCAAGAGGTGGGATGGATGGTTGTTAATAACCCTGAAAAAGTAATTATTATGCGTTCCTACAGCAAAGATAGTAAAGATAAGAATGACATCATGGGTGGTGGCGCCATTGCCATCCCTAAAGGATGGGTAACTCATATTGAATATTTAACAGTTAGTTATGGTCAAAAAAACTCCTAAAATTAAACTATTTATCGCTACCCCGTGTTACGGAGGAATGCTCAGTGTTAATTATTTTGAAGGCTGCTTGGCTTTAATGAATGAATGCATAAGACAAGGCATAGGATTGCAGTTCGCCACTATTGGAAATGAATCATTGGTAACCAGGGCTCGCAATACATTAGTCCAATTATTTATGGATGATAAAAATAAGTATACTCATCTCTTATTTATAGATGCGGATATTGGCTTTGAGTATAAAACTGTTATGCGCATGTTGGATCTAGATGAAGAAGTAGTGGCTGCCATCTACCCTCGTAAAGCAATTGATTGGCGCAAAGTAAAAAAGAAAGCTCAAGAAAAACCTGACATTACTCCCGATGAACTCCACGCTTTTTCTTTAGAATATAATCTTAATGTAAAAAATCCCGACCATATTGAAATGAGAAAGGGATTTATTGAAGTGATGGATGCGGCAACTGGATTTATGCTCATTAAACGAAACGTGTTCAATAAAATGAAAGTGGCCTATCCTCATCTCAAGTTCACGAATGATCAGCATTTAGGGCAGCCCCATGAGGATAAGTTTAAATATCATGAAACCTCCGATTGGAACTATGCTTTTTTTGACACGATGATTGATCCGGATTCCAAAAGATACTTGTCAGAAGACTACGCTTTCTGTAGACTATGGCAGAAAATTGGTGGCACCGTTTATGCTGATGTATTTAGCGGCGTGACGCACTATGGAACCTATTCTTTCAGAGGAAATATAGGTACTCAATTCTTGCCTCCAGAGAAGAAGTAATTTATTATGTGGGGCCATGCAATTAACCGATTTAAAATTTCAACCAGGAATAGATAAACAGGATTCTCCTTATGCGGCCGGTGATGACCGACGCTATATCGACTCTGATTTTGTACGTTTTCATTACGGAAAACCAGAGAGATGGAACGGATGGGACTATCTTCCTAATCCTAATACAACAGTCGTGGGGGTGGTTCGCGATACGCACGCGTGGCTTAGCCTGGATGGAACAAGGCATCTTGCCTTGGGAACTGATAGGAAACTGTATGTTTTTACGGGAGGAGTGTTCAATGACATTACCCCCATACGATCTGGACCAGACTCCCTTACTAATCCTTTTACGACTAATGCCACGACGACTGTTTCCGTATTGGATTCATCGCACGATGCCGAACAAGGGGATTTTGTGACTTTTGATTCATTCTCCGCCATTGACGGCTTGGATATGAACAATGAGTTTGAAATCACCACCATCACGGATTCAAATAACTATACCGTCACTCATACGAGTACGGCGTCAGGATCCACGTCAGGCGGGGGAGGAACAGGAAACGCTAACTATCAGATCTCTATTGGAGAGACAACTTCCACCTTTGGATATGGATGGGGTACGTCCACATGGGGATCTAGTACGTGGGGAACAGCTCGTTCATCATCAAGTGTGGTGATTTACGCAAGAAACTGGTCACTTGATAACTTCGGGGAAGACTTGATCGCAACGGTCATTAACGGGGGAACTTATAAATGGGACCTTTCAGGCGGTGTCTCTAACAGAGCAGCGATCGTTACAAACGCTCCTACGGCGTCACGGTTCAGTTTAGTGTCCGCTGATACAAGACATTTGTTTTGTTTAGGGACAGAGACAACGATTGCAGACACAGCCACGCAGGATGACTTATTCTTTAGATGGTCGGACAGGGAAGATCTAACGGATTGGACTCCTGTAGCGACGAATGAAGCAGGATCTCTTAGAATTGCGGATGGATCACGTATCATAGGAGCGGTTAAATCAACAGGACAAATACTTGTATGGACGGATAAATCCCTGCACGGTGTTCAGTTTGTTGGAACGCCTTATACTTTCGGACAGCGTCAATTAGGAGCTAACTGCGGACTCATCGCACAACACGCAGCCATAGATGTAAATGGTAAAGCCTATTGGATGGGAGAGAATTCCTTTTACATGTATGACGGTGTGGTTAAAAAAATGCCTTGTTCCGTACAGGACTTTGTATTTGATGACCTTAGTTTCACTAATAGAAACGACATTGCATGCGGACTCAACACCGAGTTCAATGAAATTATTTGGTATTACGCTACAGCTAGTGCTACGCAAATTGACAGAGGAGTTGTATTTAATTATTTAGAAGGTACATGGTATACCATCAGCCTTGACCGTACGAGTTGGCTTGCGGCAGAGATATATGAACAGCCTATCGCCACTCAATATAGCACGACTTTAACGGCTAATTCCGCGACCATTCTAGGCCTGACGGCGGGAGCCTCTTATGTCTACGAACACGAGAAAGGAAACAATCAAGCTGACGGCACGGCGATCAGCGCGAGCCTGACTTCAGGATCCATTGAAATCGCCTCGGGAGATCAATTAATGTCCGTCAGTAAATTCGTTCCTGACTTCACTAATCTAACAAATAATGTTGCTGTTACATTGACTTTGGAACAGTATCCACAGTCAGCAGCTAATGTGACAACAACAGGAAACGTCACGTCTTCAACGCAGAAAATTGACATACGGGGAAGGGGAAGGTCCGTGAACCTTGCTTTCGTATCCGATACTGTGGATGACACGAACTGGAGACTGGGTTCTATGAAACTGCAGCTTAGACCGGACGGAAGAAGATAATGACACAATACGATGCAAGTGATTTAGATAGAAGAAAGTCTTTCCTTAATCAATTAGGAGGTGGATTAGGAGCTGGATTAGCTGGATTAGGAGGTGGACAAATAAGAATGCAACCACCACAAGGAGGGTGGCCACAAAACCCTTCCACTCAATTACCACCATTTGGAGGAAGACCAGGACAATGGCCGTACCAACCACGACCTCAACACCCTTACCAACAGCCACCAATTCAACAGCAACTGGATCCGTGGGGAATTAAAGGAATGGGAGAGCAGATAACAGGTTTTGAAGAGCAATTAGGAGGATACGGAGAAACACTAGGGGGATATGGTGAACAAATAGGAGGTTTCGGTGAACAGCTTGGCGGATACGGTGAACAACTTGGGGGACTTGGAGAAAGAATGGGTGGATTTGAATCCACTTTGGGAGGCCTCGGTGAAAAGATGGGTGGATTTGGAGAGCAGTTTGGAAACATTAGTGACCGCTTGGGTAAGATAGAAGAAGGAATTGCCGGCTTAAATAAACAATCCCCAATGCAGCAATCCCGTCCACCTGGACATACATCTTCCTATGGTTATAATCCCTATTCCATGCTAGGGGGATTGGGAGGATTATTCGGATATCCTGGAGGATTTGGAAGGTATTAAAAAATGGCTAAAATTACAATCACACGTTTACCTAACGCGACACCCGACTATGAAAGTGGTCAGTTTGATCAAATGATTCGTCTTCTTGAACAACTCATTTTCCTGCTTAATACTTCCTACGCTCAAGACATAGAAGAACAAAGTAGCGGAAGGAGCTGGTTCCTTGGCTGATACCTTTAAAAACGTCGGTGTTGATTTAAGTACAACAGATCCAACAACAATTTACACTGTTCCAACGGCAGCACCAGGGGCATTACCTCCTGTTTTTCCAACCACGGCCGTAATTAAATCAATCATCATCTGTAATGATTCGGCGAACACCACCGAGTATACCATAGAATGGACTGACAGCAGTGCTTCGGCGACCTATAAAATTACCAATGACAAAACTATTGCTACCGACACGACCTATGAAGTTTTATTACAGCCTCTGGTTCTAGAGGAATCAGACTTGATTAAAATAACAGCGAACGCCGCCAATGAAATTCACATCACAATGAGTTTTTTAGAAACAACAAAAGGAGCACTCTAATCGAACTTCATTCCTTGTTCATTACTCCTGTGTTCGCGGTAAATTTCACCAATGGTGATTATGGAGATTTAATTAAATCCATCCGAGATGTTCAAGAAGAAGATTCAAAAGGAATTCAAAAGACCAATCAAGGAGGATGGCATAGCCGTGATGATCTTCACGAGGACATGCGTTTCGGTGGCATTAAAAGGGATATCATTCACTACTGCATAGAGGCATTGGATCATTTAGGCGTGGAGGATCACTGTGAACCCCAACTTACTGGTATGTGGGCCATGGTCAATGGGCCCGGAACCTATAATAAACTGCACTCCCATCCCCATAATTATCTCTCAGGAGCTTTTTATCTGCAAGTTCCAAAGGACAGCGGAAAATTGACTTTTCATAATCCTCATCCCCAATCTGAAGTTATTGCTCCTCCTATGAAGGAGGATCAATCCATTCATTTAGCCCCTCGCGTGGGATGGCAGCCAAAAGTTAATGACTTGCTTATTTTTCCATCATGGCTTAATCACGAGGTGGAAATTAACAATTCAAAAGAGGATAGAATTATGTTAAGTTTTAATGCTGAAATACAAAGGAAATTAAATTAGATGGCTAAAATAATAGAACCAGCAGAACTTCTAGGACATATTAACACATCGGACGGGCGAAGAATCCCACGCTATAAATGTAAAAGTGAAACCACTCTTATCAATACCGTAACGGGGGAGGAATATGATTCGGAAGATGCAATGAAAACCGATGTTGATAATCCTGCCACAGCAACGAAACAAGAACACATCAGACGAGATGTCAGAATCTTTGCGCCATCACTGGCGGATATGGTAGGGGAAGTTCCTAAAGATTAGGCGCTACAAGTCTCACATTCAGCTTCAGCTTCATTACCACTCACACTAAAACTCATGTCCTTACTTTCAGAAGAATTCTCACACCCGCATCCATTCTTGTGATCTTTTAATTCTTTCTCTAGTCTTAGATTTTCTCTCTCAACCGCCATTAATCGTTCGTGATACCGTCCTGTCTTATCGGCAAGGACAGCTATAGCCTTCAATACCTCTTGATTTTCCATTTTATTCTCCTGATTTAAATTTTTGGGTGAGAACCAATTTAAACACATCATTGATTTAAATCAAGATGATTAATGTCAAATCGTGATAATAGTTCTCTTGACAAAGGAAATGTGATATGGAACAGCAAGAATTATGAAGCAGGATGATTAGATTTTTTTCAACGCTTGATTGGATTGAACAGGATCATCCCATCACTAAAGCTGACAAACATCTACCTGTTTGGATTAAATGTATGCCTGGTCACGGCCCATATGATCCAGAGGATAAATTTCAGGAAAGTTATGTCAAGGCAACCACTTCCACCATAAAGAATTGTTTTGGTATTCGAAATCTTTTTAAGCGCGCCTTCATAGTCCCTATGTGGACGGACACTTGGATAGAAAAAGACCAGAAGAAGGATCAGCTATGGACTCAACAGCCTGGAATGAATCGCGATGCGGGCAAGGAACCCGTCCAAACGCCCACGACCCTGTTTCCCGACTATATGATGGTTGACTGGCTGCCACCAGTGGCCAAGGATAGCAATCAGGCCATATTCAAGTTTAACAACGTCTGGTACGCGGAGAGTTCCACTCACGATCTTCTGCAAGTGCCGTTGTTTTATCATTACAATGAGGACTTCAGCTGCCCCATGGGGGTGATACCCGTGGCGAGTTCATGGATTCAACAGATCAATATAAATTTAATATTAAAAAAGGATAAAGTGCACATCAAGGCTGGCACACCGCTAGTGATGCTGATACCTGTACCCAAGGAGGAACGCGTCCCTTATAAGGTGGGCAACAAATTTAAAGAAAGATCTCTTAAAAAACATGAGGAGAGCCAAAAGAAGATGAGCAGGCAACTGCATCCTAATCAATATCTCAAAACATTAAAAAAGACAGAGAAAGAACTATGAACAAGAAAAAAAAGAAAAGAATATATGAGAGGATGTTTGTATTCGGCAGAATTGTTTGTAAATATAAAATTGAACAAGACCTCATTGATGATATAAATCAAAAATATGAAGACGCCTTGAAAAATACAAATTTACTAACTTCTTATGGTAAAAATCTGGCAGGAAGACTTGATTCCGAATTGAATATATTACCCATACTTCAGAGTTCTAAAATATTTAAAAAAATAACACAATGCATGAGTGATTTTATTGATACATCAATTGAATACGGTTTATGCAAACCTGGACCTCATAATCTCGACATACTTTCTGTTTGGGTAAATGATATGAAACCAGGGGAATATAATCCTGTTCACACTCACAATGAAAATATTGGTTATTCCGCCAATCTTTATTTAAAAATTCCTGAATTCATAAATGATGTGACGGAGCCACATAAATTCAGGGATGGCAAAATAGTCTTTGTCTCTCCAGATGCTATATCATCAGAGGCTGTCCTTCCAAAGGTGGGTGATTTTTATATTTTTGCAGCGGATCACATGCATGGCGTCTATCCCTTCAAAACAAAGGATCCAAATTCCATAAGACGTTCAATGCCTATAAATTTCATAATTAATAACAATTTTAAAGGGAAGGTGATATCTGATGACTAAGCATCATTTATTTTCTCAAAAATGTTGGTCTTTTTCTCTTCCTCGTCATAAAGAGTATAAACGTTTAATAAATCAAATTATTATTTTGGATAAAACTGATCCTAATTTTCGTTTAAATGAAAAAGGAACTTTTTTGAAATCAACGGAACAAACAAATGTTTACGCTTGGAAAAGTAACTGGCATCTTCACACGTATTTTCCTATCTTCAATGAATTATGCCAGGAGATAAAACCCTTTCTTGCTCAAATCATTAAAGAGGAAAAAATACACAACACCTCTGAGATAGATACAATCGACTGCTGGATAAATAAATATAAAAAAGGTGATTTCGCTCAACCCCACCGCCATGGTAATGATTGCTGGAGTGTGGTTTATTTTATGAATTCTCCTCAAGACAGTGAAGCTGTTTTTCGAGTTCATAATCCTTTAGGAACAACTTATAATAGCGGACTTCTTGAAAATTTTAGGACTCTTGATATAAATACTGAAGAAGGGTCCATAATAATACTGTCAGGCGCCATCATACATGAAGTCACTCCTAATAGGAGCGAAGCAGAAAGAATAACAGTTGCTATGAATTTCAGGATGTTTGATAAATTTTCGGCAGAAGGTATCTGATGACAATATTTTTTGATAAAGAAATTAAATTCTGTCCAATTGATAAAGATATGAGAAAAATATGGCCTCATCCAAAACCAGCTAATCATTTTATGCCTGAAGAATATAAAAAACTAGAAAGACACAAGGATGGTAATTTACACGCGCCAACAATTAAAACGTGTATGCCTTTTCTTGACGCAATGGGGTCTGGATATATTATACCTTTCGATCAAGACTATATAATTGATCCCACGGAAAAAGAATTTTCGGTCACTCCTGCAAACAAGGAAAAGAATGATATTGGCTATCACGACAAAGCTCAAGTACCCAAAGAATGGCATCATAAAACTGGAGAATACGCCGGTAAATTTATTAATAAATGGCTCATCACAACTCCTCCTGGATACAGTTGCTTATTCACGCAACCTATGAATAGGTTTGGAGAAGACCGATTTCTTCTTATCAACGGGGTGGTGGACACGGATAATTATATCAACACCATTAATTTTCCTTTCATTCTTCTTAAACGGGATAAGCAGTTTCTCATCAAAAAAGGAGATCCTATGGTTCAGATTATTCCCTTTAAAAGGGAATCATGGAAAATGTCGTCAAAGTTTTATTTTGAAAAAAAACACTCAGCCACTATAAACCTGTTAAATAGCGAATTTATGGATAGGTATAAAAAAATGTTCTGGCGCAAGAAAAGCTTTAAATGATACTTATTCAAGATTATATAAAATGCTATGAAAACATACTAGATCCTGAAGTATGCGAGAGGGTAATTAAGGAGGATAATTATGATTTTAAACGTGCCACTATACATGGCGGAATAACAAGTTCGGCTCGAAAATGTTATGCACAGTTCATTGATAAAAAGTTTGATTCCATCTTTTATGAATCTTTTGGTAAAATTTTAAAACTCTACCGAGAAGAATTTGTAAATTTTTCTACAGGCTTAACTTGTGAAGACACGGGGTATCAACATCTCTGGTACAAGGGAATGGAAGAAGGAGAATATAAAGAGCACACAGACCATTTTGATCTGCAGCCTCGTACGTTAAGTTGCTCTCTTATTTTAAATGATGACTACGACGGAGGAGATTTTTCTTTTTTTAACGGAGAACATATTATTCCAAAAAAAACAGGTGATGCCGTTGTTTTTCCCAGCAATTTCTGTTTTCCCCATTCAGTGACTCCTGTCACCAGTGGTGATCGTCACTCAGTTGTGACTTGGTTTCATTAACAATATGCATAATTTTAATCTTAAAACCAATAACATTATAACTTGCGAGGATTTTCTTCCTCAAAAAGAAATTGATTTTATTTATATGGATTTATTAAATTTAAGAGGATTATTTGAAGAAGAGAATTGGGAATATTCTGACGGAAATAAGGCTAATCTTCCCATTAAAAATTGCGGGGGAAAAGGCCTCGTAATAAAGGATGAGGAAGAAGAAAAAAAATCTAAATGCCCTCATATATTTAATCTCAAGGAACGTTTTTTTTCTCCCGGGGTAATGTTCTTCATTGATTCTATGAAAAACAATACGATATTCAATCTATTGCCTATCTCTCGTTTCAAATGGCATATTCACATAGTTTCCTATTCAAACGGAGGATATTATGACTGGCATCGGGATAGGGGAAATGACACTCTATTCACCTTTAATCTTGTTCTCAGTAAATCTCCCACTATGAAAGGAGGGGATTTTCTCTTTAACGATGAAAAAATAATTAAAATAGAAAATAGGCATAATTCTTTATGTATTTTTCCCTCTTATATTCCACATGCCATAACAAAAATAACCATTGATGAGGAGAAAAGCACCCCTTTTTTAGAGCAACGCTTTAGTATACAGTACTGGGTAAAATTAAATAATGTTTAAAAGTGAGGGTCGTAGTCCGCCCATGTTTTCCCTGCAGCATTAGCGGTTTCATTAGCTTCATCATCAGCTACAGCGGCGTAATAAGCATCAATAGCGGTTTCAATTTGTCCTTTTCTTGTCTCTCCCCATGTAAGAAGATCAGCTATAGTTGTTGATCCCACAGCATCGGAAGTGGCATTTAAGTCAGTATTGCCCGCCATATCCCCTGTTGAGACGTCTTTATTTTGAATTTCATTCTGACCCGGTTGATCATTCCAAATGACACAATGAATCGTATCAGGGAGTGCAACCATCGCAATGCCTTTATCAGCCCAATCAATATGAAATGAATCATCCACTTTGATGAAGTCATTATTTGATATTACAATCTGTGTCGCCATTTTTACCCCTAGTGTTTTATGATGTAGTTAACCACCACGTAAGGTGAAAAAGCATTATTTCCCGCAGCAGTCACCGCTCCTGTCAAAGAAGTTGTTATATTTCCTGTCAATGTACCAGATAAAGTATGAGCATGAGTGTGCCCTGTTCCTGATCCAGCAGTGAATCCAGTACTGGTTTGGTTCTTGTCAACATTACCACCTCCAGTACTAACGACATAAGGCGGACCTACGTCTGGTCCATAACTAAAAGTATGGCCGTGACTTGCGAGCTGAGCCGTAGTAATGGAAGTATTGGAAATAGATCCCGTCACTGATACAGCTTGGTTAGTTGCATTTGTCGCCGCCTGGTTGTTCGTCACGGCCACCGTCACGGTGTTCGCGCCTCCCGTTCCAGCTAAATTGTAAGTATTACCATCATATCCTTGAGGTGTCTTGCCTTGAAGATTGGGAACATTGAAAGTCGTAGAACTATCACCAGCTCCATAAGTTGTACTTATAACAGCAAAGAGATCAGCATATGTTGTTCGTGAAATAGCTGTTCCGTCACATAACACATAACCAACAGGGGCTGTCGCTTTGCCCCAAGGCTTGATCGCCCCTACTTCACTTCTATTTGTAAAATCCTGTAGATTAGTCATTATACTTTAATCTCCATCCATAGTCACTTGTACTGTATACCAATGCAATAGCCGCACTGTCAGTAGAAATCGTCATATCCGCGGCCGAACCTTGAATCTTTTCCGAATTTCTTGCTACTGTAATATTATTAGTCGCCGCGTTTCCTAAATCAATAATCTTCACTTGATCCCCCACGCTTGGAGAACCAGGTAAAGTATATGTGCGCGCCGCAGCGTGCGTGTTAGCTAAAACATTCTGCCCTGCTGTTAATGTCACATTGGCCGTTACGGCCCATGTTTCATCCAAACCAGCTAGAGATAAGATGTCATACCAGTCAGTACCGTCCGTTGAAACGAGACGATATTTTCCGTTTGTAATGGTAAGCGTGTTGCCTGAAGCGCCTAGTCGTGCCGAAATGTCGGCTCCACCAGTGATATTGTTATAAATTCCATAAGTTTTTTGTGTTGCTGGAAATTGAACAGTATGAGTCGTGGAAACGGTTCCTGTGAAAATTAATTGATTTTGTCTTGCTTGGTTATTGGCTGCGGTATCGGGTCCGTCGGCATTCGACAGAGTAGTAGATGTGCCTGTAGTAATGGCTGGAACGGCGTAAACGCCTGCAATGGCGAATTCAAAAACCTGAGAAAAGTTGTTATTGGTAATGGTTCCCCATGTACCTGAATTTTCTCCTGTTACCTGTAGTTCTGTTCTAAGACCCGTTGAATACGTTACCATTTAATCTCCTAATACCTTTTTTTAATGATTTTATGCAGCCTTGTCAACTTCTACCCAAACGGCTGTTTGCGAGTCATCCACTTCTTGCCAGAAGGTACCTCGTAATGTTC